>JACCDM010229204.1_pt1 | contig 19440 bp, 18 predicted proteins | sample 7445851 | NCBI WGS metagenome assembly JACCDM01 (sample SAMN15323438, study PRJNA562643) | freshwater metagenome | isolation source: river surface water | place: USA:Blue River Watershed | collected 2017-08-16
CACCTGCCGACGGCGCATCACGTGAATTTTGATACTTTGCGCGGCACTGACCAGGGTGTGCCGGTTCAGTACCTGCCCGACGAGATCACGCGTCAGCTACTCGTTCGCGCGGGCGTTCAGAAGAACCGCACTCACATTGTCTACGCCACGGGCGCAACCCTTCCAAACGACGAGATTCTCAGCTCCACCATGGTGGCCTACGTGCTTGAGAAATTCGGAGTGCAAGACATTCGGATTTTGGATGGCGGGCTTCCAGGCTGGCAATCGGCGGGTTTGCCGTCCACTCAAGATTACTTCGGAAACACTGCCGGGAAGCTTCCTGCCAAGAAGCTTTCGAACTTGGGCCTCAAGCTCGAACAAGTCCTGAAACAAAAGGCTCAGCCGGGCACGCTGCTGGTGGATGCGCGTCCTAAGAACGAATACTTAGGTCAGGACGACGTTTGGGTTCGAAAAGGCCACATTCCGGGCGCGATCAGCTTTCACTGGGCCCGTTTGATGGACAAGAACAACACCCACCAGTTCCGTCCGTATTCGGAAACCAAAGCCGAATTGGATGCAGCGGGAATTACGCCTGACAAAAATATCATCGCTTACTGCGGCACTTCTCGCGAAGGCAGCTTGCTTCGGTTTTATCTGAAGCACGTTGCGGGCTATCCGAACGTGAATCTCTACGAAGGTTCGTGGAAGGAATACGCTTGGACGCAAGGCAAGTCGCTCCCCACGGAAACAACCGAAAACGTAGCCAAGCGCTGAACGGAGTTTCTTGAAAGCCAAGGAGGGCGGTCCTCAATGACCACTTGGGGTTTAGCGCTGACCTTGGCTGCAGGCTGGGTTGCGTTCACGAACGGCGCAAACGCAAACTTCAAAGGCGTAGCTTCGCTTTACGGAAGCGGTACCACGACGCTTCGGCGAGCTTTGCACTGGGGGACGCTCACGACTCTTCTGGGATCGGTCGCGGCTTTTTTTCTAGCTGACACGCTTCTGAAGAACTTCAGCGGCAGGGGCCTGGTTCCAGATGCACTTGTGTCGGCGCCTGAATTTTTGTGTGCGGTAGCCATTGGCGGCGCTTTAACGAGTTTCTTAGGAACGCGCTTGGGCTTTCCGGTGTCGACGACGCACGCTTTGGTCGGTGCGCTTGTCGGTGCAGGAGCGACTCATTCCTGGGGTGAAGTTCACCTAGAAGCTTTAGGAAAGAACTTTGTTCAGCCCCTGCTTTTGAGTCCGCTTCTTGCGATGGCTCTGGGGGCGTTACTTGCTTGGACAGCGCGAAACTTCAAGACTCCTTTCCAAAAGAATGCAGGAACCCTGGAGAAGCTTCACTTTTTGAGTGCCGGGGCTTCCAGCTTTTCGCGGGGGCTGAACGACACTCCAAAAATGGCGGCGCTGCTATTAGGGGTTCGCGCTTTGAATTCAAATGGGATCGCAGGCCCTGCGATTCCGCTAGCAGGAAGTGTGGCGCTCATTGCCGTTTTGATTGCACTGGGCGCGTTACTAGACGCAGAAAAAGTGGCCGAAACTTTAGGAAAAAAAGTAACTGGAATGAGTCCTTCTGAAGGCTTTGCTGCAAATCTTTCAACGGCTCTTTTGGTCACCACGGCCAGTATTCACGGATTTCCTGCCAGCACCACGCACGTCAGCGTGGGCTCCATGCTGGGAATGGGAATCGTCAACGGCCAGGCGCGGTGGCGTTCGGTCGCCCAAATTGCTTCGGCCTGGGTCATCACGCTTCCGTGTGCGGCCGCAGTTTCGGCTCTGGTTTATGGAGCTTTCGTAAAGCTTGCGAATTGAAGTTTGAAATCAAAGGAAAGCGCGCTGGCTTCACCGGACCTGGGCGTTGGCCAAAGTGCCTTCACTTTTTCCGTCACTTCTTTTCGGTGAGCTCGCACTTCTGCTTTGGAAATGAGCCTCGCTTCAAAGTGCTGAGTCCGCGACTGAGAAAAGAGCAGGCCCGAGAACTCGCCTGGTTCTAGGTTCAGAATCATCGGGCAGGGAAGGGTCCTCTCCGTGTGGTTACGCTTCAGCGTCGAAGTGCTCGCAAAGGGCTCAAGAAGTTCCGAGAACTTTCCGCGGGGGCGTTGGCCGGGAGCGCGCCACTTTTCGTTGAATTGGCGCCTGACCCACTCGTTCAATGGTGCTGCTTCCGGGGCGATTGCTTTTGGAAACTGATATTCGAAAATCAGGAGCTTTCCCGCGGGTCGCAAAAGGCGCGAGCATTCTTGCGCAGTCAATTGAGCGTCCATCCAGTGAACGGCACTCCCAATCAAGATCAGGTCCTGAGAAGCAGAATCGAGTGGCGTCTTTTCTGCTGCGCTCCGAACGAAACGCACAGTGGCACCGTCTTGAAACGCTGCCTGATTTTTCGATTTCTCGAGCAGCAAAAAATCGGGATCGACCAAAGTGAGTTGGACTGCTGAATGGGAAGTGCCCCCGGTTGCCTTCGCTGCTACCCAGGAAGCAGAAGCCAAGCCCGTTCCTGCTCCTAAGTCACAGACGGCTAAAGGCGCAGCGGGATCAACACGTCCCAAGCTTTCAAAAAGAGCTGCAGGGTAGTGCGGGCGGTATTCGGCGTAAAGATCCGCGTCTGCCCGATGGGGCATGGGCCCAGTCATCGGCCTTAGTCTTCCGTAATGAGGTCGGGAAGCTCGTTCGGGTTCTCGGCTCCTGACTCCACGGGGAAGTGCATCTTCAGCGTGACCCCTAAGGTTCGGACCGCAAAGGCAATCGCGTTCTCGTAATGGGTTGAGAGCAAATCTTCGCGAAGGCTTTTAGCTAGATCGTCCCAGTAGCTTTGACCGATCTTGGCTTGAATGCCCGTATCGCCGATGACGGCAAATTTCTTTCGGCGCAAGTTCACGTACAGCAGCACGCCGTTACGCTGTGCGGTTCGGTACATGCCGTAACTTTCAAAAAGCTTTTGCGCGCGCTTGAAAGCATCGGGCTCCCACCAGCGCCGCGTGATGTGCACGCGAATCTCGCCCGTGGTTCCTTTTTCTGCCCACTGAATGGCCTTCAGGATGGCCGACTCCGTTTTACCAGCCGCCACTTGCACCTCCGCCACCGGAGCGGCCGCCGCCGCCCGAGAATCCGCCTCCCCCACCGCCTCCGCCAAAACCACCAAAGCCTCCGCCGCTTCCCCAGAAGCCGCCCTCGAGTTGCCGGCGCCGCCGGAGCGGATCGAGAGGCGAAGGGTGATGCCAGCCGCGAGCCGTGTAGTGGGCTTCGGCGCTCATCAAAGCACGAAGCGCCAAGATCACCGCACCGAGCGCGACGACCAGTGCGAAATTCACCGGTACTCTGCGACCCGGGCGTCGTTGGGCCTTCAGTGCTGCTTGTGCTGCCGCAGCGTCTGGGCTGTCTTTCAGAACCGGGCTTTCGATCGCTCTAAGGATTTCAACTGCCGAGTCCAAAAGGGCCAGATCTGTCTGACCGGCTTTCAGCCGCGGAACGAGCGCTTCGGTGAGGACACGCTTAGCGCGTGCATCGGTCAAAAGGGGTTCGAGCCCGTACCCCACTTCGATGCGCGCTTTGCGGTCGTTCCAGAACAAAGCCAGCAGCACGCCGTTGTCTTTGTTCTTTTGGCCGATGTGCCATTCCTGGAACACTCGGTTTGAGGTCTCGAGTAAGTCCTGGCCCTCTAAGCTTTTGAAAACGGCGATGACCACTTGTTCGGTCGTGGCGTCTTCATGGGCTTTCAAAAGGCGCGAGAGCTGACTTTTCCCTTCGGGTGAAAGTATCCCCGCTTGATCGAGCACCCAGTCGGTCGGAGCGGCAGGGATTTTAAATCCCGTCGCCTCGGCGGCTTGAGCCGAAGCGATGGGCGCAAAACCCACGCCCGTGCCAGGACCCTGCGCTGTCCCTAGACTCAAGGCAGTGGCGAGGCTCAGCGCCAGGAGTAGCCCGGTTGCCAGGGCGGATCGGCCAAAGCGCATCGATTAGAACTCGACTTTCGGAGCGGTTGCGGCCCCGGCTTGAGCTGCAAAGTATTCCTTCGGAGTGAAGCCGCGGAAGCCTGCCACGATCGAAGTGGGGAAAGTGCGGATGGCCTGGTTGAACTCGCGGGCCGCACCGTTAAACCGTTGGCGTTCAACCGTGATGCGGTTCTCGGTTCCTTCCAGTTGGCTTTGAAGCTCGATGAAATTCTGATTGGCTTTCAGGTCCGGGTAGCGCTCAGCCACGACCATCAAGCGCGACAAGGCTTGCGAGAGGGCGCCTTGAGCTTCGTCAAACTTCTTTAGATCGGCCGGGGAATTAAGCTTCACCTGGCCCACTTGTGAGCGCGCTTGGGTCACTTGCGTCAGCACTTCGGCTTCGTGCTTCGCGTAACCTTTCACGGTCGAGACCAGGTTAGGGATCAGGTCAGCGCGTCGCTGATAAACGTTTTCGACTTGAGCGCGGGCTTCATTAAAGCCTTCATCGAGAGCCACCAAGCGGTTGCCCGCCGAAACAAACCAAAGGCCGCTGATTGCGAGCACGCCGAGGATGGAAAGGAGAACGATCGTCGACTTTTTCATGGCCCCCACTGTAGCCGATTCCTGAATTCTTGACATCTCTGCTCGCAAAGTTCAAAAGCGAGGGGCCTGATGTCCGGGGAAAACGGGTGAAATTCCCGTGCTGTCCCGCAACGGTGAGTAGTTTTCTGAAGTGGTTTCGGAAGTAAAACTGCGCAGTCCGAGCTCCCGGCAGGTTTTGTAACTCCCGAGGAGGATTCGGAAAAATGAAACAAAAGTGGAATACCTGCGCCGTGCGCGTAGGTCAGTCGTTCGTTCTGTCGTTCGTTCTATTGACTGCCTTGGTGGCCTCAGCGTCTGCGCGCGCGGATACGGACGTCATGGGCCGCACATGGCTCTTGCCCGAAATCAAAGTGGAAGAAAGTACTCCGGTCGAGACGCTTTCTCTCGATCCGACGCTCCCTGTGGTCTCGGGAAAGTCCAATCCTTCGGGCGCGCGCGGCTCGCTCGAAAACGCCCTTTTCAATCAGATCGCGCTTCCCACGACCAATAACGCCGAGCCTGGGACCCTCAGCCAATTTCGAGGCGCCGGTCGTTCGGTGACCGATACGGAAGTGCAGGCTTTGGGGATTTCGCTGAACCCGCCGGCGGGTGGGGGCTTGGACTTGTCCACTTTGCCTCAGTATTTGTGGAGCGATTTTGAATATCAAATGGGCCCAGCTTTGGGTGCCTTTGACCTTCGCGCAAACTCGGGAACTTTGATTCTGACTCCTTGGACGGAATCGGCGCTGAATAGCGCTGAGAGCAGTGCTTCTGGGCGAGTGATGTCGTCTTCGGCTGGTGTCACTCAAACGGCTGCAGGTGCAGACTGGGGCCGCCAAGGCGCCATCTTGGCAGGTTACAGCGGGGGCACCGCAACCGGTCCAAGCGCTTCGCTCAGCACGCGCTGGAACGCCGGGCCCTTGCGCGGAAAGTTTCACGTACTGGGAAGTCAGATCGAAGCGCCCGTGCCTGGATCTTTGAGCTACCCCACGCCCGATGCGCGTCAGGTGTCGACACGCGTGCTTCCCGTGCTGCAAGCCGATGCGGACGTAGGCGAAGGTATTCTGAAAACCAGCGCCTTTTACGACGTCATCGACTTAGACAACACGGACCCCGGAACGAAAAACCTTTATCCGGGTGAAAGCCAGTCCAACAGCCGCACCCGTCAAGGCGGGGTGGAGTTGGCTTATCTGAACGGGGGCTTCAGTCTCGGTGCCGGTGCGCGCCGAACGGACTACGGCCTTCGAAGCGAGTATTCGGGCATGCGCTATGACACGGACCAAGCCGAAACGGCTACTCACGCCTCCGTGGGCTACCTCTGGCAGGAAGGGGCGTTTCAGCTTTCGCCTCGCCTGGAAGGGACGAGCCTGTCCACTTACGGGTTTCGGCCCGGAGCTTCGCTTGGAGCGCGTTATGCTTTCACGCCAGGGGTTTCCACCTTCTTGCGGGGGTCTTCGACCTACATTTTCCCGGGCCTTTTGGATCGCTACTACCAGAGCTCGAGTTTCATGGGGGACCCGAACCTGTTGACCGAGCGCGATTGGACCTTGCAGACCGGCGTAGAAGGCAGCGCGCAGGGCACCCAAGCTTCCTTTCAGCTCATGTACCAGCTTCGTCAGGACGCAATCGTGAACCCTGCTTCGGGCTATGGTTCGCCAAGCAACGTGGGCGACGCCACTTTAGGGACCGCACTCGCCACGGTGAATCAGGACCTGGTGTCGGGCTTCCAAGCCTTCACTTCGGCTTCTTACCGCTGGTCGAGAGTGCTACAGACGGGAGCTCGCTTTCCCTATGTTCCTCAGTACTCTCAGGTGGTTGGCCTAAAGTGGGCTGATTCGCCGGAGACCCCGAAAGTCCAGCTTCGAAGCAGCTTCCGGGCAGTGACGGAGTCGACCGTGACTTCGGAAACGGACCTCTTGCCGGGGTACGGAGTTCTGGAGCTTGGAGCCCAAGTGCGACTGGCCCAGGTGAATTTGATTCTTCAGGTCGAAGACGCTTTGGACCGAGCACCTCAGTTCACCAAAGACTACCCGAGCCAGGGGCGCTTGGTCAGTGGCGGGCTGCAAGCCACTTTCTAGGGCCTAACCACGCGAAAACCGATTGATTTGCTTCCATCGGTTGGGTAGGACCAGTGCCATCTCACACATTCCGGGCACTGTGGTGCCTTGAAAGAGGCGGGTAGCCCCTGCCGCTTTTCGGGTTTCCGGAATGGAGGGGGCCAAGCCCTTTTCGAAAGTGGTTTTCGAAATTCCAGCAAGGCCCATTCAACCGCGGTTCGCTTCGGCAGACGAACGTTCTGTTCCTGCCTCCGCCTTCCGCATTTTTCCCAAGACAATCAGGAGTTTTCAATGCCCCAAATCACGATGCGCGAATTGCTCGAGGCAGGCGTCCACTTTGGTCACCAGACCCATCGCTGGAACCCGAAGATGAAGCCGTACGTTTTCGGCGCCCGTAACGGAATTTACATTGTCGACCTTCAAAAAACTGTCGACCAAACCCGCGCTGCTTGCGACTTCATCAGCAAAGTGACCTCGGAAGGCAAAAAAGTCCTTTTCGTCGGCACCAAGAAGCAAGCCAAAGACGTGATCCAAGAAGAAGCTTCGCGTTCGGGCATGTACTACGTGAACAACCGCTGGCTCGGCGGCATGCTCACCAACTACCAAACCGTGAAAGCTTCGATCGACCGCTTGAAGAAGATCGAGACCCTGAAGGGCTCGCCCGAGTGGAACGAAGTGCCGAAGAAAGAACAAGCCCGCTACGACCGCGAGCTCGAGAAGCTCAAGAAGTCGCTCGGCGGCATCGAAGACATGAAGAAACTTCCCGGCGCGATTTTCGTGATCGACACCGAGAAAGAGCACATCGCTGTGAAGGAAGCCAAGAAACTGGGCATCCCCACCGTGGCCGTCGTGGACACCAACTGCGATCCTTCGAACATCAACTACGTCATCCCCGGCAACGACGACGCGATCCGTTCGGTTCGCTTGTTCGCTCGCTTGATCGCTGAGAGCTGCATCGAAGGCGCTCGCGTGCATCAAGAGAAGCTGCGCGCTCAAGAAGGCGGCTCGGATCGCGACGAAGGCGACACCGAGAAGAAAGTCTCGCGCTTCGAAGGCGACATCGACCTTCAGGGTGTGGACGAAGCTGATATCGCAGCTCAAGAAGAAGAAACCGTCACCGAGCAAGCCTGATTCGGCTTCAAAAGTAAGGAACGACCATGGAAATTTCCGCTGGTTTGGTGAAAGAGCTTCGGGAAAAAACCGGAGCTGGGATGATGGACTGCAAGAAAGCGCTCTCGGAAACGGGCGGCGACTTCGAGAAAGCCATCGAGTTCTTGCGCAAAAAAGGCATGGCTTCGGCAGCGAAAAAAGCAGGCCGGGCCACCAAAGAAGGCGCGGTTGCAGCATTCATCGCGAACAACGGCGCCGTGGGCGCATTGATCGAGTTGAACTGCGAAACCGACTTCGTGGCTCGCAACGACAACTACAAGGTCTTGCTGAACGGCTTGGGCGCTCACGCGGTCCAGTCGAAGGCTTCGAACTTGGAAGGCTTGTTGAACGAGACGGTGGCTGCTTCGGGTAAAACCGTGGCGATCGTGGTTCAAGAAGGCATTGCTTCGCTGGGCGAAAACATGAGCTTGAGCCGCTTCGAGCGGTTTGAAGCAGAAGCCGGTGGCAAAGGCCAAGTGGTTTCGTACATTCACGGCGAAGGCAAAGTGGGCGTGCTCATCGACCTCGCAGTGGGCAATGCTTCGGCAGTTCAAAGCGATGCTTTCAAGGCGTTCGCAAAAGATCTGACCATGCACGTCGCTGCAGCAGCTCCTCAGTGGCTGACTTCGGAACAAGTTCCGGCTGAAATCATCGCGAAAGAAAAAGAAATCGCGCTGGCTCAGATCCAGAACTCCGGCAAAGCCATGAAGCCTGAGTTCATGGAAAAAGCCGTCGACGGTCGCGTGCGCAAGCTTCTGGAAGAAGTTTGCCTCATGACTCAGCCCTTCGTGAAGGATCCGGGCAAAACCATCTCGCAGCTGGTCCAAGAGACCGACAAAGCTGTGGGTGGTGGCTTGGTCATCCGTCGCTTCGCTCGCTTCGTGTTGGGTGAAGGCCAGAAGGCTGAAGCCGAAGCTGTTCACTGATCTCTGCCCTTGGGCAGCACGGGAGACGGCATTCATATGGGTAGCTCCAGTTCCAGTAAGCGCTCTGAACCGTATCGTCGTATTTTGCTGAAACTGTCCGGCGAAGCGCTGGCAGGGGACGCAGGCTACGGCATCGATACGGACATTCTGAAAATCGTCGCCACCGAGGTGCGGGAAATCCAGCAGCTCGGGGTGGAGATTGGCATCGTCCTGGGTGGCGGGAATATTTTCCGCGGCATCAAGGGCGCCACTGCCGGAATGGACCGCGCTTCGGCGGACTACATGGGAATGCTGGCCACCGTGCTGAACTGCTTAGCGCTTCAGGACGCTCTCGAGACGATGGGCGTTCAGACTCGTGTGCAGTCGGCGATCGAAATGCAGGAACTGGCGGAGCCGTACATTCGGCGTCGTGCGGTTCGGCACCTGGAAAAGGGGCGCGTGGTGATTTTTGGTGGTGGAACAGGGAATCCCTATTTCACCACCGACACCACCGCCGCCCTCCGGGGCATGGAGATCGGCGCTCAAGTGGTCATCAAGGCCACGAAAGTGGACGGAATCTACGATTCCGATCCGAAGAAAAATCCTTCGGCCGTGCGCTTTAGCAACATCACTTATTTAGACGTCCTCCAAAAAGGGCTCCAAGTGATGGACTCGACCGCAATCTCCCTGTGCATGGACAACAAGCTGCCCATCGTGGTGTTCAACTTGAACGAGCACGGGGCCCTGCGGAAGCTGGTCGAAGGCCAAGCCGTCGGCACCCTAGTTCACTGAGTTTTTCGTCCACCCAATCTGACTCTAAGGAGAGTTTCTATGTCGAAGGCGATCCTCGATTCGATGACCCAGAACATGGACAAAGCCATTCAGTCGCTGAAAGGCGATTTGGCGAAGGTACGCACGGGGCGCGCTTCCACGGCGCTCGTCGAGCCCGTGAACGTCGACTACTACGGTTCCAGTTCTCCGCTCAGCCAGGTCGGCAACGTGACGACTCCCGATGCGCGGACCATTCAAATCGCTCCTTGGGACGCTGGAATGTTGGGCGCAATCGAAAAGGCTATTTTGGCCGCCAACTTGGGCCTGACTCCTCAGAACGACGGCAAAGTGATTCGCATCAACGTGCCGGCCATGACTGAAGAGCGCCGTAAAGAGATGGTCAAGCTGGTGAAAAAAATGGGCGAGGACACGAAAGTGGCCCTCCGCAACCAGCGCCGCGACGGCAACGAAGAAGTGAAGAAGCAGGAAAAGGGGAAAGCTTTGTCGGAAGACGAAGCGAAGAAAACCCTCGAAACCATTCAGAAGAAGACGGACGACAAAGTCGCTGAAGTCGACAAGATCGTCGTCGCCAAGGAAAAGGAGATCATGACCATCTAGTGGTCGGATCTCGAATGCGCGAAAAGCATCCGCCCCGACATGTCGCGATCATTATGGATGGCAACGGCCGCTGGGCCGCTCGCCGCCATCGGCCGCGTTTCTTCGGGCACGTTCGGGGTGCTGGGCGCATCAAAGAGGTGGTTCGAGAAGCCGATCGCCTGGGAATCGAGGCGCTGACGCTTTTCGCTTTTTCGACGGAAAACTGGGGTCGCCCCGAAGCGGAACTCAACGTGCTTTGGAGCCTCTTGAAGCGCTTTTTGGCGCGTGAAGCGGATGAACTCGCTCGTCAAAACGTTCGCCTTCGCGTGATCGGTGAGATCGAGCGCTTGGGTGCTGATGTGCGAGCCGTGCTCGATCCCGTGTTGCGCCGTTTGGAAGGGAATACGGGGCTACAGCTCACGTTTGCTGTGTCCTATGGTTCCCGAAAAGAGATGGCCCGCGCAGCGCGGTTGTTTGCCGAAGATTGCGCAGCCGGGCTTCGCCAACCGGAAGAGATGACCGAAGAGGTTCTGGCCTCCTACCTTTGGACGGCCGAACTGGGTGAACTCTCGGATGTGGACCTGGTGATTCGCACCAGCGGCGAGCACCGTATTTCCAATTTCCTGCTTTGGCAGGCAGCGTATGCTGAATTCGTGTTCTTGGACCTTTGCTGGCCCGACTTTGGCCCATCGGATCTCGAGCACGCGGTGGCCGAGTATCACTCGCGCGATCGGCGTTATGGTCAGGTTGCAGGAGTGAGCGTTGTACCTGCGTCCTTGCGGATTGCGGGTCAAGAGGAAGAGGAAGCGACATGGACGCAAGCACGACCTGGGAAATGAGTCCGGAACTTCGAAGCCGGGTCAGGACCGCCATTGTCGGCCTGATTCCCATGCTGCTTTTGCTCTTCTTTGGCAGCCGCTTTGGTGTCGCCGTCATTGCAGCGATCATTTCGTTAGGAATGATTTACGAGTTCTCGGGGATGGTTTTCACGCTCCCTGACCAAGTGGCCAAGCGAAAGGTGCTGATGGGCTGCACTTGGCTTTTGGCGTTCGTGAATTTTTGGATCCCGCGCAGCGAGTACGAATTGCTCCTGCTTTCGTTCCTGGGGCTTTTTGCTTATTTCCTCTTCACGGTCGAAGCGCACCAAGAAGAAGCGATGACCACCCATTTTCGCGAGCTCATGTATTCGATTTTCGGGCTGGTCTATTTGGCGTTCCTGCCTCTTTTCCTGGTTTTGATTCGGGATTCCGCATTCGGCCTGAAGTGGACGTTTTTGTTCTTCCTGCTCGTTTGGGGCGGCGACACGGGCGCCTATTTCGTCGGTAAAAAATACGGCAAGCGCAAGCTCTTCCCGGCCATCAGTCCGAAAAAGACGATCGAAGGGGCCTTGGGGGGCATGGCATCCGGAGCGGCTTTGACGCTTCTGTTTAAGGTCCTGTTTTTCAAGGAATTGGGATGGGGAATGATCATCATTCTGCCCCTGATCATCGGCGTAGTGGCTCCGATTGGAGACCTGTGCGAGAGTTTCCTGAAGCGGGCGTTCCACCGAAAAGATTCAGGAAGCATCCTGCCGGGCCATGGTGGTTTTTTGGATCGGTTTGATGGGGTGATTTTCTCGGCTCCAATCATGTATGGTTGCATCCGGCTGTTCGGATAACCGCCCTCACAGCAAGGAGCTTTCGTGCTTTCAGTACTGGGCTTTCTCGTCGCATTGATGCCTCTCGTGGTTTTTCACGAGTTTGGCCATTTCATCTTCGCCCGCATTTTCGGAGTCAAAGCCGAGACTTTCTCGGTGGGCTTCGGAAAGAAGCTTTGGCGCAAACAGATCGGTGAAACCGAATGGTGTTTGTCGGCCATCCCGCTGGGCGGCTATGTGAAGCTTCTGGGCGAGGACGGGGAGCGCCAGCTCACCGCTGAAGAGCAAGAGCGTTCGCTGAACCGTGCAGCCCTTTGGAAGCGCTTCTTTATTTTCGTCGGGGGTCCGCTCTTTAACTTCATTCTCTCGATCTTCCTCTTCATGGCGATCTTGCTCATTGGCGAACCGCAAATGACGAGCCGTTTGGGACGCGTGGTTCCAGGAACCGCCGCAGCTCGCGCGGGCCTTCAAAGCGGCGACCGCGTGGTGGGCATCGACGGAAAGCCCGTACGCAAGTTCGAGGAAGTGTTGAGCGCCATTCTGGAAAACCCAGGCAAGCCGCTCACCCTCAGTGTTCAGCGTGGAGCTGCAGACTCGGCTCCGGTCGAAGTGCGCGTTCAGCCCACTTCGCAAGACGGCTACTCGGTTTACGGTGAAGCGACCCACGTGGGTGAACTCGAAGGGTTGCTCCCGATGGCGCGCTCCACGAGTTTGGGAATCTCGGATCCTTCGAGCTTGGGTGCTAAAGCTGGCTTGAAGACCGGCGACAGCATTCGCTCGGTGGGTGGCAAAGCAGTGACTACCTGGGAAGAAATCGAAGCCGCTTATTCTGCTTTGTCCCCCGGTCAGTCGCTCAGTCTTGTGGCTTCCAGCAAGGGCGAAGAGAAGTCCGTGGAAGTGAAGCGCGTGGCGGGTCAAACGCTGGCCCAAGCTTCGGGGATCCATTCCTCTGAATTCTTTGTCGATAAGCCGGTGGAGGGTTCGCCTGCTCAAGCGGCCGGAGTGCTTCCGGGCGATCGCCTGATTGGCGTGGGGACCCACGTGGTTCAAAGCTTCATTGAGCTTCGCGACGCGGTTCAGCGATCGGGCGAACAGCATGGCAAAGTGAATCTCGTTTGGGAGCGAGACGGCAAGACGATGCAAGCCGAGATCGTGCCGACGGCGACGAACTCGCGCGATCCGAACTTGAAGAAGACCACTCAGTTCACTGTCGGTGTGGTGCCTCAGCTGGTTTGGGCAGAAGCAGAGACTTTAGTTGAGCGCGTCTATAACCCCATCACTTTGGTGGCTACGGCGACTCAGCGCATGTGGCAGCATTCCGAGCGAAACCTCGTTTCGATTGGAAAAATGCTGAAAGGCGAAGTCTCGGTCAAAGCGTTGGGCGGTCCGATCTTGATCGGCAAAGTGGCGGGCGAGTCGCTTTCTCGCGGCTTGATTGCGTTCCTCACCACCATGTCGGTGCTGTCGGTCGGCTTGGGTGTGTTGAACCTTCTGCCGGTCCCGGTCTTGGACGGTGGGCACATCGTCCTTCTCGGGATGGAAGCCATTTTGCGTCGCCCGCTTTCGGTGCGTTTTGTCGAAGTGGCTCAGCAAGTGGGCTTTGCGCTGATTCTGCTCCTGATGGTCGTGGTCATGCGAAACGATATTTCGCGGCTTCCGATTTTCGGAAACTGACGAAGGATCGGGAAGTGCGGCAGTGAAAATCCTGGCTTGGGACACCTCTTCGAAAGCGGGCGCCATCGCGGCGGTCGAGTGGGACGAGCGCTCGCGCGATGGAGCAGACGGCGTACGCTTGGCGGGTGAGCTAGGCTTAAACGTCGATGCCCAGCATTCGGACGGCCTGCTTTTTGGCATCGATCAGCTGCTTCAAGCCGTTCGTTGGAAAATTGAAGAAGTGGATGCTTTCGCGGTTGGAATGGGGCCGGGAAGTTTCACAGGCCTTCGCATCGGGATGACGACGGCGCGTACTCTGGCGCACTCGCTGGGGCGCCCGCTGATCGGGCTTTCGAGCTTAGTAGCGCTCGGGCGCCCCGCCGCGCAGGCCGTGCTGGCCCAAGGCGAGCGCGGCATTGTGATTGCGGCGACCGATGCGTGTAAAGGCGAGCTCTTTGCTTTTGTCGGCACGGCCCGCGCTTTGATGGACTGCGTGGCCATGGCTCAGGGCGACGCGCCGGGGCTCTGGAAGCGCGGCGCCGAAGAGCGCGTGGTGACGCCCGATGAGCTAGTGGCTTGGGCCAAGCAAAAGCTCGGCAAAACGGGCCGATGGACGGCGGTCGGCGAAGCGCGCCGGCGCTACCCCGAGGTTTTCGCCCAGTTGCCGGCCAGCCGCGAAGTACCGCATGGAGTGCCGTTCTCCGAACAAGTGCAAGGGCGCACCTTGGCGCGCATGGCTTGGGAGGCCTGGCAGGCCGGCCTGGGGCGCGATGCGCTGGGGCTTCAGCCGCGCTACCTGCGCGACTCGGATGCGGAAGTGAAACTGCGGGCGGGGCTCTTGAAGCGCGCGCCCGTGGAAGGAGATTCAGAGAAATGAGTTCAGCGGTTTCGCTTTGGCTGGGGCCGCTTGCGGCCTTTGCTTCGTCGTGCACTTGGGCTTACGGAACGTCCGTTTATTCGGCGCTGGCTCGCCAGCACGCTCCGGTGACCGTGAACTTGTGCCGTGCGCTCGTGGCACTCCCGCTTTTTCTCATCGGCGGCATGGTCGCCGCAGGCGGCTGGACCGATGGTTTAGCTGAATTCGCCAAGCTCGGTCCCCAGCACCTGGGGTGGTCGCTCGTTTCGATGAGCGCAAGCTACGGCTTGGGCGACATGTCCTTTTTCATGGCCACTCGGGGCTTAGGCGTTTCAGGGGCTCTTGCTGTGGCGTCGGCCTATCCGCTCTGGACCGTCTTAGGCGGGGTTTTGTTCTTGGGCCAAACGCCAGCACCGCTTCAGTGGTTTGGGCTTTTCCTCACTTTGGCGGGTGTTGCTGCGGTGATCTTGGCGGGTGCTCGCGGAAAAAAGCGACCCACGAAAAGTGAAGCCGAAGGCATCGCCGCTTTGACCAGTCGTCTCGAGAACCGGTGGGTGGGCCTAGGGCTTGCGCTCGTCGCTTCGGCTTGCTGGGGACTGAACAGTTTTGCTGTATCGCGCGTGGGCCAAGGGGTTTCGCCTTTTGTCGGCAATGCGGTTCGTATGGCGTGTGCGATCGGGATCAACCTCAGCATGGCGTGGTTTCTCTTTCCGAAAGCTCCGAAAATGCTTCCCCGGGCCGATCTGAGGAAGCACGCACCGGTCTTCGTGATCGAGCCTTTCTTGGGTTCTCTCTTCTTTATGTACGGCCTAGCCAATAGCGCTTTGGTCGTCGGTACGACCTTGGCATCGCTTTCGCCGGTCATTGCGGTTCCGGTGGCCTACCTGACGGGTTCCGAAAAGCCCTCCCTGATTCGAACGGCAGGGGTTCTTCTTGTGGTCCTTGGGCTTTACCTGCTCCTGTAAAGGCTGCGAGCGCCTGGGTCTCCGACCGCCTGATCCGGTCGGGGATTGCAATGCCGCGCGTGGATTGCTAGGGTAAGGGGCAAATGCGGAAGGTCTATCTGATTCCCAACTTCGTCACGACGGCGAACATGTTCGCGGGCTTTTGCTCGGTCGTGTACTCCATTCGGGGCGACTTCGAGACGGCGGCTTGGGCGATTTTAGTCGCTGCAGTCTTCGATATGCTCGATGGCCGGATTGCCCGAATGGCCAAAGCCACCAGCCAGTTTGGTGTCGAGTACGATAGTCTCTCGGATCTGATCTCTTTCGGCATGGCCCCCGCTATTTTGCTGTATCAGTGGGTGCTTCAGCCTTTTGGTCGTCTGGGTTGGGCGGCTTCGTTTCTGTACATGGCCTGCGGAGCGCTTCGCTTAGCGCGCTTCAACGTCACCACCGAGACTCTGCCTAAAGGCTACTTTCAGGGCCTGCCCATTCCGATGGCTGCAGGAGTGATCGCTACTTTTGAAATTTTCTCCCGGCACTTGGGCTGGGTCGAAGCGCCTCCGGTCATCGCCATCAGCTTGGCTTTTGGCTTGGCCAGCATCATGGTCAGCACGCTTCGCTTTCCTTCGTTCAAAGAGTTCAACTGGCGCTCGAAAGCCAGCTTCGGCTACTTGGCGGTCGGCATCCTGTCGATGATCCTAATCGCTGCCGAACCCGAGATCGCCCTGTTCGTAGTGATCTCGACTTATGTTTCAATGGGGCTGCTCTGGAATGCGTACCGCTGGGTGAGCGGCGCTGCTCGCCGGGAACGGTTAGCTGCCGAGCAAGTGGGGCATTTCGGAGGCAAATGAAGTGGCCCGTGTAGGAGTAGTTGGCGCGACCGGCGCAGTCGGTCGTGTGTTGTTGGATGTTCTGGAAACGCGCAAGTTTCCGGTCAGTGAGTTAGTGCCCTTTGCCAGTGGAAGGTCTGTCGGCAAGGAAGTGCGCTTCGCAGGCAAGGCCTGGAAATGCCGCCCCTTGGAAGCGGGCTGCTTTGACGGGCTGGACTGGGTGTTTTTCGATGCCTCAGACGCAGTTTCGCGCGACTGGGTTCCGCAAGCCGCGCGCGCGGGCGCTTGGGTCGTGGATAACTCAGCAGCCTTCCGCATGGACACCGATGTGCCGCTTCTGGTGCCCGAACTGAACGGGCATCTGATCGATCGTGCTTGGAAGCAGGTCAATGAAGGAAGCGTAGAAGATGCAGCCCACGCTCGCATTCTGACTGGGCCGAATTGTTCGACGGTGCAACTCGTGATGGCTTTGGCGCCTCTGCACCGCGAATTCGGTTTGAAGCGCGTCATTGTGAGTACCTACCAAAGCGTCAGCGGCGCAGGTGCCGCTGCCGTGGAAGAGCTTCGCAGTCAAACGGCTCAAGCCCTTCAAGGGAACTTCACAGCCCCGCAGGTTCTCTCGCACCGGATTGCTCTGAACTGCATCCCCCAAATCGGCGGCTTTCAAGCGGACGGCTTTACGAGTGAAGAGAAGAAGATCCGCGAAGAGTCGCGAAAGATTCTCGATCTCCCTTCGCTTCGCGTTTCCGCAACGGCAGTTCGGGTTCCGACCGAGCAGTGCCACGGCGAATCGGTCAGCGTGGAGTTTGAGCGTCCCGTTTCGGTTCAGCGAGCTCGCGAAGTTTTAGCTTCGCAACCGGGCGTGCAGGTTCTCGATTCACCCGCCGACCTCGTGTATCCTTTGGGCGTGGTGGGGCCTGGGGACGCGGTGTCGCCTGGAGCGGGTTCGGACCCGGTCTGGGTGGGACGTATCCGGCTGGATCCGGCTTGGGATTCGGGCCTCGCTTTCTGGATCATTTCCGACAATCTCAGAAAAGGGGCAGCCCTGAATGCGGTCCAAATTGCCGAAGCAGTGCTGGAGAGGAAGCCTCGCTAATCAAATCGGGGCGGTAGGACTGAGCCTTGCGGCTTTGTTTTCTTTGCCGGGGGCGCAAGCCGCTGGCCCGACTCTCAGCGCCTACGGCCCGCATACCCTTTCCGGTTCGAGTCCTCAGACCATCTACTTCGCGGACTCGACGACGACCGTCGATTCCGAAGATGGTTTTGTCACGGTCGACACCGCGCTGAAGACCACCAACGCTTTCGCAGGTTCGATGGATGGGCTCGTGCGCTTTCGCGTGGCTCGAAGTGGAGTGGCCGACAACCAGGTCGTTTCTATCCTGGCTCAAACCTCCAATGGTTGGAAATACGTGCCCATTGCGGCTGCGCAAGGGGCTCGCTGCACCTCCTTGACCTGCCAAGGAAGAAGCGTCACGGGTTATAACGGCACAGCGGATACCTATTATTTCTCGGCTCCTTTCCCAGGAGACGACACCGAAATGGAGATTGGCTTTTTTCCCGCCGACCTATGCGAGGGGGTGCAATTACAGGGAGATCCTTCCTTGGTTGCGAACGGTTGCGCTAACGGTTCTGTGAAGGCTCTGTCCCCGCGGACGAGTCAGTCCAGCAACGATGCCGTGACTTCTGTTTTCAATCTGCGCGTTTACTTGACGGTGGCTCCCGATCTAGCCAGTGCAGGCCCAACCGATGCGGCTCAGGATTCCAATTTCACGCTCTTTAACGTGGGGCTGCAAAAAGGTGCACCCCTTGCGGCGACTGCCTCGTGTCCTTCTTTGTCGGCACTCTATTTTCCGGGCGATACGAAGATTTTCTTCGATGCTACGCGGTTCAATGGTTCGGGCTTGGTCAACGGCGCGCCATTGAATTCGGTGGTGGTCGTCGGCGCAAACGGAACCTCACCTAATCTTTCGTCGATCGAATCGAATTCGGTTCATGGTCGCTTGGCCTTTGGTGGGGTCAGAGACCTCAACGGATTTACGAACACCACGAACGGTTCAGATAACGCTTACACTTTAGGATTTCTGATCCGCGATAACTCGGGTGCGCTTTTGCCGCTGAGCACCTGTTCGCTTTCGGGCGTTCAAACCTCATCTATCCAGACCTATTTGAATCAAAGCCGTTGCTTCATTGCGACTGCAGCTTACGGATCAGCCGAAGTGCCTACTGTGCGGTGGCTTCGGCAGTTCCGTGAAAAAGCGCTTCGTCCGTATCGTGCGGGACGGGCCTTCATTGGCTGGTACGAGAGCTGGTCACCGCGCGCTGCCGAGTGGTTGATTGAGCACCCCCAGTTTCGGCCCGTGGTCTTAGCGGCACTGACGCCGGCTGTCGCCTTGGCTGGCTTCTACCTTCACTGGAAAGCGCTATTTGGGGTGGTGCTCGCCGCTGCCGTGGCTGCGGGACTCGTTCTGTGGCGGCGGGCGGCGCTTCTGGTCGTTTTTCTTGGACTCGCGGCGCCACTTGCTCAAGCCGATCAGCCTTACCTTGACCGGATCAAGCGATCATTGAACGAAGAGGAAGCACTGAGCGATGCCCAAAGCCCTGCCGACGGCCAGGGGTACAGCGAGAAGCTCCGGGGCGAACTGAAAGCAAAAGGGAAGACCGGCGATCCGGGGAAGAACTACACCGGCCGCATTCAATCGCTGATCCAAGAAGAGCAAGCCGAGAGTGGCGAAAAGGCGGAGCCGTCGGAAGCTTACACTTCGACTCTTAAAAAAAAGCTCACCCCTGCATCGCCCGAGGAAAGCGCCATAGCCCGAGTGCGCCGAGGGGAATCCGAACTGAAGATTCGTAAAGAAGGGGACATCCATTTCTTGGGCGGCTTTCAGATGGGAGCATCGGCCACCCGAAGCGTGCGGGACTTAGGAGGCGTGACGAACGCTTCTTTGGAAACGATTTACGGCACGAGCTGGGTGCCCGATGTTCGCTTTCACATGGAGTGGCAGCCCTTCCACAGCGAGTGGTTTGGGAATATCGGATTTCAGGGAACGGCCGGATTCACGCTTCAAACCGGGAAAGCGAGCTTTCAGTTTCCGCTCAGTGACCCCGTCTCGGGCGAGCCCTTTGGAAGTACTTCGCGCACTGAGCTTCGTTTCATCACGGTTCCGGTGACCGTGGGCGCCACTTACCGATTCAACCTGCTTCGCTGGATTCGTCCCTATGTCCAGGGCTCTGGGTTGATCGTCGGTTATTCCGAGACCCGCTCAGACGGCTTGGCCGATAAAAGCGGTTATTCGTCAGGCGTGAGCTGGGGGGGCGGGGCCAACTTCCTCCTCAATCCCCTTTTTCCGTCGGTGACTCGCGACTTGTATTTGTCGAGTGGGGTTCATCACCTGTACTTGACCGTGGACTGGAGTCAGCAATTAACCAAAGAAGGCGACCTCGAGTTTAGTTCGAATACGGTTTCTGCCGGTCTTTCTTATGAGTTTTGAGAAACGAAAATACGCGGCCCTTTTGTCCTACCAGGGCACGGCTTACTGCGGCTGGCAGAAGCAA
>JACCDM010031385.1_pt1 | contig 19412 bp, 8 predicted proteins | sample 7445851 | NCBI WGS metagenome assembly JACCDM01 (sample SAMN15323438, study PRJNA562643) | freshwater metagenome | isolation source: river surface water | place: USA:Blue River Watershed | collected 2017-08-16
CCACGGGTGGCACGACGGGTGGCACCACGGGTGGCACCACGGGTGGCACCACGGGTGGCACCACAGATGGCACCACAGATGGCACCACAGATGGCACCACAGATGGCAGCGTGACCGGGGAAGCAGGCAGCACCACAGGCAGCACCACAGGCAGCGAAACGAGTGGCGCTCCGAGCGGCGCGGGTGACAGCGCTCCCAGCGGGGAAATCCAAAGCGGCACCGGCGGGTCCAGCAACGCCGGCGATCCCGCGACCTCGGTCCTTTCCAACTCGAACGCCCGAACCACCCGGACGGCGGGACTCGTGCGCGAACTGGCCCCGCTGGCAGAGCCTGAGGCCGACAACCCCTCGCCCGCCCAACGTCCTCAGGTCTTCGACTCGGCATTGAATGTGCATCAAAGCGGCGAGGACGCCCCCCATGAGACGCACAACATCGAACCCAGCCAACGTGTCTTGGGCACGCGATCGGGCAATCAAGACACCCCTGAGGAATCCACCGCAGCCGCCGATGAACCGGCCCTCCCCCAAGCCCTGAGCCCGCAGCCGTCCGCGACCACTGCCCGGTCCCTGCCCCCGTGGCTGCGGCTGGACGCCGACAAGATCGGCAGCGAACGCGTGCCCCTGGTCGCCCGGGACACCCCACCGGCAGGTCGCAGCAGCCTGAGCGAGCAGTTGCGTGCAGCAGCCCGCCAACGCCCACCAGCCCTCCCGCAGCCTGCCTGATCGCCTGATCGCCTGATCGCCCGCTTCGCTCCGTCCCGGGCGCCGCTGTATGAACGCCACTCCCACGCGCTCGCCCGCCCCACCGCCCGCGCCACACGCCGACCTGTCCGAGCCGCTGCTCTCGCTGCTGGACCTCATGGACCTCGCCGCGCGCGCACGCGGTGCCACGTCTGCGGCGCAGCTTCGCTTCCTGCTGGTGAACGACACCCACCAGCTCGCCCCCTACCGGCAGGCTGCGCTGTGGCTGAACAGAGGCGGCGTCCGAGCGCTTTCCGGCGTCGTGCAGATCGAGGCCAATGCACCGTACGCGCAGTGGCTCGACGCCGTGATCCGCCACTGCCATGCGCAGATGACGTGCTCGGGCGTGATCGACGTGGCCGCCCTGCCCGAGGCCCTCGCCGCGCAATGGGCCGACTGGCTCCCCGCCCACGCCTGCCTGCTGCGCCTGGACAGCGTGCCACCCGGCAGGCCTGCGGTAGGCGCCTTGCTGCTGGCGCGCGACACCCCCTGGAGCGCACGCGAGCTGCGCCTGCTGCAGGAGTGGGCCGGCACTTGGTCCCATGCCTGGACCTGCCTCCACCCCCGCACCGCCGGTCCCTGGCTCTGGCCACCGCGCGAGGCCTCTTCAGAGGTCACGTCCGCCAGCCCCCCGCGCAGGCACCGCCGGTGGTGGTGGGCCGCTGCCCTGGCCCTCGCCATCCCGGTGCGACTGACCGTGTTGGCCCCTGGCGAACTGGTTCCGGCCCAAGCCGAGATCGTGCGAGCGCCGCTCGAGGGGGTTGTGGCGCAGTTTCATGTGCAACCCAATCAGCAGGTGCGCAAGGGGCAGGCCCTGTTCACGTTCGACCTGGCCTTGATCCGCAATCGCCTGGAGGTGGCCCGGCAGGCGCTGGCCACGGCTGAAGCCGAGTACCGACAGATCGGGCAGCAGGCCCTGACCGACCCCAGGTCCAAGGCCCTGCTCGCCGGCCTGGTCGGCCGCATCGAGGAAAAGCAGGCCGAGGCGCTGTACCTCGAAGACCAGCTCACACGCGCGCAGGTGCTCGCACCGCGCGATGGCGTGGCCCTGTTCGATGACCCGACCGAATGGATCGGTCGACCGGTCACCGTGGGCGAACGCATCATGCGCGTGGCCGCCCTGGACGACATCGAGATCGAGGCCTGGATCGGCGTGGCCGACGCCATCCCCCTGCCTTCAACTGCCAGCGTGACCCTGCACCTGAACGCCAATCCGCTCGCGCCGGTGCAGGCGCGCCTGCGCTATCTGGCACACGACACGGTGGAGCGCCCCGACGGCAGCTTCGCGTACCGGCTGCGGGCCAGCCTCACCGAACCGACCGATCACCGCGTCGGCCTCAAGGGCAGCGTGCGCGTGAGTGGCGAGTGGGTGCCCCTGGCCTACTGGCTGCTGCGCCGTCCCTGGGCCAGCGTCCGCAGCTTCGTGGCGTGGTGAGGACACGCACGCCATGTCGCTGCCTCCGCTTCGTGAGGAACTGGCCCTGATGCCGGGCCCGCAGGGTGCCGACGGCCAACCCTCCTGGACCCTGCACGATCCGGTGCGCCACCAGTTCTTCCGGATCGACTGGCTCACGTTTGAGATCCTGAGCCGCTGGTCGCTGCGCGACCCCCGCGCGATCGCCGAGAGCATCAGCGACCGCACCACGCTGCACCCCGTGCCCGCCGACATCGAGCAGGTCCTGCGATTCCTCACCGACAACCAGCTGCTGCAACAGCGCGGACCGGGTACGGCCGAACGCCTGGCCAGGCTGTTGGCGGCGCGCCAGGGATCGATGGTCAAGCAGCTGCTGCATCACTACCTGTTCTTTCGCGTGCCCCTGGTGCGCCCGGACGCCTGGCTGCAACGCTGGGCGGATCCACTCTGGACCCGACTGGTCTCGCGCGGCTTCGCGCTGGCGACGGCCTGCGCCCTGGTGTCAGGCCTGCTGCTTGCGGCACGCAGCGGCGACAGCTTCCTGAACACGCTGGTCAATACCTTCAACCTCGACGGCCTGGTCGCCTATGCCGCCGCGCTGTTCGGAGTGAAGCTGCTGCATGAACTGGGGCATGCCTTCACCGCCCGCCATCACGGCTGCCGCGTGCCGACCATGGGCGTGGCCTTCGTGGTGCTGTGGCCGATGGCCTACACCGACACCACGGACGCCTGGCGCCTGACCGACCGCTGGAAGCGGCTGCAGGTGGCCGCGGCCGGCATCGCCACCGAGGGCGTGATCGCCATCTGGGCGACCCTGGCCTGGGCCCTGCTGCCCGAGGGCGCGCTGCGTGCCGCGATGTTCACGCTCGCCACCACCAGCTGGGTGGCTACCCTCGTCGTCAACGCCAGCCCCTTCATGCGCTTCGATGGCTACTTCATCCTGTGCGACGCACTGGACATGCCCAACCTGCATGAGCGCAGCTTCGCGCTGGCGCGCTGGAAGCTGCGTGAGTGGCTCTTCGCCCTGGACGCCCCGCCACCCGAGCACTTTGCGCGGGCCCAGGAAGCCGCGCTCATCGCGTTTGCCTGGATGGTCTGGCTGTACCGGCTTGTGGTGTTCCTGGGCATCGCCCTGCTGGTCTATCACTTCTTCATCAAGCTCGTGGGCGTCTTCCTGTTCGTCGTGGAAATCGCCTGGTTCATCGCCATGCCCGTCGGACGCGAGCTCAAGGCCTGGCATGGACTGCGCCACACCCTCCGCCAGCGGCCGGCCAGCGTGCAGCGCGCGCGCTGGGCCGCAGCTGCCTTGTTGATCGTGATCGCCTTGTTCGTGGTGCCCTGGCCCGGGCGGGTGACGGCCAGCGGCTGGTTGCGGCCCTCGCAGGTCTGGCCGGTCTACACCCCGGCGGCGGCACGGCTCGAGGCGATCCACCACGCCGAGGGCACCCGCATCCCCCAGGGCACCCCGGTACTGCGCCTGGAGTCGCCCGCGCTGGAAAGCCGGCACCAGGCCGCCCACGCCCGTTCGGAACGCCTGCAGTGGCAGCTGGCCACGGCAGCCCTGTCCGCCGAAGCCCGCAGCCGCTGGCAGGTCTCGCAGGAGGAACTGGCCACCGGCCAGGCCGAACAGGCCAGCCTGCAGGCCGAGCGCGAACAGCTTGCGCCCGTGGCCCCGTTCGACGGCGTGCTGCGTGACCTGGCCCCGGACCTGCACCCGGGCCAGTGGGTCGCTGGGCGCGAGCGCCTGGCCACGCTGGTCGGAGACGGTCCGATGGTGGTGGAAGCCTATCTGGACGAGCAGGCCGTGAAGCGGGTCCGCGCCGGCGATGCAGGCCTGTTCATCACCGACGGTGGCGAAGGCCCGGCCCTGCGCGTGACCGTGACGCAGGTCGATGCGGATGCTTCACGCCAGCTCGCGCACGGCATGCTGGCGGCCCAGGCCGGCGGCGATGTCCTTACGCGTGACCGCAAGGGTGCACGCGTACCCGAGCAGGCGGTGTACCGCGTGGTACTGCGGGTGGAGTCAGCGCCGCACGCGCTGGCCGGACGCAGCTGGCGCGGACGCGTGGTGATCCGCGCCCAGAGCGAGCCCCTGGCCCTTCGCTACCTGCGCCAGGTCCTGACCGTGCTGGTGCGGGAAGCGGGCTGGTGAGGCCCGCGCGGCCCCCCAATACCCCCGGGCCGCCCGGGTCCGCGCGGTTCTGGCAGCATCGGCCGCATTCCACATTGCCCTCCCGCAGACCTCACGCCATGAACCTGCTGCAAGACGCCCTGGCCCGCCAGCGTGCCGCCGCGCGCGCCACCCCCGTCCCGGACGAGGCGGCCCGACGCGCGGACCTGCACGCCCTCGCCCGCTTCGTTCGAGAGAACACGGACGACCTGTGCGCTGCGATCTCGCGCGACTACGGTCACCGCTCACCGCACGAGACCCGCCTGACCGAGGTACTGCCCGTGCTCAAGGAAATCGAGCATGCCCTGCAGCACCTGCGCGGATGGATGAAGGTGCGCCGGCGCGGGGTCGACCGCCTGGCCTTCGGGCTGGCGAGCAACTCGGTCATCCCGCAGCCCCTGGGCGTGGTGGGGGTCATCGTGCCCTGGAACTTCCCCCTGAACCTGAGCTTCGTGCCGCTGGCGGCCATCCTCGCGGCGGGCAATCGGGCGATGGTGAAAATGAGCGAGAACTCGCGCCACCTGGCGGCGCTGCTGGTCGAGCGCATGCCCGCTTACCTGCCGCCGGACAAGCTGCAGTTCTTCGACGAAACGGGCGGTGTGGGGGTAGCCTTCTCGCAGCTGCCCTTGGATCACCTGCTGTTCACGGGGTCGGGCACCACCGGGCGCGCCGTGATGGCGGCGGCAGCCGCCAACCTGTGCCCTGTCACGCTGGAACTCGGGGGCCGCTCGCCCGCGCTCGTGTGCGAGGACTTCGACCTGCGCACCGCCGCCGAGCGCATCCTGTACGTGAAGTGCCTGAACGCCGGACAGATCTGCACGACGGTCGACCATGTGTACCTGCCACGTGCGAAGGTGCAGGACTTCATCGCCCTGGCTCAACGTATCGTGCCCGAGCGGTACGCCTCACTGGGAAGCCCGGACTACACCTCCATCATCAACGCTGCCGCCTACGAACGCCTCACCCGCGCGCTGGACGAGGCGCAGGCGCAAGGCGCCACGGTCATTCCCCTGCTGCCCGGCCCCGCCCGCGACGACACGGCGCACCGCCTTGCCCCGCACCTGGTCGTGAACATACCGGCGGGCAGTGCGCTGTTGCAACGCGAGATATTCGGCCCCATCCTGCCGGTGCTGCCCTATGACCAGGTGGACGAGGCCGTCGCCGCCATCAACGCCGGGCCGCGCCCCCTGGCCTTCTACCCCTTCACCCACGACCGCGCGCGCCTGGCGTACCTGCTGGATCACGTGATGTCCGGCGGGGTGAGCGTGAACGACGCGCTCTTTCATGTGGCCCAGGCCGACCTGCCCTTTGGCGGCGTGGGCGAATCCGGCATGGGGCATTACCACGGGCGCGAGGGCTTCGAGACGTTCTCCAAGCTGCGGCCGGTGTTCCACCAGAGCCGCTTCGCGATGACGCACCTGCTGCACCCGCCGTACCGGGGCGGCTTCGATCGACTGCTGAAGTTCCTGCAACCCCGGTGATCCCGGGGCTACTTCAGAACCCCAGCTCCCGCACCAGCACCGCTGCTGCCTGCCGCAGGTAGCGGCCGGCCAGCGTCTGGCCCTGCGCATGCACGGTCAGATGGCCACGCCAGGACCGGTCGGCCAGGGCCTGCGGCATCGACTCGGGTGTGAGCGTGACCCGGTAGATGGCCCGCTCGGGCACCAGCTGCTGCCCCTGCGGCCGTGTCACCACATGGCCGCCCGCCAGGGTACCCAGCTCCGGGCGCGGCAGCACCCGGGCAGCGTCGCGGTCCACGCTGGTCACGCGCAGCGTCACCGCCTGTCCGGGCAGGTTGTCCGGCGTGAACACTGCGCGCGCCCCGGCCTGCACCCGCTGCACCGCGTCCTCGTCCAGCCAGGTCTCCACCGTCCAGGGGCCGTCCTCGCGCACCAGCAGCGCGATGGCCTCGCGGCGCGCCACCCACTGACCCGGCTGCAGGTCAGGGTCCAGGTCACGCAGGCGCCCGGCAAACGGCGCTCGCGGCTCGAACTGCTCCCGCTCGGTGGAGACACCCGCCAGGTCAGCCTGCGCCTGGGCCAGGGCCTGCTGGCGCACCAGCAGCTGGAGCCGCGAGGCCTCGTCCAGGCCCGAGGTCGCGGCCTGCCAGCGTTGCTGGTCCACGCGCGTGCGCATCGCGGCCTCGCGGATCGCGAGGTCCGGCACCTGCAGGCTCACCACCACCGCGTCCTGCGGCACGGCGTCGCCCTCCTTGAACGGCAGTGCCTGCACCCGCGCCCCAGCGGGCGCATGCACGTGCCAGACATCGGCCGGACGCAGCAGGGCGCTGACGGTCACCCGACCCGGCCAGGGCACGACAGCCACCCCCACCAGCAACGCGAGCAAGGCCACCGCCCGGCGGCTGCCGCGGCTGGCGCGGATCTGCGGCCAGCGCGCATGCCAGGCCTGCCACTCGCTGCGCACCGGCAAGGCGATGAACCACACGATCTCCACGATGAACAGGAAGACGCCCAGTACCTTGAAGAAGAACACATACACCAGCACTGCGATGCCGAGGAACAAAACCAGCCGGTACAGCCAGGTGGCCCAGGCGAAAGCCACCAGCAGCGCCTGCGCCCCGGGGCGAAACACCTCGGGCGCCGCCTCACCCAGGCCGAACAGCCACTCGCGCAGCTTCCAGCGCGCCAGCGCAAAGCTGCGCGCATGCAGGTTGGGCATGTCCAGCGCGTCGCACAGGATGAAGTAGCCGTCAAAGCGCATGAAGGGGCTGGCGTTCACCGCCAGCGTCATCACCCAGCTCGTGGTGGCCAGCACGAAGGCCGCCGAGCGCAGTGCGCCCTCGGGCAGCAGGGCCCAGGCCAGCGTCGCCCAGGCTGCGACCACCAATTCGGTGGCGATGCCCGCGCAGGCCACCCGCAGGCGCTGGCGTGGATCGGTCAGGCGCCAGGTCTCCTGGGTGTCGGTGTAGGCCATGGGCCACATCACGAGGAAGGCGACTCCCATGGTAGGCACGCGGCAACCGTAGTGGCGCGCCGTGAAGGCGTGCCCGAGCTCGTGCACGAACTTCACCGCCACCACCGCCAGCGCATACGCCGCCAGGCCCTCCCAGTTGACGGTGTCCACCAGCGCCGCGCGAAACCCGTCCCACTGCCGCACGATCTGCACCAGGCCGAACAGCAAGGCCGCGCCGGTCAGCGCCAGGAAGCCACGCGAGGCGAACACCCGCGCCAGCGGCAGCCAGCGTTGCAGCCACGCGTCCGGCCGCAGCAGCGGCACCCGGAAGAACAGGTAGTGATGCAGCAGCCACGTCAGGGCGCCGCCCTGCTGCTGTTGATGGCGCCGGGCCATCTCCGCCGCCGTGGCTGGCGCCGGGCGCAGCATCTGGTGGGCGGCCATCAGCTGCACCACCGCCTTGACCTCGTCGGCGGTCAGCGTGAGCGTGGTCTCGCGCGCCATGGATTGCGCGATCGCCTCCGGGTCGCCGATCTCCCACCGGCACAAGACCTCGTAGGTGGGCCAGTCGATCCGCAGGAACTGGTTGCGCACCGGGTCGTGCACCATCCACGAGGGCTGGCCATCGGGCAGGGGCGCGCCCTCCAGCAGGTCCAGTTCTTCACGCAGGGGCGGAAAGGCCATGGCGGTACGCGCTCACAGGCCCAGGTAACCGCGCAGCGCCGCCCAGGGCCGGCGCACCATCCAGTACCCCAGGGGCACCCAGCCGCCATTGAGCTTGGCCGTTCCCTTCAGGCCCACGCGGTGGTCGGTGTCTTCCACCAGGGTGGCACGCACGCGGTACGCGAACTGTCCGTCGGGCCGGGGCTGGGCGTCGTGCGCCATGTAGCGAAGCTGCGCGCGCAGGGGCGACAGCGGGTTGGCATTCAGGTACAGGGTCACCTCGGCACCGGGCGCGAGCACGATCGCATCGGCCAGGGGCAGCCACACCTCCACCTCGCGGTCATCGAGGGCGGCGATGCGCAGGATGCGCTCGCCCACCGACACCGGTTTGCCGATCCACTCCGAGGCATCGTCCATCAGCACCACGCCCTCCTGCGGCGCGGCTACGCGCGAGCGTGTGAGCTGCTCGGTCACCAGGGCCACCTCGGCGCGCCGCTCCTCGATCTTTCCCATGAGGGGTGCGAGCTGGCTGCGGGCCTTGGGGTCGGACAGCGCCATCTGCAGGCTCTGGCGGTAGTCGGTCTGCGCCGTAGCCAGCGCCTGCTGCGCCACCTCCAGGCGGCTGCGTATCAAAGCCTCGTCGAACTTGAACAAGGGCTCGCCTGCGCGGACGGTCTGGTTCGGCGTCACCTGAAACTGTTCGATCACGCCATCAAGTGGCGAGCGCACCACGGCGGGCCGGGCCGGCACCAGTTCGCCCGGGGCCAGCACCGCCAGGCGCACGGGCAGCGCCAGCACCGCGGCCAGGGCCAGGGCCCACCGCCAGCGTGGCTGTCGCCACCAGGGCTGCCCTGCGCGGTGCGCCCACCCTCCGGCCAGGCGTTCGCGGATCGAACGCACGCTGACCGACGCAGCGCGATGGCGCGAGGTGAAGTGGGCAGACCAGGCACCCATCCACTCCGTGAGGACCGTGATCTCGTCCTCGCTCCAGGCAGCCTCGCGCACGAAGAGGACGCCGCCCCCGGCGCCCGGCAGCCACAGGGCATGCATCGGCCACCAATCCGCCCACTGCGCGGCAAGTTCGGGCGGCAGGTCGGCGGCGGTCAGGCAGGCCGGGAGCGGTTCGTGCGCCAGCAGGTGGGCGGACAAGCGTTCAAGCCACTGTGCATAGGGGGCATTGGCCTCGATCTGCACCACGCCCGAGAGGCTGTAAGCACCCTCTCCCACCAGACACAGAGCGGCCTGCCGGTAGGGGGCAAGCGAGAGCGTGTCGTTGACGAGGATGAAGCCGAGCTCGCGGTCACTGCCCGCCTCACGCGCGCGCCGCAACAAGGCCCACAAGGCCTCCAGCCTGTCCTCGCCAGGCACCGGGATGCCTGCGGGCAGCGTCATCCGGCGCGGACCGCAGGTGCCGCGCGCGGCTTGAGCGCCGGCTGCTCGAGCGGCTGCGCGTCACTGATGCGGATCAGGGTGACCGGGCGCTTGGAGGCGACCTTGAGCTTGTCCGAGAAACTGTCGCGGCTTTGCGGGCCAGGCGGCGTCGCCGGCTGCGCCTGTTCGCCCACGAACAGGCGGAAGATGGCGACGGCCTCGCGGCCCTCGTCGTCGCGCGCGGCCACCTTCACGTCCAGGCGGCCGGTGAAGCCGGGCGGCGGGGTGACATCGAAGGTGCCATTGGCGGGGTCAAACCGCACCCAGGGCGGCAGGGGCCTGTCATCCGCCAGCTTGGACTCGAGCTTGATGACGGCATCTTCCTTGGAGTGGATGAACGCGTCATAAGGCAAGGACACCTTGGTGCCAGCCCCTTTCTCCACGAACTGGTCGGTGATGCCGCGGTACACGGTCAGGCCCGGTGGCGCCACGGAGTTCACCACCACCCTGAAGCCCGAGGCGCTGGTCAGCGAGTCGCCCATGGGCGCGGGTGGCTCGGCGGCCATCGGCGCGCGGCTCGCAGGCGGCAATGCTGAATTGAAGGCGGGTACAGGCCTGGCGGGTGGCGCTTCAGGCGGAGGTGGCGGGGGCGCGTCGGCGCGTCCTGGCGGGGGCGGCGGCGGTGGAGGCAGGATCGCCTTGGGCCGGTCGTCATCCAGCGTCACGCCCGAGGGCACGGACGATGTACCGTTGGTGTTGTCCGTGGCGAAGTAGCTGCCCGTACCGTCGTCCACGATGGTGGCGGTACCGCCCGTGCTGGCCTGCCCGTTGCTGTTGGTGGCGACCAGCTTGAAGGTCTCGGGGCCATCCTTGGCCTTTTCCTGCTCGGCGTCGATGGGTACGCGCACCAGCAGCTTGCCGCCTGCGGGGATCGTGGGGGGCGAGGACGGGTTGTAGTCGTTCCACTGTCCGTTGGCGTAGTACTGCAAGGTCGGCAGCTGCCCGCTCGTGCGCAGGTCGGCATTGCCGCCGCCGCTGGCGTTGGACAAGGACAGTGCAGCGGTCTGGCCAGCGACACCGCTCACCTCGAAGATCACATAGGGCGAGCCTTCATTGACCGTCGGGCTGCTCACCGCCAGCGTACGGTCATCATCCAGGCTGGTCGTGCTGGTCACGGGCGCGGTTCCACCGCCATTGAGGTCACCCGTGTAGCGGACACCCGTGCCATCGTCCACGATGGTCGCGGTACCGGAGACCGCGGTCGCCCGGTTGGACTGGGTGGCCTGCAGCTTGAAGGTCTCGGCGCCTTCGTAGGGCGTGTCCTGCTCGCTGGTGATGGCCACACGCACGAACACCTGGCCCGAGCCATTGAAGGTCGGCAGGCTGCTGGCGTTGTAGTCCACCCAGGCCGAGCCGCTCCAGACCTTCAGGGTCTGGCTGGCGATATTGGCCTTGCCCGAGACCGTGCCACCGGCGCTTTCGTTCACCAGCGACAGTTGCACGGCGTTGCCGGAATCACCGGTGACCGTGAAGACCACATAGTCCGAGGCCTCGTTCACCGTCATGCTGTCCACGGCCAGGGTGCGGTCATCGTCGAGCGTGACGCCCGAGGGGACGGACGACGTGCCGCTGGTGTTGTCCGCCGCGAAGTAACTACCCGAACCATCGTCCACGATGGTGGCGGTACCGCCGGTGCTGGCCTGGTTGCTGGCATTGGTGGCTACCAGCTTGAAGGTCTCGGGGCCGTCCAGCCCGCTTTCCTGCTCGGCGCTGATCGCGACCCGCACCCGCAGGACGCCCCCCGCGGGGATGGTGGGCGGCGACGCGGCGTTGTAGTCGGTCCATCCGCCCGCGCCGTAGTACTGCAAGGTCGGCAGGGTCCCGCCGGTGCGCAGGTCGGCCTGGCCGCTGCTGGCGCCGCTCGCATTGGACAGGGCCAGCGACGCGGTGTCGCCCACGATGCCGCTCACCTCGAAGATGACGTAGGGCGATCCCTCATTCACCGTGGGGCTGCTCACCGCCAGGATGCGGTCGTCTTCCAGGCCAGTGCTGCTGGTGGTGGGCGAGCCGCTGGTGAAGGTGCCTGGGTATTTCACGCCGGTGCCGTCATCCACAATGGTCGCCGTGCCTGCCACAGCCGTCGACGTGCCGCTCAGGGTGGCATTGAGCTTGAAGGTCTCGCTGCCTTCATAGGGCGTGTCCTGTTCGGCGGTGATGGACACGCGCACAAAGATCTTGCCGTTGGCGTCGAAGGCAGGCGGGTTGTTGGCGTCGTAATCGCCCCAGGCATAGCCATCCCACACCTTGAGCGTCTGCGAGGCCGGGTTGGCCTTGCCGGTCACCGTACCGCCCGAGCTTTCGTTGACCAGTGCCAGCGTGGCGGTCTGCCCCGAGTTGCCGGTGACCGTGAAGACCACATCGTCCGACGCTTCGTTCACCGTCGGCGAATCCACGCTGATGCTGCGGTCGTCGTCCAGGGTGATGCTGGCGGTGGTCAGCTCGCTGCTGGTAGCGGCGGCCGTGTTGTCCCCGATCCAGTAGCTGCCCGTGCCGTCGTCGAAGATATTGCCCGCTCCGTAGGCGGTGTCACCTGCGGCCTTGCGTGTCACGCCCAGGAAGAAGGTGTGCTGGCCCTCGTAGCCCGTGTCGGGATTGATCGCGGTGCGCACATAGGTGGTGGACGACGTCAACGTGTAATCGGCCCCGGCGGTATAGGCCTGCCACGACGTGCCGTTCCAGATCTCCAGGGCGGTGCCGGCATCTTCCGAGCCGTCGGTCGCCACGGTTCCATTGCCGTTCTCGAGCAGGGCGCTGCTCGCGGTGAGTGCAAAACTGACCACCTGGCCGGACGTGCCGGTGACCGTGAAGACGCCCTTGGGCGATCCTTCGTTCACGGCGATGTTGTTGATCGAAATCGGCCGGTCGTCGTCCAGGTAGGCGGGGTAGCCGCTGTCGCCAGCGGTGTTGGCGGTGGACGTATTGTTGGACGCCAGGTAGATGCTGCCGGCCTTGTCGTCGCGGATCTGCGAATTGCCGCTGGCGGCGGTGCCCGCCGCGTTCGTGGCGGTGAGCTTGAGCGTCTCGTAGGTGCTGGTGGTGGTCTCGTGGGTGCTGTCCTGGAGCACCGCCGCCCGCACCAGGAGCAGGCCGTTGGTGTTGGCCACAGTGTCTGGGATGGTGACGTAGCCGCCGCTGTAGTCCACCCAGCTTGTGCCGTTGAAGTACTGGAGATTGGGCAGGAAGTCGGTCCCCATCGTCGCATGCGCAGCGCCGGAACCGGTCTCGCCAGCCGCCAGACTCACGCGCTGGCCCTTCTCGCCATCGACCGTGAACATCACGTAAGGCGAGGCCTCGTTGACGATGGTGCCGGTCACGGTCAGCGCGCGGTTGTCCGGGTTGACGGTGATGGCCACGAAGTCGGTGTCGCTGGCGCCCGCGGCATCCACCGTATAGATCTTCAAGGCATCGGTGCCGGAGTAACCCGTGTTGGGGGTGTACACCAGGGCAGCGAGCATGGCATTGAGCTGCGTCGCGTTGCCACTCAGGGTGACCGTGCCGGTGCCGGACCCCGACAGCGTGCCGCCACCGGCGTTGGAGGTAGCCAGCGTGCCATAGCCTACCGAGACGGTCACCGAGCTGATGTCGGTGGAGCCGTCCACGTCGGCGACGGCCAGGTCATAGGGGGAACCAGCCACCAGGTCGCCGATGGCCAGCGTCTGATAGTCGTAAAGGGACTGGCTCCCTGGTACGGTGTTCACGGGCGCATCGTTGACCGGCGTGACGTTGACGGTCAGCGTGTAGGCGCTGGCGCTCCAGTTCGTGCCGTCCGAGACCTCGAACCCCACCGTGGTGTAGGGGCTGGCGTTCTCGTCGGCGTCTGGCACGAAGCGCAGCTTGCCCGCCGCCAGGTCGGCCGCCGTGAAGGTGTCGTTCAGGGCCACATCCACCCAGTTCGTACCGTCGTACTTTTGCAGGGCACCGTTGGTCTCCAAGGTGGAGATACGCACCGCCGCGAGCGTCGCGCCTTCAGCGTCGCTGAACACGCCGAAGTCGGTGGCGCGCAGCAGGATCGCCGTGTCCTCGGGCGTCGTCACCGCGTCGTTGCTGGCCGTGGGGGCATCGTTGGTCGATGTGATGGTGATCGACAGCGTGGCCGAGCCGGTCGCCGCCGGCGTGGCCTGGCCGTCCGTGGCGTTGTAGGTGGCCACGGGCACCGGGCCTGTGTAGTTGCTGGCGGGCGTGAAAGTGTAGGAGCCGTTCGCGTTGACCGTCAGATCACCGATACCGCTCAAGGAAATGGTACCTCCTGCGCTGGCTGACTGCCCGCCCCAACTGAATGTGTCGATGGTGGTTACGCCAGAGTCTCCCACCAGCAGATCGCCAGCGCCGCCATCGGCTACCGTGAGGGTGGTGTCCTCGGCCGTCGTTGCGGACTCGTCGTCGGTGGTCACGCCGGTGGACCCGTCGATGCGGATGTAGAGCACCCCCGTGTCGGAGGCACCCGCGGTGTCCGTCACGGTGTACGTGAACTCCTCGGTGTAGGTTTGGCCAGAGTTGAGCGCCGTGCTGGTCAGCTTGTAGGTATAGGACCCGTTGCTGTCCAGTGTCAGTTGGCCGTAGCGCCCCGTGAGTACCTGGCCCGCATCGCGCCGGAATTCGAGGCTCTGAGTCGAACTGAGAAGCACCGTTACCGCGTTGCTCGAGCCATCGACGAGGGTGATGCGGCTGTTGGCAGTATCCACCGTACCGATGTAAGTCCCAGTCGGGATGCCTGTGCCGATCACCTCCATGCCGGCGACCAGCGATGCCGTCATTGTGCCGGTGCTCACCCTGTCGCTGGCTGATCGGCTAGAGCTGCTGGAGTAGGTCGCGCTGTCCTGAGGTGTTCCCGAGTTGACGTTGGAAACAAAATACAGCGTCGTACCCGTTGGAATCGAGGTCACGACAACCGAATCCAGCGTGACTGTGCTGCCACTGTATGAAGCGACCTTGACTTCGTTGTTGCTGGCGTTCTTCAGGAAGACTTTGGTGGCGCCGTTGAGGTAATAGACGTAGTTGTTGTTGAGGCTCGGCGACGCAGAAGACGACAGAGTGATCGTCGTACCCGAAGCGGCAGGCGAGATCCCGTCCGCAAAAATCGACACCTTGCCCACGCTCTCCGTATCGCCGGCGTCGACGTCCGTGTCGTTGATCAAGACGTCGCCTGTCGTGATGCCGTAGTACACCGGCGACGCACCGGTTGCCGTCGAAGTTTCTTGTACCGTGTCTCGGTCATCCACAGCAGCAGGGGCATCGTTGCTACCCTTGATGACCACCGTGAGCGTGCTGGCAGCGGTCAGTCCCCCGCTGTCGGCCATCGTGTAGGTGAACGTCTCGGTCAGCGTATTGGCCGTCGTGCGCAGAGCCTGGACCTGCGCGTTGCTGTTGTCGACCTCGTAGATGTAGGTCCCGTTCGCTCCGATCTTGAGCGTGCCGTACAAGCCCGTCACTATCGCTGGCGAACTGGTGGACGTGGTTCCACTGGTCACTGACACTGAGGTGGTCAGTGCTGCACTGGTCGCATCAGTGACCTTATGCGTGGTCCCGGCTGTCATCGCGCCATCGGCATCAGTGTCGTTCGTCAGGACGTTGCCGGTCTGGTGGCTACCGGCCTCGGCGGCGCCAGATTCCACCGCATAAGCCGACAGGTCGGCGTTGTCCGCATTGGCCACCGGAGCGGTATTGACCGCCGTCACGTTGACCGTCAAGGTGTAGGCGCTGGCGCTGTAGGCCGTACCGTCGCTCACCTTGAAGCCGACGGTGGTGTAGGGGGACCCGTTCTCGCCGGTGTCGGGCACGAAACGCAGGTTGCCACCCGAGATGTCGGCCGAGGTGAATTCCTGGTTCAGGGTCACGGCCACCCAGCTCGTGCCGTTGTAGTACTCCAGTGAGCCGTTGGTCTCCAAGGTCGTGATCTGGATCTTGGCCAGTCGGTCGCCATCGGCATCCGTGAAGGTACCAAAGTCGTTCAGACCCAGGATCACCGTGGTGTTTTCCGAGGTTGTCACCGAATCGTTGCCGCCCGTGGGCGCATCGTTCGCTGGGGTGACCGTGATCGACAGCACCGCGGTGGCTGTCGCGCCCTGGCCGTCCGAGACGGTGTAGGTGACGGCTGGCACCGAGCCGGTGTAGTTGGCATCGGGCGTGAAGGTGTAGCTGCCGTTCGCGTTCAGCGTGAAGCTGCCGACGCCCGAGATCGTCTGCGCCACACCCAGCGCGCTCGCCCCGTAGGTCGTTCCGTTGATCACGAACTGCGTCACCGACAGCGTGTCGTTGTTCGGGTCGCTGTCGTTGGTCAGGACGTTGCCGGTAGCGGTCGCATCCTCGGCGATGGTCTGGGTGTCATTGGCGGGCGTGGGCGCGCCATTGGTCGGCATCACGCTATTGAGCGCCGAGTCCACCCGGTCCGAGGAACTGCCCACGAACTTGTAGCTGCTGCCGCTCTCATAGCCGATGGAATTGAACCAGGCCTGGTCCACCACCAGGATGAAGCCGCTGTTGTCGGCGGCCGTACCGTCACGGTCCTGGTTGCCGTCGGTCTGGGCGGCCGACAGGCTCGTGAAGCTGCTGTCCTTCCAGAAATAGAAGCCGCGCACGATGCCCTGGTCCTTGATCGGGCGGCTGATCCAGCCATAGTAGGTGGTCGCGCCAATGGTCAGTTCCACCGAGATGTCGTTGCCCGAGAAGCTCTGACCGCCCGTGCCGTCCGAGATGTTGGCCACCCCCAGCAGCGTCGGGTTGAAGTGATGGCGGTTCTGCTCCTTGTCCGCCAGGAAGGTGTTGCTGCCCACTGCGCCGGTGTAGACCGCGTAGGCGTTGGTGAAATTGAGCGAGGCAAATTCCACCTGCACCTGCTGACCGTTCACTTCGATCGTGCGGTGGTCATCCTGCAGCCTCAGCATGGCCCGGTAGGTCTCGCTGACTTCACCGGTGGCAAAGACCTGCGTGGAAAAGAGCTCGCCCTCGTCGCCCGCAGTATCCCCCGCCGGATTCAGGCGCGCATCGATCGCGTGACCCAATTCCTCCACCAGCACCCGCGCGATGTCTTCAGAGGCGGCGCCGTGACGCACCCAGTCTGCGTTCAGGTAGATCACCGGACCGCCGTCCGGCCCCTGCGCCGCGAAAGCACCCCAGGCGCCGCGCAGCGTGTCGTGGGACAGGAGCTGCACGTCGACGCCATAGCGCCCGGCCAGGATGTCATCGCGCAAGGCCTGGGCCGCCTGCATCCATTGCGCGTCCGGTGTCTCGCCCTGCCCCAGGAAGGGGCGGTTGAATTCGTCGGCCGACACCCGTGCCAGGTAGTCACGCACCTGCTGCTGCGCCAGGGCCGCCGCCGGCATGTCGACGCGAAACAGCGGCTCCTGCAGGGGCACCTGCGCGGGCGCGTCAGGCGCATCGTCCGCATCCAGCAGCTGGTCGACCACCTGCCCCACCGCCGCACCGTCGAACATGAAACGCTGCTCCAGCAGCATCACGCCCCCTCCGCGTCGCCGGAGGGGCGCCGGTGCCGAGGCCGGGGTGCGGGGAGATGCTGCGAACAGTTTGCGCAGTAACTGCTTCATGGGGTCGTTCCTGCTAGCTGGGGCCGCACCTGCACCTGCCCGCTCATGCCGGCCATGAGTTCAGGAAAACGGCCATTGATCGCCGCACCCACCTTGATGGACTGGCTCACTGGGTCGACCCGCGCGCCAATGCGGGTAAAGCGCGCCGGATAGGTCTTGCGCGTCTCGTCGATGCGCACCGACAGGGTCATGCCCGGACGCAGCCAGGACAGCCAGGACGAGGGCACCAGGAATTCAAGTTCAAGCACGCTGTCATCCAGGATGTCCAGCAGGGCCTGACCGGGCTGCACGAACTGCTGCTCGCGCGCGCGCTGCTCGGCGACGCGTCCGCCAAAGGGCGCCACCACGACGCACTTGGACAGCATGGCCTCATTCGCCGCCACTTCGGCCTTCGCCCGGGCCGCGCCGGCACGGGAGACTTCCAGCTCCAGCTGTCCGACCGAATTGAGTTCGGCCAGCTTGCGGTTGGACTGGAAGGTCTGTTCGGCCGCATCGAGTTCGGCCTTGACCTTCTGCAACTGCGCCTGCAGCAGTACGCAATCGAAAGCGACCAGGGTTTGCCCGGTGCGGAAGGACTCGCCCTCCCCCACGGGCAGCGAGGCGATCTTGGCGCCGATCTCGGCGGCGATGGTGGTGTAGCGGCGCGGCATCAGCTGCGCGCGGATCTCCTGTCGCTCCAGCCCTGCTCGGGCTGCCGGCGCGGGGGCCGCTGCAGGGGCCACCGGGGTACCCGCGCCTTGCCCGAACGCTGCGCCGGCCGTGAACATGACACTTGCCATGGCGATGCGCAGACCGCGTCGCGCCAGGACTGACCGCTCGTGTGGCTGCACCCGGGTGTTCCTCACCACTGGCCGGGTGTGGCCCGGGCCGCGACCGCTGCGGGCGCAGCGGCGCCCGCAGCCTGAACCTGCGGAGCGGCCGGAGCCGCCGCCTCGGGCCGGTTCATCAGGGCAGACCAGGGCGCGGGCGACTTGCCCAGCTGCATCACCAATTCCTTGAGCGGCAGCTCCTGCGTGTTACCGATGGCCGGCTCCAGGCCCAGCGTGGCAATCAGCCGGTTCTCAGCCACCTGCACCTGGGCCAGCGCCTGATAGCGGCGCAGCAGGCTCAGGATGGCGGCGGTCTCCGCACTGACCATGTCCAGCTTGCTCTGGGCCTGCGCGGCTTGCCGGTTGCGCATGAGGTCGGCGATCTTCTTGTCCGTCGAGTAGATTGCGTCCGCGCGGTCGAACTGGCTGCGCGCGTTGATCACCTGCAGGCGCGACAGGTGCACCTGCGTGAGCACACCCAGCTGCGTCGCCACCCGACGCTGGTCGGCCAGGGCCACGCCCGCCTCCGCCAGCCGGATCTGGGCTGGGCCGCTGAACAGCCCCATCAGGTTGAACGACAGCTGCGCGCCGGCCTCGTTCCAGTTCCGGTGCAGCTGGTAGGTGTCCGAGTCGTACTTCAGGGCATAGTTGAACGACAGGTTGGGGAACAGTCGCAGCAGCGCACGGCGCGTCTCGGTGCGGGCGATGCGGCTGTTGTAGTGCTGCTCCAGCAGGTCGGCATTCCTCATCAACGCCGTCTCTTCCAGGTGGGCCACGGGCACCCGGGCGATTTCATCGCTGATGTTCTTCAGGTCCATCTCGGCCAGCCGGATCGGCTGACCCAGCGGCGCGCTGATCAGGGACGCCAGGTCCACCTGCGCGGACGCCAGTTCCTGGTCGATGGACTCCAGCAGTCGCAGGTTCTCCAGCAGCTGGCGCTGGTAGCGCAGCGGGTCCAGCGGATTGCGGATGCGGTCTTCCGCCACTTTCTGCGAATCAACCAGGGCCTCTTCGGCCAGCCGGATGGTGCGCGCCACGTCGTCGCGCAACAGCTGGGCACTGGCCGCGCGCCAGTAGGCGGTCCGCACGTCCTGCATCAGCAGGTGCATGGCCTTGCGCCGCTTCTCCGCCGCCACCAGCAGCCGGTCAGCCTGCTGGCGCGCGCCGTAGTAGCCCAAGCCGAAATCGAGCACGCTCCAGGTCAGGCCCAGATCGGCGGTGCTGTGGTTGCGTTCGGCCGAGGTCGAGGTGCTGGTGGCGTCGCGACTGCTCGGTTGCTCCGAGGGGTAGGTGCTGCTCCAGGTGTAGCGCGCGGTGTCGCGTGAGGCGTAGCCAGCCTGGGCCATCACGCGCGGCAGCATGTCGTAGCGGGTCACGTCCAGCTGGCCGCGGGCCAGCGTCTCTTCCATCATCCGGGCGCGCCGCTCCAGGTTGTATTTCAGCCCGCGGGCCATGGCCTCATCCAGCGTCAGGGGCCCGGCGATCGGCTCCACATCCTTGTGCATGGCGCGCCGGTCTTCACGGACCGCCGAGGCCAGGGTGTCTCGGTCCAGCGCGGCCGGGGTCACCGACGCACAGCCGGCCACCACGGCACAGGCCAGCGCCAGGGCGCCCAGGCGAAAGGAAGCCACCGGCAGGGGGCGAAAGGTCATGCGCATCAGGTCTCTCCGGCGTGTATGGCCTGTTAGGCATAGTTAGCCCAACAGTTTTGTATTCCGAAGTGTATAGACC
>JACCDM010147458.1_pt1 | contig 19404 bp, 20 predicted proteins | sample 7445851 | NCBI WGS metagenome assembly JACCDM01 (sample SAMN15323438, study PRJNA562643) | freshwater metagenome | isolation source: river surface water | place: USA:Blue River Watershed | collected 2017-08-16
CGGCCCACGTGGTCGATCATGGTGCGCACCGGCACCCGCAAGATGCGCGGCAACAAGGCCACCAACTGATCGGCATTGACTTGGAACTGCGCCCACATGCCCAGATCGGCCAAGCGCTGCAACAGGCCATCGATGTCGTGGTAATGCTCCAAGCCGTGAAACGAGGGGTTGAAGGCAATGCCCACAATGCCTTGCGACTGCAAGGCGCGCAAAGCAGGCGTTGACGTGTCGGCGGGGACCACGGCCACGCCTTTGAAGCGATGCGGGGCCTGGGCAATCGCATCGAGCAAGCAACGGTTGTCATACCCGTAACCCGAATTGGGGCCCACCAGCAAAGCGTGGCGAACCGCGTAGGCATCCATCACATGGGCAAAGTAAGCGGCGGTGCCCACTTCTTGCCCTTGGGGGTGGTAGGCCACCTCGGCGGGATACGCGAAACGCTGCGGATCGAGCACATGGCAGTGCCCGTCGATCTTGGGCAGATCGAAGATGCTCATTGTGGGTTCCATCCAAAAAAACAGGCCCACTGGAGCGGGGCCTGGCCGGGCGCGCGTGGGCGCGCCCACTGGGTTTTTATTTTTTGTTCATCGGGGGCAGGGTTTCGGCCACCACGGTTTTGCCATTGCGGATTTCGGTGATGAAGCTCTCGCGGTCGATATCTCCTTTGTCGTCATAGCAGACATCCATCAACACGCCCGGGTATTGCTTGGCCGAAAAGCAGCTGTTGCGAATGGCAGCGGCGGCGGCTTTGCGATCGAGCTTGCCCGCTTTCTCGATGGCGGCCTTGAGCACGTACACCGCGGTGTAACCCTTCACGCCGTTGTGGTCCGAGCTGGTGTTGTAGGCGGCTTGGAATTTTTTGCCCCAAGCCTGCAACTGGGGGGCTTCGACCGTCAGACCGACGTGGGCGACTGCGCCGTTGGCGGCTTCACCGGCCAACTCGACCACTTTGGCGCTGGTGAGCACCGTCTCGCCAATGATGGGCTTGTTCCAGCCTTGCTTGCGCAACTCGCGCAGCAAACGGGCCGACTCTTCTTCGTTGGTATAGGCAAACAAGGCATCTGCGCCCGACTGTTTGGCCTGGATCACGGCGGCGGAGAAATCAACCTGGCCCGACTCGGTGGAGATTTCGGCCACGATTTGCGTGGGCGAGTTGGCCAACAGTTGCTTGATGGCGGCTTGGCCACCTTTGCCAAAGTCGTTGTTCACATACAGGACCGCCAGCTTTTTCGATTTGCCGTTGATGTAGCGGGCCACTTTGGGGAAGGACACGCTTTGGCCAAACGCGGTGCGAAACACCCAGGGGTTGCCCTGCTGGGTGATGGCCGCAGCCTCACCGCCGGTGAAGTTGGGAATCTCGCCGCGCTTGCTCTCGGCCATGGAGACCATGATGGAGCCAGAAAACACCGGGCCAAAAATGGCAAACACGTCGTTGTCCACGGCTTTTTGCGTCAAACCTTTGGCCACGCCGGGGTTGCTTTGGGTGTCTTCGGAGGTGTAGCTGATCTTGCGGCCCAAGATGCCGCCAGCGGCATTGATTTCTTTGATGGCCAGCTCCACGCCGTTTTTGAACATCACACCCGAGGTGGTGCCGGGGCCGGACATTTCGACAATGTTGGCCACCTTGATGTCTTGGGCCAGTGCGGCACCAGCGGCGAGCGCGAGCACAGCGGACAAAGCCAATTGAAGGGGTTTGCGTGGGTTCATTTTCATCTCCTGTCGTGGATGCCCGGTCGGGCGGTGGGGTGTGCGTTGTGTGCCAGGACTGTAATAAATGGTGTCCAGAACCGGTGAAAAATTTGCAGACATTGCGCGATTAACGAACTCTTTAGAACGATAATCGCACCGAATCAGGGTTTGTCCTGAATCCCAAGCCCACATGCAGCAGCCACCCACCCCCCCATCAGAACCCGCCAGCTTGGCCGCCCGCGACTGGATCGCTGGCCTGGAACGCGGCCTGTCCATCATCGAAACCTTTGATGAAGCCCATCCGCGCCTGTCGGCCCCGCAGGTGGCCCAGCGCTGCGGCTTGACCCGCACCGCAGCGCGGCGCTATTTGCTCACCCTGGCCCACTTGGGCTACATGGCCACCGATGGCAAATTGTTTTGGCTCACCCCCCGGGTGATGCGGCTCGGACAGTCCTACCTGGAGTCGGCGCGATTGCCGCGCATCGTGCAGCCGTTTTTGCAGCGCTTGGCCGCCAGCACCCACGAGACCTCTTACCTGAGCGTGCTCGACGGCGATGAAATCGTTTACGTGGCCCGCAACGGCCCGGTGCGCCACATGAACACCGGCTTTGTGTTGGGCGCGCGCGTGCCCGCCCAGGTCACGGCCGCAGGCATGTTGCTCATGGCCCTCAAAGGGCCAGCGGCGGTGGATGCATGGCTCAATGCCCGCAGCAGCTTGCAAACCTTCAGCGAACACACCATCACCGACTTGCCCGCCATGCGCGCGCAACTGCTGCAAATTCGCCAGCAAGACTGGGCCTTGTCCGAGCAGCAACTGGATTTGGACTACCGGGGCGTGGCCGTGCCCTTGCGCGACCGCATGGGCGAAACGGTGGGGGCGCTGAGCATCATCATGCCCATGCAGCACGAGGTCACGGCCGATGCGCTGCGCCGGGTGCTGCCCTTGCTGAAAGAAACCGCGCAGTCGATGCGCAACCTGATTTAAGGCCTCACACCACGCTGAGCATGCGCTGGACCTGGCCGCGCAGACCCCGGTCGTCCACCCAGTCGATGCGGACCTCGCCCGATTGGCTGGCGCGCAAAAAAAACTCCACAGAGGGGTTGGCCGACAAGCCCGATGAGGGCTCGATGCGAAACACCTCTTGGCCCAAATACGTGCAGCGCAAATCGGTGATCACATTGCGGGCGATGCGCTGGTTGTTCAAGTCGAGCAAGTAGCCCGTCTCCATCGGGTGTTGGATCAGCAGGCGCAGCTTGAACACCTCGCCAGCGCGCACCTGGGTGGGCATGTCAAAACGGGCTTGGGCCATGCTCAACTGCCGTCCACGCAACCGGCTTCGGTCACGATCAAATCGGCCAACTCGTAGCGAAACTCGCCCGAGGACAAACGCGCCAAGGCCACCAATTGCTGGCCACCGGCCAAGCGCAAGCGGGTGCTCAACTCGGCCCGGCCCGAGTGCGGGCCCAGGTGCACTTTGGCCATCACCGTGACCGGGTTGCGCTGCGACAACAACCACAGGTGGGTGACATGGTTTTGCGCCGTCATGGGGCTGTCGACCCACACCCGAAACGGCACCGACAGGCCGTTGTCGGCCAAGATCACCGTCTCGATGTGCACATCGGAGCGCACCACCTTGGCACCGGCCACGATGGGGTCGAGCATTTGGGCCAGGCTCAGCAGCTTGCCCGAGACCATGCCCTGGGCCTGGACCTGGGGCACCAAGCCCAGCGCAGCCCACCAACCCAAGCTGTGGCGAAGCCAAGCGCGGCGGCGCGCTTGGTGGGAGGTCAGGGGCATCAGGCTTTGAGCGACAAGCCGTGGTTTTTCAGCGGCAGCGAGCGCACCCGTTTGCCGCTGGCGGCAAAAATCGCGTTGCACAAGGCCGGTGCCAGCGGCGCTTGGGTGGGCTCGCCCACCCCGCCCCAGAAACCACCGGTGGGCGCGATCACGGTTTTGACCACGGGCATTTCGTTCAAGCGCATCAAACGGTAGTCGTGGAAATTGGACTGCTCGATGCGCCCGTCTTTGACCGTCATCTCGCCCCAGAAAATGGCGCTCAAACCGTGCACCACGCTGCCTTGCAACTGGGCATCGATGTTGTCGGGGTTGACCGCATAACCGGGGTCGATGCCAATCACCACGCGGTGGATCTTGACTTCGCCTTTGTCGCTGACCGACACCTCGCACACGCAAGCGGTGTAGCTGCCGTAGCCTTCGGTTTCGGCAATGCCGCGAAACACCCCTTTGGGCAAGGGGCCGCCCCAATCCGCGGCTTTGGCCACGGCTTGCAAGATGGCCACATCGCGCGGCGACTTTTGGCCCAAGGTGGCCAAGCGAAATGCCAGCGGGTCTTTGCCTGCGGCCAAGGCCAACTCATCGACAAAGCATTCGCGCATGAACGGGTTTTGCGAATGGCCCACGGTGCGCCAAAAGCCCACCGGCACATTGCTGTTGCGCTGGGCGTAGTCGACCAGGCTGTTGGGGATGTCGTAGGGGTGGTCGTTGAAGCTGGCCACGGCCTGGCCGTCCACCCCTTTGGGCAAGGGCAAGCGCAGCAAGGTGGCCAAGATGGAGGGCGCGCTGACGCGGATGTGCAAGGCATTGAGCTTGCCATCTTTGTCCAGGCCGCCTTTGAAGCGCACCAAGCTGGCGGGGCGGTACAGGTCGTGCTGGATGTCTTCCTCGCGGCTCCACACCATCTTGACGGGCGTGCCCGCCATGGCCTTGGCGATCATCACGCCTTGGCGGGTGAAGTCTTGCGGGCTCTTGCGGCCCAAGCCGCCACCGAGCTGCATCGGGTGCACCGTGACCTTGTCTTGGGCCACGCCCGCGGTGGCCGCCGACACGGCCAAGGTGCCCTCGGGGTTTTGGGTCGAGGTCCACACGTCCAGCTTGTCGCCTTGCAACCAAGCGGTGCACACCATGGGCTCCATGGTGGCGTGGGCCAGGTAGGGGGTGTAGTACTCGGCTTCGAGGACTTTGGCCGCACCAGACAGGGCTTGCTCGGTATTGCCGTCGTTGCGCGCAACGGCCAACTCGGCTTGGCCCATGCCCGCTTTGAAGCTGGCCATGATGGCTGCGCTGTTGAGTTGACCGTGGTCGCCGGTCTCCCACTCGATGGCCACTTCGCGCAGGGCTTCTTTGGCGCGCCACCAGTTGTTGGCCACCACCGCGACAAATTCGCCCAGGTTCAGGACTTTGACAATGCCACGGCGGTTTTCCACCTTGGATGCGTCCATCGACTTGACCTTGCCGTTGAACACCGGGCAAGCGGCCACAGCGGCATACATCATGCCAGGCACTTGGGCATCGATGCCGTAGCGGATTTTTCCGGTGACGATGTCGGGGATGTCCACCCGGGGCAGCGACTTGCCAATGATTTTCCAATCCTTGGGGTCTTTGAGCTTGACCTCTTTGGGCGCTTCGAGTTTGGCCGCAGCGGCGGCGAGCTTGCCGTAGGACAGGCTGCGTTTGCTGGCCGCATGGCTCACCTTGCCCATGGCGGCGGTGCATTCGCTGGCGGGCACGCCCCACTGGGCAGCGGCGGCGGCAATCAGCATCTCGCGGGCGGTGGCACCGGCTTTGCGCAAATACTCTTGCGAGTTGCGGATGGTGCGGCTGCCCACTGCGGCCATGTCGCCATAGGCGCGCTTGGTGCGCAGGTTTTCATGCGCGGTGGCGTACTCGATGCGCACTTTTTTCCAATCGGCTTCGAGCTCGTCGGCCACCAGCATGGGGGCCGATGTGCGGCTGCCCTGGCCCATTTCGGCACGGGCGTAGCGGATGATGACGGTGTCGTCAGACTGGATTTCAATCCAGGCGTTGAGCTTGGGGGTTTCGGCGGCATCGCCCCGGGTGGGCCAGAAAAAGCCCAGCGACATGCCAGCGGCCGTGGTGGCTGAAACCTTGAGGAAGTCGCGCCGGGCCAGGCCGGTGCTTTGGGTGTCAGGCTGTGTCATGCGCGCACCCCTTTCTTGGCCACGGCGTGGATGGCGGTGCGGATGCGGGCATAGGTGCCGCAACGGCAGATGTTGCCCATGGCCGCGTCAATGTCTTGGTCGGTGGGCTTGGGTTTTTTCTTGAGCAAGGCCACAGCAACCAAAATTTGGCCGCCTTGGCAGTAACCGCATTGGGGCACTTGGTGGTCGATCCAGGCTTGCTGCACCGGGTGCAGTTTGTCTTTTTGGGCCAGGCCTTCGATGGTCACCACTTTTTGGCCCACCGCTGCCGACACCGGGTAAGAGCAAGAGCGCACCGGCTCGCCGTTGAGCAACACGGTGCACGAACCGCACTGGGCCACGCCGCAGCCAAACTTGGGGCCTTTGACATCGAGTTCGTCGCGCAATGCCCACAACAAGGGCATATCGGGTTCCACGTCCAGTTCTCGAACCTGTCGGTTCACATCGAGTTTCATGCGGCTTCTCCTGCTGGGTTTGAAGTGTCTAAAGGCAAATCCCTCGCGGCGGGGCTGGGGATCCAACAACGGCGCAGATTAGCACGGCTGGGGGCGGGCGCGCTTTGGGGCTTTCATCCATTTTTTTGCGTTGCATCAAGCGGGTTGGAAACAGGCCATCAGCGGCAACACCCGGCGGTCGTTGGCGCTTATGATGGTTCATGCCCAAAAAATTCATGGCGCTGGTGATTGGCCTGGCGGTTGCCGGATGGGGCCACCCTGCCCTGGCCACCGACAGCGTGACCCCCGCCCAATTGCCCGATGCCTTGCAAGGCATGTGGCGCAATTACCAACCGGACTTGGGCGAGCTGGGCCGCTGTGCGGTCGCCTACGACAGCCACACCGACCGCGACAAAATGGCTTTCACTTGCTCGGTGGGGATTCGCATCACCGCCGAAGGTGAGCGCCGTTCGCTGGCCCGCTGCGAAGACATGCGCCAGCAAAAAGGCATTCGCTCCGCCTGCCGCTTGGTGCGCCCATAGGCCAGCGGTTCAGGCCGCGATGGCCAAGCCATACAAAGCAATGGCACAGGCCATGGCCAGGCCCCACACCATGGAGCGCCACGCGGGTCGGTCGCTGATGTAGCAATAGATATAGGCCAAGCGCGCCAGCACATAAATGACCGACAACAGCGCGATGCGCTCGGCACTGGCCTGGGCCAAGCTGGCCACGATCACACCCACCGCGAAAAACGGAAAGGCTTCAAACGCATTGGCCTGGGCCGCATTGGCGCGCGAGCGCGCCCCGTCTTGTTGCGCCAGCCATTGGCGCGGGTTGTGGTTGTCGTAATGGTCAAAACCCCACTTGGCCGCAGCCGTGGCCAACAAGGGCATAAGGCCAGCGATCAGCAGGCAAACCAAGGCGGTGGTGGAGATCAAGGGGTGTCCTTTCGCGGTTTTGCCGTTTGGGGGTGGCGGTATTCAAGCACCGGCCAAGGCGCTCTCGATGGCCTTGGCCACGCCCAGCAAATCGCTGTCTTGGCCGTTGGCCCGCGCCAGCATCAAGCCCACCGGCAAATCGCCTGCGGCTTGGCAAGGCAGGCTGATGGCGCAGCCATCCCAGTAATTGATGGCAAAGGTGTTGCGCAAGAGCAAGCGGTTGGCGGCGAAAAAAGCCGCGTCGGTGTCACAGGTGTCGGCAATCGGCGGGGCCACCAGGGGCACGGTGGGGCAGATCACCGCATCAAAAGCTTGCACGGCGGCATTCGAGCGCGCGATCCAAGCCTGGCGCTGGTCGATCATGGTCAGGTAGTCGGCCGCGCTCACCCCTTGGCCCAAGGCCATGCGCTGGGCCACGCGCGGGTCAAAACGCGCCGCATCGGCGGCCAAACGGTGGCGGTGGGCGGCATAGGCCTCGACCGGCGAGAAGCCGCCCGGGGCATTGAGGGTGGCGATCTCGGCCAGCTCCGACCAGGCCACCTCTTGGATCAGGGCACCGGCGGCTGACAAGCGGGTGAGCGTGTGGGCAAAGGCTTTGGCCACGCCCGCGTCGAGCTCGTCTTGCATCAAGGTGGTGGGCACGGCCAAGCGCAGACCTTGGACCGGGCGCTGGCGCACGGTCAGGGCTTGGCCGCTGAGCACCGCGTCGAGCAGCCAGGCATCGTCCACGCTGCGGGTGATGGCCCCCACGGTGTCGAGCGAGCGGGCCAATTCCATCGCGCCTTGGCGCGACACCCGCGACTGGCTGCCTTTGAAACCCACCAAGCCGCACAAAGCGGCGGGGATGCGCAGCGAGCCGCCGGTGTCAGAGCCCAAACCGGCCACCGCCAGGCCCAAGGCCACCGACACCGCCGCCCCCGACGAGGAACCGCCAGGGATGCGTGCCACGGCGGTATCGGCCGGGTTGCTGGGCGTGCCCCAATGCGGGTTGTAGCCGACCCCAGAGAACGCAAATTCGCTCATATTGGTTTTGCCCATCAAGGCGGCCCCGCTGGCGCGCAACCGGGCGACGGCGGGGGCATCTTGGGTGGCGGGGGCTTCGCTGGCACACACCACGCTGCCTGCGGTGGTGGTTTCTCCGGCCACATCGAACAAATCCTTGATGCTCACCGGCAAGCCCGCCAAGGGCCCGAGCTGGACACCGCTGCGCCGCTGGGCATCGGCGTGGCGGGCGCTGGCCATGGCCGAATCGGCCCACAAATGGGTGAACACATGGGCCGCAGGGGCTTGTTGGGCCTGGGCCAGCGACTGGGCCACCCAGGTTTCGCAGTCGGTGTGGCCGCTGGCCAAAGCCTGTTGCAAAGCGGCGATGTGGGAGGTGCGGGGTGTGGGGTGGAGCATGGTGGGGGTTGGGTGTACAGGTGCCAAATTCACAAGGCGTTGATGCGGCGGGCCAAATCGATGTCGCGCGGGGTCACCCCTGCGGCATCGTGGGAGCGCAAGCGGATGGACACCCGGTCATAAGACTGCGACCAATCGGGGTGGTGGTCCATGGCCTGGGCCAGCAAGGCCACTTGGGTCACAAAACCAAAGGCTTGCACGAAGTCGGCAAATTGCCAGTCGCGCGACAAACAAGCGTGGTGGGCATCGTGGGTCCACCCAGGCAACTGAGAAAGGGCCGACGCGATGGCAGACGGTTCAAGGGCTTGGGGCATGGGGGGGTTCAGGTTGCGGGTGCTTGGGCCATTGTGCCAAAGCAGGGGCAAAGGCCTGGCCAGGCCCGTCGGTCACAAAAATTCAGGGGACTGAACGCACATCAACACGGTTTGCCACTCGCCTTGGCGCTCGCGTGAACGCAGCCACCACACCGAGCCTTTGCGAACGCTCAAAGCCGCTTCGGGCTGGCCCAAGGCCAAGGACAAAATTTGCCCCAGCCAAGGCTGGTGACCGACCAACAGCGTGGGGGTTTTTTGCTTCGGCCAATGCACCAGGTTGAGCAGTTGCTCGGCCTGGCCGTCGGGCGACAACTCGTCGCGGGTTTTGTACTTGCGCCCCAAACACAGCACGGTTTGCTCGCAGCGCCGGGCGGGGCTGCTCAAAATGCGGGTGCTCTCGGGCAATTGGCGCTCCAACCACTGGGCCATGCGCAGGGCTTGTTTTTCGCCCCGGGCGGTGAGCTGGCGCTCCATGTCGCTGCCCCCAGGGGCGGCATCTTCGGCCTCGGCATGGCGCCACAAAATCAGGTCCATGGTGTCAGGCTTTGCTTTGGTGGCGGCCCATCAAGGCGGCTTGGGCGCTGAGCAGGGGTGGGGCACTGTGCTGGGCCAAGTCGATGTAATCGCCATCGGCTTGCAAAGCCCAGGCGTTGGCGGTGTCGTGCAAATACGCGACCAAACATTCATCGATGATGCGCTGGCGCAGTTTGGGGTCATTGACCGGCCAGGCCAACTCCACCCGGCGCAACATGTTGCGGTTCATCCAATCGGCGCTGGACAGGTAGAGCGATTCGTCCTTGCCACAACGGAAGTAAAACACCCGCGAATGCTCCAAAAAGCGGCCAATCACCGAGCGCACGCGGATGTTGTCGGTTTGCCCAGGCACTTGTGCGGGCAAGATGCAAGCGCCGCGCACGATCAAATCGATCTTCACCCCCGCACGGCCAGCGGCCATCAAGGCGCGCACCAAGTCCTCGTCGGTGAGGGCGTTCATTTTGGCCACCAAGCGGGTGTCTTGGCCCGCTTGGGCGGCCTGCGTCAGTTGTTCGATTTTGTCCAGCAAGCGCCGGTGCAAATGAAATGGGGCGACCCACAGTTGCTGCAAACGCTGGGGCCGGTTTTGGCTGGCCAGCAAACCGAACACGCTTTCGACCTCGGCGGTGAGCACGCTGTCGGCGCTCAAATGGCTGATGTCGGTGTAGAGCTTGGCGGTTTTGGGGTTGTAGTTGCCGGTGGACAGGTGCACATAGCGGCTAATGTGGCCGCCTTCGCGCCGGCTGATGAGCATCATTTTGGCGTGGGTTTTCAGGCCCACCACGCCGTAGACGACTTGGGCACCGATGCGCTCGAGTTTTTCCGCCCAATTGATGTTGGCCTCTTCGTCAAAACGGGCTTTGAGTTCGACCACCACCGTCACCTCGATGCCTCGGCGCACCGCTTCGGTGAGCAGGTCCATCATGGCCGAGTCGGTGCCGGTGCGGTAAATGGTTTGCTTGATGGCCAAGACCTTGGGGTCGCGCACCGCTTCGCTCAAAAACGACAGCACCCCATCGAAGCTTTCAAAGGGTTGGTGAAACAAAATGTCGCCGTGCTGGCGCAGCCGCTCAAACACCGACTCGCGCCCGACCATTTGGGCTGGAAAGCTGGCGCGGTAGGGGGCGAACAAGAGCTTGGGCTTGTCGACCAGGTCAATCAGTTGGTTCAAGCGCACCAGGTTGACCGGGCCGTGCACCCGGTACAAGGCTTGGGCGGGCAAATCAAATTGCTGCAGCAAAAAATCGGACAAAAAGGCCGAACAACCCGAGGACACCTCCAGCCGCACGGCCGCGCCGTAGTTGCGGTGTTGCAGGCCTTGGCGCAGCGCGGTGCGCAGGTTTTGCACATCCTCGGCATCGAGGGCCAGGTCGGAGTGGCGGGTGACGCGAAACTGCGAAAACTGCCCGACTTCGCGGCCTGGGAACAAATCGCTCAAATGCGAGCGGATCACGCTGGAGAGCGAGACAAACAGTATTTTTTTACCCGCCAATTTATCGGGCAAGCGGATCACCCGGGGCAGCACCCGGGGCACTTTGACAATGGCGATTTCGTTTTCGCGGCCAAAAGCGTCTTTGCCGGACAAGCGCACGATGAAGTTGAGCGACTTGTTGGCCACCTGGGGAAAGGGGTGGGCCGGGTCCAAACCCACCGGCGTGAGCAGGGGTTTGACGTGGTTGTGGAAATACGCCTTGACCCATTGCTGCTGGGCGGCATTGCGCTCGCCGTGCGACAAGATGTGAATGCCTTGTTTGGCAAATGCGGGCAGCAGTTGCTCGTTGTACAACTGGTATTGCTCGTCGACCAAGGCATGGGCCCGCTCGCTGATGCGGGCATGGCTGCTGGGGCTGTAATTGCCCTCAGGCTTGCCTTGGCGCGATGCGTTCAGGTGCAGTTCGGCACGGACTTCAAAGAACTCATCCAAATTGGACGACACGATGCACAAATAGCGCAGCCGCTCCAGCAAGGGGACTTCGGTGCGCCGCGCCCAGTCGAGCACCCGGCGGTTGAAGCGCAAGATGCTTTCGTCGCGGTCCAACAAGGGGATCTGGGGCGTTTGACTGGCTATCAATGGGTTCACAAGGCGGCCGAGAGGTACAACATGAGAACCATCTTACGTGTCAAAAATGGCAAATTGATGACGGTGATGTGACACACATCAAGACCCATCGGATTAACCCAGCCCGCGCGGGGGCCCGGGGTCGCCAGCCCACAACCGGGCGTGGCGCGTTCAGTCGGCCGCCGGCAGGGTTTGGACCAGGCCTTGGGCCAGGGCCAGCGAGCGCTGCGCATCGGCCGACTCGACCATGATGCGCAGCAAGGGTTCTGTGCCGCTGGGGCGCACCAGCAAGCGGCCCTCTGGGCCCAATTCGTCTTGCACCCGTTTCATCTCCAGGGCCAAGGGCGTGTGGGTGGTCCAGTCCAAGCCGGGGGGCAAGCGCACATTGAGCAGGGTTTGCGGAAACAACACCACCTCTTGCAGCATTTGCGCCAGGCTTTGCTGCTGCAAGACGCAGGCTTGCAGCACTTGCAACGCACTGACCATGCCGTCGCCCGTGCTGTGCTTGTCCAGCGCCAGCAAATGCCCCGAACCTTCGCCGCCCAACAACCAACCGCGCGCTTGCAAAGCTTCTAGCACATAGCGGTCGCCCACTTTGGCGCGCACCACCTCCACCCCTTTGGCGCGCAAGGCCAACTCGACCGCCATATTGGTCATCAAGGTGCCCACCACCCCCGGCAGCGGCAGTTGGCGCAGCCAGCGGTCCTTGGCCAGCACGTAGAGCAGCTCATCGCCGTTGTACAAGCGGCCTTGGGCATCGACCATTTGCAAGCGGTCGGCATCGCCATCCAAAGCGATGCCGTAATCAGCACCGTGGGCCAACACCGCCGCCACCAAGGCCTCTGGGTGGGTCGCGCCCACGCCTTGGTTGATGTTGAGCCCGTCGGGGGCACAACCAATGGCCACCACCTCGGCCCCCAACTCTTGGAAAACCTGGGGGGCCACCTGGTAGGCCGCGCCGTGGGCCGCATCGACCACGAACTTCAAGCCTTTGAAACTCAGCGCGGGGTCGACCGTGCCTTTGCAAAACTCAATGTAGCGCCCGGGCGCATCGTCCAAGCGGCGCGCTTTGCCCAGGCCGCTGGAGCTGACCCATTCAGGGGCTTGCTGCAAGCGCGCTTCGACCGCCAGTTCCCAGGCATCGGGCAGTTTGCTGCCGTTGGCACTGAAAAACTTGATGCCATTGTCTGGATACGGGTTGTGGCTGGCGCTGATGACCACCCCCAATTGGGCGCGCTGGGCGCGGGTGAGGTAGGCCACCGCCGGTGTGGGCAAGGGGCCCAACAGCAACACGTCCACCCCGGCCGAGTTGAATCCTGACTCCAGCGCCGACTCCAACATATAGCCCGAAATGCGGGTGTCTTTGCCGATCAAGACCTTGGGCCGGGGATGTTCTTGCTTGAGCACTTGGCCCACCGCATGGGCCAGCATCAACACAAAGTCCGGCGTGATGGGCGCTTGCCCCACGGTGCCACGGATGCCATCGGTTCCAAAATATTGTCTGCTCATGGGGTGGTTTCTCAAGGGGTTGGGGATGGCCCGGTCATGCGGTTTGCGGTTCAATGGGTGTTTGGGGTCGCGCTGCCTGCCAGACTTTGACCGCCGCCAGGGTTTGCGCCACATCGTGCACGCGCAACACGCGGGCACCGCGCTCCATGGCCAGGGTGGCAGCGGCCACGCTGGGGGCCAGCCGTTGGTCCAGGTCCAAGCCGGTGATGGCCCCCAAAGCCGATTTGCGCGACCAACCGGCCAACACCGCATGGCCCAGGGCCAGCAACTCCGATTGGCGCGCCAACAGCTCAAAATTTTGCGCCACGGTTTTGCCAAAGCCAATGCCGGGGTCGAGCACGATGCGTGCAGCGTCCACCCCCATCGCCTGCAAACGCTTGGCCTGTTGTTGCAAAAAATCCCTGACCGGCTCAAATGCTTGGCCTTGCATGGGGTTGACTTGCATGGTGGCAGGCTCGGCATGCATGTGCATCAGACACACACCGCACTGGCCGTGCTCGGCCACCACCTGGGCGGCACCGGGCCAGCGCAAGGCCCAGATGTCGTTGATGATGTCGGCCCCCGCGTCCAGTGCCGCGCGCATGACCTCGGGCTTGCAGGTGTCGATGCTGATGGGCAGGTTCCAGCGCACCGCCGCTTGCACCACCCCTTGAATGCGTGCCCACTCGGTGGTCGCATCCACGGTCGCAGCGCCCGGCCGGGAAGACTCGCCGCCGATGTCCAACAGATCAGCCCCATCGCGCACCAAACGCTCTGCATGGGCGATGGCAGCTGGCCCATCGGCATGCTGGCCGCCATCGGAAAAAGAGTCGGGTGTGACGTTGACAATGCCCATCACCAAGGGCGTGGACAAATCCAGCCGAAAGCGGGTGGTCTGCCAAAAAGACGCATGGGGCCGAAGCCCCATGTGGTTGCGGTCCATCCAAACACTCAAGCGGTTGAAGCCGCCGGATTGGTGGTGGCGGGTGCATTGCCACCGCCGTCGCCGCCGGACGGGGGCGGTGTGCGCGCCACCCAGTCTTTGTGCGGGCTGGGCGGGCGACCGGCCATGATGTCGTTGAGCTGGTCGCTGTCAATGGTTTCCCACTCCAGCAAGGCATTGGCCATGGCATGCATCTTGTCTTGGTTTTCCTCGATCAAGCGGCGGGCCAAGGCGTATTGGCGATCGATGATGCTGCGCACCTCGGCATCGACCTTTTGCATGGTGGCCTCGCTCATATTGGTGGTCTTGGTCACCGAGCGGCCCAAAAAGACCTCGCCTTCGTTCTCGGCATACACCATGGGGCCCAAAGCCTCGGACATGCCATAGCGCATGACCATGTCGCGGGCAATTTGCGTGGCCCGCTCGAAGTCGTTGCTCGCGCCAGTGGTCATTTGCTTCATGAACACTTCTTCGGCAATGCGGCCACCAAACAACATGCTGATTTGGTTGAGCATGTATTCGCTGTCATAGCTGTAGCGGTCTTTTTCGGGCAGGCTCATGGTCACGCCCAGGGCACGGCCGCGCGGGATGATGGTGACTTTGTGCACCGGGTCGCATTTGGGCAGCAGCTTGCCGATCAGGGCATGGCCCGACTCGTGGTAAGCCGTGTTGCGCCGCTCGTCTTCGGGCATGACCATGCTCTTGCGCTCCGGGCCCATCAGGATTTTGTCCTTGGCCTTTTCGAAGTCTTGCATCTCCACCACACGGGCATTGCGCCGCGCAGCCATCAAGGCGGCTTCGTTGCACAAATTGGCCAAATCAGCACCGCTCATGCCCGGGGTGCCACGGGCGATGACGGCTGCATTCACGTCTTGGCTCAAAGGTACCTTGCGCATGTGCACATTGAGGATTTGCTCGCGCCCGCGAATGTCGGGCAGGGTCACGTAAACCTGGCGGTCAAAACGGCCGGGGCGCAACAAAGCGGCATCCAAAATATCGGGCCGGTTGGTGGCGGCCACCACGATGACCCCCAAATTGGTCTCAAAACCGTCCATCTCGACCAGCATCTGGTTCAAGGTTTGTTCACGCTCGTCGTTGCCACCACCGAGACCTGCACCGCGCTGGCGACCCACGGCATCGATCTCGTCGATGAAGATGATGCAAGGCGCATTTTTCTTGGCGTTGTCGAACATGTCGCGCACACGGGCCGCGCCCACGCCGACAAACATTTCAACAAAGTCAGAGCCCGAAATGCTGAAAAAAGGCACTTTGGCTTCACCCGCGATGCCTTTGGCCAGCAAGGTCTTGCCGGTGCCGGGGGGGCCCACCAACAGCAAACCACGGGGAATGCGGCCACCGAGTTTTTGGAATTTTTGGGGGTCTTTCAAGAAGTCGACCACCTCTTTGACCTCTTCTTTGGCCTCGTCGCAACCGGCCACATCGGCAAAGGTCACGGTGTTGTTGTTTTCATCGAGCATGCGGGCCTTGCTCTTGCCAAAGCTGAAAGCCCCGCCTTTGCCGCCGCCTTGCATTTGGCGCATGAAGTAAACCCAGACCCCAATGAGCAACAGCATCGGGCCCCAGCTGACCAGCAAGGTCATGAGCAAAGAGCCTTCTTCGCGCGGCTTGACATCGAATTTGACGTTGTTGGCGATCAAGTCACCGACCAAGCCCCGGTCCAAATAGGTGGCGGTGGTGCGCACCTTGCGGTCGTCGGTGGTGGTGGCGATGATTTCGGTGCCGCCTTGGCCCTCTTGGATGGTGGCGGTTTTGATGCGCTTGCTGCGCACCTCGTCCAAGAATTCAGAGTAACCCAGGTAACCCGAACCAGGGCCTGCGGTTTTGTCGAATTGTTTGAACACGGTGAACAGCACCAAGGCAATCACCAGCCACACTGCAATTTTGGAAAACCATTGATTGTTCAACACATGCTCCGACAAGTTACACCCAAGCCCAAAACGGATCCCAGGTAGCTTGAGACCATTTTAGGCTTTTCAATGCCCCATCGACACAAATGGGTTAAATGCCTGGGCCCAGGGGGAAAACCGGGGCCACACCGTCTGAAAAAGGCGAAAAAACCAAGCTTTTCCCGGCTCAGGGTGGGTTTTTCAAACCCATGCCCACCAGAAAGGTTTCGGCGGACTTGTCTCGGCTGGCCTTGGGCTTGATGGGTTTGACCGTTTTGAAATGGTCTTTGAAGAGTTGCACCCACTGGGCATAGCCCGTGCCGTGAAAGACCTTGACCACCAGCGCGCCTTGGGGTTTCAGGTGGCGGCAGCAAAAGTCCAAAGCGAGTTCGACCAAATGCTCAATGCGCGCCGCATCGACCGAAGCGAGGCCAGACAAATTGGGGGCCATGTCTGACACCACCACATCGGCCTGGCGGCCGTCCAAGGCCAACACCAGCGCCTGCAACATGGCTTCGTCGCGCAAGTCGCCTTGCAGGAACTGCACGCCTTCGATCGGCTCCATGGGCAATAAATCCATGGCAATGATGGCGCCTTGCAAAGCCCCAACCGCCGCCCCTTGGGGGGATAAACGGCGGCGCAAATACTGGCTCCAAGCCCCAGGCGCACTGCCCAAATCGACCAACACCTGTCCGGGTTTGATCAGGCCCAGTGTTTCGTCGATTTCTTTGAGTTTGTAAGCGGCACGAGCCCGAAACCCCTCTTTTTGCGCCAGTTTGACGTAGGGGTCGTTGACATGGTCATTGAGCCATGATTTGTTGACTTTTTTGCTTTTTGTTTTGATCTTCATGGGCCAACCTGGGGTCAGGGGATAATACCCGCCATGCCCGCCATCTTGCTCACCCCCGCACAGCGCAAAGAACACCGCGCCCTCGCCCACCACCTCGACCCGGTGGTGATGATCGGCAACGATGGCCTGACCGCTTCGGTGGCCAAGGAAGTCGAAGCGGCTTTGCAAGCCCATGGCCTGATCAAAATCCGCGTATTGGGCGATGACCGGACCGCCCGAGAAGCCATGCTGCACCAACTGGCCGACAGCATGAATGCCGCCCCCATCCAGCACATCGGCAAATTACTGGTGTTGTGGCGGCCCAAAGAAGAAAAAAAGCGCAGCGTCGCCGAAGACCGCATGCCTGGGCCCCGCGAGGTCAAGGTGCTCAAATACAGCAAGCGCGGCGGCCAAAGGCCCGAAGTCAAGCGCTTGCAGGTGCTGGGCAATCAGCGTCTCACCGCTGGCGGCCAGGTCAAACGCGCCAAGCCCAAGCAGCGTTCACTGAAAAAAATCAACCAAGCCTGAGCGCTGGCCCTGCGCTGGGCCAGCCCGCCAGCTTCAGTGGGGGTCGCTGGATTCGGTTTGACCCACCAGTTGCCAGCAGTGGACCGTGACGCAAACCCATTGCAACAACCAAGCGGCCGTGCCCAAACCATGCCACAAGGCCAGGTTGTCCCGCGCCACGATGCGCGGCGCAATGCCCCACTCCAAGATCGCCGTCAACAGCAGGGCCGAGAGCACCCACAGAGATGGCGTGGCCACCCGCTCCTGCAAACGGGCCATGCGCTGGGCCGTCCACAAACTCAACAAGCCGCAGGCCAAACCAACCCATGCCTGGGCGCTGAATAAATGCACCGCCATGCCAGCGGCCAGCGCCTTGCTGGGCGCATGGGCAAACAGCGAGGGAACGACCCAAGCCCCCAAGGCGGTGAGGCTGCCCCACCACAGGGCGGCGGCCAGCCACAAGGCGCGGCGGCCGCGCATCAGCGGTAGATCACCTGCATGATTTCGTAGCGGCGCTGACCCCCTGGGGCCTGCACCACGGCCACGTCACCGCTTTCTTTGCCGATCAAGGCCCGCGCGATCGGGCTGCTGATGTTGATCAAGCCCAATTTGAGGTCGGCCTCGTCTTCCCCCACGATTTGGTAGGTGACACGGTCACCCGACTCCTCGTCTTCCAACTCCACGGTGGAACCAAACACCACCTTGCCCTCGGCATTGAGGCTGCTGGGGTCGATCACCGAGGCCATCGACAATTTGCTTTCGATGTCTTGGATGCGGCCTTCGATGAAGCCTTGGCGGTCTTTGGCCGCATCGTATTCGGCGTTCTCGCTCAAATCGCCTTGGGCCCTGGCTTCGGCGATGGCTTGGATCACCGCCGGGCGATCCACCGTCTTGAGCCGGTGCAACTCTTCCTTGAGTTTTTCAGCGCCGCGCAGGGTAATGGGGATGGTGGCCATGTCTCAAAATCCTAAAAAAAACCGCCGGAGGTCGCCCCCCAGCGGTGTGTTGTTATGGGTAAATTATGCCGTCAATTGGGCGTGCAAGGCCTGCACCGAATAAACCTCGAGGTGGTCCATGTGCTTCATGCCTTGCACCGCCGCTTCGGCACCGGCAATGGTGGTGAAGGTGGTCACCCTGGCCAGCAAAGCCGAGGTTCGGATTTGGCGCGAGTCGGCAATCGCATTGCGCCGCTCCTCCACGGTGTTGATGACCAAGGCGATTTCGTTGTTTTTGATCATGTCCACCACATGGGGACGACCTTCGGTCACCTTGTTGACCGCCACCACAGCCAAACCCGCGGCCGCAATCGCCTGGGCCGTGCCTTTGGTGGACCAGTTGGAAACCCATGGCCACCAGATCGCGCGCCACGGCCACGGCCCGGGGTTTGTCATTGTTTTTGACCGTCAAAAACACCTTGTTCACTGCATCGGTGGGCCGTGGCAGTTTGGTGCCCGCACCCATCTGGCTTTTCACAAAGGCCTCGCCAAAGGTTTTGCCCACGCCCATGACCTCGCCCGTGGACTTCATCTCGGGGCCCAAGATGGTGTCCACGCCAGGGAATTTGACGAATGGGAAAACCGCCTCTTTGACACTGAAGTACGGCGGCGTGACCTCGCGGGTCACGCCTTGGCTGGCCAAGCTTTGGCCCACCATGCAGCGCGCTGCCACCTTGGCCAAGGGGATGCCGGTGGCTTTGCTGACGTAAGGCACGGTGCGGCTGGCACGCGGGTTGACTTCGAGCACATAAATCACGTCTTGGCCTTCCACGTGCTGGATGGCGAACTGCACGTTCATCAGGCCCACCACGTTCAAGGCAGCGGCCATGGCCGCCGATTGGCGCTTGAGTTCGGCCACGGTGGCCGGTGCCAGGGAATAAGGCGGTAATGAACAGGCCGAGTCGCCACTGTGCACACCGGCTTGCTCGATGTGTTCCATCACGCCGCCAATGAAAGTCTGGCCAGCGGGGTCGCGCAGGCAATCGACATCGCATTCGATGGCATCGTTGAGGAAGCGGTCGAGCAACACCGGGGAATCGTTGCTCACCTTGACCGCTTCGCGCATGTAGCGCTCTAAGTCGCGCTGCTCGTGCACGATTTCCATGGCCCGCCCGCCCAGCACATAGCTCGGGCGCACCACCAAGGGGTAGCCCAATGCAGCCGCTTTTTCCAAGGCCTCGGCCTCGGTGCGGGCGGTGGCATTGGGCGGTTGGCGCAGGCCCAGGTTTTGCAACAAACCTTGAAAACGCTCGCGGTCTTCGGCCGCATCGATCATGTCGGGGCTGGTGCCGATGATGGGCACACCTGCCGCTTCCAGGCCCAATTCCAGTTTGAGCGGGGTCTGCCCGCCGTACTGAACAATCACACCCAGCGGCTTTTCTTTGTCAACGATTTCGAGCACATCC
>JACCDM010906992.1_pt1 | contig 19397 bp, 18 predicted proteins | sample 7445851 | NCBI WGS metagenome assembly JACCDM01 (sample SAMN15323438, study PRJNA562643) | freshwater metagenome | isolation source: river surface water | place: USA:Blue River Watershed | collected 2017-08-16
ACCTATCCAAGAAACTTTTGTATTCCCGGTAAGATCAAAAATGATAAATATTACGTTGACCAATACAAGTACTGCTCCACTAACGCCCCCTGCAATGAGGTGGGATGATTTATTGTTCATTTGTTTGGTTTGAATTGATTCTATTATTTAAAACCGTAGCAATAACTTCTCCTTTGAGCAAAGTACCAATAAAAGGTGAATTAGAAGACTTGGATTGAATGTCAGTACTGTTGAAAACCCTCTCAGTTTGCTCATTAAAAATGGTGAAGTCAGCCTTGTTTCCAACAGATATCGACGATTCGAGTCCAAAAATTTTCCTTGGATTGAAACAAATCAATCTCAGTATTTCATCAGCATCAAGGCCAGCCATCTGGAGAATGCCAAAAGCAGACTCCAACCCAAGCATGCCCAAGCCTGCATATTCAAATTCACAAATCTTGGCATCCTTGTTTTGGGCAGTATGGTGCGTAGTGATACAATCAATTGTTCCATCTTTTACTGCTGCAAGAAGGGCCTGGCGGTCTTTTTCTGTACGCAAGGGTGGATTGACCTTTAGGTTTGTATCATAACCATTTAGCAATGAAGCATCTGTGAAAACGAGATGGTAGGGAGTTGTAGAGCAGGTAAGATTAAGGCCTTCCTTCTTTGCTTTTCTAATCATCTCAACTGAAGTGGCCAAGCTGATGCCAGTCAGGTGTAGCCTTGAATTGGTGTAGCGCAACAGTTCAATGTCCCTGGCTACCATGATTTCTTCTGAAAGTGCCGGTTTTCCCGGAAGACCAACCTGTGTTGAAACGATGCCTTCATGCATCAGGCCATGTGGTGCTACTGAATGGTCGTCGGGCAATTGAATGATTATTCCATCAATTGCATTGACGTATTGTAGTGCTTTGATGAGCAGACCTGCAGATTGTATGCTTTTGGTGCCATCCCCAAATGCGATTGCGCCATTTTGCTTCATTTCAAACATTTCTGTCAGTTCCTTGCCATCTGTATTTTTTGTAACGGCCCCAATAGGGTGGAGTACTACTGGTCGAGTTGAATGATGATTTTTTATGTATTGAACGCCTGTCTTGTTTTGGGTTACCGGCTGAGTATTGGGCGTCAAGAACAGGTGTGTGAAACCTCCCTTCGCAGCGGAAGCGGAGACTGAATCCAGGTCATCTTTGAACTCAAATCCAGGATCTGTTCCCTTTACAAACAAATCAACCCATCCAGGTGATACCGAAATGCCTGGAATTTCTATCACTGTATCAGCGATTGTATCAATTTGTTCAGCAATGTCAGTAATCAATCCATCGGAGAGTAATATGTCCATTCTCTGGTTGTGCAGAGAAGAATGGATATCTTTAACCAAGGCTTTGCGGACGAGAATCGTCATAAAATGAGAATTAAGCGAAGATAACCCTTTTGGCGAATATTAGAAAGGATGCAATTGAACCCAAAAAAAGAGCCTTGGAAACCAAGACTCTTTTTGTCGGGACGACTAGATTCGAACTAGCGACCTCTTGCACCCCATGCAAGCGCGCTACCGGGCTGCGCTACGTCCCGAACGGGTTGCAAAGCTAAGAAAAAATGTCAAATTATACCTTCTAAGCATCCGCCTGCTGCAAAAAATCTATCGGTTTTTTTGACCATGTCAGGATCAAGCAAAACAGGGGGAGCATGATGGGGCTTGATACGGGCATCCAAAACGATGGGTCCATTGCAACCCCAGTGTTTGTGTGAATAAAATTCATCAATGCCGTAGATATCATGAGAAGGATTGGTTCTTGTAAAAGCTACCCATAGAAAGTTTTTGGTGTTTTGCGCTGTAAATGTTGCATCATCACACCAGATCAAGAGTGGAACTCCAAAAGATTGTTCGATTTTCCCTCTTAATATTTCATTGATTTGCTTGATTTCTTCTATGGTTGTCTGCTCATCAACATAAGATTTGGTCTGAATGGCTGCTATACCTGGCATGATCATCCTGCAATCTGCAAATACACTTACTCCTCTTAATTCTTCTGGCAACTCAGTGGCCAATGTCCTGACCCGGTCTCCATAAGCGGCAAAAACCACCTTGCTGCCAGTATTCAACCCTGTTCCTGAATAATCCAGGGTATCCATGGTTGTATTGGTATGAAAATGAACATCACGATCCGTGTGCAAGCGTTCCAAAACATATTGCAAGAAAACCGCTTCATCGTGAGTGGTCAACTTGTTGAGATCATCTGAAGTAATGAAAAGGAATTTAGCAAGACTGAGCTGGCCTGTTCCTAAAATATGGTTGGCGATGGTCAGCAGCTCTGCCGGTTGTTTGGTGGGTTGATAAGGTGTATACCGCTCACTGCCAATTGCCAAAAGCAATGGGTGAACACCTGCAGCATCTACTGCATGCACCTCTTTTACACCAGGAATTTCCTTAGGAATGGCAGAACCGGTAATCTCATGAATCAACTGTCCAAAACTGGTATCCTCCTGTGGAGGTCTGCCCACAACAGTGAATGGCCAAATCGCATTTTTCCGGGCATAGACCTTGTGAACTTTCATCAGCGGAAAAGGGTGCGTCAGGCTGTAGTAACCAAGATGGTCACCAAATGGTCCTTCAGGCTTATTTTCACCGGGAAAAACTTCTCCGGTGATGACAAAATCAGCATCGGTACTCACTGCATGTCCATCTTTATACGTGTATCGAAATCTTCTTCTACCCAGCGCACCCGCAAAAGTCATCTCACTGAGTCCTTCTGGTAATGGCATGACCGCTGAAACAGTATGGGATGGTGGTCCCCCAACAAAAATGCTGACTTTCAATGCTTTACCTTTTTTGTTGGCTTTTGTTTGGTGAACCCCAATTCCCCTGTGCAGCTGGTAATGTAGTCCAATTTCCTTGTTGGGGATATAATTGTTGCCAGATAACTGGATCCTGTACATGCCAAGATTGGATTTCATGATGCCTGGCGCGTCAATATCTTCTGTATAGACCTGAGGCAGTGTAACAAAAACACCGCCATCCATAGGCCAATGTTGAATCTGGGGAATGTCCTTAATGGAAATTTCCTGGTACAGAACTGGTTTGCTGATCGGATTTTTCAGCGGCAATGCAGTAAAGGCTGTAAAGACTGCCCCGAGATGCTGAATTGGTTTTTTTAATGCAGAAACGGGATCATTCTTGAGGTTGATCAGCATTTGCATTTGTTCCAAACTGTCCCGGAAAATGAATTTGCTTCTTTCAAGGGTTCCAAAAATATTAGAGGCAGCCCTGAACCTTGATCCCTTGACATTTTCAAACAACAATGCAGGTCCACTTGCTTCATACACGCGGTGGTGAATGGTTGCCATTTCAAGATAAGGATCAACTTCTTCCTTGATCCTCACCAGTTGACCATTTTGTTCAAGATCAATCAAGCAAGCTTCAAGGGAATGGTAGGCCATGGGATTGTTTATTTTACGAATATAACATTGACTTGTTTCGAAAGTTCTGGAATTTATGTTTTTCTCCCGTTCAGCAGTAATACAAAGAAAGGGGAGTAAACAAAAAAAGGGTGACTTTAACGTCACCCTTTTGCACTAAAAATAACATTATTAGATCTTTTCAAAGGCTGAAAAGAAGAAACTTCCTTCAATTGCTGCATTTTCATCGCTGTCACTCCCATGTACGGCATTTTCACCAACAGACTTGGCGTAAATCTTGCGGATGGTTCCTTCTTCGGCGTTGGCTGGATTGGTCGCACCAATCAAAGTCCTGAATTCTGCCACTGCATTTTCCTTTTCTAGAATGGCAGCCACAATTGGGCCACTGCTCATGAATGCTACCAGTTCCCCATAAAATGGCCTTTCACTGTGTACGGCATAAAATTCACCTGCTTTTTCAGGAGTAAGTTTTAAGAGTTTCATCGCCTTGATTTTAAAACCGGCACCTTCAATGTGTTTGAGGATGGCACCTGCATTGCCGGCTGCAAAAGCATCAGGCTTGATCATTGTAAAAGTCTTGTTGCTCATATTCTCTTGTTTTGTGGAATGCAAAGGTAAATCATGCTGAGCCAAGCCCCAAGAAAAGGTTTATTGATTTTAGGCCTCAGGATTGTACATTTGCTATCCAAGATGAAAGAAATCAGTACTGTTTTTGACCATTTGTCACCCTCTGACCCAATTGTGATCACCATGCACCAGAAGCCAGATCCTGATGCAATGGGTTCTGCTTTGGGATTGTATCATTTCTTTAAGAAACAAGGATACCCTGTCAAAGTAATTTCCCCAACCAATTGGGCTGATTTTCTCAAATGGATGCCAGGATGTTCAGATGTCATTGATTTTGAGTCAAAAGGCAACTCATCTCAGGATTACCTTTCTAGCGCCAAATGGTTGTTTTGTCTTGACTACAATCATTTCAGCAGAACAAGGAACATGGAGCAGGTCTTGACCAACCTTGCTTGTAAAAAAGTGCTGATAGACCACCACAGGGAGCCCCAGACGGAATGCTTTGATTTTGGCGAAAGCAATATCAAAAAAAGCTCGACCGCTGAAATGATTTACGATTTCATTGTTTTGTCTGGGAAAAAGGAACTGATTGACAAGGACATTGCTGCCTGCCTCTATGCGGGGGTTATGGCCGATACCGGTTCATTCCGTTTTGCATCCACCACACCCAGTGTGCACTACATGGTTGCGGAGCTTCAACTCCAGGGTATTGAACATGCCAAGATCCATTCCCATACCTACGATAATTTTCACGAAAACAGGTTGCGCTTCATTGGGCATGTACTCTCCAACAGGATGGAAGTATTCTATGAACACAATACTGCCTTGATTTGTATTCCCAAAGCAGATATCCTGCGTTTTCACATCAAGACAGGTGATACGGAAGGATTGGTGAATTACCCCTTGTCCATCCAGGGAATAGAAATGGCTGCTTTGCTGATTGATCGGGATGAAGAAAGAAAATGGTCTTTCAGGAGCAAGGAAACATTCGATTGCAATACGTTTGCTAGAAAATATTTCTCCGGTGGGGGGCATTATAATGCATCTGGTGGAAGAAGTACTGATTCACTGGAACAAAATGTCATTCAATTCAAACAAGCACTCAAAGAATTTACATCTTTACAATAACAACAATCAAATGAAAAAAACAACTCTGCTGCTCAGCGCCTTATCCATTCTCATGCTCAACGCATGCAAGAATGTAGGGTTCGAAAAAACCAAGTCAGGACTTGAGTACAAAATCTTCAACCAAGGTTCAGGTGAAAAACTGGAACATGGTGATTTTGTAAAATTCCAGTACAAGCTTACGTACAAAGATTCAACGGTGATGAATTCTTATGATTTCATGCCAGTTTATGATCAGGTGGATAGCGTAGGACGTTTCCACGATTTCTCTGAATTCCTTACCAAAATGAAAGTAGGAGACAGTGCCGTTTGCTACCAGTTTTTTGATACCCTTCAAAAAGGATCACAGTATGGTGTGCCTCCTTACATGAAAAAGGGAGACAAACAGCAAATGACCATCAAAATCCTTTCTGTCTTCAAAAACAAGGATGGCAAAGCTTCCCGTGATTTTGCTGTTGATGATTACAAGGCTGAAATCGACCGTTATAAGGTAAAAGAAATGGCTGCTATTGAAAAATACCTTTCTTTGAAAAGCATCAAGGCTGATAAGGTCAACAACAGTGTTTATGTTCAAATTGAACAACAGGGCACAGGAAAACAGGCTGATTCAGGCCAGTTGGTTGGTGTAAAATACAATGGGTATAGTTTTGAGGGCAAATATTTCGATTCAAATATCGATACAGCAAAACAATTCTCTCCCCATGGTTTGGATACTTTCTTCTTTGTTGCAAAACAGGAAGGTGCCATCCAAGGCATGCTTGAGGGTATCACCGTATTCAAAAAAGGTGGCAAAGGAAAAATGTTCATCCCTTCCAGCATGGCTTATGGCCCACAGGGAAGTCCTCCCGCCATCCAGCCCAATCAAAACCTGATTTTTGATATCGAAGTTGTTGAAGTAAAGGATCTGCCAAAAGCACCTCAAGGTGCAATGCCTCCTCCGCCACCTCCAACTGATAAATAAATTGAAAAGGAGCACTCAATGTGCTCCTTTTTTTATGCCCTTTTGATTTGCTCGATGATTTTTACCGTTTCAATCGCTTCCCTGGCATCATGTACCCGAAGCATCGATGCTCCTTTCATCAAGGCTACAGTATTCAAGACGGTTGTCCCGTTCAGTGCTTCATCTGGAGTAACTTGAAGCAATTTATAGATCATGGATTTCCTGGAAAAGCCTGCCAGAACAGGTTGGTCAAGTGCAACAATCTTTTCCAATTGATTTATCAATCCATAGTTGTGTTCCAGTGTTTTGCCAAAACCGAAACCAGGATCTAGAATGATGTCTTTGATTCCTGCACGATGACAAGCTTCAATTTTCAATTTGAAAAACCTTATCAGATCTTCAATTACATCTTCATATTGGGGATTATCCTGCATGGTTTCAGGGGTGCCCTGCATGTGGGTACAAATGAAAGGAACCCCCAGGGACGCTACTGTAGGGATCATTTGGAGATCCATGTTTCCGCCGCTGACATCATTGACAATGTCAATCCCATTTTCTACGGCATATCGGGCAACCTCAGCATTGGTGGTATCAACTGAACTCCAGACCCTGTTTGCATGATGAACAAGATAATCAATGGCAGCACTGATCCTTTCAATTTCCTCCGCAGCAGTGATATCAATGCTTCCTGGCTTTGTGCTCTTGCCTCCAATGTCAATGATGTCTACGCCAGCAACAATCAAATCATCAATCCTCTTGCAAATGGCAGGGTAGAGGGCTGTTCTGCTGGCTTCATAAAATGAGTCGTCAGTACAGTTCAGCACTCCCATGACCAATGGCGTATTTGATTTTAAGGTGCGTCCTCTTGAATTAAGTTCAATCATGTTGTTTCCTTTGCTATTTTTGCCATGCAGAAATGCAAAAATGAACTAATTTACCATATAACCCGAGCAGTTTCGGGTTTTTATCTCAATTCAAGCATGAGCGCTACAACCAATACGCAATATGATCTGGCAGTAAGTACCTGTAAAGACATATTCATCAAAAAAACCCGTGATTATGGTACTTCCTGGCGCTGTCTCAGGATTATTTCGATTACTGACCAGATCTTCATAAAGGCCATGCGCGTCAGAACCCTTCAGGAGAAAAAGGTCCAAAAAGTAGGTGATGATATTACAGGAGAATTCAGGGGGATTGTCAATTACGGTGTAATTGGATTGATACAATTGGTGATTGGAGACAGTGAAATGGAAGAAATGAATCCAGATGAAGTAGAAAAGCTCTATAATCAATACATCAACTTTTCCAGGGATACCATGCTAGACAAAAACCATGATTATGGAGAAGCCTGGAGAGACATGAGCCAGGAAAGTTTTATTGATCTCATTCTCATGAAACTCAGTCGCATCAGGCAAATTCTTGCCAATGACGGTAAAACCATCATCAGTGAAGGAATCGATGCGAATTTCGTTGATATCATCAATTATGCCATTTTCGGTCTAATCCTAATTGGAGAATCCAAGCCGGGTCATTCATCATAAATTTTTATTCATGAGGTTTTTATTGGGTTTAACCAGAATTATTGTAGGGGGCTTATTCATTTTCAGTGGATTGATAAAAGCCAATGACCCACTGGGTTTGAGCTATAAAATGCAAGAGTTTTTTGAAATCTGGGGGATGGGATTTTTGGATGATTACACCCTTGTCTTTTCAATCCTCATGATTGCATTTGAGATCATCGCTGGATTTGCAGTCCTGCTGGGTTGGCAATTTCGCCTCTTCAGTTGGCTCTTGTTCATCCTGATTGTTTTTTTCACTTTCCTAACTGGTTATGCTGTTTTTTCAGGCAAAATCAAAGAATGTGGTTGCTTTGGCGACTGTATAAAACTTACTGCAAATCAATCTTTTATTAAAGATCTTGTTTTGTTTGCCATGATAGGATTCCTGTTGTACAAACGTGATCAGGTGAAATCATTCCTCAAGCCTGCAATTGCTCTTATCAGCTTGATCTTGATCAGCTTTTTCTCTTTTGGGATCCAGTTTTATGTATTGGAACACCTTCCGATTGTTGACTGTCTTCCTTACAAAAAAGGTGTAGACATCAGGGAGAAAATGCAGATCCCCGCAGGGGCCATTCCTGATAGCACCGTTATCAATTTTGTTTACCAGAAAGATGGCAAGGAAGTTGAATTTGATGCTGAACATTTTCCATCAGATTTCAATGACAGCAGCTATACATTCCTGAGAAGATATGATAAGCTTGTCAGGGAAGGAAATGCAAAACCAGCCATCAAGGATTTTGTAATCATTTCACCAACCGGCACAGATACCACAGATGCCATATTGAGTGATCCCCGTCAGCTTTACATTCTCTTCACCAAAAAAGTTCAAGCCGACAACAACAAATGGTTGGCTGATTTTAAGGCGATTAGTGAAACATTGAAGAAAAACGAAAGACCAATCTTTGCCGTTTCTTCAGATGCCGACAATCTTTTATTGATGTTAAAAACTGCAGGAATTGACATACCCGTGTACAAGGGTGATTTGGTTGCCATCAAAACAGCTGCCAGGTCCATTCCCACACTGTTTGAAATTCAACAGGGCGTAATCCTTGACAAGTGGGGAAGGGGAGACTTCAAAGATGCCAAAACAGATATTTTAAGATAAGTTTAGAAGATTCTCATTTCGAATCAATATGAATTTCTTTTACTTGCATACATGAAGAAATTACTATTGTTAATGCTTTTTATTTCAGTTATTTCGCTTCAATCCGGTTTTTCACAAGACAATTCAAGCAGTTATCAAACGGCAATCGGGGTCAAACTTTACCCGGGAACCATCACATTGAAAAAAAGCATCAATGGTAACAAGTATCTTGAGGGTCAGGCTGCATTTTTCAACAAAGGATTCAGGGCTACACTCTTGTATGAATTCCACAATGACATCAATGGTGTTGAAGGACTGAGATGGTACTATGGGGGAGGTCCTCATTTGGGCTTTTACAAATCCAAATATTACAACGGAAGCACATTGTTAGGCGTGGATGGAATTTTGGGCCTTGACTATAAATTATCCGGAACCCCATTGAATTTTTCTCTGGACTGGCAACCATCTTTTGAATTTGGTGATGGATCAGGATTTGATGGCTGGGGTGGATTGGCAGTGAGGATCTCTTTCTAATTTTAGGAAACAACTACTTCCCTCACAAGAATTTCTCCGATACTTTCATTTACTCGTTGAACGATCAGTTCTTTTTGGAACATCAACTCATTTTTTAATGGTGCAACCGAAGTATAGATAAAAAGGGTGCCATTCCTGATTTCAACACGATCTGTAAATTTTGCAATGGTTTCTCCCATGATTTTTGCCCAATGATCCTCAATCTGTAGCGATTGGATATCATTTTTGATCCTGCTTTTTTCGAGGAATTTTTTAAGCGCTTCTCCGAGGGAAATGGCGTCAGGCATGATTTACAGGTTTATTAGTTGGAAAGGTAATGAAATGTTGCTTAACGCATCAGTCACCCTTTCCTGATGCGTATCAGTCAGGATTACCTGCCCATTGTTGCGGATACAGACCCAGTCCAGCAATCGCTTCAATCTTTCCTGGTCCAGTTTTTCAAAAATGTCGTCCAACAAGAGGATGGGTTCAAACCCAAAATGAAGTTTCAACGCGTTGAAAGCAGCCAGCTTCATCGCAAACAACAAACTCTTTTTTTGACCCTGTGATGCTGCCTGTTTAAAGGGCATTTCATTCAATAAAATATCAATATCATCCCGGTGAATACCCACAGATGTCCTTTGAAGAAGGATGTCTTTTTGTCTTGCTTTTTGCATGGCGATTGCATAATCATCAGCTGAAGTGGAAGGCATGTAGATCAGCCCTGGTTTTTCCTTCTCTGAAGAAATGAAGCCGAAAGAATCAACAACAGATTGAATAAATCCTTCCAAAAAGGCCATCCTTTTTTTAAGCAAGAAAATACCAGACTGAACCAATTGTTCATCAAATGAATCGAGGAGAATAGGATCGACAAAACTACCTGCTACGTTTTTGAGGTAACGGTTCCGGTCTTGTAGGAATTTATTGTAACGGATCAGCTGAAGCAAATAATCATGGTCCAGTTGACTAAGAAGGGTATCGATGAATTTTCGCCGCTCTTCACTACCACCCGTAATCAGGATTACATCATCTGGTGCAATAAAAACAACCGGAAATTTGCCTATGTGGCTGGAAAAAGGAGTAATGGGCTCTTGGTCAACGGACAATTCCTTTTTGCCATTTTCCCTCAAAATCAGGGAAACTGCGAGATCGTCTGCCGAAACTGTAAATGAACCATGAAGGCTAAACCCACTTGACCCTTTTTGAACGGCACTGGAATCTGTTTTAACAAAATAACTTTTGGTAAAACAGAGATAGTAAATGGCATCCAGCAGGTTGGTTTTTCCCGTGCCATTCAATCCACAAATGGCAGTAATGCGGTTTTCAAAAGAAAATCCAGCGGAATGTGCATTCCTGAATTGGGTCAGCTTGATATGATTGATTTTGAACAAAATAGAAGGTGGATGTAAAAATACACGATGTGTTGAAAATTAATCAGTTTGGATGGAGAAATGGGTCAGTTTTGTGTTTTTCGCAGTATATTTGCCCAACTTTAAGAAAAAGAACCATTAATCATTATGGCTGCAACAAAATTCACAAAAGAAACTTACCTGTACTGGTACGAAATGATGCTCCTGCTCCGCAGGTTTGAAGAGAAAACAGGTCAGCTTTACGGAATGCAAAAAATAAGGGGTTTTTGTCACCTCTACATTGGTCAGGAAGCATTGGCTGCAGGATGCATGACAGCAACCAGGCAGGAAGATCCTTTTATCACAGCTTACCGTGATCATGGTCTGGCATTGGCCAAAGGAATGAGTGCCAATACCTGTATGGCTGAATTGTATGGTAAAGCAACTGGTTGCTCCAAAGGAAAAGGTGGAAGCATGCACTTTTTCGGTGTAAAGGAATATTTCTTCGGAGGACATGGCATTGTGGGTGCTCAAATCGGAACAGGTGCCGGATTGGCATTTGCAGAACAATACAAAGGAACTGACAACGTAAGCCTTACTTTTTTTGGCGATGGTGCCTCACGCCAAGGCATGTTGCATGAAACCTTCAACCTGGCCATGTTGTGGAAACTTCCAGTGATTTTCATTTGCGAAAACAACAATTACGCAATGGGAACCTCAGTGGAGAGAACATCCAATGTTACCGACATTTACAAATTGGCCGATGCATACGACATGCCAGCGGACAAAGTTGATGGCATGAGCCCTGAGGCTGTACATGAGGCTGTAGCAAGAGCAGTAAAACGTGCTAGGGCTGGAGAAGGTCCAACCTTGTTGGAAATGAAAACATACCGCTACAAAGGTCACTCCATGAGTGATCCACAAAAATACCGTTCCAAGGACGAGGTAGAAGAATACAAGGAGAGGGATCCGATTGATCATTGCAAAAACAAATTGGTCAATGAGTTTTCAGTAGCCGAAGCTGAAATCGAAGAGATCAACGAAAGGATCAGGCAGGTAGTTGAAGAATGTGTTCGTTTTGCTGAAGAAAGCCCTTGGCCAGATGACAATGAACTTTTGAAGGACGTTTATCAGCAAGAGGATTATCCATTTATCGTAGATTAATTTTAAATTCCATAAAGATGTCAGATAAAAAAACAGTAGATACAGCAGACCAGGAAGTGGTAGACAAAGCCATCGGTTTCTGGGAAAAGAACAGCAAAAAAATCATCACCGTTTCTGTTGCCATAATTGTTGTTGTTGGCGGTTATTTGGGGTATAAAAATATCATTCAATTGCCCAAAGAGCAGAAAGCCAACGAAGAGCTTTTTGCTGCTGAAAACAACTTCAGGAAAGATTCATTCAACCTTGCACTCAATGGTTCTGGCTCCACTCCAGGTTTCCTGAAGGTAATCAGCAAATACAGTGGTACCAAAGCTGCAAACCTTGCACATTATTATGCTGGAGCTTCTTACCTTCAGATGGGAGAGTTTCAAAAAGCTGTTGATCAACTCAGTGATTTCAATGCACAAGGGGCCAAACAGGTTGAAGCCAAGGCTCAAGGATTGTTGGGAGATGCTTATGCAGAATTGAAAAAAAATGATGATGCCATTGCCCATTATAAAACCGCAGGTACCATTTTTGAGGAAGATCAAGCAATTTCCTCAGAATATTTGTTCAGGGGTGCCATGTTGTCTGAAATGACAGGTAAAACAGATCAGGCAATTGAACTGTATCAAATATTAAAAGACAAATACCCAAGAACAGACAAGGGCTTCATCGTAGACAAATACCTTGCAAGACTTGGCGTTGTAAAATAAGTATCGGGTGAATGTCCATGTTTTCATTCCCTGTTTTGTTGATCAATTGTATCCAACAGCTGGATTCAATACAATCAAGGTTTTAGAAAAAGCAGGTTGTTCTGTGATTTACAATCCTGAACAAACTTGTTGTGGTCAACCTGCTTTTAATGCTGGTTATTGGGGAGAATCCAGAGAGGTTTGCAACAAATTTATCAATGATTTCTCTAGTGCAGAACATATTGTAGTACCAAGTGCTTCATGTACTGGATTCATAAAGAACTACTATTCCAAGATTTACGACAATGCATCCAACCAGAAAGATACCAGAGGGTTGCAAGAGAAGGTATATGAGTTAAGTGATTTTCTGGTTAATGTTTTAAAAATTGATGACCTCGGTGCTCAATTTGACGGGGTTGCAACTTACCATGATTCCTGTGCTGCATTGCGTGAATGCAAGATCAAATCAGAACCAAGAAAATTATTGGATAAAGTCAAAGGATTGACGCTTGTTGAATTACAGGAAAACGAAACCTGCTGTGGTTTTGGAGGTACATTCGCCGTTAAGTTTGAAGGTATTTCGGTGGCAATGGGTGAACAAAAAGTTCAGCATATTGTCAATACAAATGCTGACTACTTGATATCCACCGATCTGAGTTGTTTGATGCACATTGGTGGAGTGATGGAAAAGAAGGCATTGCCAATTAAAAGCCTTCACTTGGCAGATGTCCTTGCCAGCGGATACTAGTTTTGAATTAAATTACTGTTTATGGCATATTGGTTGATCAAATCTGAGCCTTTCAAATACTCTTGGGATCAATTTATGGCTGATGGCTCAACTTTTTGGGACGGAGTCAGGAATTATGGTGCAAGAAATAATCTTCGCAGCATGAAAAAAGGCGACTTGGCTTTTTTTTATCATAGCAATGAGGGCTTGGAAATAGTTGGTATAGCCAAAGTGATCAAAGAATCCTACCAAGATCCCACCACTGAAGAAAATGCTTGGGTTGTGGTAGATTTCAAGCCACACAAAAAGCTCAAAAAACCTGTAACCTTGGCACAAATCAAGGCTACCCCTTCATTGGCCAACATGGCCTTGATCCGGTTGGGAAGGTTATCCGTACAACCTGTTTTAAAAGAGGAATGGGAAATCGTCATGGCGATGTCAGAGGGAAAATGGTAATTTCCAATCCCTTATTTCCAAATAAACCTACATTCATCAGCAAAGTATTTTACACTGCAGGTATCTTTTGTGTATTTCCTTGATTTACAGCATAATTTAACCCACATTTTGGCTTTAAAAAGTGGATAAATGTCCACCTTTTATTGATGGATTTAAGGGTAAAAAAAGGTAAATTTGTTAACGATCAATTTACCTAAACAAGGCTCACTTTATCATACATGGAAGAACAAAATCTACCCGAACAAACAAACGACGACAACAGAATAATTTCTATCAACATTGAGGAACAGATGAAATCTGCCTACATCGATTACTCCATGAGTGTAATTGTAGGCAGGGCCTTGCCAGATGTTCGTGATGGCTTGAAACCAGTACACAGAAGAATCCTATTCGCAATGAATGAATTGGGAATGGATTACAACAAACCCACCAGAAAATGCGCGAGAATTGTGGGTGAAGTATTGGGTAAATACCATCCACATGGTGATACAGCTGTTTACGATGCCTTGGTGAGGATGGCCCAGGAATGGAATACCCGTTACCCAACCATTGACAAGCAAGGAAACTTTGGATCTCCAGATGGTGAAGGTCCAGCTGCCATGCGTTATACAGAAGCAAGGATGCAAAGGCTTGCTGGTTTCATGATGGACGACATCGACAAGGATACGGTTGATTTTCAACTCAACTTTGATGACTCCATTGAGGAACCAACAGTATTGCCAACGAGGATTCCCCATTTGTTGATCAATGGAAGCAGTGGTATTGCAGTGGGTATGGCTACCAACATGTTGCCACACAACCTATCAGAAGTTATTGATGGATGTATCGCCTACATTGATAACCGAGATATCACCATCGACGAACTGGTTCAGCACGTCAAAGCACCCGATTTTCCTGGTGGAGGCATCATCTTCGGCATGGAAGGCGTGAAAGCGGCCATGCATACCGGCAGGGGAAGGGTTGTATTGAGGGGAAAGGTTAGCATTGATACCAAACCCAATGGACGTGAACAGATTGTCATCACTCAAGTGCCCTACCAGGTAAGCCGAGATGTGCTTACAGCAAGAATTGGACAATTGGTTGTGGAGAAAGTCATCGATGGAATTACACATGTCAACAATGAGTCCAATGAAAATGAAGGTACCCGTATCGTCATCGATGTCAGAAAAGATGCAGTGGCCAATGTGATTGTCAATCAATTGTACAAGTTCACTGATCTTCAAACTTCATATGGTATCAACAATGTGGCCATTGTCAAGGGAAGGCCACGGATTCTTAATCTGAAGGACCTCATTTCTTCATTCATAGAATTCAGGCATGAGGTAGTGGTAAGGAGAGCAAAATACCAACTCAAAGAAGCCGAGAAAAAAGCCCATATCCTCCAAGGTTATCTCATTGCACTGGATCACTTGGACGAAGTCATCAGGCTGATCAGAAATGCAGTAAATCCCGAACAAGCCAAAGAAGGTTTGATTGCCAATTTCGATATGTCTGAAATACAGGCCAAGGCAGTGTTGGAACTCAGGTTGCAACGCCTTACCGGCATGGAGATCAACAAGATCAAAGAAGAGTATGAGGAAATCATGAAGCTGATCACTTACCTCAAGGATTTGCTTTCTGATGAATTGAAACGGTATGACCTGATCAAAACAGAATTGATAGAAGTAAAAGATAAGTTTGGTGATGCCAGGAGAACTGAAATCACTTATCTCGATAATGAAGTAAGGATTGAAGACCTGATCAAAGAAGAAGATGTCGTGATCACTGTTTCTCATTTGGGATATATCAAAAGGACACCAGCCGATGAATACCGTGCCCAAAAACGTGGTGGACGTGGGTCAATTGGTGGTAAAACAAGACAAGAGGATTATATCGAACATCTTTTTGTAGCATCAACGCACCATACCTTGCTGTTCTTCACTGAAAAGGGCAGGTGTTATTGGTTGAAGGTTTATGAAATTCCTGATGGTGAAAAACAAGGAAAAGGTAGGGCAATTCAAAACCTGATGCAGTTACCTCAAGATGATAAGATTCGTGCCATCATTGACGTAAAGAACTTACAAGATGAAGAGTTTGTCAAGAGCCATTACATTGTTTTGTGCACAAAGCAGGGTATCATCAAGAAAACCGACCTGGCTGATTTCAGCAGACCAAGGGCGAATGGTGTTAATGCCATTACCATTGTTGAAGGTGATCAATTGCTTAACGCCAAGATGACCGATGGCAATTCAGAAATCATGCTGGCGGTCAAATCGGGTAGGGCGATCAGGTTCCCAGAGGCAAAAGTCAGGTCAACAGGAAGAGGAGCGATTGGAGTCAGTGGAATCGAAGTGGATGATGCTACCGATGAAGTGGTTGGCATGATTTGTGTGAATATTGAAGACAAGTCCCGCACAGTCTTAGTAGTTTCTGAAAAAGGATATGGAAAAAGAACAGCAGTAGATGAGTACCGCGTAACCAACCGTGGTGGCAAAGGTGTTAAAACCATCAGTGTTACAGAAAAAACCGGTAAATTGGTAGGCATTTTGGATGTATCTGAGAAAGAGGATTTGATGATCACCTGTGTTTCAGGAATCACCATCAGAACCAGTATCGCTCAGATCAGTGAACAGGGAAGGGCAACACAGGGCGTTAAACTGATTAGGTTGGATGATGAGGATGAAATAGCGGCCATCACCAATTTGGACGAAGTAAATGAACAACCTGAAGCCGAAGGAATTGAAACCATTGTTGCAGATGCCTCTATTGATACAACTGCTAATGATGAATCAACACCTGAAAGTCCTGAAGATAATCAAGGACCAGAAGAAAACACTGAAAATTAAATCATTAAATACCAAACAATGAAGAGGATCATTTTTACCCTTTTGGCAGCAACCGGTTTGATGACTGTTAGTGGCCAGAATCTCAACAAAATCAAGGAATCGCTTACAGGCAATAAATTTTCAGAGGCGAAAACAGCCATTGAAACATTGTTGGCCAACCCGAAGTACCAAAAAAATCCCGAGCTATATTATTTAAAAGGTAAAGCGCTGAGTGGAATCTCAATGAATGCCACTGAGCGTGCAAGTTTACCCGAAGCAAGAATGCTAGCGTTGGATGCCTTTAAAAAAGCATTGGAGATTGACAAAAACCAATCAACCCTTTACCTGACGGTAGACAACTACAAGCCTGTGTTCGATTTGTATTCAGGCGGTTTTGAAGAAGGTGCTGCGCATTACAATGCAGCAAAATTTGAAGAGGCCTTGAGCACTTTCAAGAATACTGGTGTAATCGGAGAATATATCTTTGCCCAAGGATGGGGTCTCTATAAATTGGATACAACCCTTACTTATTACATGGGATTGTCTGCACTCAATGCAAAGAAAGAAGACCAGGCCATTGCCTATTTCACCAAACTTGCTGATGCCAATGTCGGCGGAAATTCAGACATGGCTACGCCATACCGTTACCTTGCCAAATTCTATTTTGACAAGAAGGATGATGCGAACATGAACAAATACATTGATGCTGGATTGAAAATCTTCCCCAAAGACGATTATCTTCCTTTGTTGGCAATTGACCATGCCAGAGACAAGAATGATATAGCCTTTCTGCTGAAAAAATTCGAACAATTGTTGGCCATCAATCCAGAGTCTTTTGACCTGGTATTTGATTATGCCAGTGAGTTGTTTGGAGAAACACACGTTTCAGAAGCTTCCAAAAGGCCAGCAGATTACACTGAAAGGTGCAGTAAAATCGAAGGTCTATACAATAAGGCCCTTGGCTTGAAGCCAGATTCTTACGAAACCATGCTTTCTTTGGGTAAGCATTTTTACAACCAAATGCTTTTCATTGAGGAAGATTCTTACAAAGTAAAAGGAACAACTCCTGAAGCGGTGAAGAAAAAAGCAGACTATGCTGTGCTGATCAATCAAATGGTAGACAAGACAATTCCTCAACTGGAAAAAGTTTTCGGTCATTATGATGGTATGGGTAAATTGAAAGTAGGAGAGCGCTCTAATTTCAAATCTGCCTGTTCATTGTTGAACTATTGCTACGACAAGAAAAAAGACAAGACCAAAGCAGAGTTCTATCAAAAGAAATACGACGAGGCCGACAAAGCACATCAATAAAATAAACAAACACATCAAAAAGAGAGAAGTCAAAAACTTCTCTCTTTTTTTAAATCATAATTTATGTCACTTCAACTAGGAAGGCAATCATTTGGAAACTTTAACAATGCCGGTAACGTGCTGACAGAGCAAGAGGCCAAAGCCTTGTTGGATGAATGGGTCTTGAACGAACGGCTGAAACTGCACATGTTTCAGGTAGGGGGATTGATGGGAGAATGGGCTAAAACAGTTGAAAATCTCGATGAGACTGATGCCTGGAGATGGAAAATGGCAGGCTTATTGCACGATGCGGATTGGGATCAGTGGCCTGACCAGCATTGTAAAAAAATCATTGAACACCTGGAATCTTTGAACATTGACCCTGAAATCATCCGGGCTATTGCCTCACATGGTCATGTTCATTTTGGCGTCGAACCGGTTACAAGAATGGACAAGATGCTTTATGCCTTTGATGAGCTATCCGGATTGATGCATGCTTATTCTTTGATGCGCCCAAACGGATATGAAGGAATGGAACGAAAAGGCGCCATGAAACGCATCAAGGAAAAGACCTTTGCTGCCAATGTGAGCAGAGAAGATATCAGGGATGCCTGCGAAAGAGCTGAAGTCAGCTTGGAATCACTGGTTGATTTTATCATTGCTCACCAGGGCAGTTTCAAATAATAATCACCAATACGAAGTCAATCAATTTCTGTCTTTATTTGATCACCAAAACAGCAGGCACTGGTCTTTGTCCACTGGGATCAGATGGTTTGATGGTTTCTTTTCCATTGATCAGCATACAGGAGCTGCCTCCACCATCCAGGTTCATGGCTTCCACACACCCCAAATCCACCATTATTTTTGCCATTTGAGGCAGGGTAGCACCTTCTGCCAATCCTTTCATCCTTCCTTGTATGGCCAAAATGATCATGGTGCCGTCCTTGGTATAACCAATGGCCGTTCGGGGATGCTTGTCCGCAATAGCCTTTCCTGCGAACTTCTTTTCCTCATTGTTCGATATTTTCACCTGACCAGCTTGAACAAGAACCGGGCCACCACCAAAAGCATGTTTTACTTTCCATGGTTTCAGGCCTGACAAACTAGGATGATTGATATTTAATTTACGGACAGAATCAATCATGGGCGTGTAAACTGACTGCATTACGAAGGGTACTGCCATGCCAGAGTCATTATAATTGAAAGCAATATCCATCTTTCCATTCTTGAAAATACCGAACGCGCTACCCAGTGTATGTGCATAGGTCAGCGTATCACGTCCTTTTCTGGATACTGCAGGCGTATCAAATCCAACCATTTTGCTGTTTTGAACGATCAGGTTAACATTCCTGTTTTGAACGAATTCAAAAAAGGAGCAATTGACAACAACCAGCGGTTGTTCATTGCGGGTAAAATACTGACTGGGTGTAAGGCGCCTGCGGGATGCTGTATCAACAAAAAACTGCTTGGCATGATCCTTTGCTTTGATGGTAGCAACGAACATGATCGAAGGTGAACCATCCAATAATTCATCTGACTTCAAAACTTTGATGCTTGAAGGCAGGCTTCCAAATTGGCTTGAAACATCTTTCCAACTGGTTTGACCATTGGCAATGGAATACACAGACAATCCTGCAATCAAAATAAAGCGGGACAGAAGTTTGGAAGCTGATAAACGGGTATATATTAAACTCATCATATTGATTCTGAACAATCTACTATTTAACATAATATAAATTATAAGTG
>JACCDM011677544.1_pt1 | contig 19392 bp, 26 predicted proteins | sample 7445851 | NCBI WGS metagenome assembly JACCDM01 (sample SAMN15323438, study PRJNA562643) | freshwater metagenome | isolation source: river surface water | place: USA:Blue River Watershed | collected 2017-08-16
ATAAATGAAGACCCAGAAATACAAAAAAAGAATGAAGAAAATTTTAAAAATATATCAAATGCCTATAAACAAATTACGCAAGGTCCTGAAAATAATAATTTTCCAGAACATTTTCCAGATTTTTCTAATATATTTCAGATGTTTAATCAAATGTTTAAACCAAAAGGACCAGAAATACCAGTAAATATTGAATTAACACTTGAAGAATTATATACAGGAGGCTCATTTGAAAAAAATGTTGAAATATATAAACCAACTGGTAAAAATATATTAAAAACTCAAACGTTTGGACATATTCAAATAAAACAAAATGAACCAGAAATGAAATTATTTACAGAATGTATTAAATTTAATATATCTCCTGGGTATAATCCCGACAATGGTCCTATTATATTAAATGAATATACAAATTACAAAGATAACATAAAATCCGATATTATTATTAATATTATTCAAAAAAAACATGATAAATTTGAAAGAATTGAAAATAATTTATTAGTAGGTATCAATATATCATTAAAAGATGCATTAATAGGATTTGAAAAAGAAATTGAATACATAGATAAAAGCATAATAAAATTAAATAGTAAAAACATAATAAATCCATATAGAGAAACAATATTAGAAAATTATGGATTAAATTCAAATGGAGTATTAATTATTAAATTTATAATTGAGTTTCCTGAGACATTAACAGATGAACAAAAAGATAAAATTAAAAATATTTTATAAAGTATTCGAAGAGAAAAATAATATTTACTAGTAATAAATGGACGAAGAGGAACTTTTTAGATTACAATTAGAAGAAATAAATAGAATGGAGGAGGAAGAACGTATCAGACAACACCATCGTCATCCCCATCCTCACCACCAACATCATCATCATCCTGAACACCAACATCATCGTCATCCTGAATACCAACACCAATATGATGAAGATGAAGAACAAAGATACAATGATATATATTCACAATTAAGAAGGGAAGAAGAAGAATTAGAAGAGGCTATTAAAAAAAGTATGTTATTAACTGAACGAAAATTACCAGATTTTTTAAAAACAGAATCTAAAATATTAAAAAATGAATGTATGATATGTATGGAAGATTCAGATGAACAAATGTGTGTATTAAAATGCAATCATACATTTCATTGTGAATGTTTAAGAAATCTAATTGCCAATAATATAGTATTTAAATGTCCTTTGTGTCAAAAAGAATTTGATAAAATATATCACAATTATGGACAAAAAAAGAGTAAAAAAAGAGTAAAAAAGAGTAAAAAAAGAGTAAAAAATATAACTACAAAAAAGAGTAAAATAAAAAACATTAAATTAAATAATAATTAAATAATAATGTATAGAAAAACAATTAATTCAATATTAAATGTATGTAAAACAATTAAATTAAATAAAATGAATGAAAATGATGGAAGACTATATAGTGCAACTCAGGAGCAAATATATTTAAATGAATTATCTAAAAAATTAATTCAAATATATCCTAATTATTTGATAGATATATCAAAATCTAGGTCTTGGTATGATATTTCTATAAATGATATAAAAATAAATTTAAAAATAACAGATGGAAATACAGATAATATATTTAATAAAAAATCTATATTATATACATTATCTGGTAAAGAAGTATATAAAAACAATATGAATTGGAAAAATTTTACAAATGAATTAAGAAATATTAATATAAAAAAGAAAAGAAATAAACAATCAGAATATCATTATTTAGTTATATATAAAGAAAGTAATAATATTTTATTAAAATCTATATTAGATTTAAAAAAATATAGAAAAAATCCAAGTAATATTATACAAATTAATTGGGATTTTGAATATAAACATATAAATTACAAAAGTATGCGTTATAAAAGTAAAATATCTGAATTATTGAATGTAATTAATTTATCAATAAAATCAAAATATGATGATATGTATTTTTTTTTAAAGTATTATGATGAAATAAAAATTAATTAATTTTTATTTTATTTTATTTTATATATATAAATATGAAACTAGATGCTTATGGTGTATGGAAACTAACTTTTTTAATGTTAGTTATCTCAATAATGTTGAGTATTGTTGTACTCGCTAAAAAAGATGTCAGTTCAACTGATAAAGATAATATGATAATGACAAGTGATGTTTTATATATAGTTGGATTATTTGTTGGATTTGTAATATGGTTATATACTCTTTTATTTACAGACTATAGCAAACGAAAATTACATACACATGGATTAATTGGATTTATATTAGTTGTTGTATCAGTAAATCTATTAGCTGCTGTAACTCCACAACAAGCACCTGAATCAACAGTCCCCCCTGCCCCCCCTACCCCTTCTGGTCCTTCTAGTGCGTGATTAAAAATTTTAAAATCGTTAGTATTTTAAGTTAATATTTAAAAATGAATGATATAAATTTATATAAAGTGTATAAAACTATATCATCTATGCTACAAAAAAGAGGATTATGTAAAATTGATATTCCTGATTATGAAACATTTAAAAATATTCCTAAAAATAAATTACATATTAATATTCCAAATAAAATATTAGTATATTTTCCAGATGAAGAGAAGATAGGAGTAAAAACTATAAGAATTTGTTTGAATGAAATGGTTGAAAATAATATTAAAAGGTCAATAATAATAGTTAAAGATAATATTACTCCATTTGCTAAATATGAGATTGATTCATTGGTAGATTATCATATAGAAATATTTAAAGAATCTGAGTTAATTAATGATATTACTGAACATGAATTAGTTCCAAAACATGAAAAAATTAGTGAAGAAGAGAAAAATATGATATTTAAAAAATATAATATAACTGAAAAACAACTTCCTTATATATTGCATTCAGATGTTATTTGTAAATTTTATGGATTTGAAAAATCAAATATTATAAAAATAACAAGACCAAGTGAAACAAGTGGTATTTATGAATATTATAGGCTTGTTGTTTAATTAATTGGAGAAAAAAAACATATATATAAAAGAATTATCAATAATAATAAAGGAATAATACTTTTATCAGATAATTTATTCATTATTAAATAACATAGAGTTTATTTTATTAAAAAAATATATATGTTATATATAATGAATTATAACAGAGAAGCATTAAACAACGTAATTAAAACTGTTGAAAATACAGATAAAGAACAACTACAGTTAGGTAGTTCTGTGTCGTTTAATTCAAGTGAAGATTGGAGAGCCCCTACTTTTAATCAATGGACTCGTTCATATGATGATTTATGTTCGGAGCAAAATAGATTAAGAATTGGCTCTAAGCCAATAAAATATTATACAAATCAATATAATTCTCCTCAAGTTGCTCCATTTATGGAATATACACTTGTCGGTAATCAACAAGCATACAATGTAAGAAATGATTATGAAAGGTCGATCCCTACTAGATTAAATCCTATATATCCAACTCAAATATTACCATTTCCCACAACTCCAAATCTTGGACAAGAAGCTCCAAATAGATTATATATAGATACATCATCTGATTTAAGATTTGGAAACAATCCAAAAAGTTTAAAATCAGAAGTAGGATTAACAGAAGTTGATTATAATAGATGGTCTCCAGGTGTGTCAGAACAAACAGTTCAAAATGCAGGACAATTTGGAATGAAATTACAACAACCTGTAAATTCCGATGGTTACTATGATTTAACTGAACAAAATAATGTAATATTATATAACTCTAGTATTCCATATTTTGGAATATCTTCTCGTAATCTACTTGATAACGTAGTTGAATTATCAAATTGTTAAATTATGCTAAGAATTTAGCAGATTTTGTTGGAGTTTGGTTTATAATTTCTAATAATATATATAATTTACGTAGTATTATTTTATCTATATATTTATTGTTTTTTTCCATATTTTTTATAGTTTTTATAACAGTATTAGTAATATCTACAATATTAAAAATTTTTAATATAAATTCTATATTATGTGTATATAGTGCGCAATATAACACTAATATTTCTAAATCTAATTTATTAAAAATTTTTTTTATTTTTTTTTTCAATATTTTATTTTTTGTAGAATGGTATGTATTAATCATATAATGCATTACTATATATTCATCTTGATTATCATCATATCCACTTATTTCTCTACTCATTTCTTCATTTGCAAGAATAGCAATTGTATCTGAATCAAGATTCATTTCCATTTATAATTATAAAATAAAATTATTCGTCAGTTATTTTAGGAGCCAAATAGTATTTAATAAAACCAACATCTTTAATTGAATATTCTAAACATAATGGATATTCAGTAGATATATAAATATTAACAGAATCAGATAAAACAGTTGCTTTCATAAAATGTTGTAAGTAATTTACTGAAAAAGATATATTATTAATTTGTTTTTTACATTTACATTTTTGTTTAATAATGATTGAACTTACTTGTCCATCTGCTGAAAAAATGATATTATCTTCAATTGTTGATATTTTACATGTATCTGAAATAGTAGATATGTCAGATATGATTGTTTTTAAAATTTTACTGTCAAGTTGAATTATACAATCATATTCTACGTCAGGAATTCCATATTTTTCTGAATCTATATTCATTAATTTAAAATTGAATTCTGTTTTTCTGTCAGGTGATTCAAATATAAATTGGCATGAATCTGAATTATCTTTTAATTTTAGAATAATTTTATCCTCATTTTTGGCACATTTTAAAATTAGTCCAATATTAACTAACGAAACTCCTATTGAAATATTAGTTTTGCATTTATTATTTAAGTATAAAGAACAAAGAGCAACATGTCCTGAATCCATAGATTGTAATATAATTCCATCAGTAGTACAATCAATAATTGCATCCGTAACAAGGTCTTTAATTGAATCAATAATTTGTTTTAATACAATTGCTTTTTCAAATGTTATATCCATAATTTTATAAGTTAGAATGTTTAGTGTTATTTTTTTATTTGTTTAATAATAATAATGTCTATAAATGAAGTTTATGATATAATAAAGAAGAAAAAAGATAATGAAAATTTGATATATAATAATATATATGATAAAATTAGAGTAAAAATAAATAATTGTGCATTGTCAAATAATAATATTTGTATATACACAATACCTATTATGATTTTTGGAAGTCCTTTGATAAATATAGATAAAACAAAAAAATATATTATGAATAAATTGACAGATGAAGGATTTAATGTTTATGATTTAAACAATAATACAATTATGATTAAATGGGAAAATGATAAAATAAAAAAAAAGAGTAAAATATCATTTAAAGAAAATGAATATGAAAATGAAAATAATATTTATTCAAAAGTTGTTGATTTTAAAAATAGTACATAAATGGTTTAATCATTTTTTTCACTATGCCTCCGATGCCTCCGAGTATTTTGCCTCCGACTATATATTTCTTTATTTAATTTAATTTGAGAAGGAGAATTATAATCTTCTATTGATGATAGTTTAAATTTAGATATTGTTCCATTTGACGTACTGCAATATATATTTACAAATCCCTTTGACAATAAATGATTTTTACAACTATTGCATGGCTTTGAATCACAAAGTTCTCCATTTTTGTTAAATCTAACAACAAGCATTTTAAATCCCTTCTTAACCATATCATTTTTAATGCATCCAATTTCAGCATGAAGTGACGTTACTCTCTTACTATTGAAACATTGTCTATTGTAATTATTTGTGCAACATTTAACTAATTTTTTTCCCTTAAATAAATATGCAACATGATTATACCTGAAATCACTGTTCTCGTCAATTATATTTATAAATTTATCGTAAAACATTTATAAATGTACAAGTGTGCTAAAGCTAGTGATGTTTTTTTATTTACTAATAGTAATATGAACATAAAAACAGATAAAGAAATGAAAATATTAATTAAAAATGGATTTGACATAAATAGTAGAATAGATATGTTAAAAAATACTTTGCTACACAAGGCAGTTTTGTCAAATAATTTAGAACTAATTAAAATTTTAATAAATAATAATTCATTGCATTTGGAAAATTATAGAAAAATGACCCCTATTTTTTATGTAAAATCTAAAGAAGCATTTAACCTACTAATTGATAAATATGGAATAAAAATATTAACAGATTATTCTGATGAAAATAAAACTCCAATTGAAATTAATAATCTAATTAAAATATTTTTAGTTCGTTAATTTTTATTTTTAAAATTCAGTTATCTCTATATAAATGCATAAAAATAAATTAACTAGTCCAAATTTAAATGATTTAGTAAAACAAATAACAGAAAATATCTCAAAAAATGGAGATAACCAAAATATTGATCAAGTTATTGACCAGGTTACTAATATGATGTCAGGTATGATGGGAGGAGCAGCAAATAATAAAAATATGAAAGAAGATATAAAAAAAATGACTAAAGGAATATTAAGCAATTTAACATCAAGTGAAACTATTGATGATAATATGAATTCTAAAATAGATTTAAAACAAACTCCTTCTCCAAAGCCTAGTCCAACTACTCCGCCTAATACTCCGCAATCTTCCCCTACTTTACCCCCTACTACAAGTCAAAAAGAAATGTATGAAGTATTAGATGATGATGAAGTAGTGGATGAATTAAATCCAGTAATGGATGACATTGAAATAAATTTAAATGTTTCTCTTGAGGAATTATATAATGGTGCTAAGAAAAAAATACAAATAACTAGAAAAAGAATTGGTAAAGATTTTAAAATTTTTGAAGAAAAAAAGAAATTACTAGTTGATATTAAAAAAGGATACAGAGATGAACAAGTAATTAGATTTAATAGACAGGGAGATGAAGGGTATGGAAAAGAAACAGGAGATATTGTGGTTATTTTAAAACAAAATGGCCATAATGTGTATGAAAGAGAAAAAGATACATTATTTGTAACTAAAAAAATAAGTTTATTTGAATCCTATGCAGCAGCAACAGGTCTAATTAATATTACCTTACAGACACTAGACAATAGAATACTTGTATTAGATAGTTTAAATATTCCTTTACATTTAACTGATGGTCTTCGAAAAATAGAAGGAGAAGGTATGCCAACAATTGATGGAAATAAGGGAGATTTATATATTAGATTTCATTTAATTTTACCAGATAAATTTGATTCAAATTTGGTTTCAAAATTGAAAAATATTTTTCCTCCAGTATATCCAGATGTTATTTATAACGATAATTCAAATGAAGGAATTGATATAAAACATATGAAAAATATTAAAAAATGTTTTCTAAAGGAAGTTACAGAAGAAGATTTAGATAAATTAAAATACGATCAAAGTGAAAGTGATAGCGAAAGTAGTGATGGAGAAAGTTCATACGATTAGAGAATTTTTTATAAATTTAATTCCACCTAATTTTTTAATATAATTAGATGAAATTGTTTTATTTATATTGTAATCACTATATAATTGATTTACAATATCCTGTATTTTAAAATTACTGTCTAATTTTTTTATACATGAAATTAACATATCATTTGTTAATTCCGTTTCTATTTCCTTTTCTGTTTCTTCAGGTCCAAATAGTTTTTTATTTAGTTCATTTAATTCATTCATAATTAAATTTTGAAATTGTTTATTTTCTTCTTTTAAACTAATTATTTCTTCTTTTAAACTAGTAATTTCATGAAGTTCTTCTTTGTTGTATTCAGTTAATTTATTAATTATAAATTCGTTAGTAATTTCATTATTTTCTGTTGACTCATTATTTTCTTTTAAAAAATCAAATGATTTAGTTTTTTTATACAAATTATAACAATAGATACTAATTTTAATTTTTAGACTTTTATCTAATGAATTAAACCAATTTACTGCTTCTTCTTCCATAAATATTTTGTTATATTTAATTAATGATTTTTAAATTTTAATAATTCGTTTAAAATATAATACTTTTATATAATATATTGATATAATGAGTGCTTCCTTAAATCTAAGAGGAGAAGTCTGCAATTTAACTGATATTAACGGAGTTCGAACACTTGTAACTTTATCTGGAGTAGACCTTATTGCTCTTGTAAATAGTTTAAGTGATCGTGTGGCTGCTTTAGAATCCAGTAAAACTGACGTAAAAACTGAATCTAAAAAAGAAGTTTCTAAAAAAATCCATTTACAAGATATTACTGATGTAGATGTATCTGGATTAGCAGAAGGATGTGTTCTAGTTTACCGAAAAGGTAAATGGCGAGTTGAACTTATTGAAGAATAAACTAATAAATTAAATTAAATTAAAGTAATAATGTCCCATTGGCGAAATGGATATCGCGTTCGACTTCTAATCGAAAGATTGTGGGTTCGACCCCCACATGGGATTATTCTGTATATATAAATTGTTCTAAAGATTTTGAAAATTTACTGTTATCTACATTTTTTAGTAGTAATTCATTTTTTTTGCAATTTAAGTAATACAATAATAAACAAACTGCATCTGCAATATCACATTTTCTTTCTAATTTATTATATTTTTCAAATTTATTAATGAATGAATTTGAAAAATTTACTGTAAATTCTTTTCTTTTTTCATATGTAAGTTTATTTATATTAAAATAGGAATGCATTGCGTTTGGACTTACTAAAATAGTTTTATGTTGGTATTCATACATTATAATTTGTTCAACTGAAGTAATTCCCATTATTGGTTGTCTTTCAACTAGTATTATGTCGCAATCTTTGAATATACTAAATTCTTTAAATAAATGTTTCATATAACAAGAAACTGTTTTATTATGAATATATTCACAAGAACAGTAATTATATTTTGTAATATCTACTAGATTAACATCAATTATATTATTCAATTCAAAATTTTCAGAAACATCTGCATATATAAAAGCAAAATTAATAATTCCTACGTCAATGCTTAATATTTTCATATAATAATTGTAAATATTTCGTAGTGATTATTAAAATTTTTGAATAATTAATAGTAATAGTAGGGCACATATTATTGATATTATGTGAATTTGAATTTTAAATCCATTAAAATTTTCAGTTCTATTAAATTTTAAAATTGGTAAATATTTTTCTTTAAGTGGATTGTATGTTGGGTTATATGTTGGCTCAACTACAACTTGTCCAAAAAAATTTGTTTCAAAAATCCATTTAATTCCAACAAATGGAGATAATTTATCTTGTATTACTTTTATTATCCATGCTTCTTTCCATTCTACTGGATAATTATCTATAAATTCTACAGTTAATACTGGATAATTTCTACTATCCAATGGATATTCTTTATATAACCATCTTTTATCTAATTTAGATAAAGTAAAATTACCGTCAGTTGGATTTTTATAACCAGGTTTTATAAATGTATCAGGTAAAGGATAAAGCATAATTGATAGTGGGTCATATCTAGACCCTTCGTAATCACTTCTCTTATTGTACCATTCTATTACATTTATAGTAGCGATTTCTTTTGCAAGTATTCTATTTCCGCCATTTTGGTTTGCATAATAATCTATAACTGCGTCTTCATTTAATTGTATTTTATTAGAGCCAAATAAATTATTTTGATGTTCATGAAGCATACCAAGTGCATGACAAAATTCATGAACAACTGTTGCACCTGGTTCCCATTTTGGATTATCTTCGAAATTTCTATGTTCTGTTTGAAATAAATCTAATGGATATGATTTATCTTTAAATGTAAATTCAGAAGTAGGAGGATCAATAAACCCTAGATTCATACTTGGAATATCAGCAGATGAATTAGACCCAATTAAACTCCAAGCAGCATTTGGTGAACATCCATTGCATATTTTATTGTCAATCATTTTTTCGCTACCAAATGTTAGTGTAATAGAACCCCTTGCCCCCTGAGGCCATATTGCATTTTTTTGAAATACAGCCTTCATGTTATTTTTATCATATTTTCCTCCAATTGGTAGCATTTCTGTGCATGGAAAATTTTTCATTTATATTATTTACAAATATTTTTAATCCATAGAAAATAAATATAATGTTTGATTTACATCAATTACTATGTCATCTCTTATTACTTCTAATTCTTTTCTTAATTTAAGTTCATTTAAAAAGTCTACAAATTTATTTAAAATTTCTACAATTTCAATGTCTGATACAATTCTGATTGGTATATGTGAATTTACCATTATTCTATCTTTTTTTTGAAATGTTTCTACAAATTTATCTAAATTTTTTTGAAATTTATCGTATAGTTCACCACTGGCAACATGTCTTGCATAAGCATGAGTATTCCAGTGGTATAGTTTGAGTAGGTCTCCAAATTGCATGAATTTTTCTATCATTTATATTACTAAATATATTTTTTATTTATATTTAATAAATGAATATATATAATGATTTAATTTTTAAAAATAAAGTAAAATATGTATTAATAAACGAAGAAGATATATCTTTAGATGAAGATAAGTATATACAAATAATAAAATTTTTTAATAAATATATAAATCAAATATACTATTTAAAAATTACTTTTTATAGTTCAAGTGATATAAAATATATAAATATAATAACAAATTTGTTTAATATAGTATATGAATATGACTATGAAATAAATGAATTATTTATATATCAACTAATAAATAAATATAATTTTAAGAATTTATTTATATTAATTATTGAAAATTTGGTTGACTATGACAGTAAAATACCATATGAATATTTATATAATATAAATACACATTATTTATTAGTTAGATATTCTGAATATGATGATCAATTATATGATTTGCCTTATAAAATTGCAGAAAAATTATATATAAATACTTTAAATTTATGGTTTTTAGATAATCAAGATATAAATTTATATATAAAATATAATAGTACATACACTTACAATAGTGTTAATAATAATATAATTAAATTTAGTGATATTATAAAAACAACTACAAAATCTGCTAAATTTATTGCTTAATTAAGTTGATAACAGGATAATCAAGTTTTTTTGCATTTTTTATATAACATTCTTTGCAATAATACATATCGTTTACTTTAATAATTGGGTCTGATTTACAGTAATCTACAAATAATATTTTAATGTCTTTTGCTTTATATTGTCCTCTAGAACCACTGTAAAAATATTTTGTTTTATCGGGTAATTCAATAAAATCATCGCTTGTAATATCTCCCTCTTCAACAATATCAGCAGAAGTGTATACATCAACATATGTAGTTTCATATTTTAATTGCATCATTACATAATTTAAATGTTCTTTAGACCTTGGTGTAATTTTAACATCTTTTTTAGTTGAACATTCTAAATCTTTTGAATTTTTTAAATATTCAAAATCAGTAATTAACAGTGTATGTTTTTTACAAAATTCATCTTTGCAAAATTGTCTGCATCTTTTTCCATTATAAGAATACCAAGTACATATTTTTGGTATTATTTCTTCATCAATTTGTTTAGACATATAATATTGTATATATTTTATTAATGATAAAAAAAAATAAAAAACTCATTAATGTAAATTATGTAAATTTACATGGATGAATTTAGGTCATATGCATTGAATAATTATAATAATATTTTTAAAAATAAAAAAATTGCAAAACAACTAGAAGCATTTAATTATGATTGTGCAGCAGAAAGATATGATACAAATAAATATTTAGATAATTATGAATTTTTAAATTTATATAAACAGATTTATGTAAAATTGTATTATAATTTAAATAATAATGATGAAAATATAAAAATATTTAAAGACAATATAACAAATTTAAAAGATATTACTAGAAAGGATTTGAATGATAAATGGGATAAATTAAATAAAAATAGATTAGATAATATAACAACAAAAAAGAAAGGAGCACATAAATGTCCAAAATGTAAATCATGGTTTACATCTCACACTGAAAGTCAAACAAGAAGTGCAGATGAATCTATGTCTGTATTTGTAACATGTTTAGATTGTGATTTTAGATTTAAATATAATTAATGACCCTAATGATTATTTTCTATGTATTTATAAATGAGCACTGTTAAGACTTATCATGGATATGGAATTATTGTATCGCATACAAAAAATGGGTGGTATAGCGTTGATATCAATGGGAAAATTTACAAATTACGTAAATCTGAATTTACTATTGAAAAACAACAAGAACAAGAACAACAAGAACAAGAACAACAAGAGACAAAAATTGTAAATTATTTAGAAAATATAGAAATACGCTATAAATATGATTTTTGCGACGCAGTAAGGACTGGAAATATAAAATGGGTTGAATTTATGATAGATAAATCAAAAAAATTTAGTAATGATACAATAAACATTGAAGAGAGTTTACGCGAAGCAGGAAAATCAGGTTCATTGGAAATAATTAAATTAATAATGAAAAATATAAAAAATAAGAAAAATAAAAAACTATGGGATTTAATTGCGTTAGGAGCATGTAAAGGACAACATATGTCTATATTAAAATTAGCAATTGAAAATGGAGTAAATTGGTGGAATGATTTGTTATATAATGCGTGTTTAGGAGGTTCATTAGAAATAATTGAATATATTATAAAAAATCATCTAGTAAAATTTCAATATGCACTAGAAGGAGCATGTTTAGGAGGACATTTAGATATTGTAGAATTATTTATAGAAAAAGATGATAATTTTGATTGGAATTCTGGACTAAATAGAGCATGTATAGGAGGGTATTTAGATATAGTTAATATTATGATAGAAAAAGGAGCTAATAATTGGAATTATGGATTAGACGGTGCATGTATAGGAGGGAATATTGAAATAGCAAACTTAATGATAGAGAAAGGAGCAAATAATTTTGATTATTGTTTAGAATCTGCATGCAAAGGAGGAAATATAGAAATAGTAAGATTAATGTTAAAAAATAGACGTAGAGATATTGACAACTTTGTATTATTTATAGCATGCGTATCAAATTCTTTAGAAATAGTGGAACTTATTTTTAATAAAATTGAAAAAGAAAGAGGAAAAGGAAAAGTAGGTGAATTGGAAAATGCATTACAATATGCATGTAGAAATGGAAATAAGAATATTATAAATTTTATATTAACAAAAATGACAGAGTATCATATAAAATTACCCAATGTATTAATTATGAAATATACAATTCCAACTGAACAACCAAAAACAGTTAAAAAAATTTAAGAATTTTTTAGTCTTTCAATAATTTCGTCTATTGTAATATCTTCTTTGATATTATTTAATGTTTTTTCAATTGTATATAAATTATTAGGATGAAGTTTATCTTCTCTTACTTTTATAGGTATAAATGTATTTAATTTATCATCATATTCACATTCTACAATTGAATTATTTTTAAAATTAGGACAATTTTTAATAAGTAAGTCTCCAAATTCTTTACCTTTGGGAGTATTTTTATCAACAGAAGCAAATTTTACTTGATTTTGTGATTGAATTATGTATGCATTAAATGATGAATTATCTTCAACTAATTTAAAATCAAATGTATGTTGTGATTTAATTTTCCATTTAAATAATGTGTATTGTGTATGCGTGCCAATAGGGAGTGATACTGGTGTAAATATTAGTCCATCAACATTTTTATCATTAAGTAGGTTAGCAACTTGTTTTATTTCATGTAGTCCATAAAAATTTTTAGTTTCTAAAAGGATAGTATTTTGTTCTTCTTTTATCCAAAAATTATTTACAACATTTACAACATTTTCATATCTTTCATGTAAATTTTCAGAAGATACATCTTTTCCAAATATACATATACAATCATGTATAATATATCTATTATCTATTAATTCACCATCTAAAAGAAGAGCATATGAATTATTTCCATATATTTGATGTTTAAATTTTACATCTACTATATAAATATTAAATGCTCTATCTATCATGTATACTGAGTTATTCATACATAGCATTAAATACCTAATTCCATTTGATTTTAAACAAATTACATATGGATATTTTAATATTTTAAAAAAATCTTTTTTTTCCAATGAAACAGGTAGAGGTGCTGGAAAATAATTATTTTTTCTATTTGGCCAAAATCCTAAAATAGTAGATTTTATATTACCAATTAAATTAGAATCTTCTATCAATATCATTTATTTTTATATAGTTATTAGTTCTTGTGTATTTATTTTTTTTATAACAAGCGGCTAGTAAGACTTTATTTATTTATGATTATATATATATGGATAGTATATTAAATAGAAGAGATATATTACAGACTTTGGAATATAATTCATTGAATAAAATAAATTTACATAAACAAAATTTAAATAAAGAACAAACAGTTATGATGGATAATACAATTAATCATTTAATAGAAACGTTATTTAATAATATAAGTAATTTAGAGCCTAAAAAACAAAGAGAAGAATTGCTGAAATATTTAATATATGATATAACTAATTACAAAATATATTATGCAATGGGTGTATCATATAGTTCAGATAATATGTTGAGTGAGGCAAGAGCATTTTATTCTCTTGCTATTAAATATAATCCAGATTTTATAGATTCTTATTTAAATTTATCACTTACCTATCATCATATAGATAATGAAAAAGCAATATATATATTGGAATATGCTAAAAAAATAAAAAAAGATAATAGATTGTTAAATACACTTGCAGTGTATTATGCTGATGTATATAGATATGAGGATGCTGAAGCTACATTTTTAGAAGTAATAAATGATAAAACATCATCGGATGATGTAAAAAGAAAATCACTTATAAATCTAGCAGTAATAGTATCATCAATTGGTGATAATTATAAATCATTAAAATATTTCGATGAATGTGAGCCATATATACAAAAAACAAATGAAATTAAAGATAAGGCATCTTTACTTCAAAATAAGTTATTAATAATGAATAATTTATTTATAAATGATATTGAAGACCATTATAAGTATGATGGGTACAAATATATATATGAAGAACATTTAAAAATTAATAATATCTATAAAAATGTATTGAGATATTCTACATATACTAAGAGTAAAAAAATAAGAGTTGGATATGTCTCATCTGATTTTAGAAATCATGTTGTTTCTAAATTTATTTATGATATTTTTAAATATTATAATACAAATGATTTTGATGTAGTTTGTTATTATAATTATAAAACAGAGGACATAATATCTGCTGAAATTAGAAAATTAAAAGTAGAGTGGCATAATATATATGGAAAAGATGATTTAACAGTCGCAAAATTAATTCATAGTCATAGTATAGATATACTAATAGATTTAAATGGACATACAGATGGCAATAGAATTGGTGTATTTGCACATAAACCTGCTAAAATACAAGCAAATTATTTAGGTTATCCTAATACAACTGGATTAAAGGAAATTGATTATAGATTTACTGATAAAATAACTAATCCTCCAGATAGTAAACAATTACATTCTGAAAAACTTGTGTATATAAATGATTGTTTTATAATTTATAATAATTTAAATATTAGGTTAGAAACTCATACTTTTGCAGAGATGCCTCTTAATTATCAAAATTTAAATAATAATTATATAGTTTTTTCTGCAATAAATAGACCAAGTAAAAGTAATAAATATATGTTTGATATATGGTCAAAGGTTTTAAATAATGTTCCTAATTCAAAATTTTTAGTTAAATCAAAATCAAAATTAAGTATAGAAAGTATGAAAATGAAATATAAACAAATGTTAAATATTTCAGAAGATAGATTAATAATATTACCTTTCCAAGAATCAAATGATTTATATTTTGATATATTTAATAAAATAGATGTATTACTTGATACATTTCCATATTCTGGAACAACAACAACATGTGATGCATTGTATATGGGAACTCCTGTTATTACTTTATACAATAAAGATTGTCATGCTCAAAATGTAAGTACCTCAATTATTAAAAATTTAAAGAATGATAAAATTTCAGAAGAATTTATAGCATATTCTGAAAATGAATATATTGAAAAATGTAAAAATATTACTAAAGAAAGAGTTAATATATATAAAAATATATTAAGACCTATATTTTTAAGGTCAATGGACCCTCATAAATTTATAAAGAATTATGAAACATGTTTAAAAAATTTAATTATTAATTAAAATTAGATTGTTTGTTAAGAGTAAGAAATGAGTTCTGGGACTAAACCTAGAATACAACTATTTAATTGTTCATGTAAAAGTAGTAAAAAAAATGTAATTGATATTCATAATAATGATGAATTTCCCCCAGAATTAGATGATACTAAGAATCTAATAATTAATAATAAAAAAATTGAAAAAAAACTTCATGTTGTTTGTATGATATCAAATCCATGTTTATTTAAAAAAAGAATAAAATTAGCGACTGATTTTATAGAAAGAATGAAAAATGAAAAAAATATTATATTATATATAGTGGAAATTGTATATAATGACCATAATTTTCAAATTACTTCTGAAAATAACAAAAATCATTTACAATTAAGAAAAAAAATTCCTCTTTGGCATAAAGAAAATGCATTAAATATAGGAATTAATAAATTATTACCTCCAAATTGGAAAGCAGTAGCATGGATTGATATGGATATAATTTTTGAAAGTCCGCATTGGGCTTCTGATGCTCTTAGAGTATTAAATGTAAAGGAACCAAAATTTATACAATTATTTTCACATGCTGTAGATATGGACCAAAATGAAGACCCTATGAATATATTTCAAGGATTTGCTTATCAACATGTGTTAGGTAAAGAACATGGACAACAAGGATTGAAATATTGGCATCCTGGTTATGCATGGGCATGCAATAGACAAGCATATAATAAAGTTAAAAATATATATGATTTAAGTATAATAGGTTCAGGTGATTATATAGTTGCAATGTCTCTTATAAATAAAGGGATAAATTCAATTGATAAAAGGTCAACAAATGAATTTAAAAATTCAGTTGATGAATATTCAAAACAATTTAATGGGATACAACTTGGTTATGTTCCAGGAACAATCAGGCATTATTTTCATGGGTCTAAAGTAAATAGAAAATATATATCAAGAAATGATATAATAATAAAAAATAAATATAATCCATATTTACATATAAAATATGATGAAGATGGATTTATAATACCAACTGAAGAATGTCCAAAAGAAATAGTAGATGATATATTGAAATATTTTATTGAAAGAAATGAAGATGAATAACTATTGTGTTTTATATGATTCTTCTAATTTTAATTTTTTAAAATGGTCTCCTCTCATTCTATTTATTATTTTTTCATTTATTTTTAATTTTATGTGAAAGTGATTATGAGTTTGCCATGTACCATTATTGAATAGTACTTGGTAATCAGTAATATTCCAAAATTTACAAAATTTATTTATAGAATTATACATTTGATGTAAATCAATCTCATTAAATTCATATATAGTATGATAATGTTCATTAGGGGTTACAATAATTATTGGTCTATGAGTCATATCATGATGAAATGTATATTTTCCACATTCACTTACTGAAATTATATGTTTTTTTACTTTTCCTCTAGGTTTGCATGTATAGCATCTGCCATAATTATTGTTATTTTTTGATAATTCTTTTTTATCTAGGAAAAAAAAATTTGTTTCATCTTGATTATAATTCATTTATATGTCCTATTATTTAATAATAATTAATAAAACGAATAATTATTTTTAAATTATGTCGTAAAAAATTAAATTTATTATATATTCTCTAATAAATATATGAAAATTTATCCAAAACAAGCATATAGTAAATATTTATTAGAAGGTAATTTTAAATTTTCGGATGAACCTTCATGTTCTGTTCAAGATTTTGTTGCTATCTCTACTTATAAAATAAAAGATGATAATTTAGTCCATTTAACTAACAATGACTATGTATATAAAAAAAAAATATGCAATGGGTCAAATAGTAAAATATATTTAGGAGTAATTAAAAATACTGACGTAATAATAAAAAAAATATCAAAAAATGAATCATGGAGAAATGAACTAAATATATTAAAACATATCAAAAAAATAGATAATAAAAATTTACTTGAATTATCTGATTTTTATGAAACATTTAGATATTCTTATATTATAACTAAATATTATGATGGATTGGATTTATATGAATATATATATAAAACAGATATTTCATTAAATGAATGTAAAAAAATACTACAACAAATGCTAATTTGTTTAAATGTGTGTCATGAAAATAATATTGCTCATTTAGATGTAAAATTAGAAAATTTTATAATTGTTAATCCATTTAAAGTAATATTAATTGATTTTGGACATTCTGAAATAATAAATAAATATGAAATAAAAAAATACTTGGAATATGGGACAATATATTATCTATGCCCTGAAGGATATAAGGGTATATATTCTGTGAAAAGTGATATATGGTCAATTGGTATATCTTTGTATTTAATGTTAACTCATGATTTTCCTTTTGATTCAACTTCCGATAAAATATATTATAAAAATGTTATAAATAAAAAAATGAATCTTACAGATGATATACCAAATGATTTTTTAGTTTTTATAAATAAATGTTTAGACTATGATTTAAAAAAAAGACCATATGCAGAAGATTTACTAAAAGATAATTTTTTTAATCACTAAATTAAAATCTATTTTTATATAAATGAATATTATATATTGTCTATTTGGTTTTTGTACATTTGTTGGATTTATTTATTATTTTAATAAACATGAAAATAAGCATGATAAATTTATTACTGATAATAATTATGTATCAAAAATAGATATAATGAGTATTTATATTAATAATAAAATAGTAGATGATTATTATTTAACGATGTATATCAATTACATATTATCTAAATATATTGCAAATGATGAAATATTGGATAATTTTTATGATATAAAAACAAAAATAACAACAAATATAAATAGAACAATTGTTGTAGAATATAGTTTTAATAATAATAATTATAAAATAGCAATAAATAATTTAAACAATTTTAAAATAAATGATAATAAAATAATAGAACAAAAATTTGTAATTGGACAACTATCTAAAAATTATGTTAAAGATATAACAAACAAATTACGTATGTTTGCTGGACCAAACAATAATTTTTATAATGATTTAGAAGGAGTTTCAACTATTATTTCTGATTTATTATTTGATGAAAAATTAGATAAAGAAGATACGGTAATTGTATATGATTTTTATGGAAAAAAGTATATTTTTAATATAAGTGATAAATTTTCAATAATAAATTAATTAGTATTAAATGCCATAATAGAACCTGATAACAATAAAAATCCTAATCCAGTAAATATATATCTAATTATTATGTGAATTTCATCATAATTAAGTTTGTCTTTATTAACTTCTATATACAAATGATATATTTGCGATGACATTAGAATAATAGAATATA
>JACCDM010712227.1_pt1 | contig 19355 bp, 18 predicted proteins | sample 7445851 | NCBI WGS metagenome assembly JACCDM01 (sample SAMN15323438, study PRJNA562643) | freshwater metagenome | isolation source: river surface water | place: USA:Blue River Watershed | collected 2017-08-16
CATTGAACATCACCGATGCCGACTTCGATGAGATTGGTCGTTTATTGATCAACACTCTGCAAACGGGCGGCGTGACGATGGACGATATCAAGCTGATTATGGGTGTTGTACTCGAAATACGGGATGAAATTGTCTATCGTGGCAAACCTGCTTCCTCGCCCTCACCTTCACCAGTGATTAAGCCATCTGCACCTGTGGTGAGCAAACCCGTTACAACGCCTACTGCTAAGCCTGCTGCAATAAAACCTGCATCAACCAGCTCGCAACAATCTACGAGCGCAGAACATTCAACGGCAAAGACAACAAGTAATCCTGCCGCAGTAACAATCGCGCAGCCTGCTGCAGAACTTACTCCAGCAAATACTACTCCGGCGCCAATCCACGTAGCGCCGCCGGTCACCGAGCTAGCTGTAGAACCCATTAGCGCAACGACGCCAGCAACCGATATTAAGCAACAGCAAAAAACTACATTCAAACCTGTTTTTGGTGGCTTACCAAAAATTAAAATGATCGTGCGTGATCTATATAGCCAGGTTAATGACCAACCCGATCTACGGCATTACTTTTTAAACGTCACACCAGAAAAAATCATTGCCGATCAAGAGCATTTCGCCAGCTACGTCCTTAGAAAAGCAGATCATGCGTATTTAGGTGGTTTTTTTCAAAGCTCAGATCTGAGCATTCAAGTGGGCGCTGTAATCTTTAACGAAGTGATTGATGTGTTGCGAAAGATATTACTTAATGCCGGGCTAGCAGAACACGACACACCTCGCCTGATTACTCACATCATGGAGATCATTGAAGAGACTCGTACCCAGTGCAACGATAACAAGATCGGCGTACTAAAAGCCGTTGACGTATCAGTCGAGGCTTTATCCAAGGTCTATCAAAAAGGAAAATTAGATACGATCATTAAAGGGCCTGATCTTATTTACGCCTCCTCATCGTTAAAGGGAGGACCTTATCCGTTTCCATTTTTTACTCAGATTGACGAAGATAACCAAACGCTGACTTTGATCGCTAAAGCAGCTGTCAAAGAAAGTGTTACGTCAGAACAGATGGGGTATTTGTTGAATGAGGCAAAACAGTACGCACCAATTTTGAATTTTTATGCGGACATGGATGACACAACTCCTCTATATGCTGCCAGCTATAGTCTGCCGTTTGAGTTTGGCGTGCCTAATCGTTTACTCATTAGGATTGCGCAACAATTTTCTAAGACTTTTTCCGATACCTTCACCTACGATGCAGAAGAAATATTAATGAAGGTCGCACTATAAAGACAAAAAGTGACACGGACCAATCGTAAAAAACACCACATTGCTTTGGGTTGGTTATTTATACCTGAAACATTTTGACAAAATTACAAAAAGCCATATTTCTGCATAGTTTTATCGAGCAATCGCTCAAACAGCATATACGTATCAAAAGCATCTTCGATGAAGTAATGTAATTTTTGGGGATACATTAGAAAAGCGATGCTTTCTTTACTTCCGTAAGCCTCCACCAAAAACTGTCCACATTCTTCTTTATTTAGTTGAGTCAGAAAACATTCGAATTCCCATTCGCCAAGCTCATCACTTTCGATCGCAAGCTCACGCGAGGAGCGCTTAGCAATATTTAAGGCTTGTAGGTTCGAAGATTTTTCTTCTTCAGAGCGCAACGGTACATATTTAAGATCTGCAAGATGTTCATAGACACTCTTGTTTATATTGGTGTGGGGGTAATAAGCAGCACCCTCAATCGGTCTATCGTGATAAATGACATCGCCAAGAACATGATCTTCACGAATACGCTCAATGTTGACCTTACAATGGAAAAAGGCTCTTTCCTCACCCATGTGCTGGGTCAGGTAATGATTGACCAGATGCTCTATGTGACGAATAGTCGCTTGGCTCATTATTATGATTTATATCGATCAAATTAAACGGTTTGACTGACTGACGATACAAGAACTACGAATGACTTTTTAAGACAATCAGATACAGAAAATTTCTGCTCTAATAAATACTGCTCTAGCTCTAATTACGCTTTTTTCAAAAATTCTGCCTTGAGCATAAAATTGCCAACCTCCATACGGCAATCAACCTCATGACCATCGGCTGTATTCCCTAACCGTATACTTTTTACCTTAGTTCCTTTTTTAAGTACCGTCGAGGAACCTTTTACCTTTAAGTCTTTAATTAGGATTACAGAATCGCCATCCGCCAGAGGATTGCCATTGGCATCACGTACAATGCCGTCGCTTGCGTCAGCAGGTTCACTTGATGTAATGCCGCTGACTGACCACTCGTGGAAGCAGTCAGCGCAGATATAAAGATCAGCATCTTGATATGTATTTTCTTTAGCGCAGATGGGGCACGCTGGTATCGTAGACATAAGTAACAGGGGCATTATTTCTTAATGCCGGACTGTACAACGGAGCCCAAAGCTTGGCAACCGTTTACGTTTGCCATTCAAAAAGCTAACCTTATCCCCGACGCTAGCGATATAGACAGACTCACATCAACTCAAATCTGCCCCTGACATTAGGGTGCTCAGACTTACTTAGCTGCCACAATTTCCAATTCAATCAGCATTCCTGGCATCACCAGCTCACTGATAAAGCTGAGCATAGAAGCAGGACGAGCATGCCCCAAATACTCGTCGCGAATTGTGCGATACGCCTGAAGATCTTCTCTTCTAAGCATGGACTGATTTATCTTAACGATATTTTCAACATCCATATCCGCCGCATGCAACATGGCGACAATACTTTTCCAGGCCAATCTTGCCTGCGACTCAAAATCTGCAGGTAACGTACCGTCCTCATTCAAACCTGGCGTACCTGAGGTGTAAAGCCAGCGCGCACCTGAATTAGTTTGAATAGCATCACTATATTTTCCGAGCTTTGCTGCGACGCCAACATTGATTGCTTTGTTCATTGTGCATACCCTAACTAATAAATTGACTAAAGGTCTGACCACTACCACGCATCACGCATCACGCAAAGACCATAGTCAAAAATCCAAGGGCATTTATAACAAATCAGCATCGCTCAAATCATTTTCTTACTTCCAAAAAAGAAGGTATAGATTGAGCTCTGAGTATTGTCGATGAAATTTCTTTTTGGTCCGCTATCTTAGGTTGATTTTTAAACGTCGATCTTGACAGTAAAAATCTATCCAACACAGTACCTGAATCGCGCGAAGAACTTATCGGAATTTTACGTTGACTTGACTCTGCTTCATGGTTAACGATTAATGCTTCTATCGAACGAGCGAACTCGATAAAATTTTTCTTAATCTCTTCACTCGTCGAATCGAATAAAAATGTATTGCAAAAATAGTCTTGCACTTCTGCGCTGTAAGTTACCGGTGGAGACAAGTAAAACTCGAAATTAAATGTTCTCCGCAGCATCCGTGAGTAATCTTCAGCACCACGGATTCGACTAGGAACAATGACTAGTGCTGGCGGCTTCTTGATTTTAGAATTAATAATGTGAGATATGCGTTCCAAGAAATTCACTGTGCTATCAAGCTCTACGCTTGATAGCGAGCACGGAACCAGCAAAAAATCGAAATCGAAAAAAAATTCTTTGGGAAGTTGATCAGTCCATGTCAAATCAGTCACTACTACATCACTAGCCTGGCTGGCATTTCTTAAAATTCTAGCGATATTTAAACTCGTTATCCCAGTACTTACCCCTTTCTCAAGGTGATAGGCAGAGTCCTTGAGAATATGATCAGTAACTCCATTCAACCATTTACTTGAGGTCGCTTGGTGGTCCAGATCAACAAGCGCAGCCTTGGCTTTCGTGTACTTGTTGAAATAAGCAGCGAGGTTGACAGACAACGTACTTTTACCAACGCCACCTTTCTGGCTAGTAATCAGAATTTTGTGCGTTTTAACCATGACAGTTTCCGCATACTAAATTGACGGCCGATTAGAAGAACATAGGCTGTAATTTATGTCAATTGCTAATTAATTTTTGAATTGGCAATTTCCGTCTTTTGCGCATCCCCCCTGCTTGGTGAACTCACTGCGGTAGGCAATATTCTTCCATTTATTACATTGTTACTAAAAATACACCTTATTGGCTTATTTCTTTTCTTTCTTTTTCATACTGCTCATACGGAGGGAGTTGTTTGGAATGAGGCTCGATCTCCGTCGACTTGGACTTATTAACAGATCGTACGCCCTCGTAGATGGAACGTTCGCTGACTAACCCACAGCCTGCAATAACAAAGAGAACCAGTAGGTATTTGATATTCATCGCATGATCTCGATAGTTTGAGCTAAGTGATAGCCAATCCGTTTTTATTTTTTTATATAATGTTATAGATTTTGATAAAAATTATTGATACGACAACTCCATCTTTTACATTCCTCGAATGTTCTTGATCTAGTTCATGGAATGTTTATCTCGGTAATTTCAAACTACAGGTGCGCTTTAGTCATCAACTTTCAATCGTCCATTAAGTGAATAAGGCCTACCAAGCGTGGTAAGTCAATGCATCTAGCTACAGGGTATTAAATCAGTATGATTTCGATCTTATTACAGTCTTACTTGGGCACCAAAGAATTCGATCAATTCTTAGATCAATTCTATGAGAATGTTAGTCAAAATGACTTAGTTAAACATTTCTTTCTGCTCGCGAAAAAACCAACAATCATTCAAGATTTGAATCGATATTGGCCATACCTAATTCCCAAGACCACGCTTGAATACAGAAAGCCCCCGACTCCAACTTCTTCATACGAGATCCAGCTGCCAGAGCGCCAATTCTCGGAAATTATTCTCATCATGACGAAGCTGTTTAGAGAACTAAAATTTAGCTCTGAACATGCGCCACAATTAACGCATGAGATTTTAGAAATTATTGAAGAAACGAGAAGCCAGACTGCGGATACCTCACCTTCAATATTAGATGCCAAGGAAGTTGATCCTGAAAAAATCAGCCTTTTTTTAAGGCGAAATAAAATTATTTCAGAAGTTATGCCCTCCAAAGCCATTAAAACTGAGAAGGGGCTTGCGCATGAATCGTGGATACGCTTAGATAACGAAGAAAAAATAATTCTTCTTTACGGAAAAATCTTTATCAAAGATCAGGCATTCGATGATCAATTAGAAGAAATCGTACAAAAACAAGCCGAAAAAGAAAGCATCGTAAATCTCAAGCTCGTTCGTGATTCAGGTCCGCAGCATTTTTATGCAAGCCACACTCTGCCCTACGATAATGGCATTCCGATGAGGCTATTTACACGATACCTGCATCGTTTTTGCATGGACCTTGCTGGCGTTTATAGCCTTGATACAGAGTCCATATTGAAGAAAAAGTCGTAAATGCCTAAAGTCCAATAAACAACCCTAGTGACTATTAAAGAAAATTTTCACGACACAATTTAGGCACAGTTGACGTAAGAGTGAGCGTGGGAAGTGATGTAAGTCATTGATTTTAATGGCCTGCCCAGCACGATTCGAACGTGCGACCTACGGCTTAGAAGGCCGTTGCTCTATCCAACTGAGCTATGGGCAGTGCACGCGGAAACAGAAACGTCTCCACAAATGAAAAAACGGGCTGTCAATGACAACCCGTTTTTTAGACTGGTCGGAGTACAAGGATTCGAACCTTGGACCCCCTGCTCCCAAAGCAGGTGCGCTACCGGGCTGCGCCACACTCCGAGAACATAATTATACCTTAGCCTGCGGGTACCTTGCCACTTTGTTGCCAATTACGTCAGCTAAGAGAGCGTTCAGGTGGCAATACAGGCCGCCAGCCGTTCTGCCAGGGCCTTGGCAAGGGATGCCTCGCGCGCTTCCACCATGACTCTGAGCAGCGGCTCGGTACCTGAAGGACGGATTAGCACGCGCCCGGCCTCTCCTAATTCGGCCTCGGCGCGCTCCTTTTCAGCCATCAACGATTTGCTGGCTTTCCAGTCAAAGCCAGGCGCAATTTTCACATTGAGCAATGTCTGCGGCCAAAGCTGCATATCGCTAGTGATACCAGAGAGGGTTTGCCCGCTGTGTCTGAGCGCCGCTAAAACCTGCAAGGCTGAGATGATCCCGTCACCTGTGGTGTGCTTATCGAGGAAAAGTAAATGCCCCGAACCTTCGCCTCCGATTTGCCAGCCACGCTCTTGTAATAACTCAAGCACGTAGCGGTCACCCACTTTAGCGCGAGCAAAACCTACTCCCATTGCCTTAAAGGCTGATTCAACGGCCATGTTCGTCATCAAGGTACCCACAGCACCTTGAACACCGCCGTTCGCTAACCTATCTTTGACCATGACATAAAGAAGCTCATCGCCATTAAACACACGGCCACTGACATCAACCATGATCAAACGATCGGCATCACCATCAAGTGCAATACCCAGATCAGCGCTATGCGCACGCACCGCCTCAGACAGGGCTTGTGGTGCTGTAGCACCACAACGCTCATTAATATTAAAACCGTTAGGCTGATTACCAATCGCGATAACTTCAGCGCCAAGTTCATGAAATACATCTGGGGCAATGTGATACGCCGCTCCATGAGCGCAATCCACCACCAGTTTCATTCCACGCAGATCAAGCTCGTTTGGAAAGGTGCTTTTACAAAATTCAATATAACGACCACGTGCATCGTCGAGTCGCTTAGCACGACCGAGCTTCTCTGAGCTAACGCAGAGCATAGGGGTTTCAAGTTCTGCTTCAATCGCTTCCTCAACCGCATCAGGTAGCTTGTTACCTTGCGCTGAAAAAAACTTGATGCCATTATCGTGATACGGATTGTGTGAGGCGGATAACACTACGCCAGCGGATAAACGCAATGCGCGCGTCAGGTAAGCAACAGCGGGAGTCGGTATCGGGCCTGCAAGTAAAACGTCTACGCCTGCCGCGGTAAAACCCGCCTCTAAAGCTGCTTCGAGCATGTAGCCTGATATACGCGTGTCTTTACCAATCAACACCGTGGGACGTCCAGCCGCTGAATTTTCTGATTGGGCTAATACTTTGCCTGCAGCATAGCCTAAACGCATAACAAAGTCCGGTGTAATCGGTGCAGTGCCAACGCTGCCACGGATACCGTCTGTGCCGAAATATTGTCTTGCCATGGTTTCCTGTATTTTCTAGTGGTGACTTATCGTAACTTGTCTTTTTTGTCGCTAATCGATTTTTTTATTTCAGCTTCGCTGAATTGCATTTAACTCGGCTTACGCATTGTTTGCTGCTTGCCAAACACTAATCGCATCAACCGTTTCAGCGACATCATGCACACGCACGATACGTGCGCCCTGTGCTATCGCATACAAAGCAGCGGCAATACTGCCAGCCATGCGTTGCTCTACAGGTTTATCCGTTAACTTACCTATCATGCTCTTACGTGAAAGACCGACTAAAAGTGGCAAGCTTAACTCACGCTGAATACGTTCTACATTCGCAAGCAGCTCTAGATTGTGCTGTAGTGTTTTACCAAAACCAAATCCAGGATCGATACATAAGCGACGACGGTCTATACCTTCGCTGGCAGCGGCATCCGCCCTCTGCAACAGAAACGCACTCACCTCACGCACCACATCGTCATAACTAGGATCGTGCTGCATGGTTTGGGGCGTGCCCTGCATATGCATAATACATAAAGCGCAGTCGCTATCCCTGAGCTGGCTTAAGCTGTCTTCATCACGAAAGCCGGTGATGTCATTAATCATATCGACACCCGCAATCATCGCTTCTTGCATCACTTCGGGTCGACGCGTATCAACTGAAATCGGTTTACCACAATCACGTAGGGCATACAGTACCGGCATCACTCGACGCAATTCTTCGTCGATAGATAAGGGCGGTGAGCCAGGTCGAGTGGACTCGCCACCAATATCAATAATATCGACTCCTGATTCGATCATGAGTTCTGCTTGTGTGATGGCCGCATCAAGTGAGCTAAAGCGCCCACCATCAGAAAATGAATCAGGTGTAACGTTCAAGACGCCCATAACTAACGGACGAAATGAGGGCCCACTAATTTTCAGTCGATAACGACCACACTGCAAATACGTATCAGGGAAATCAGTCACAGAGAAACCAGGAAATTGACAAGCAAACGGGGTGAAGATTTCTCCTCACCCCGCTAGCTAGCTTATGGTTTACAGACGATCATCACGCAGGTGCAGTCGCTGGCGCAACACCACCACCTGGTGGATCACTCGGGCGCGGTGTGGGCGCCACTTTCGGTGGACGTGGGTCGCTACCGGCCATGATGTCGTTAATTTGATCCGCATCGATGGTTTCCCATTCGAGCAAGGCTTTGGCCATCGCTTCAACTTTATCGCGATTACGCTCTAACAGACTGCGCGACATAGCATATTGCTGATCCAAGATGTTACGAATCTCGGTATCTACTTTTTGCTGAGTAGCTTCGGATACGGTTTTGGATGACATCCGTCCAAAATACGAATCTTGATCAGAATCTTCATAGACCATGGTACCCAATGACTCCGACATACCAAAGCGAGTCACCATCGCACGAGCAAGCTTGGTGGCACGCTCAAAGTCATTCGATGCGCCGGTCGACATTTGATTCATAAAAATTTCTTCAGCAATTCGACCGCCAAACAAAATCGCTATGTCTTCCAACATTTTGTCTTTGTACATATTCACGCGATCGTGCTCAGGCAACTGCCAAGTCAAACCCAATGCCATACCGCGCGGCATGATGGTGACCTTGTGAACTGGGTCAGCCTTAGGCAAGAGTTTAGCGACGACTGCGTGACCCGACTCGTGAAATGCAGTATTGCGACGCTCTTCTTCGCGCATGACAGCCGACTTTCGCTCAGGCCCCATAACGATTTTGTCTTTTGCGTCTTCAAAATCTTGCATCTCAACTAAACGCTTGTTACGACGTGCCGCAAACAACGCTGACTCATTCACCAAATTAGCGAGATCAGCGCCTGAGAAACCCGGTGTTCCACGCGCCAGTACATCCGCTCTGACATCAGGAGCAATAGGCACCTTACGCATATGAACCATCAATATCTGTTCACGACCACGAATATCTGGAAGACCCACAATCACTTGTCTGTCGAAACGACCCGGACGCAGCAAGGCTTTATCAAGCACGTCTGAACGGTTAGTCGCTGCAATCACGATCACACCCGCATTCGCTTCGAATCCATCCATCTCAACCAATAACTGATTGAGTGTTTGTTCGCGCTCGTCGTTACCGCCGCCCATACCTGCACCACGGTGACGACCTACCGCATCAATCTCATCAATGAAGATGATGCACGGTGAATGTTTTTTTGCATTCTCAAACATATCGCGCACACGCGATGCGCCCACACCGACAAACATCTCAACGAAATCGGAACCGGAAATAGTAAAGAAAGGTACTTTAGCCTCGCCAGCAATAGCTCGAGCCAACAAAGTTTTACCGGTACCCGGTGGGCCGACCATCAGCACACCACGCGGGATACGACCACCCAACTTTTGAAATTTGGTTGGGTCGCGCAAAAAATCGACCAGCTCAGAGACTTCTTCTTTCGCTTCATCGCAACCGGCTACGTCAGCAAAGGTGACAGCGTTTTGATGTTCATCGAGCATGCGTGCCTTAGATTTACCAAACGAGAACGCACCGCCTTTACCGCCGCCCTGCATTTGACGCATGAAGAAAATCCACACGCCGATCAATAGCAGCATTGGGAACCACGAAATAAAAATCTGCGAAAGGAATGAAGGCGGCTCAGGTTGCTTAACGTCGAATTTCACGCCGTTGTTCACCAAGTCACCAATCAAGCCGCGATCAAGATTCGTTGTCGTGGCTTTGATTTTTTTGCCATCATTGGTGATAGCAATGATCGTGCGATCCTCAATCGTCGCTTCACGAATACGCTGCGATTTCACTTCATCAAGGAAATCGGAATAAGGAATGGGCGTTGCACCGCCGGCCAAACCACGTTCATCGAACTGTTTGAAGACGGTAAATAGCACCAAGGCAATGACAACCCAGATGGCGGCTTTAGAAAACATATTATTCACGAAGACTCCTTATTGCGGACCGGCAGTTGCGGTCTAGCACTTGGTAAATTCTACTCGCAATACCCGACCCTTGCCAGCAAGGATATGGGGCTAAACCCCTGATTTTTCAAGGGTTGAAGCGTCACTCGACTCCACAGCAAAAGCTAGCTGACAAAGAACACCCATCCAGCGCCCGAGATAGCAGGCATAAAAAGGTCAGGCGGGGTGGCGTAAGCCCTTCCCCAAAAGGAAGATTTCAGAGGATTTGTCCCGGCTAGCCTTGGGTTTTTTGGAGCTGACCGTCTTAAATTGCTCCCGAAACTTCTCAACAATTTGCGTGTAACCACTAGCATTAAAGCATTTGACGAGCAGCGATCCAGACGGTTTCATGTGCTGACGCGCAAAATCTATTGCCAAATCGACCAAATCTTCGACTCGCGCCGCATCCGTATCCGCAATCCCAGATAAGTTGGGCGCCATGTCCGAAATCACCAGATCAACTCGTTGCCCCTGAAGTAGTGACTCCAATTGGATCAGCACCGACTCTTCACGGAAATCACCCAAAATAAAATTCACATCGGCGATGGGCTCCATCTCCAGCATATCCAATCCGACAATCATGCCGTGGATACCGCCACCTTCCTTGCCAGCTAATTTACGCCGCGCATATTGACTCCAGCTACCGGGCGCACACCCCAAATCCACAATGATCTGACCCGGCTTAATCAGCTTTTCATCCTCATCGATTTCTTTGAGCTTGTAAGCAGCCCGCGCACGGTAGCCATCTTTTTGCGCAAGTTTTACGTAGGGGTCGTTGATATGGCCGTGCAGCCAGTTCTTGTTTGCTTTGTTTTTTGCCATACTCGCAAGGATACATCGCTCAGGGTTTCATCACACCCCGTAGACAAATTAATTCCCATCCAACTCTAAGCTCGAAAGAGTGGTATCACTGACTTACAATGATGGTTTTGAAAGAGGCTCATGCTAAAACTCACTTCTACCCAACGTAGCGAACTGCGCTCACAAGCCCATGGTCTGGACCCCGTCGTCATGATCGGCGACAGTGGCCTAACGCCATCCGTCATGAAGGAAATTAGCGCCAGCCTAAATTCGCATGGCCTGATCAAGGTCCGCGTACTAGGTGACGACCGTGAAGCGCGTCTGGGCTTCTACGAAAGCATTTGCGCAGAACTTGGCGCTGCGCCCGTTCAACACATCGGTAAATTATTGGTGTTGTATCGACCTAAAAAAGAAGTGGTGAAAGAAGCTAAAGCAACTCGCGGCAAAGGCCTGCGTGAAGTGGTTATCGTCAAAACGAATCCGACAAAAAAGCCAACGATCAAAAAACTTCTGGTCAAAGGCAATGAACGCATCACGGCCGGTGGCAATGTCAAACGTGCTAAAGTGCGTCAGACAAGTCAGAAGAAAAATTCACTGGGAAGATAACGGCAAGCAGCCGTTTACTTGGATTTCAGAACAAGGCCGACGGCCAATAGGCTCTGAATTACATAAATAGCGCTCGCAGCGCCATGTAACATTCCAAACGTCGAACGCGTGGCATCATCCATGATGCCGCCTGACTGCGCTGCAATAGCACGCAGCTCTGCCATGTAAGGCTGCAAACCGAAATAGCCAACCACCGTGCACACCATCATGGCTAGCACTAGTTTGATTTGCAGAATGTGTGTTGGATGCTCTCTTTGAGTCCAGATGATCGCTAGCAACGATGCGCCACAAATCAACGATATCCATGCTTCTGCTTTAAAAAATAATCCGGCAAGAGTTCCCGCTTGTGCTCTATCCGTTAGCGTAGCAAAAAGCAAAGGTGCAACGACATAGCCAATTGTCCACATACTGCCGACCCAAAAGGTGACCAGTAAAACGCGCAACCGAGGAATCAGCGCCGCTAACATAGCGCTTAGATGTACTTAACCTCGATGATTTCGTAAGAGCGCACACCACCAGGTGCCTGCACCTCAACTTCGTCTCCGGCGTATTTACCAATCAGTGCACGAGCAATTGGCGAACTAATGGAAATTTTAGAAACTTTGAGGTCAGCCTCATCGTCACCCACAATTTGATAGGTGACGTTGTCGCCGCTCTCAAGATCTTGCAGAGTGACTGTCGATGCAAAAACAACACGGCCTTCTGCATCAAGCAAGGTGGGATCAATAATTTGAGCAGCAGAGAGTTTGCCTTCTAGCTCGGCAATACGGCCCTCGATAAAACTCTGACGTTCTTTGGCCGCATCGTATTCGGCGTTTTCGGAAAGATCGCCCTGTGCACGCGCCTCAGAAATGGCATTAATAACAGCAGGACGCTCAACGTGTTTTAAACGCTGCAATTCATCTTTCAGTAATTGCGCACCAAAGACGGTAATAGGGACTGAGCTCATAACGATTCCATTAGCAAGACTAAAAGCACAGAGGCTGCGGAAATACGCAGCCCCTCTAGGTTGAACTTTACGAGTTCAAGTTTAATACAATTTAATGAAGCGAAGCATGCATGCTTTGCAAATCATACACATGCAGCTCGTCCAAGTGCGCCATACCTTCGACGGCAGCCTCTGCCCCAGCAATCGTCGTATAGGTCGTCACTCGAGCAGCCAATGCCGAAGTTCGTATCGTGCGTGAATCATGAATGGCGGTGCGTTTTTCTTCAACGGTATTAATCACCAGCGCAATTTCATTATTCTTAATCATATCGACCACATGCGGTCTGCCTTCAGCGACTTTATTCACTGTTTCTACAGGTATGCCCGCAGCTGCAATAGCGGCGGCTGTGCCCTTCGTCGCCACCACAGTAAATCCTATGGACACTAAGGCTTGCGCAACTTCTACGGCACGCGGCTTGTCACTGTTTTTCACCGACAGAAAAACTTTACCTGAGGTTGGCATGCGAATACTGGCGCCGAGTTGCGATTTGACGAAGGCTTCACCAAAGGTTTTGCCGACACCCATCACTTCGCCGGTCGACTTCATCTCTGGACCAAGAATCGTATCCACACCTGGGAATTTATTAAATGGGAATACCGCTTCTTTGACGCTGAAGTAAGGCGGCTCAACCTCGTTACCTATTCCTTGACTATCAAGCGATTGACCAACCATGCAACGCGCTGCAATTTTGGCTAATTGCAATCCGGTCGCTTTGGACACGTAAGGCACAGTGCGCGATGCGCGCGGATTAACCTCGAGCACAAAGACCACATCTTGCATCTTGCCGTCAATTTCTTGCTGCTGAATCGCAAACTGCACGTTCATTAAACCAACCACGTTCAAACCCTTCGCCATCATGGCGGTTTGCTGCTTGAGTATTTCTATCGTTTCTTTGGCCAGCGAATACGGCGGCAGTGAACATGCCGAGTCACCCGAGTGAACACCCGCCTGCTCGATATGCTCCATCACACCGCCGATGAATGTGCGCTTACCATCGGAAAGGCAATCGACATCGACTTCAATCGCATCGTTTAAGAAGCGATCAAGTAACACGGGTGAATCATTCGATACTTTCACCGCCTCACGCATGTAACGCTCAAGATCACGCTGCTCATGCACGATCTCCATAGCACGGCCACCCAAGACATACGAAGGCCGAACGACCAGTGGATAACCAATCTCTTGTGCCAATGCCAAGGCTTGTTCTTCGGTACGCGCTGTGCGATTAGGCGGTTGACGTAGTTTGAGGTCTTGCAAAAGTTTTTGAAAACGCTCACGGTCCTCTGCGGCATCGATCATGTCTGGGCTGGTGCCGATGATAGGAACGCCATTCGCTTCCAGATCAAGGGCCAATTTCAATGGTGTCTGACCACCGTATTGAACGATGACACCCACTGGCTTTTCTTTATCAACAATTTCAAGCACATCTTCTAAGGTCAGTGGTTCGAAATACAAACGATCCGAGGTATCGTAGTCAGTTGATACCGTTTCGGGATTGCAGTTGACCATGATGGTTTCATAACCATCTTCGCGCATAGCAAAGGCAGCGTGTACGCAGCAGTAATCAAATTCAATACCCTGACCAATACGATTCGGACCACCACCCAACACCATAATTTTCTTACGTGATGTGGGGTGCGACTCGCATTCTTCTTCGTACGTGGAATACATATAAGCGGTACCGGTGGCGAACTCTCCCGCGCAGGTATCAACGCGCTTATACACCGGCCGCACATTCATCATACGGCGCAATTTACGTACTTCGCGATCTTCAACTTTTAATAATTTTGCTAAGCGCCGATCAGAAAATCCTTTGCGCTTTAAAGCTAATAACGTCTCTTTGGTGATATCAGAAATTTTCTGTTTTTCTAACCAAAGTTCGATATCAATAATTTCTTTAATCTGCACCAAGAACCACGGATCAATCTTCGTCAGTTGATGTACTTCTTCGGTAGAAAATCCTTGCGCAAACGCATCACCTACATACCAGATACGTTCGGGTCCTGGCTCACCTAATTCTTCTTCAATGACTTCTCGGTCGGTAGTTTTTTCATTCATACCATCGACACCGACTTCCAAACCGCGTAATGCTTTTTGGAACGACTCTTGGAAAGTACGACCAATCGCCATCACCTCACCCACCGATTTCATTTGCGTGGTCAGATGACTATCGGCTGCGGGAAATTTTTCAAATGCAAAACGTGGAATCTTAGTGACCACGTAATCGATCGAAGGTTCAAATGACGCAGGTGTAGCACCACCGGTAATTTCGTTACGCAATTCATCTAAGGTGTAGCCCACCGCGAGTTTGGCAGCGACTTTGGCAATCGGAAAACCGGTAGCTTTTGAGGCCAACGCTGATGACCGCGATACGCGCGGATTCATCTCAATCACAATCATGCGACCATCTTTGGGATTAACCGCAAACTGAACGTTAGAGCCGCCCGTATCGACACCAATTTCACGCAGCACTGCCAACGAGGCATTACGCATGATCTGGTATTCCTTGTCCGTCAGCGTTTGCGCTGGAGCGACGGTGATCGAGTCACCGGTATGCACGCCCATAGGATCAAGATTTTCAATCGAGCACACAATGATGCAATTATCATTGCGGTCTCGCACGACTTCCATCTCGAATTCTTTCCAACCCAGCAGTGATTCTTCAATCAACAATTCATTGGTGGGTGAAGCTTCTAAGCCGCGTTTACAAATAGCTTCAAATTCTTCTGAGTTGTACGCGATACCACCACCCGATCCGCCCATCGTGAATGAAGGACGAATGATGGTTGGGAAACCTACTTGTCTCTGAACTGACCAGGCTTCTGTCATGTCGTGAGCAATACCCGAGCGTGCCGAGCCTAGACCAATCTTGGTCATCGCATCTTTAAACTTAGAACGATCTTCGGCTTTGTCGATCGCTTCAGGTGTAGCACCAATCAACTCGCAACCGTATTTTGTGAGTACACCATGACGATGCAAATCAAGTGCGCAGTTCAATGCTGTCTGGCCACCCATGGTCGGCAAAATAGCATCCGGTCTTTCTTTATCGATGATGCGCTCGACCACTTGCCAGTTAATCGGTTCGATGTAGGTCACATCTGCCATTTCCGGGTCGGTCATGATGGTGGCAGGATTGCTGTTGACCAAAATGACTTTGTATCCTTCTTCACGCAGCGCCTTACACGCTTGCGCACCAGAGTAATCAAACTCACAGGCCTGACCAATAATGATCGGACCAGCACCGATGATGAGAATGCTTTTTATATCGGTACGCTTAGCCATGTTTGTGCTTCTCCATCATTGCCACGAAACGATCGAACAACGGGGCAATGTCGTGTGGTCCGGGCGAGGCCTCGGGGTGGCCTTGAAAACAAAATGCGGGACGATCAGTTCGCTCAAAACCTTGTAACGAATTATCAAACAGCGAGATATGCGTCACACGGCAGTTTGAAGGCAGTGTGTTGGGATCTACTGCAAAACCGTGGTTCTGAGAGGTGATCATGACTTTCTTGGTAACCAAATCCTGCACCGGGTGATTCGCACCATGGTGACCAAATTTCATTTTGATAGTTTTAGCTCCCGAAGCGAGCGCCATGATTTGGTGTCCAAGGCAAATACCAAAGGTTGGCAAACCTTGATCAATTAATTCGCGAGCCGCTTGAATGGCGTAGTCGCATGGCTCAGGATCGCCTGGGCCATTCGAGAGAAAAATACCATCCGGTTTTAATGCCAGCGCATCGGATGCGGTAGCTTGTGCAGGTAAGACGGTGACGCGACAGCCGCGTGAAGCCAGCATGCGAAGGATGTTGTACTTCACACCGTAATCAAACGCCACCACATGAAATTTAGGTGAGTTGAGTTTGCCGTAACCCTGACCCAGCACCCACTCAGTCTCAGTCCATTCATAGGACTCTTTGGTAGACACGACTTTTGCCAGATCCATACCGGCCAAACCAGCAAAGGCCTTCGCATGTTCCAAGGCAGTCGCTTGTTTTGCATCAGGACCTGCCACAATGGCGCCACTTTGCGCGCCTTTTTCTCGCAAAATTCGGGTCAGCTTGCGGGTATCGATACCTGCAATGGCGACAATATTTTCTGCTTTTAGGTAATCCGACAGACTTTGCGTTGAACGGAAATTGGAGGCCTGAAGCGGTAAATCTCGAATAATCAAACCGGCGGCATGAATACGGCTGGATTCAACATCCTCGGGATTGACTCCGGTGTTTCCGATGTGAGGGTAAGTCAGTGTGACAATCTGGCGGCTATAGCTAGGGTCGGTCAGAATTTCCTGATACCCCGTCATTGCTGTATTGAAAACGACTTCGCCGCTGGTATAGCCTGCGGCGCCGATTGAAATCCCCTTAAATACAGTGCCATCCGCTAGGGCTAGGATGGCCGGTTGCTCGTTGGCCGAAAGAAAAGGCGGCAAAAGTAACTCCAAGATAGTTACCGCCGCAGCTATCCCTGATACTCGCTAGCCGTCTCCCTCTATTTGAGGGACGCGCGGAATACGGGTGGACCGGGATGTGTGGAAGGAGGCTTGTGCGGGCGGCGGGTTCAATTAGTTAAACCTGACAATTGTACCGCGAAGCATCATACCCGAGCAAGCCGAGGTTCCACGCTGTATTCCGACTAAGTAGTGACTTACAAACCCAAGGCAGCAATTCCAGCTTTAGCGATCTGCGCGTCTTCAGTGGATTTCACTCCCGAAACGCCCACCGCACCTACACAATCACTGCCGACCATGATGGGAACGCCACCTTCAAGCAATCCATCAATATTAGGAGCTGACAGGAAGGAATATCTGCCGTTGTTAATAACGTCTTCGTAGACCTTAGTCTCGCGTTGGCCGAGTGCTGAGGTGCGCGCTTTGGAGGGAGCAATCGACGCCGATACTGGAGCCGCGCCGTCCAGACGCTGCAGCCAAAGAAGGTTGCCACCATCATCAACGATCGCTATGGTGACTGCCCATTTATTGGCCACCGCCTCAGCCTCAGCCGCTGCTGCAATTTTCTTAACATCCGACAGCGTCAGTGCTTGTTTGGACCGCATAATTTAACTCCCCGTAATTGAAAAAAGGCTGGATTGTACGACAAGTTTTTTACCTAAGAATGTCAGTTGTCATTCTGGACAGTTTAATTGGCCTTGCTTTGACATTGAGCGCCGCATCGCTTACATTCGCTCTTGGTTTTTTACCAAAAGTACACAATTGTCTAATTTGCAAAACTCTTATCGTCCTGCATTGATTCGCAAAGCAACGCTAATCACCGCTCTAGTGGGTAGCTTGTGCTGCCTACCTGCGGCTGCCGTCGAAATTGAGGGCGAGACAAATTTTTTGGTCAGTAAACTTTCTAGCTTCACCGATCGCGCAACTCAACTCGCGATAGAGGCCATGTCACTAGTCGGCATCAACTATCGGCGTGGCGGTAACTCCCCAGAGAATGGCTTAGACTGCAGCGGTTTTGTACGCTACGTGTTTAGAGAAGCCCAGGGGAAAGAACTTCCACGCACTTCCGCTGAGATCAGCAAACTGGGCGAATCGGTTGATAAACAAGATTTACAACCCGGCGACCTGGTGTTCTTTAATACCTTGCGTCGCGCCTTCTCGCATGTAGGTATTTATCTAGGCGACAATAAATTTATTCATTCGCCCTCAACCGGTGGCGCCGTTCGCATAGAAAGCATGGATCTTTCTTATTGGAAGGCACGCTTTAACGGCGCACGTCGCATAGAAGCGAGCGAAACCACCGCTGCTAATCGCTAAGCAAAAACACGCCTCGCTGTTTGTTCACTTAGAATTTTTCCCGTTTCGCTTTAATTCGTTGCCGTATTTCAGCAATCAACGCTAACGCTGCTTTTTCACCCGCAATGATGGCGGGGCCTCGACTAGCGAAGTCATTCCCTTTCATGTTCGCCAGCTCAGGGCGAATCACAATATCTGCTTGTTTGAGTTCGTACTGATTCAGGCTTTGCCCCATGATTGCAAAGGTTTGCAATAACATTTCGAATGTTGATGAAGCTGGCTGCGAATCTGGCTGCGCTGAAATATTCACAGCAATCACAAAATCTGCTCCCATTTTGCGCGCAAAACTCGCGGGTACCGGCGACACCAACCCCCCATCAACATAATCAACATTCCCTACGCGCACTGGTTGAAACACGCCTGGCACCGCTGATGAAGCACGCACTGCCGCACCAGTATTACCGCGCCTAAAAAGAATCGGCTGACCTGTTTTTAAATCCGTCGCAACCGCACCGAATTGCATACGCAATTTTTCAATCGGTTGATTGTGTACAGCGCGATTCACATACTGCTGCACGCCCTCACCTTTCAGCACTCCGGTGGAATTAGAAAAAAACGGTACCGACCAATCAGAGATAGCTGCCTCATCCATTTCCATCGCTAGCTTTTGCAAAGCCATGCCATTATTACCCGCGGCATAAAGCGCGCCCACCAAACTGCCCGCACTCGTACCTACGATGATATCGGGCACGATGCCATTCGCCTCCAACACTTTGATAACACCAATATGTGCAAAACCGCGTGCCGCACCTCCGCCTAACGCCAAGCCTATCTTCAGCGCCTTAGGCACCGCTACAGGGCTTTGGGTAGGCTGTGGTGGCGGGGTGACTGATACCTCAGGCTGCGTGCTTGCAGCGGGCGGCTCGGGCTTTGACGCAGTCTCAGCGGCACTCTGTGAGCTGGAATCAGTGGTCGAACTGGTGTCGCTCGATGGTTTCGACGTAGTCTGGGTTGCAGGCGGCAGCGTGCTACAACCAGTGAGAATGATGAGGGTGAGTAGCCCAGCGGATAGTAAGCGCATGAAATGGATTACCTAATTAATTAATCCACCTCATTGTAGCTAAGTAATAATCAGACCATCTAAGGTGCAGAAAACCTATTTGACTCAGATTATTTGGCAAGTCAGTTTGAAAAAAAAGACTCA
>JACCDM011785670.1_pt1 | contig 19346 bp, 2 predicted proteins | sample 7445851 | NCBI WGS metagenome assembly JACCDM01 (sample SAMN15323438, study PRJNA562643) | freshwater metagenome | isolation source: river surface water | place: USA:Blue River Watershed | collected 2017-08-16
CTGAGCCCTGAGTTCGGAGAATGCCTGCTCCTTGCGGATGGCTTCGTTCTCTTCCTTCAGGGACTGATTCTCCAACTGCACGGCGTCTACCATGGCCCAGAGTTCGTTAGTGTCGTCCTCGACCTTGCTGGCCTTGTCCTCCGCCTTCTTCAGTTCCTTAGTGCTACCGAGCGTAGCCTTGAATGCATCCACCTGCTTCTGGCTGGGTGGTTTGATGCCATCTAGCCTGACGATGGTCAGGTCAACCAACTTGGAGTGCGGGAGGGCCACGCCTTCCTTGGCTACCTTGAGGGCGGCTGAGGCTTCGGAGGCTTCGTGCTCGATGCGGGTGATGTACTTATCCTTCTCTGGGTTATCCACCACCTTGACCACGGGGGGCAAAGGCTCGGTGGTGCAACCAATCAGAGTAAGACAGACAAAACCAGCCCAGCAACGAATCCGATGGCGAACCATCTGATGGTGAGGTTGGCCCATAGGTAGTTAGCGATTTCTTTGATTTTTTCCATTGGTGTGATTAGAGCGGTTGATGACGCCTTGGACAAGAGCGATGATTTCAGGCGTGGCTGAGCCGCAACAGGAATAGATGATTGCCTCGTACAGAGGCTCCACGTGGCCGTGAACGGCGAAGTAGCACAGCACTCCTACGATTCCTCCTGCGATGATGCGTCTTACCCATAGCCACCAAGGAACATCCTCTCTGGCTAAAAGCAATCGGCACAGGGCACCTGCCGCCCCAAGCATGGCTACAATCCATCCACCTTTCTTCAACTCTTCGGCGGTTTGTAGCAGGTTGTTATCTGGCGGATTCATCTTCGTCTTCGAGGGCTTCGCCTTCGGTAGGAATCTTGCGACCCTTTGTGACCTTGGAGAACCAGTTGTACATTCTGGACAAGGTTTCCAGCGTGGAGGTATCGGCCTTGGGCTTACCCAGTCCTCCGTCGGCAGGCATGAGCAAGGCGATGCCCTCGACAATCTTCTTTCTGAACGCCGCCTTGTGGGCTTCGCTGGGGAACCTTGGTTTGAATCTGAGGACTGGGCCACCGCTAGTAGCGATGGTGGTCAGGGCGTTGCTGACAGCCCGAGGGTCATTGACATCGACCTTCATCACATGCTTGAACCAAATCTTGTATCCCAAGTCGGTAGAGAGCCCTCCAGTTGGAGACATGGGTTTCGTAGGAGCGTTTGCAAAAGTTATGCCAGTTGAAGTGGCACTGGTGTCCCCGACAATGCCCTTTGCTTCCGACCTGCTAAGCCTAGCGACTCTTCTTCTTTGTGTTTTGGGGTCAAGGCCGTCTTGGCCGAATCCAAAGTGAGGGCTCCAGTCGATGTTATCGTTTCCAGTGACGTGCCCATTGCTGTGTCCCTGCGTGACGTATCCGCCGACAGGACCCCACTGCTTGATGAACTGACCGATGTAGGGAAGACTACCAGTGTACTCTGAGTTCTGCAACATGGCCTCCCTGAGCATCTTGACGTCGGTAATCTTCTCCATGATGACCTGACCAGTCCTAGAGTTGATGATGGTCCAAGTCCCATCCTCCCTTAGGACTGCGTTAGGCCTGATGAAGGCGTCGGTGGAGAACTTCTCTTGGTTCTTCTTGGTCTGTCCCCACATGATGGATTCCATGAACCAACTTGGTGCACCATACTGCGAGACGTATCCCATGGCGTCGCCTCGCTCGAACCAGAACTGATAGCGGCCGATGTTGGCCAGTCCGTTGTCGATGGCTCTCTGGTTGCCAGACTTCTTTTCGCCGATGACCTGCTTTCCGTAGTACCTTTGCATGAACGGAGTGGAAAGTTCCCTAGGCTTGTAGGGCTTTCCGTCAGGACCGAGCAGGGCCGAGTCTCCAGCGAAAGCATTATCCGAGAACCCGACCTCATCCTTTATGGATTCAATGTTGTTGTTGGCCAACGCCCTCCATACTTCCCTCAACCCTACGCCGTCAGGAACGTCTCCGATTTCGACCCCCTCAGTGAAAAGGTGCGGGATGGCATCCTTAAGGGTAAGCAACAGGTGCACATTGTATCGTGCGTTAACTCCATTGTGGTCGAACGGCATGTTGCCCCTGAAGTAAGTCATGAACTCCTCTGGGCTGAACTTGGCCATTCTGTCCATGAAGCCGCCGTGCAACTGGAAGGTAAGCCAGTCTGGCAACATGTTCAGATAGGACAGCAGGTGGGACTTGGGGGAGTCCTGACCTAGGTACATGATGTGGGCCTGCCTGCCTACGAGCATCGCAGAGGAGGTATCCATGCTGTGTCCTCTGTTCACCTGATGTCTTGCGTCGGCGTAGGTGATGGCACTGAGGCCAGCATTGGCCGCTCTCATCACAGTTCCGTTGAGCGAGATTGGCTTGTAGACGTCCTCGACGCCGAACGGGATGGTGTTGACGATTGCAGGGTCTCTGCCAGTAGGCTGTACGGGAATCAACTTGGACAGGTCTGCGATGTCCTTTTCGAGTTGCTTGAGCCTTTCTGGTGCATCGGCGGCGGCGGACATGATTGAGATGAGAGGCTGTACGCTGTTGGCGACAAGCGAGCCAAGTGCCGTATTGCCAACCCTGTACTGGATGTTGTGGTTCATGAGCATGCCTTCGAATTCAGGACTACCAATCTGGTACGTTCTCGTACCTGAAAGGTTGGTTGGATTCTTCTGGTGCACTTCCAAGTCTTTGGCAATTGCCTGAGGACCAGCAAACACACGAAGTCCCAAACCTCCGCTGTATCCGTTAGGCTGGGATACAATTCTGAATTTCTCAGGATGTGTTACAATGTGCTTTTGCAGGTCCGTGTACTCAGCGTCCCCAGTGTATTGCCATTCTCTGAACTCTCCGCCATCCGAAATTAGAGCGACGGCGGACCTGTTTTGCGGGGATGATAGCCATTCTTCATAGGTATCCATCAGGGAATCAAAGAACTTAATCTTCGCATACCTGCTGTAGGTCTGGTGCTCGGCCTTTTGGATGACTTCAAGTCTCTTCTTCCTGAGCCTGTCCAGCGTACGTCTTGCAACCGCATCCCAGTCAATTCCTGAGTACGGAAGGATGTCCCTTTCGGTCTTATGAATCTCGATTGATTTTGCGATTACTTCTTCGTCGGCCAATGCGGCGAGTGCGAACACAAGAGACGGAGTGACAGTCCTTGAGGAAGTGCTGTAAGAGCCAGCCGAAGTACCTTCGAACATGCTCCTTATTTCAGCCTTTGAAACGTGTTCTGGCAGGAGTTGCGTAAGAACCCCGTCAGCGGCGGCATGGAACAGGTCATTGAACACCCTTTGGGACGTCTCATAATTGTAGCCTTCCTTGGCGACGAATGACGGGTCCTTGTAACTCATGGCGTCAGGGAATTCATACACAGGAATTCTAACCAATCCTCCTACGTACTGCCTGAGTGCTTCAGGAACTTCTGCGGTTCTTCCGCTGTCCACAAGGGCCAAGTCCATCCTGAGCACGTATTTTTCCACGGGGCTGAGCGAGCCGAGAAGTTTGACCCCGTACAATGCGTTCAACTCGACGTCGCCCCTTCCGTAGTAGGACATCTTGCTGACCTGACTGGAGATGAGGGAACTGACGTTGCTTACGAGGTTGGCCAACTTGTCCCTGCTTTCAATAAGGGCCCTTAGGTCGCCAGTCCTCTTGAAGCCCTCTACCTGTTCAAGCGAATCAGGCAGTGCCTTGGACACGTCGGAGGGAACTCCGAACGAATGATACTGGAACGAGTCGGACTGGATTTCCTCGATGGCCACAACGACTTCTGGTTCATAGTTGTATCCGTACGTGCTTTCTTCGGCGTGGTAGTTGGGAGACTTGGGGTCTCCGAAGCCATACTCGCCAGTCAGGATGGTCTGGGTGCTTCTTACGTGGCCAATCTGGAACGTGCCGATGTCGTTGTCGCTGTAGTGCCCGTAGTCATGCAGGGCATGTCCGTTCTTAATCATCTCTCTGACAGTGAACACCCTGTTGATGTTCGAGATGATGCTTTCGTATTTGGCCTTGGTGGCGGCGTCGGAAGTGCCCTTGATTCTTTCCTTGAGCGTCTTGATGGCGGCGTCTTTCTCCGCCCTGATTCTCTTGTTGTAGAACTCAGAGAAGATTGGGTTGGACTGATAGTAGCCAGTGAACGAGGCCCAAGAAGAGTGATAGTTGCCGCCGTGGTAATAGAAGTTCTGACCTTGATAAGACGGGTAGGTGTAATTGCCCTTCTCGTAATCCTTTTTCATCGGACCAACCCCTTCATTGAGGGACGTTGCGAGGTTGGACGTTCTTCCAGTTGCGAGGTCTAATCCAGTGAAAGGACTCGTTGAACTGGATACGTCGGAATAAGCGATGGAATAAGGATTGATGAGACCTAGGTCGCCAAGTGCGGCTTCGATGCTCTTGTACTGGTCGCTGGTCCTGCCGAAGATGCTGTCGGCCATGACGTATTCAAGGATGGCAGGCCTGACTTTTCTGGATTCGCCAGCAAATCCTTCAAGGGTGCGGATTTGTTTGTTCGTCCCCTCGTGATACGTGTTTCTTAGGTAGTTCACGGCCATCGTCAGGTCCGTGAGGCCCGAAAGTCCGCTGGGTGCACCCATTTCCGTCACAGTGTACTCAATGGACTTCATGATGGTATCCTTGAGGGTCTGTGCGTCAGCCCTCGTTGCTTCGTCCGTAAGGGCCTTTTCGATGAGACCAGCGACCATCTCAAGGTTGTCGAGGTGCGTCTTGATGACGAAGTCTTCCTTCTTCTGAAGGTCGTCCAGATACGGCATGTCGAACATGCCGCTCAGCGAGCCAGTCTTCACCTTGTCCACTTCAATGGCTGCGTTGACCTGAGAGGTTCTGGCCTGTCTGGAGGTCCTAGGGTAGACAGTGTAAATGAACTCGGCCAAATCCTTTCTGGTTAGGTGCGTGTCGGCGTTGTCGTGCAACAAGTATGCGATGCCAGACATTCTGATTTCGTCCTTGGAAACGGAATTCTCTTTGAGGAACTTGAACCACTCCAAGCCAGTCATGGAGTCGGGATACTTGTCCCTGCCAGACTTCTTCTTTCCGTAGGCTACGACACGCATCATCTTGGACACGAATTCAATCGGGCCCTGACCAAAGCCGAAGTTGAGTTTGCGTCTGAGCATGCCTTCAAGTTCTCTGGCGTTGCTGTCTCCAATCATGAGGTTGGCCCTGCCTACCTCGATAGTGGGAAGTTTGGCCTGTAGGACTGCCCTGCTACCGAGGGTTGCGGACAGTGCAACAGCCTCTGCCTTGGTCAGGTTCAGGTCTAGGTCTCCGACAGTGTAGGTCCCGTCATTGACCATGCTCATCGTTCCGTCCTGTCTGGAGGATAGGGATAGGTGCTTATTGGCCCTTACTGAGACATCGATGTTGTCGTCGGACTTCATCACGCCCTCCTTGATGGAGGCTTCTCCAGCACCAGCGGACACCAACGCCTGAGCAAGAATTGCCTTGCTGGCACTGACCCCGTACTTGTTCCTGAGGGCCTCCGCCTCGACGAGCGTCTTAACGGGAACCACCTTTCTTGACATGATTGGCTCTCCATTGCTGGAGACGCCAGTCTGGATGTCGTAAGTGACGAAGTAGCCAGTGGGCTTGGACTTGGGTCCCCTGTGGACGATACTGACCCCGTTTGTTTCCTTCCCATCCCAAGCGAACTGAGTGAGTTCAGGTCTGTTCGGGAATAGGTGTTCGATGGATACAGTGGTGTCTCCGTTCTTCGCAAGATGCCTTTCTGCGTCAGGAAGAAGGTATCCGTGGTCCTTTCCGACGGCGGCGGCGGCGATTTTCTCGATGTCTGGGATTACGTCTTGGCTTCTGGAGATGACCTGATTGGCGTATTTAGCAAAATTGCTCCTAGCCTCATGTGTGCTTCTTCCACCCTCTGATACCCCAGCACCATTGTTGATGGCTAGGATTTTCTCGATGTTTAGTGCCTCGGTGAGCGATGAGTCGGAGGGCAGTCTTTCGCCCATGAGTTGATTAATCCTCTGAAGGTCTCCCTTCAGGAAGTAACCAGCGTTCTTAACCTGCATGAAGGACATGATTCTTTCCCCGTCTCCGAGATAAGGGCTCATGTCTGCTCCATACCTGTCATACATCTTGCTGAAGATTGAGGGAATAATCTCGGCTCCGCCTCCGCCCACCATGATGGCCATGAGGACAGCCTTGATGTAATCTGGGTTGGCTTCCTCTGGTCTGAATGTGAGCGTGATGTGCTGGACGCCAGTCTTGTGCCCGTTGACTGCGAGTGCCAGCATTACGGCTTCCTTGTCATTGTGTGCGTTGTCGGAAGTCATCAGGGATGCGAGGGCGTTTTCGCTGACGTAGCCAGTGACGTTTCTTATGCCCTCCCTGTTTCTATCGACGCCAGTGTAAAGGGTCCTGATTCCGTCTCCGTTTCTGATTCTGTTACGGGCGGCGGCGATAATCTGCTTTCTCCAAGGCTCGCCACCGATTCTAAAGAAGTTCTGAAGCCCAACCGCACCTGCCCCACCGAGCGAAGCCGTCTGCATGCCGAACAGGGTGGCATACGGACTTGCGTTGGAAATTTCCCCGCTACGAGGGTCGTAGCCAAGGCTTTCCCTGATGCTGAATCCGACGCCGAGTTTGGTCTTCTCGGTATTAGTAAACCTGATTTGCTTCCCTAGGTATCCAGCCTTGTAGCCAGTGATGTCACCGCTGACGTTCAGGACTAGGCTACCATCTTCAAGCCTCTTCCAAGCAAAGCCTCTCATCGGCTCGGTCATTCCTACCCTAGGGTATGCCATGTGCTGGTTGAGGTTCACGCCGTTTTCATTCCTGAGGTTCAGGTAGTAGGGGCCGAACAGGTTGTTGGCCACGCCGTAGCCATGGGCCCTGAATGCGATGCCATCGACCGACTCTGAGTTTTCGGTTTCAAATGCCCTTTGGGCGGCGTTGCTTATGAGCCTTCCGCTGAGCCTCATTCTTGCAGGCTCAAGCGAGACTGCGTCAGTCTTGTTCCTCTTGGCCTGCATGATGATGGAATCGACCATCTGCTTGCGGCTGAGTTTATTGCTGATGGGAGAGCCCCTCATCGAAACGTCGATTCTAGGAGCACCGACAATCTGGTCTTGTGCCTGCTGGGGAATTCCGTCGTCGATTACAGCGAAATTACTGCTGGTCTGGGACGGGTCAATCGGCATAAACAGGGACTCGGCAAGTCCTACGTCAGTGGCTTGAAGGATGTAGTGCTCGTTCCAATCGTCACCGCTAGGAAGGGTTTCATTACTGCTTAGTGAATGGAAGAAAGACGGCCCCGTCGCCGAGGCGTTGTCAAAGTCAGACCTCATCAGTTCTGGTCCTACGTTGGCGAACTGACGCTTGGCGTAATGCGTCCTCATGTCTGCGTAGGGACCTGCGGCGAAAGGACTGTTGAGAAGGTTTCCCTTGTGGCCGTTCCTGAAGTACATCGGGTAGTTCTGGCCAGAACCCATTTCGATGTGCATCTGGGCTCTGTATCCCTGTGCATGCTGGTCCATCAAGGACCACACGGCAAAAAGCATGTGCCTGCCAGTCTCTACCTGAGTGGTGTTCTTGTAGAGGGCATGCATCAGTTTTGCACTGGAGTTTCCTCCTGCGTATTTCGTCTTCGCCACGGGCCCCTCTGCGTTGCCCTGCTCGTACATGTATCTGCCCTCGGAGATGTAGTGACCGATTTCCTCCTTGAGCACTTCTTTCATGCTTCTTCCGAACAGGTTGTCCAGAGTCGGAGATGCGGGTAGCCTATCAATCATGGACATGGCCTCGTAGGCACCGCAGAGTGCCGTGAAGGTAATCTCTGCGTTGGCGGTATCAAGGTGCCCGAACATCAGCCTGTGCTGTTCTTCGCTGATAGTGTCGAAGAATGCGTCAAAAGCGGCCTTTTGCTCTGGAGTCGGAGAGGCTCCAGTGTCCATGGAGAAGTCCTTGTAGGCGTCTCTGGCGTTCTTGAGCAGTTGTCTCTGCTCCGCAGACAGGTGGTCAACCACAGTGATTCGTCCCTTCCTCACCCCAATCTGCTTGGGCGACAAGGCGGCGGCGATGAGTGGTGCGAGGGCAGGAACGTACGAAGCCGCACTTACGGCATCAACTGCGTCCACGCCCTTCCTGAGGTTCATCCACCCCATGCCCCAAGCCTTGTAGAAATCAACGTCAGCACCTAAAGCACCATTGATGTGGGCGTTATGCCCGTATCTTGCGGTTGCGGTGTAAAGGCAGGAATGGAGTGCGTGGTTACCATTGATGGTGTTAACCACTGTGCTCGATTCGTTAGGATTAACTAGGCTGACGATTACGGATGGATTGGTGGGAGTCCTCAGGCCCTCGACGAAATCTGAGATGGGGGAGATGTAGGACAATGGACCCTGAGTGGCATTTCCATGCTTGATGGAGCCGAACAGGACTGTTCTTACGGCCATGTCCCTTGCGACCAGCCCAGACACGGCATTCACGACGTACTGCGGCGTAGCGACGACGGACGGGAGACCGCTTCCATCGAAGAACGGCATGCTCGTCACGCCATCCAATTGGACTGCCGAAACAGTGTTGGCCACTTTGGTCTCTCCGAGGACGACGCTTCCGTCGTTTCCAGAGTACCCCTTAATAAGGAATGACTCTTGTGCGATGCGTGAGGCCATTCCATCCAAGTAACTCTGCCCAGTGATTACGTTTCTGGACGGCTGGTCAGAGTTGGACTCCTTGTTGTCCCCGATTAATGCGGTACTCCTTTCCTCAACCTGAAGAAGTCTTGTCGAAATGTCATTCAGCAGGCGTAACTTGTTGAGCAAGTTGGCATCGTCACGCCCCTCTCCTATGGACTGCTCTGCGTACGCAAGCATCTCACGGGTGGATTCGACTAGGTTCTTGGTGGCAGTGGTGATTGCGTTGAGGTGTTCAAAGGACCTGAACGACCCGCTCGACTGGGTCACCCTGTTGTCCCTGTAGATGTGTCGGATGGTAGAATCGTCCCAAGTCCTGACATCGTAGATGTTGGTGGGTGTTCCTTCGGAACGAAGTTTGAACGTCAGGTCCTCCTTGCTCAGCGGGTCCGTAGGTCCAACGGCAGTCTGGAGGGTCTGTAGTTCAATAAAACCAGTGTCTCCCCACATGCTGTTCCCGCTACCTACGATGGAAAGGGTCATGCCAAATCTGGCAGAAGGTGATTTGGCAAAATCTTGGTTAGTGACGTCGCTTGTCTGCGTGTACGGGATAACGTTCTGGGTGTTGACGATAGAGTTCTGTCCGTTGAACTCCCTCATTCCCTCGAGTTCTGGCTCGATGAGAACCTTCGTCATTTCGTCGAGCAGACGGATTTTGATTTTTCTAGATACGCTATCCTCGGAGGCGTCGATGATTCCAACCATCTTTTCGTAGAAAGGCTTAATCAGGAACATTTTTCTCCTGATTCGCCTGTTGGTTTCTCTTACGAGATTTTCGGCGGCGATGCCTGCCATGTTAAGTTGCTCGCTGTCCCTGACTCCTACCGCCCTGAATAGCGAGCCAGTGTTCAGGAGTCCCTTTTTAGCAAGCCTTTCAATGATGGCGTTGTAGTCATCATCGCTCATCCATTCGGGCTTCCAGCCAACAGTAATGCTGGCTTGGACCCTTCTGATTCTTTCGTTTGCGTCTAGGTTTGAGATGCCAATCCTAGGCTTTCCTTCTTGGAACGGGATTGTGCTGACGTCACTGTCGGCCAAGTCAAATACGGCACCCACCTTCTGAAGCATGAAACTTCTCAATGGGTCAGTAGTGTTACCCTCGTTGGAATTAACCTGCGTTATCGCCTCAATAACACTCTCAGGGCTGATGTTGTCCCTGTTCAGTTTTACTTCTCCAAATTTCTTTACGCCTTCAGAAACCGAAACGATACGCTCGTTGATGTACTGCCTGTGGACTACGGCCATTAGGTCGGCCAGTTCATACTTCGTCAGTTCAATCGAGCCATACAGGTTGGACTTTCCGTTCCCATCCTTGAAGAAAGCCTCGATGTTGGCCATGGCGATTCCGTCATCGCTAACTCCTCTTTCGATTAGCACATTTCTGATGTCGGATACCTTAACTACGGCCGGAAAATCGTCACGAAGGACCGCATCCATTGCCTCGGTGGGCGTTCTAACTTCCCACTCATTCAAGACGATGCCGTCAATGATTCTGGCGATGTCTTCGATGGTGACAGTACGCTCTCCAGAGCCCCAGATTGCGTTGGTTACATGGACCCTGTCGTTATCGTCCATCGAGTACAGAACGTTACCCGCATTTGGAATCGAAGCGGCCAAGTCATCGGCCATTGCATTAATGTTCTTTCTGGGGCCCTTGGTGCCCAACTGAACAGTGGCGGTCTTGGCCACAAGTTTTACGCTACCATCTTCTGCGACTTCCCAGCCACGTCCGATGACTGCGACTCTATCTAGGGAATCCAGTTCGTTCTTAAGTTGTCTTACAGTCCAAGTAATGAGCGAGGCCCTAGCCATCATGGACAAGATGTCCATGTTGGACGTGTTCCTGCTCGGGTCCTTGCTTGCGACTCCGCCAAGCATGAGGTCTGCGACCCTGACCCTTTGCTTGTTCTTGAGGGCGATTCCAATGTTCCTGAGGGTGTTTCCCTTGTAGCCGATGTCCAAGGCACCAGTCATGCCATCAAGGAGGCTTTTGCGTGAGCCGTCGGGGTTGAGCCCAGTGGAATTAAGTTCCGCCTGTGTCATCCTAGACCTCTGCTCGGTCAGATTCGCCTCAACCTCGATACGCTGGCTAAGGTAATGCATGCCAGCAAGGCTGTTGAAGATTTGCTTGAGTTTGGTGGAGGCGAGCACCACGTCTCCGTTGAGGCCATCTTTTTCTGCCATCTTGGAGATGAACTCAAAGCCATTGAGAGCCTCCAATGAGCGATGCAGATACTTCTCCGCATTGCCCATGGCGTTGTAAAGTTTCTCGGCGACAGGCGAGGCGTCCAGATACATGGCGTTCCTGACCTGCTCAATTCTCCTGATGAACCTGATGGCCAGACCATTGTCCGTGTCACACATCAAGTCCCTGAAGGCCTGCTCGCTCAGTTCCCCGTTCTTGAATTTGTCCGTGAGGGCTCTGGCCTCTTCACGCATGACCACCAAAGACTTTACCGCAGACTGTGCGTTGCGTCTGGCGGGGTGCTCGGGCGGGTGGTGGATGTGGGCGTCCGTAAGGGCGTTGATAGCCTCGTTGCTCACCCTTACGAAGGCAGGGTAGGCAATCTGACGCAGGTGCTTGTGCATCGGCGTGTTGCCGAGCCTGTAAATCGAATTGAGGGTTTCCTCGTTCGAGAAGAACGTAGCCTTTTGGCCGTCGGCGGTGTAGAACTCGACGCCCTGATTGTTGATGTCTTTGTTCTCCCCAGCGGCAGAAATGGTCCTTCCAGCGACACCAGCAATGTTTGCCGCCATGATTCTACCAGCGGTACCGAACGTGCCGCCAGTGAGTGCGTATGAATCAGACCACATCTCACGCATCTGGATGGCATGCTGAATCTCATGCAACAGGGTTTCCGTAGCATGTCTTTGTCCGTCATGGCCGAACAAGGCGTGAGTAAGGTAGTCCTTGTTCCTGCGACTGGCCAATTCTTCGCCGATAAACGTATCAATACCGAGCCTGATGACGTCGCTGTCGGGATTGTAGTCGGCACCATAGCCCTCCTTCCACTGGACAGATACGTTTCTTAGGCTCGGGTAGTGCAGGTAAAGCAACTTATGGTCCAAGATGTCTCCGAGTTTCACGGAGTTGGCGTCCATGAATACTGCGTTAAGGCCTAGTTCAGTGTTCCTGAGGAAGGTTTCAAAGCCCTTGTCTCCATCCTCCATGAACGGAAGAAGGTGCATCTTGCCTCCTACCTTTTCCAACAGAAGGACGGCGTCCTTGTCTGAGAACTCAAAAGCCTTGTAGGTCTTTCCGCTGTCGGTTCTGACCAGACGCAACGCACCAGTCTCCAGCATCTCACGCTCCTTTGCGGTGGAGTTAGAAAACCCGCCAAGCATGGTATGAGACACGCCTACGTTGGTTTCGCCACGCTTCATCTTGGCAGGCCTGTATCCGTTGGCCTCTAGGGCATCAATGGAATCAAATACTATCTTGAGGAACTTGGCCGAAAGTTTTGGTGCTTGTTCTGGGTCGGCGAAGGAAGATTCAAGGATGGAACTTCCAAACCTGTTTCTCTTGTTACCTTTTCTTCTAGTCTGACCAAGCGTCGCAGATGCGAGGGCGTGGGACATCAAGGCGTAGCCTCTGTTGGCCAGAACCATGGCATAGTCCATGGGGCTGTACCTAGAATTGAATTTAGGCTCGCTCCTTACGAACCTTCTGTGGAGCCCGTCCGAGTCTCCGCTGAGGATGTGTCTTGCCTGTTCTGCGAGAAGGCTTCCCCTAGCCATCCTAAGGGCCACAAGTTTTTCTGGGGTATCTACGCCTGAGGCTGATAGGGATTTTACGTACCTAGACAGGCCGACATACGTTGCATCCTTGGAGGAATCAAACGGGATTCCGAGTTGAGCGGAAAGTTTAGACAGGACCCCGATGTGCCATCCAGTTTCGTAAAGTTTATGAAGTTCACCCTTCTTGCCGTTTGCGACGAACGGAGACGTTCTGGTGAGTGCCATCTCCGTGCTAAGGTCAAACACTGGGTTGTTTCCTCCAAGCATGCCACGCAACGGATGGTTATGTGCGAGCATCGGAGTGGTGGTGTTCAAGTACGGCTTATTTCCAAACTTTCCTCCTTCGCCGCCAGAACGCATCAACGATAATGTGTTGAACGTAGCAAAGGTGCGTACATCGGAAGAATCATCACTACGACTGAGTCCAGCATCGACGTGAAGTATGAAAGTCTTCTTGTCGGATACTGCGTCGAAAATGTTAGAAGCCTGCCTCGGGACGTCTGGGTGATGAGAGGTAAATTTGAACGGAAGCCCCCCGAACGTTTCAATAACTTGAGGGTCTACAGTGAATGAAGAAGCAGAAACATTTTCCCTTCTGATGATTTCCATCTCTCTCTGGGTGCCCATTTGTTTCCTGTCGCCGTCTTTTGAAACAAAATGAGTCAGGGCCAGTTCCTTAATCTGTTCATTGTACCTCTTCCAGAAGTACATTGGCTCAGGAGTGGGAGGATTGGTCCTCATGTCCATGTGAGTCTGGTTGAAGTACTTTTCAACTGACTCTGGCAACTTGAACAAATCCCCGTCTGCGATGATTACTCCGCCGTCAACAATCTGTACGACAAACGCTTCGCCATCCTTTATCTTTTCTGCGACGTTGCACCAATGGTCGTTGAAGTCTCTCGCTATTTCTGGGGGTATGTTGTACCCTGCAAATTCGTAAAGGATGTCCCATGCGATGCTTGAAAATCTTACATCAGAAGAGTCTTTGAAGGTCTTGCTGGTATCGACCCACTGCGGGTACTTGTAGGGCTTGATGCCAACCCAGTTTTCCACGACCTTGCCCACATAAGCCTCTACCTTATTCCGAAGGAACTCCTTAAATTCCTTGGGAGACGGCTTATTGCCAAGAAGCAAGGTCGCTTCATCGATAAAATCGCCGACCTTCTGATGCACCTTCAACTCAGGTGTGAGTCTTAGGTCGGATGCAACGTATGGAACACGAAGAGCGTGGACAAATCCTTCCTTTAGTGCCGAGAGTTCCTGAAGCCCTGCGGCCAGTTCGGTTCCAAACGTTACGGCGTCCCCTTCGGTTGCAATGGAGTCGGGAGTAATCTGTGCAATGGTTCCCATCTGGCTGCCTCCACCGATTCCGACCACAGTTCCTCCATGGTCAGCCGCATAAGGGTTAACAGTTACGGAAAAATTAACCAACTCAGGGAAGGCATCAATTACGTCCTTCGGAGTTTTTAAAAGGTCAACCAACTTAATCTTGGGCATGTCCTCGACCCTAGAGGACTTGATTCCATGCCTGAAATCCTGCATGTATTCCTGAGCCTCGATTGAGAACGCTTTTACCTTCGGACTGGTGTGGTCTACGGCGACTCGAACACGACGTCCGTTCGCTATCATCAGGTTAGAAGCACCAGAGATGGCACCTACGGCACCATGGTCGTACTCTAGTACGGGCTCATCGACGCTCATGGAGTCGCCCATGTCCGACTTGGTCGGCATGAGTTCTTCGACTGGCAACTTCTTTAACGCCCTAGTAGCCGCCTTTTGTGCGGATTCCATCGTCTTGTAGATACCGACGAGGTTTCCGTACATGTTGAACAACTTAAGTTTCGGAATTTCACCTCTGATTTCGAAGCCATTGGCGTCGGTGTAAAACCTGCGGCCATTGGTGAGTTCTCTCTGGACGAAATTGCCGAGCATCATGTTGCGACGCATCGGTTCATAGGCGATTCCGTGCCTATGATAGAGGCCCATGACTTGGCCTTGGAAGGCCTCTGGGAAGATTTGCGACTGCTTCAGTACGTTGGCAAGAAGGTCGAATCTAAGCGAGTGAATGGGGTAATCGGGGCCATCCTTGCCGCCAGCGTATCCCTCTGGGATGTTGATGTACGTTTCGTCGTTACGCTTACGTCCGCCCCAAGTCTCGTACATGACGTCTCTGACTCTCTCGGCGTTCTTTCCGAATTCAGGCCTGAGATAGTCGGCAGACGGCTTTCTGGTGCTGGGGTCTTCGGAGAGTTGGGAGAACCAAGACACGAAAGTCTCTGAGAAATGTCCGAAATCCCTGAACAGCGAGCGTACCTCTGGCTTCTGCCACTGGTTCATCTTACGCCTGTTAAGCACGTTCACGTCATGTGCGTGGATGGTGATGTGCGAGCGTGGGTTAGCCAACGGATTTCCGAACTCGTCGAACTTGCTGACAGTCAGTTCGATGTCGAAAGGTGCGAAATGTCTGAAAGTGACTGGCACCTGACGGCCTTTTAGTCTTTCGCCGAGTGCGGCCTCAGTGATTTGCTTGCTCCAGCCAAGGTATTGAGCGGTGAAAGTATTAAATACTGGCTTGCCAGCCTCGATTTGCTTCAGGACGTCAACCATGCCTACGAGGACCTTGAACTCCTCGGGGTGGTAGACGTTGGATGCCTCGATTGCGTCCCAAGCCTCCTTGGAAAGTTCGGTAAGTTTGACCTTCCTAGAGCCACCCCTCTCGATGGACCACTTGGGCTTGATGTTGTCGGGTAGGGCGTCGAGCGTGGCGGCGATTGAGTCTGCCGTTGCGGTGATAGTCTCTTCGACTTCTTTCTTAGTCTTGAACCTGCCGCCGCTGAGGAACCTCTGCTTGTAGGTTTGCTTGGCAAAAGCCTCGGCCCTATCGGGAGACATTGTCGATACGTGGACGTCCGTCTGCCTGAGGACACGCCTCATCACGTCTTCGCCCCACTTGTCAAGGAGGGGAAGGCTCAAAAACTTTCCGTCGTCCCAGAACAAGCCCTGAAGGACAGTCTCTCCGTTCTCGTTCTTAGATTCCCTGAGGACGTATCCAGCCGCCTCAAGATTACTAACAAGACGCTGGTTGTTGAGCATCTGCCAGTTTTCCATGACATGCCTGATGCTCTTCATGTTCGGATTTCTCAGGAAGAAATCTGGGGAACGAACCAGCATGTTGTTCGAGTGGCTGTATGCGAACGTCTCATGCATCAGTTTCTCGATGATTGGGAACTGGTCGAAGATTTCCATCCTCGGCACGTTATCAACATAGGTGAACCTTCTGATGGCGTTAGGGTCGCTCTTAACGAGTTCTCTGAACTTCCTAATCTGCTCCTTGGCATAGGCGATGTTGCCATACGCCAAATCGAATCCTCCACCCTTCTTGTTCGGGTTCTTAGCACTTGTGGGGATAAACGAAGGAGTGGGGCTGTTAAGCCACTTGGAGTCGTATCCTGCCAGAACCATGCTGTAGTGGCCGATGAACATGGCCAGCACGTCGTCTGGAACGACGCCTTTGTCCGTGTCGTCGCCGATAAAGGACTGCACGGCCTCTACGGCAGAGCCGTCAGTCTTCGAGAGAAGGATGTCCAAGAACCTATGTCCGAATTCATGGCCAAGGGCCTCAGGTGGAGCGTTTCTGTTGACCCAGATGATGTTCTTTCCGTCGATGGCGAAAGACCCGCCACGCCTAGTTGCGGCAACCTCAAGGTCGCCACCGAGGGCATTCTTGATGGCGGCTTCTCCGTATTCGCTTACGAGGCTAGGTACGTCCTTGTATCTGAGTTGGGTTTCATAGTCAGACACCCAGCCAGCCATGATTTCGGCACGGACAGTGGCCATGACTCTCTTGTCTCCGCTGGCGTCGATGTTGGTGAGCAACTCACGGATGTTCTGAGCATGCTCTGGGCTCTTCTTTTCAATCTCAAGAATCTGGCCCTTGTCAAAATTGCTGATGACGTAGTCGTGGGCTACGCTCTGATTGTAGACATTGTGAATGTGTCTGAGGCCTCCAGAGAATCCGCCCCAAGCAAAACCCATACCGATGCCAGAAGCCGCACCCTCGCCACGGGCATTTGCGTAACCAAGTGCACCCATGTAAGCGGCGTCGCCTACGGCTCTCTTGAACGCAGGGAAAGCCATGGAGGCTGGCCAGCCGACAACGACATTGGCGAACTTGGCTACGGCCTGAGCCTCTCCGCTGAGGGAGATTCTGCCGCCGTTGAGGGCGAGCCTGTTCATCAGGCCCAATCCAGTATGCTCAGGCCTAACCTTTACGACGCCGTTAGCGGCATCGACAAGTTCACTTCCAACCACACTTGCGTACTCTGCGATAGGCTTAACGCCTAGGGAGAAAAGGATGCTCTTGATTGGAGAAATCTCAACCCCGCCCTTGGTGACGGCTGAGCCCATGTCAGCCATGAGCGTCGAGGCACCATTGGACACCTCTGGCGGAACGTAGCCTAGTTTGCTCTCAATCTCTTGCGAGCCCCTAAGGATTTTCTCCCTGATGAACTCGAACGGGGCGGATGCTACGGAGGCTGTGGCTTGAAGGGTTTCTCCAGTAAGCCTTTGCGACAGTTCCCTGAACTTGCTGGCAGAAGTCTCAAACCAGTTAGCCGTTTCTGCCGCCCTCTGTGCGTTAAGGACATGATGGTCGGCCAAGCCTCCTTTTAGGATTTCAGCGGAAGCACGTATTCCACCACGCTTAAATGCACCCTTGATTACCTGAGGTGCGTCCAGACCAATGTAAGAAAGGGCGTTGGCTAACTTCGGGTCAATTAGTGACCTTGCAAATTCCCTGTAGTTGTCGGGCACCCAATGCTCGATGACAGTGTCCTTCCCTTCTTCCAGTTCATTGCTTCTGTTGTTCCACCATCTAGCCTCGTTAAACTGCTTGATTTGGTCTTCGATGCTTCCGTTTCCGAAGATGTAGTTTCTGAATCGGAATAACGGAGAAGACGGGTCCTCCGACTGGGCAAGAACGCCATAGAGGTCTAGTGCGTCTCTGGCCATGCCGTCCGCAAGGGAGGCTGGGGCCTTAAGTGGATTGTTGAAAACGCCTTTTACAATGTCAGCAGGAACGGCGGCTACACGCTTGGCCATCTCCTTGAATGCATTCAAAGAGAACTCATTTCTTCTAGAATTCGCCTCCTTGAACCTGAGGTAGAGCATCCTGCCCTCCTCGGTTGTGTGGTCAAAAGTCCTATCCCTATTTTCCTGAATGAAGTCGTAGATTTCGTCGTTCGTTAACTGGGACGAATCAACAACATCGCTCTGAGAGTTGTCGGCAGGCCTCGCCAAATGGGCAAAGTCTAGGCCGTCTCCTTTAAATAGTTGTCTGGAAGCCCTTTCAATGGCTTCAGACTCAAGGTTTGGGTTTTGGGGGGTAGAGGGTTCCATTATCGAGTGGGCCTAGTTCCACGTAGCATGTAATTGCGTTTGGATTCTTGCCTATCATCGATTAGGTCTATGCCATTGTTTCCTGCAACATCTTTCAGTTTTGCAAGAACACCCTCTCTTGCGTTGTCTAAAAGCATCATTTCGTTGCCACCAAGTCTTGTGAACATGGTCGAGGCTCTTTGCGGCACCATGCTTTCCGCAATGGCCATGTCATTGTCGGATACGTTTCCGCCCATTCCCTTCATGTCCTTCATGATGGCCAAGTAATCCATCTTGAGGTTGGACTCGATGGCTCTTGCCTGAGCCGAAGCCTCGGAGGGGTCCAGAGTGCCTAGGTAGGAGTTGTTAGAGTAAATCTGCCTCAACTGGTTAGACATCATCTGAAAGCGTTGAACCTTCCCAATGAGAGACCTGAACTCAATAGCCCTCATGTCACCACCCTTGAACGGGATGGTCTTGACCCCCATCTTCCTAGCAAGACCCATGGCAGAAACAGTCGTAGGGTTTCCATCCTCTCCTGCGACTGTGTAGGAGCCACGTGGGGCCATGAGGAGCCTGAAGGGCTTTTTGTTTCCGCTTCCGTCAAGTTCTTCCATGTCAATGGATTCTCCGATTTGGAAAAGGGACGAGCCTTTGCTCTTCATGATGGACTCAACGGCACCAAAGTCGCCGATGCCAGCATAGAACCTAGCATCATTGATTCTGAAGTCCGCATTCGAGCCTTTTTCAAAAGCCGCCGCTTGGGCTTTTCTTTGTTCCTGTCCGTATGCGGCCCTAGCCTTCATGTATTCGGCCTTGCCGTCGAACTCCATGTAGGGGTTGGCGTACCTGTTCCCAGTGAGTTTGTAGGCAATCTCCTCCTCGGTTTCCTGCCTAGGCATCTGGTCCTGCCCGTACATCTGTCCGACAGTAAGGCCTGCTTGGCCTTTCACGTCGTTAGCGTACTGAGAATAGTCGTTAGAGTCGTCCATGGTTATTTAAATTTGGGCTTAGCGGGGTTGCCTTGTGCATCTCTGTAGATTGCGGCGGTACCCTTCTTTTTGGTGTCAACAAACACCCACTGTGCGATGGGCTCTTCGTCGCTCTTTCCAGAGTCTAGTTCTGCGGCGATTTCGGCACGGCTCTTGACCTTGTCCATGGGCTTTCCTTCTTCCTGTTTCTTCTTGGACTCTTTCTTTGCGTTCAAGATTTCCGTTCTGCTCTTTGCGTTGGGAACGTAAAGCATAGCCACATACCTGTTTCCGTCTTCGGCTGGAATGCCTCTGTTCTCAAGGTCCTCTGAAGGTCTGTCCTGAATAGGAAGGAATACGCCTCCTTCTGTCTTGATTCCAGACTCAAACGCCTTGAGGTCAACGGGCTCAAACTGAGGGTCCCCGTTCTTATCCTTAATGACCCTTCCCTTGTCGTCGTACTTAGGAATCTGTCCATTCTTCAGTCCTTTATGCCTTTCTGCGTAAGCCTTTCTGAAGTTTTGTAAGACCTGAACGGCATCGGCTTCGTAAAGCCTCTTAAGTTTGCCTCCGTAGTTCGACTTCAGGACATCGCTAAATGCGTC
>JACCDM011114692.1_pt1 | contig 19345 bp, 17 predicted proteins | sample 7445851 | NCBI WGS metagenome assembly JACCDM01 (sample SAMN15323438, study PRJNA562643) | freshwater metagenome | isolation source: river surface water | place: USA:Blue River Watershed | collected 2017-08-16
CGCAGATTTATGGTTAGCCATGATTAGCTAGTTTTTGTTGTTTGTGACCCGTACGGGATTCGAACCCGTGATCTTCTCCGTGAAAGGGAGATGTCCTGAACCGCTAGACGAACGGGCCCTATGTTTTAGGAGCGCAAAGATATGAAATTTCCCGTTCCGCACCAAGTCTCCGAAAAGAATTCGATCAGCCCCCGGGCCGAAATCCCAAGCGCTTGCCCGTGCGCTGCCTTAATTCTTCGCGAATCCCTTCGAGCGCCAGCACCGACACCTCCTGAATCGCTTCAAATGGAGCAGCTTGCAAATCAAAGTCCATCGCCGTCACCATCAGACGGTACAGCCATGCCCGCAAATCGTCGGCGCAAACTTCAGACTCCTTCAAGGGCAAATTCAACGGCCCTACCCCCTCGACAAAGTGATGCCCAGCAGCGTTGACAAAAAACCGACTGACGAGGGTTCCAACGTCATTGAGCCGCCGCATCCGAAACGAGTCCGACAAAAAATTATACACGTGAATCAGACCATAATACGCCCGGTTCGGGTCGGCCTTTACGTAGGACGATGCGAGTACCGGATGACCCGAAGGCAGCAAAAACGCATTGGTATGCACCTGAAAAACAAGCGAATCGCCCGAAAAACGAATCTCGAATTCAAACTCACCGCGGTCCACAAATTCTACGACCACCGACCGGTCAATTCCGACCATTTTGCTGTTGAGCTCGACGGCCACCGACTGGACCACGATCCGCAGCTCGGCAAACGCCGACAGAACGCGCCGATGAACTAACTGCTTGTTGCTCGACTTGGTCGCAAGGATTTGCAAAATCAAGTCGGGACTGGCTTCTGGCTTGCTCATCAGTAGGCGCGTGCAAAAAGGACCCGCTGCGACGAGGCTGCGCCGGTAAGCACACAAGCCCCCGCCTCTTGGGCGTTGTTCAACGGAATGCACCGAATGGTCGCCTTCGTGAGCTCCTTGATGCGCTCCTCGGTTTCGGGCGTACCGTCCCAGTGCGCGGACACAAATCCGCCCGCGTCGAGCGCCGCCTCAAACTCGCTCCACGAGTTCACGACGTGCATGTTCGCCTCGCGGTGCGCGAGCGCACGGTCGTACAGCGCTTGCTGAATCTCGGCTAAGCGCTGGGGCATCGAGCCTGCAAGACCCTCCAATGGCACCGAATCTTTGGTAAGCGTGTCGCGGCGAGCAAGCTCAACGACCCCGTTTGCGAGGTCGCGCGGACCAATGGCGATGCGCACCGGTACGCCCTTGAGCTCGTACTCGTTGAACTTCCAGCCCGGCTTGTACGTGTCGCGGTCGTCGTACTTCACCCGGATTCCCTGGGCGCGCAGGTCGGCAACCAACTGCTTCGCCACGACCGAAATAGCATCGAGCTCGTCTTCTCCGCGGTAAATCGGAACGATAACCACCTGAATGGGCGCCAACTTGGGCGGAAGCACCAACCCGTTGTCGTCGGAGTGCGTCATGACCAACGCTCCCATCAAGCGCGTCGACACGCCCCACGACGTCGCCCACACGTGCTTGACCTCGCCGTCGCGGTCCTGGAACTTCACGTCAAACGCTTTGGCAAAATTCTGCCCCAAAAAGTGCGAGGTCCCGGCCTGCAGCGCCTTGCCGTCCTGCATCAATGCTTCAATGCAGTACGTCTCCAACGCGCCGGCAAACCGCTCGTTGGCCGTTTTGATCCCGCGAACCACCGGAATGGCCAGTACGTTTTCGGCAAATTCAGCGTACACCTCGAGCATTTGCTCCGCCTCGGCAATCGCCTCTTCGCGGGTCGCATGCGCGGTGTGTCCCTCCTGCCAGAGAAATTCCGCCGTGCGCAAAAACAAGCGGGTGCGCATTTCCCAACGCACCACATTGGCCCACTGGTTCACCAAAATGGGGAGGTCGCGGTAGCTCTGCACCCATCCGCGGTACGTATCCCAAATAATGGTCTCCGACGTGGGGCGCACGATGAGCTCCTCCTCGAGCTTGGCGTCTTCGTCGACCACTACACCCTTACCGTCCGGAGCCGTTTTTAAGCGGTAGTGCGTAACCACAGCACATTCCTTGGCAAAGCCGTCGACGTGGTCGGCTTCCTTGCTGAAGTAGCTCTTGGGAATAAACAGCGGAAAATACGCGTTGACGTGCCCCGTTTCCTTGAACCGACGGTCGAGTTCTGCCTGCATTCCCTCCCAAATGGCGTAGCCGTGCGGCTTGATGACCATGCATCCGCGCACCCCTGAGTTATCTGCCAAGTCAGCCTGCACGACGAGTTCATTGTACCATTTGCTGTAGTCGGTGCCTCGAGGCGTCAGGTTCTTTGCCATACTTTGGTATGCAATTTGGGTTCGTTTCGTAGTGAACCCCAAAAGTACGGCTGATGCGCTACCTCCTACTCCTTGCTCCCCTTGGCTTTTTGATGTCTTCGTGCGGAACCTCACAGGTCGCCTTTGAGGACTACGACGGCTCCTATTCGTGGTCGAATTCCCAGGCCTACCGCGAAGGCTACGAATCTGGGTACCAACAAGGCTACCACGAAGGGGCCGACGATCAAGCCGCTGAAGCGGAGCGGGTTGGCCGCTCCGATCGCGCGAACCGCACCCGAACCATCGTTCGCTACGAGTACTACCCCACCTACTACTACCACTGGAGCCAGCCCTGGATGGGGCACCCGACTTACGGGTACTACGGCGGATGGAACATGCCCAACCGATGGAATGGCTGGAACCGCGGCTACGGCTGGAACGACCCGTGGTACGGCGGCTACAGCTGGAACGACCCCTGGTACGGCGGTTACGGCTGGAACAGCCCTTGGGGCTGGGACCCCTACAACGCCTACGGCGGCTACAACGCCTACGGCGGCTACTACGGGTACGGCGGATACGGAAGCCCCTGGGGCTACAATCCGTACTACGGCTACCGTCGCTACGACCGCTGGAACCGTCCCGGCGGCGGTTGGTCGCAGCCCGGTGGTGGCGGCAGCGGCGGCAATGGCGGCAATGGCGGCGGAACCGTCGACCCCACTCCCGACGACGGTTTGCGCCGTCAGCAAATCAACGCCAGCCCCACGCCCTACCGCCGGCCGGTGGTAACCAACAACCCCGGGGGTGGAAGCGTCGCTGCCCCGCGGCCCGGAGCGAGTCCCTCAGAGCGGTCTACGGAACCTGCCCCGACTCGTCCCTCGCGCGGAACGCAACCTGGCACCCTAGCCGAACCCGCGCCCACGCGGCCCAATCCGCCTGCTAGCCGCACGGCACCCCAGGTACCGCAGTCCCGCCAGCCTGAGGTTCAGCGCCCAGTGCGCGTGCCCAGCCATTCTGAGGGACGATCCGAATTCCGCGCACCCGAGGGTCGCAGCAGTTCTGATTCTCGCGGAGGTTCTGATTCGCGAGGCGGTTTTGAAGCGCGCCCCAGCCAGCAAGCCCCGCAGCGCAGCATGCCCAGTGCCGCTCCCGCTGTTCCACGCGGCGGCGGAAGCCCTAGCGTACGCCGACCTTAAACCGTACTTCTTATGAAAAACCTCCTTTTATGTGCCCTCACCCTGGGAGCAGCAAGCACGGCATGGGCGCAGCAGAGCACCTCGGTGGTTTGGATGCAGCAAAGTCCGCTCTACGGAACCGCGCGCTACAACGGATCAGCCGGCGCGCTGGCAGCCTTGGGGGGCGATGGAACCTCGAGCCTCGAAAACCCCGCACTGATGAACAGTTCCACGTTTGGCGGAATGGAGTTCTCTGGGCATTTGCGCAACGACTGGGGCGACCTCAAAAGCCAAGGCGGAGGCGTTGGACAGGCCTACCTTGCTGGAGCGTGGCGGATTAACTCCAAAACGCGCATGTCGCTGGGCTTGGCCTACCAGCGCGACGCTTGGTTCCCCAACTACTGGATTCAAACCGAGATCAATCCGAGTCAATCGGCGGTCGCTCAGTGGGTTTCAGCGTCCAACGGACTCAGCCCAACGCAGTTGCTGGAACAGGGCAAGTACGATGCCTACGTGGCCTATATGGGCTACTTAACTGAGGTCGGAAGCGGAAACAGCTACACGGCATATGCCGACGGGCTGCCCAGCTTTCGGCAAACGAGGTTCATGCGCGAGTACGAACGCACGTCGTGGTCGTTGCCCGTGGCCCTTAAAACCGACAAGTTTGCGCTCGGACTCCGCATCGAACGGCGCGACGGCCGCAGCCAAGAACGGCTCTCGCTGAACGAATCAGGGTTTAATCCCGCGGGGGTAACCGCGTCCTACCGCAAAATGGTGGTAGACAGCACCCGTTGGGGGCAGTGGACGGTTCGCCTGGGGGCTGCGCTGCAGGCTAGTCCGTCGCTGCGCCTGAGCGCCGCGGTGCAGCCCGGCACCATGGCACGGGTCCAGTGGGATTACCGCAACCGCGTTACCCCGACCGCCACCAATCCCGAATCCAATTTGACGCCGTTTGAGCTGTACGACAACCAAACGTTTAGTTACCAACTGCCACTACACGTCCAGCTCGGCGCAGCCCAAACGTTTGCTTCGCGCGGAGCGCTTTGCGCCGTGTGGACCTACACGGGAGCCGTTAATGCCGTGATCAGTGATCCCTTGGACTACTACGAACTGGGGCGCGAACTGGCCTCCGAACTTCGAGCCCACCACCAGGTCCGCATTGGCGGAGAATACCGCGCCACAGAAGAATGGACGCTCCGCGGCGGCTACCAGTGGTCCGCGTCGGGAACCGAATTTGCGGACCACAGCGCGTTCCAGATGTTTGGCCTCGGCGTCGGATACCAAGAGCGCGACTGGGGCTTTGATGTGGCCTACCAACTCACCTCACGCGCAGGGAGCATCAAAAACCCCGCTACCGAAACCGATTGGGCACTCAATACCCTTAACCAACGGCTGAGCGCCACCTACAAAGTGCGGTTCTAGGGCGCTTCGCGTTCCGTGGCGTATTTTCGGAACATGAAGCGTATTATTTGGATTGCGGCCTTCGCGGCCCTGCCGGCCAGTGTGCTGGCCCAGAAGTTAGATGCCCTGGCGTTCCGCAGCGTGGGCCCTGCCCTCACCAGCGGGCGCGTGGCGGACCTCGCCGTGAACCCGAACAACCCCGATGAATGGTACGTCGCAGCCGCATCGGGCGGAGTCTGGAAAACCTCCAACCATGGCGTCACGTTTGAACCGCTTTTTGACGACCAAGGCTCGTACTCCATTGGTTGCGTAACTCTGGATCCGAGCAACCCCCACACCGTTTGGGTCGGCACTGGCGAGAACAACAACCAGCGGTCGGTAGCCTACGGCGACGGGGTTTATAAGTCCATCGACGGCGGTGCGAGCTGGACCAACATGGGCCTCAAGGCCTCAGAACACATCGGCATGATCGCCGTGCATCCCAAAAACGCCAATACCGTATGGGTCGCAGCCTACGGCCCGCTCTGGAGCAGCGGGGGCGAGCGCGGGATTTACAAAACCACCGACGGCGGCAAAACCTGGCGACGGGTCCTTCACGTTTCAGACCACACGGGCTTTAACGAGGTTCACGTCGACCCGCGCAACCCCAACGTACTGTTCGCCACAGCCCACCAGCGCCGTCGCCACGTGCACACCTTTGTGTCGGGCGGACCCGAATCCGGCCTATGGAAGTCTGAAGACGGCGGCGAAACCTGGTCCGAGGTAAAAGGCGGAATTCCGAGCGGAGATAAAGGCAGACTGAGCTTGGCCATATCGCCGGTAAACCCCGACGTGCACTACCTAATGATCGAGGGCCACGGAACCTACCGAAGCACCAACCGCGGCGCATCCTACAGCAAGCGCAGCGACCACGCTACATCGGGCAATTACTACGTGGAACTGATCGCATCCAAGCACGACGCCGACGTGGTCTACAGTATGGACACCTACGCGCAGTGGTCCGAGGACGGCGGCGCTACGTTTAAACGCTTGGGTGAGAAAAATAAGCACGTCGACAACCACGCTTTTTGGCAGAGCCCCAGCAACCCCAAGCACCTCGTGATGGGCTGCGATGGAGGCGTGTACGAATCCTGGGACCATGCCGCTACCTGGCACTACAAGGACAACCTACCCATCACGCAGTTTTACCGCGTGTCCGTCGACAACGCCTTGCCGTTTTATGGCATTTACGGCGGCACCCAAGACAATTTTTCGCTAGGCGGTCCGAGCCGAACCATCAACGACCGCGGTATTGTCAACAGCGATTGGTACGTGACCCAAACGGGCGATGGTTTTGAGTCGCAAGTTGATCCCAACGATCCCAACATCGTTTATGCCCAAGCCCAGTATGGCGGCCTGCAGCGCTTCGACAAAAAGTCGGGCGAAGGTGTCAACATCAAGCCCATTGAGCCTGCGGGAGGCACGGCATGGCGGTGGAACTGGGATGCCCCGTTGCTGATTAGTCCGCACGACGCCAAAACACTGTACTTCGCTGCCAATGTGGTGTTTAAGAGCACCGACCGCGGCAACAGCTGGACCCCCATTTCGGGCGATTTGTCGCGCCAGCTCGATCGCCACCAGATGCCGGTCATGGGCAAAATTCAAGGACTTGACGCCATCGCCTACAAGCAAAGCACGTCGATGTACGGCAACATCACGGCGCTCCACGAGTCGCCGAAAGCCAAGGGACTGCTGGCGGTGGGCACCGACGACGGACTCGTGCACCTTTCGAGCGACGGCGGGGCCAACTGGACCCGGCTCGACAAGCTGCCGGGCATTCCCGACCTGACCTTTGTGAACGACGTGAAGTGGTCGCAGCATTCGGCCGACGTGCTCTATGTGGTGTTCAACAACCACAAAAATGGGGACTTCAAGCCCTACGTGCTGGTCACCAAAAACCGCGGAAAGTCTTGGGAGACCCTCAGTACCGGACTGCCGCAGCGCGGCTCGAGCTATGTACTGGCCGAAGACCATAAAGACCCCTCGCTGCTGTTTGTGGGCACCGAATTTGGGGTGTACACCAGCACCGACGCAGGCGTGACCTGGACCGAGCTCAAGAAAGGGCTTCCGACCGTTGCCGTGCGCGACATAGCCATCCAGCAGCGCGAAGACGATTTGGTCTTGGCCACGTTTGGGCGCGGATTTTATGTGCTCGACGACTACAGCCCGCTGCGCGAAATCAAGAACGACATCAAAAAGAACGAAGCGCTGATTCTTCCGATCAAGCCGGCGCTGCTCTTTCACGAGGCTTCGCCCCTCGGGTACGGCGGAGCCGGATTCCTGGGAGCCAGCTACTACATGGCCGACAATCCCAAAGTGGGCGCAACGTTTACCTACTGGGTGAAGAACGCCCCAAAAACACTCAAGGAGCAGCGCGAAGAGCTCGACAAAAAGTCCGCCACAGGAAGCTATCCGAGCAAGGAAGCCATTCGGGCCGAAGCGGAAGAAGAAAAACCGTACCTCGCCCTGGTGATTCGCAGCAGCACGGGTAGCGTGGTCCGCGTGCTTCAAGCCAAGTACAGCAACGGCCTGAAGCGCACCACTTGGGACGGCAAGTTTGCCCGCGGAACGGCACCCGACCGCGGTTCCTACCTGGCGCCCGAAGGCACGTACAGCCTGCAGCTCGTTGGAGTACACGGTGCCAAGGTGGATACGCTGACCAAGCCGAGCGTGTTCGCCGTGAAGCATTTAGCCAACGTGAGCCTCCCCGCCGAGAAGCCCGCGGACCTGGTCGCCCTGCAAAAGCAGCTCGACGCACTTCAGGGTCGCATGGACAAGGTGGGGCGCCAAATGGACGAAGTGGAGTCGCGCTTAGGGCGGGCTGAGAAACTGGTTGCCTACGGGACCGCTAACCCGAGTACGCTGAGGACACAGGTTGCCGCGGCGCGTGCCGAATGGCGGGCCCTGAAGCGGGTGCTCGACGGCGACGAGCTCATCGCGAGCAAGGAGTTTGAAACCCTTCCGGGCTTGCGGGACCGTCTGAGTTCGGCCGTTTGGGGATCCTACGCTATTCGCTCTGAGCCCACGCAAACCATGAAGGACCAGCGTCGGGTCGTGGCCGAGCAGCTCACCGACGTAGAAAAGCGCTTAGCCACCCTAATGGCGCAGAGCGAGGCCTGGTAACTTCGATCGACGCGAACGAAAAAGGGCGACCCCGAACAGGGCCGCCCTTTGTTTTTGTGCGGATTTAGCTGAACTAAAAGCGGTACACGAACGCGTTGATGTTCATGCCCGCCCCAACGCTCGCAAAGAGCGCTACATCGCCCGGGCGAACCTCGTGACCTTGGTACTGCTCGTGGCGCACGCGATCGAGCAACGTCGGCACGGTGGCAACCGAGCTGTTGCCCATCCACTGAATGGACATGGGCATAACCGCATCGAGGTCGGGCTGCATGCCATAAAGTTTGTAGAGGCGCTCACCCACTCCGTGATCCAGCTTCGCGTTAGCCTGGTGCATGAAAATCTTCGAAACTTCGTTGAGGTGCACCCCGGCGTGGTCGAGGGCCGCCTTCATGGCGTCGGGCACGTACTTGAGGGCAAACTCATAAATTTTGCGGCCCTTCATGCGGATCAGGCGCTCATTGCGATCGCCCGCCGGATTAACCGAAGGAAGCGATTTGAGGTAGTACGCCTCGTCTTTGGTGTAGCTCACCGCAGAATACCCCATAATTCCTTCTCCGTGGGTTTGCGGACGAAGTTCCAAGCAGGCTGCACCGGCGCCGTCGGCAAAAATCATGGAATCTCGGTCGTGCACGTCGACGACGCGCGAAAGCGTCTCCGTACCAATTACCAGGGCCTTCACCGCCATGCCCGCCTTGAGGTAGGCGTTGGCGACCAGTACGCCCTGAATCCATCCGGGGCAACCTGCCAGCACGTCAAACGCCACGGTGTTGGGATTGGCGATGCCCAACTTCTCTTTAGTACGCGACGCAATAGACGGCATTTGGTCGATGCGGCGGGTTCCCGGGTCAATATCACCAAAATTTTGGCCCACGATAAGCAGGTCGAGCTCCTCAGGGTTCCAGCCCGCGTCGGCCAGCGCTTTGCGGCCGGCTTCGGCCGACAGGTCCGACGAATTTTGGTCGGCGCGCGCATAGCGGCGCTCCTCAATCTCGGTGATTTGCTGGAATTTTTGAATGATGACCTCGTTGCTGTGTGCAAACGAATTGCCGTTATCATCCATAAACTGGCGGTCGAGAAAGGCCGAATTCGGAACCACTAACTCGGGAAGGACGGACCCAGTGCCCGCGATTACCACTGCGTTATTCATGGGTGCAAAGGTACCGTTTTCCTCGGAATGCCCTTGTACCTTTGCCGCTATGAAATCTCACGACCCCGACCACGCGAGTTCAAGCGTGCATACGCCCATTCGATCGGACGCGTTCGCCCTCAGCGACGACGAGAAAATTGCGCGCATTGAGGTGCACGTGCGCGGAATCTTGGACACCCTCGGGATGGACCTCAGCGACGACAGCCTGCGCGGAACGCCCAAGCGCGTCGCCAAAATGTTCGTTAACGAGACTTTTGGAGGCCTGCATCCGGACCGAAAACCCGACCTCAACACGTTTGAAAACAGCTACCACTACGGCGAAATGCTGGTAGAAAAAAACATTGTGGTGTACTCGACCTGCGAACACCACCTGATGCCGATTGTGGGCCGCGCCCACATCGCCTACCTCAGCAAAGACCGCGTGATTGGTCTGAGTAAAATGAACCGCATCGTGGACTTTTATGCCAAACGTCCTCAAGTTCAGGAACGGCTCACCCGCCAGGTGGCCGAATCGCTTGCTGAGGCCCTGGGCACCGAAGACGTGGCGGTACTCATTGACGCCAAGCACCTGTGCGTCAATGCGCGCGGAATTCGCGACATTCACTCCAGCACCGTGACCGCCGAATACCGAGGACGCTTTTTGGCCGAAGAAGGGCTCCGCACGGAATTTTTAGCCTACATTCAAACGCAAACCACGTTTGGCGACAGCCCCCACACATGAGCACGCTGCACCTGTACGATAGCCTTTCTGGCGAATTCAAACCGTTTGAACCCCTGCACGCGCCCAACGTGGGCATGTACGTCTGCGGACCCACGGTATACAGCGACGTGCATTTGGGCAATACCCGCACGTTTCTAAGCTTTGACCTGCTGTTTCGCTACCTGATGCATTTGGGCTTTAACGTGCGCTACGTGCGGAACATTACCGATGCCGGCCACCTCGAAAGCGACGCCGACTCCGGCGAAGACAAAATTGCCAAGAAGGCGCGCCTCGAGCAGCTCGAGCCCATGGAAATCGTTCAGCGCTATACCGTGGGGTTCCGCAGCGTTATGCAAGCGTACAATGCACTTCCGCCTTCCATTGAGCCCACCGCAACCGGCCACATCGTTGAGCAAATTGAGCTGATCAAAAAGCTACTCGCCGACGGATTTGCGTACGAGGCCAACGGCAGCGTGTACTTCAGCATTGAAACCTACCTCAAGACCCACCCCTACGGCGAGCTCTCGGGGCGCAGCATCGACGACCTGGAGGCGGGTACGCGCGACCTCGACGGACAGAGCGACAAGCGGCACCCGCTTGATTTCGCCCTCTGGAAGAAGGCCTCCACCGAGCACATCATGCGCTGGCCCTCACCGTGGGGTGAGGGGTTCCCGGGTTGGCACCTCGAGTGTTCAGCCATGAGCACCAAGTACTTAGGCGACGAATTCGATATTCACGGGGGCGGAATGGACCTAAAATTCCCGCACCACGAGTGCGAAATCGCCCAAAACAAGGGTGCGACCGGTCACGGTGGGGCCCGCTACTGGTTGCACGCCAACATGCTGACCTTAAACGGTAAACGCATGGCCAAGTCGACGGGCAATACCCTGGATCCGCGCGACCTGATCACGGGCAACAGTCCGCACCTTACCAAGGCCTACAGCCCCGGCGCCGTGCGCTTTTTCATTCACCAAGCGCACTACCGAAGCGTTCTTGACTTTAGCGACGCCGCGCTTCAAGCCGCCGAGAAGGGCTACTACCGCCTGCTTGCCAGCCTCGAGGTGCTACGCGCTCGAACGAACCAAGGGCCCGCCCGCGGCTCGTGGTCGGTGGCAGAATGGAACGCCCAGTGCACCGAGGCCATGAACCAAGACCTTAACAGCCCGGTGCTCATCGCGCAGCTGTTTGAAGCCGCCAAGGCGGTAGCGTCGGACCAAAAAGATCCGCACGTCCTCGGCACCGAGGGGGCTTCTGAGCTGCTCCAGCTTATGGAAACCTGGCTTTTCAGCGTGCTCGGTTTGGCGCCCGAATCCAACGCCGGAAACGCGAAGTACCAGCAAGCACTCGACGCCGCCATGTCGGTGGTGCTTGACGTGCGCCGTAAGGCTCGCGAAACCAAGGACTGGACCACCAGCGACGCCCTTCGCGAGGCCCTTTCGCGGGGCGGAATCGTGGTGCAGGACGGCCCCGAGGGAAGCAGCTACCGCATCGAATGAAGCGCGTGCTGACTTGGTTGGTTTCTTCGCCGCTGCTCGCCCTCATTGGCATCTACAAGTACGTGATTTCGCCGCTGACACCGCCGAGCTGTAGGCACTACCCCACCTGCTCCACCTACGCCGCCGAGGCCGTGAACGAATGGGGGCCGTGGACCGGCTCTTGGCTTGCCCTCAAGCGCATCAGCCGATGCCACCCTTGGGGAACCCACGGCGCAGATCCTGTTCCTAAAAAGTCCAACTCCGCCCCAAAGCGCTGAGCAAAAAACCTAACTTTAAGCCATGCTAGCCACCATCACCTGGGTTGCCGACCGCGGCATCGAACTCGGACCGCTGTTTGTGCGGTACTACCAAGTATTCTTCTTCCTCGGATTCTTTTTTGGGTACCGTTGGATGAAAAAAGTATTCGTGAAGGAGGGGGTCGACCTCAGCATCCTCGATGCCCTGCTCTCGACGATGGTAGTCGCCACTGTGGTGGGGGCGCGGTTGGGCCACGTGTTCTTTTATGATTGGAGCTACTACCGCGAGCACGTCGCCGAAATCTTTATGCCGTGGAAGGGCGGACTCGCCTCGCACGGCGCCGCCATCTCCATAGTCTTAGCCATGCTGTGGTTTGGCCGCAAATACCTGAAACCGATTGGCAAAAGTCCGCTCTGGATGCTGGACCGCGTGGTCATAACTGTTGCCTTGGCTGGCGCCTTCATTCGCCTCGGAAATTTTACCAACAGCGAGATTTACGGGCAGCCGCAGAATTCCGCGCTCGAAACCGTGTTTGTGCGCAACATAACCGATTATGTGGAGCGCTACTTCGCCCGCGACGTAGCCGATGTCCAATATGTGGCGACGGGCAACCACCTGCAAACCGACAGCTTGACGTTGCCTGAATACGAACTGCGCTTCACGCCAACCGCCAACGCCAGCCTCGACGGAGTGCAGTCGATGGTCGAGCTTTACCTCGAGCCCCTGGTCAACCGCCAGGCAGCCGACAACCGTCACCTATACCTCCCTCAAGATCAGCTGGTCCGCGAGGAGAACGGGGCCTATGTGCTCACCGCCTACGGCATTCCGCGGGCGCCGAGTCAGCTTTATGAGGCCTTAGCCTATGCCTTGATTTATGTGCTCTTGCTTGCTTTGTTCAAGCGGGGGGCTGCCGCTCGCGAAGGCCAGATCTTTGGCGTGTTCTTGACTGCCGTCTTCGGATTCCGCTTTGTCATTGAGTTCATCAAGGCCAACCAAAAGGAATTTGAATCGGGCATGGATTGGAACATGGGGCAGTGGCTCAGCATTCCGCTGGTGGTTGCCGGGGTATTCTTGATAATCCGAAGCCTAAAAACCTCAAAATCTGCATCATGAACCGCACGTTAATCATGCGCGTCGGCGGAGTCCTGCTGGTTCTCGCCCTGCTCGGACTGGTGATTCCGGTCGTCCTTTCGTGGTTTAACCACAGCGGTTCTGAAATCGGTGAACCGGAGTGTCCGGTTCCCCAGGAGGCCTACGAGCCGCCGTTTACCCCTGAAGGCGCGGGTGTGTTTGTGTCTGCTCAAGGTGACACGTTGGCCGCCTTCACCCTCGAACTCGCCGAAGGCACCGCGGAAACTACTCAAGGAATGATGTACCGCCGCAGCGTGCCTGAGGGCACGGGAATGCTCTTTATTATGCCTGAAGAGCAATACCAGAGCTTTTGGATGCGCAATACCTATGTTCCGCTCGACATAATTTACCTGAGCGAGGCAGGCAACGTCGTGAGTATTCAGGCAAACGCGCAGCCCATGAACGAAACGCCGCTGCCGTCTGAAGGGCCGGCCAAGTACGTTCTTGAAATTGCGGGCGGAGCTTCAGCCAACCTAAAAATTACCCCTGGAACGAAGTGGTTATGGAAACGAAACTAAAGACAACACTGCTCGCCCTGGCGCTTAACTCGGGACTCTGGGCGCAAGCTCAGTGGACCGTTACGCCAATAACCAAGGCAGACGGAGCGACCAATTGGGCTTGCGAGCCGTCGGTAACGGTGGATCCCAACGGCAAAAGCGTCTACCTCGGCAACGTGCTCAACCAGCTGCACCGAAATCCGCGCAACGGAGCCCCCGACGCCTGGGTGCGCAACCAAGGGTTGACCTCGTCAATGGGTGTGTACGGTGACCCCATTCTGGCCCACGACTACACGGGACGACTGTACTACCTGCACCTGGCCGACCCCAGCGGCAAAGGGCGCGCCGGCGAAACTTGGCTTGACCGCATCGTGATTCAATGGAGCGACGACCGCGGAAAAACATGGTCTGATGGGGCCGGAATCGGGCACAATCCGCCCAAAGACCAAGACAAAGAAGGAATCGCAATCGATCCCGCTACCGGCACGCTAAACGTTTCGTGGACCGAGTTTGACGCCTACGGTAAGAAAGAACCCGAGTTCCGCTCGCGGATTCGCTTCAGCCAGAGCTACGACCGCGGCGAAACCTGGTCTCCTGCGATCACCGTTTCAAACCGAGAGGGCAACTGCGTCGACGGCGACCAAACGCCCGAAGGCGCGATTCCCGTTGCCGACCCCATGGGAGGAGTGGCGGTGGTGTGGTCCTACAACGACACGATTTGGATGAACCGTTCTGACGACGACGGGGCGCTGACTTGGATGCCTTTGGACCGCCCGATTGCCTACCAGCGCGGCGGTTGGGCCCACGAGATTCCGGCCCTGGGCCGCGCCAACGGAATGCCCATTTCGTTTTTTGCGCCCGACGGGGTTTGGCACCTCGTGTTCGGTGAGCAAGACAGCACGGGATCTTGGGTCAGCCATGCGCGTTCCACCGACCGCGGTGAGACCTGGTCCGCCAGCCGCCGTCTACCTGTGCCTGACCGAATCAAGCACCACTTCATGCCTTGGTTTGCCCTGGATGCCCGTACCGGTGCGCTGCACGTTTTATCCTACGGCCAAACGGCCGACCTTCAAACGCAAGCCTGGGTGCACCGTTCTGACGACGGGGGCAAAACATGGGCTGCTACTCCGCTCAGCACGCCCTTTGTGCCTACCCCTAAACGGTTCTTTGGCGACTACTCGGGCATCGTTGCGCGGAACGGCGAGGTGCACGCCGTTTGGACCGAGCAGCGCGAAGGCATCAATGAGTTGGTGTACGGGCGTTTTGCTGATCCGTCCAACGACGCAACGACGCAGGCTGACCCGATGCCGCCCAAAAAGCGTCGCCGCTAATGCAGCTGCTGCTGGCGTCCACCTCGACCGTTCACGGGGCACCCTACTTGAGCTACCTGCGCGACGAGTGGACTCGCTTGTTTGCAGGCAGGCTTGTGGTGTTTGTCCCCTATGCTCGCCCCGGAGGCCTGAGCTGGGACGCGTACACGGCCCGCCCAAAGGCGGTGTTTGCGGCAGAGGGGATCACCCTCAAAGGCGTACATGAGTTTGCAGCAGTCGAAGAGGCCGCCCAGCACGCCGAAGCGTGGTTTGTCGGAGGGGGAAACACCTTTGTTCTGCGCCGCACCCTTGACGATACCGGCCTGACTCCGTTTCTAGATGCCAGCGTGCGCGGCGGGGTCCCCTACATGGGAAGCAGCGCAGGTATCAACCTCGCCGGAATCAGCATTGGCACCACCAACGACATGCCCGTCGTTGAAGTCCCCACCCACCGGGCAATGGGCTGGTTGCCGTTTAACCTAAATCCGCACTACCAGGACCCCGTTGCCGGCAGCACCCATATGGGCGAAACCCGCGAGCAGCGCATTGCCGAATTTCACGTGTTCAACCCCCAACCGGTGGTCGGCTTGCGCGAAGGCAGTTGGATCACCTCCGACGGACAGCACCACGAGCTGCACGGCCCGCATTCCGCACGGATTTTTCGCGCCGGAATGCCTCCCTTGGAGGCAAATCCCGGTCGGCTAGCCATCTAGAAATTCCTACCTTTGCCCGGTGCGCAAAGCAGTTTTAATTATTCTCGACGGCTGGGGCTTACCTGCCGATCCTTCGGTCTCCGCTATTGACCTCGGTTCAACCCCTTTTTACGACGGACTTTTTGACGCCTTCCCCCACAGCCAGCTCGAGGCAAGCGGGCGTGCGGTGGGCCTTCCCGAGGGCCAAATGGGAAATTCCGAGGTCGGACACATGAACCTGGGCGCAGGCCGCGTGGTGTACCAAGATCTGGTGCGCATCGATGTGGCCCTCGAAGATGGCTCGTTTGGTACCAACCCCATTTTTTCGACGCTTGCTCAGCGCGGAGCCGCCGGCCAGCGCATTCACCTGCTTGGACTACTTAGCGACGGCGGCGTTCACTGCCACATAGCGCACGTCAAAGGAATCCTAAGCGAACTCGCCAAAGCGGGTGCCCATGAGGTATTTGTCCACGGATTCACCGACGGCCGCGACACCGACCCGCAGAGCGGTCAGTCCTTTATTGCGGACCTCGAACAGCATATGACCCAGACAACCGGTCGTTTAGCGACGCTTACGGGCCGATACTACGCCATGGACCGCGATAAGCGATGGGAGCGCGTTAAAATTGCCTACGACGCCCTCGTACACGGCCAAGGCACGCCCTGGTCCGGCACAGGTCAGGCTGCCCTTGCGTCGTCCTACGCCCACGGAACCACCGATGAATTTTTGCTTCCGCACGTGCTCGATCCCAACGGCTGCATTCGACCAGGTGATGCGGTGTTCTTTATGAACTACCGAACCGACCGCGGCCGCGAACTCACCCAAGCCCTCAGCCAAGGCGGACTCGAGGCCGAAGGGATGCACGCGCTCGAAGGACTGCACTTCGTGACGCTCACCCGCTACGACGCGACCTTCAAAGGAATCGACGTGGTGTTCGAAAAAGACAACCTTAGCGACACGCTGGGCGAGGTCCTCGAGCGGGCGGGCAAAACCCAAGTTCGCATCGCTGAGACGGAGAAATACCCCCACGTTACCTTTTTCTTTTCGGGAGGACGCGAAGAGCCATTCGACGGCGAATCGCGCATTCTGCGGGCATCTCCCAAGGTGGCCACCTACGACCTGCAGCCCGAAATGAGCGCTTTTGAGCTCCGCGATGCCCTTATCCCCGAGCTCAAGTCGAACCGTCCCGATTTCGTCTGCCTGAACTTCGCAAACCCCGATATGGTTGGCCACACCGGAGTCCTTGAGGCAGCCATTCGGGCCTGCGAAGTGGTGGATCAGTGCGCTCAAGCGGTCACCGAAGCAGCCCTTGAGCAGGACTACAGCGTGTTCATATTGGCCGACCACGGCAACGCCGACTGCATGCGCAACCCCGACGGCAGTCCCCACACGGCCCATACGACTCGTCCGGTTCCGTTTTTTCTCGTATCGCGCGAAGCTAAATCCATTCAGGGCCTCGCCAACGGGGTACTCGGAGATGTGGCCCCGACCATTTTGGACTGGATGCAGGTTCCGCAGCCCGCAGCGATGACGTGCAAAAGCTTGATTGTGAGATGATTGTACTAAAGTCCGCCGACGAAATCGCATTGATGCGCGAATCCGCACAGCTTGTGTCTCGCACCCTGGGCATGCTCGCCTCCGAGATCAAGCCGGGCGTCAGTTCGCTCCAGCTCGACCGTCTGGCCGAATCCTACATTCGCGACCACGGCGGAATTCCCGCATTTTTAGGCATGTACGGATTTCCGAACAGCCTCTGCATGTCGCGAAACGAGCAGGTAGTGCACGGAATTCCCAACGACCTTCCGCTCGAAGAAGGCGACATCATTTCAGTTGACTGCGGCGTGCTGATGAACGACTTCTACGGCGACCACGCCTACACGTTTGAAGTGGGCGAAGTGGCTCCCGAGACCCGCAAACTCCTCGACGTCACCAAAGCGTCGCTCTACCTCGGTATTGACGCCATGCGCCGCGGCAATCGCGTGGGCGACATCGGCCACGCCATTCAAAAACACTGCGAACGCGAAGGTTACGGGGTGGTTCGCGAACTGGTTGGCCACGGCCTTGGCCGCAAGCTCCACGAGGATCCCCAGGTACCCAACTACGGCAAGCGTGGGTCGGGCAAACTCCTGCAGGACGGCATGGTACTCGCCGTCGAACCCATGATCAACATGGGTACGCACCGCGTGCGCCAGCTCAAAGACGGTTGGAGCATCGTTACCGGAGACCAAAAGCCTTCGGCGCACTTTGAGCACGACGTTGCGCTTGTGGACGGACGGCCGGTGGTCCTATCTACGTTTGATTACATTTATGAGGCCCTCGGGCTACCCAAAAACGATCCCGTTTTCGCATGATACGTTGGGCCCTACGATGGATTCCGCGGCCGTGGCTCATTCGCCTGAGTGCCCCGTTGCGTGCGCTTGCGCCGCTGCTCTATGCCGGATCCAAGTACACCGACCCAATCGACGGGCGGTCCTACCGCACATTTCTTCCCTACGGTTACGGCGGAGCCATACGGCCTGAAGTACTGGCCCCCGGCACCCATTCGCTGGAGCGCCACCGACTTTTGTGGCTCTACCTTCAGCGCCACAGCAACTTTTTCACGCAACCCGGCGAGCTCCTCCACATCGCTCCGGAACAGTGCTTCTACCACCGCTTTAAGGCCTTACCGCACCTCAAGGTACTCACCGGCGACATCGAGTCGCCCCTGGCCGACCTGCACTTTGACTTGCACCACATTCCGCTGGAACGCAACCGCTTTGACGTTGTTCTCTGCAACCACGTCTTGGAGCACGTGACCGATGACGCTCAGTGCCTTCGCGAGCTGTACCGCGTCATGAAGCCCGGGGGATGGGGCATTTTTCAAATTCCCTGGATCGCCGGGCGCCTCACCACCGATGAGGATCCCAGCCTTACCGATCCCCGCGAACGCGAACGCCGCTTTGGCCAGTACGACCACGTGCGCATGTACGGCGAAGACTACGCCGACCGCTTGGCCGCCGCAGGCTTCCGCGTAGAACGCATCGACCTCGCTGACCGCATTCCTGCGGACGAATATGCGCGCTACCGCCTCCCTGTGGGCGAACCACTCTTTGTGGTGCACAAGCCCACGGCGTAAGCGCGCCCCGAAAAGCATTGAAGCAACAAAAAAGCCCGCTTGAGCGGGCTTCATTTTTTTTTGTGAGGTAGCGAACTATCCCAGGATGCCTGCGAGCTCCTGAGCCATTTTCTGCTCTTCTTCTTGGGCAAGAAGCGGATCCACCAGAATACGTCCCGAATGCTCATCAATCGTGATCTTCTTGCGCTGGGCAATCTCCATCTGGCGTTGCGGCGGAATCGTGAAGAACGATCCCGCAGAGGCTCCGCGCTCGATGCTCACCACGGCCAAACCGTTGCGAACCTTATCGCGGATGCGGCGGTAAGCGCTAAGCAAGCGGTCGTCGCCCACCACAGCTGAAAGCGTTTCGCTCTTGGCGAGCAGCAACTCCTCTTCTCGCTGCGTCTCAGCGATAATCGTGTCGAGCTCGTTCTTTTTGAACTCAAGGTGGCTCTTGCGCTCGCTGAGCTTACCTTCAACGGATTCCATAGCAACCGACTTGCTTTCTAGCGACGCTTCAAACTCGCGAATGTGCTTTTCGGCAAGTTGAATTTCAAGCTCTTGAAACTCAATCTCCTTAGCAATCGCATCAAATTCGCGGTTGTTGCGGACGTTTTTCTGCTGCTCTTCGTACTTAGCGATCTTCTCTTGGCAGTTCTTGATCATGAGCTTGTGGCCCTTGATTTCGGTCTTCGCCTGGTTGATGTCCTCTTGCACTTTGGCAAAACGCGTCTCTAATCCAGCGATTTCGTCTTCCAAATCTTCTACTTCGAGCGGAAGTTCGCCACGAAGACTGCGGATTTCGTCGATGCGGCGATCAACAATTTGCAAGCTGTACAGCGCACGAAGTTTGTCCTCTACTGAGGTGGTCGCGGCGTTTGATGCAGGTGACTTTTTAGCCATGGTGGTGGTATGTACGAACGGGACGGTTGTCCGACTCCGAAATTAGGACTGCAAAAGTAACAAATTCTGAGCGAATAGCCTCGGCCCAATCGTGAACG
>JACCDM010268116.1_pt1 | contig 19312 bp, 21 predicted proteins | sample 7445851 | NCBI WGS metagenome assembly JACCDM01 (sample SAMN15323438, study PRJNA562643) | freshwater metagenome | isolation source: river surface water | place: USA:Blue River Watershed | collected 2017-08-16
AGACTATGTTACTCGTCACTACAAGGATTTTTGTGAAGAAGCCTATGTCGTGAGTCGCTTTGTAGCGATTGACTATGAGGGAAATCCCATCATCGAGATCTGCCTTGGTGGACGGATGATAACCGAACCGCTTCGCTTTAACCCAAAAAATAACATGTGGCTCACCGTGTTCGATGGTCAAGACATGATGGTTCGGGTTGAGACCATCATGGAATAAGCAAGGATTCACAAGCTCGCCGGGAGACCAGCGGGCTTTTTGTTATTCAACAACTTTAGAAAGTTTCCATACCTCCTCAAACTGAATCTTCATTAAATGGCTGAAATTAGTCCATTAGGAATCATAAAATGATATAATTATTTTATGAAAAAACTTATCATATTTATCATAATCGTGATTATTGGGGTGGCTGGCTATTTCGCCTACAAAACTTTTCAAGAAAATGGGCGTTATAAAATAACCCTGGATACTGAGCTCAACAGAGCAGACTGGCATTGGAAGAATGATGTGAATCAACCAGTAAATGAGAGGTCACAAGCGTATACCTACTATGATTATTCATTCACAGCAGATATTGCAGAATTTGAAAACAAAGCCGAAGCTGTGAAAGCCGAGGAAGACTGGATAAATGACCACAACCCAGCAAAAATAGGTATAAACGGTAAATATGTAAGCTACCTCGAGGATTCGAACCAGTATGTGTATACCTCTGACAAATATTTAGTATCCATACAAAGCGGAAATGCTGATGGATCTACAACGGGTTCATTCGTTAAATGGTTCACCAGAAAGTACGAGCCGAAGTAAGTTGCACTACACCTCCACCATCACTGGGCAATGATCAGACCCCATGACCTCAGGCAAAATCTCCGCCTTTTTGACCCTCTTTTCGAGAATTTTTGATATCAAGACATAGTCTATCCTCCAGCCAACATTGCGCTCGCGAGAATAGCCGAAGTGTGACCACCAGGTATAGAAACCATTGCCTTGATGAAACATGCGAAACGTATCAACGAAACCATTATCCACGAAATTTTGGAACCCCTCGCGCTCTTCGTCGGTGAAACCTTTGAGGCCAACATTTTCCTTGGGACGAGCAAGGTCATCGGGGGTATGCGCAACATTGAGATCGCCACAGAAGATAACAGGCTTTTTCGTCTCCAATTCCTTGCAATAGGCGAGAAAGGCAGGATCCCAGTGCTTGTGGCGAAGGGGGATGCGGCTCAAGTCATCCTTGGCGTTGGGAGTATAAACAGTCACCACGTAGAAATCTTCAAATTCTACGGCAATAACACGACCTTCTGTTCGCGGATCACCATATTCATCCGCTTCGAGCCCAAATTTCTTACAAATATGCTCGGGAATATCATTTATCACCTTGATTGGTTTGATTTTGGTGAAGATCGCTGTACCTGAGTAGCCTTTCTTCACTGCAGAATTCCAATATTCAGTGTATTCCGGCAGGTCTATCTCAGCCTGACCTTGCTGAGCTTTGGTTTCTTGCAAACAGAGAATATCTGGTTCGTATTCCTTAATGAAGGGGAGGAGAGCGTCTTTTTTGATAACGGCGCGAATACCGTTCACATTCCAGGAGATGATGCGCATGTGCAAAATATAACATAAAAGGAGTCCGCGGGGGGACTCCTTGTGAAAGAATATGCTTATTTCAGCCCAACAAATGCACCCGCTGCCATATAATCTGAAACTGTCTCAGCGGCCGTTGACTTCTCAGGATGATCTGCCGACAGAGATTTGACCCAAGCCTCAGCTTCTTCGTAACGATCATTGACGAGGAGATACAGCAACCAGGTGATTTTGTTGGGATGGTCACCCATTTTACCCTGCCACTCAATAGCCTTCTGAGCAAACTGTTGTGCAGCAAGCTTATCCTTGTATTTGACCACTGCACAACTGATCGCATGATGATACCAAAACCAGATGATCTGATTGATCCAGTACTCCTCTTCACCATTCATGCCTGCCCGATCAAGTGATTCAAGAAGGTGTACGATCTCATTGTTAATAAGTTGTTCATTCTTGTAGTCCCACTCGCAACTCTTCATAAGCCCCTGATCGATCCCTGTGATGAAACGATCGAGCTCTTGTGCACCACGAACGCCAAATCGGGCGTATATGGCATCTATCGGTCTAGTTGTATTGTTCATATCTAATGTGAAACTACATCAGAAATATGAAGTTGTCAATTTTTAATTACGGTAATAAATGCTACCATTATCATATGTTAGAAAAATATCTCCAAGACATCGGCTTGAATGAAAAAGAATCTATCTTGTATCTCGCGTTGCTCGCCGTGGATAATAGCTCAGTACTCGACCTGTCAAAAAAGACCGGACTCAATCGTTCAACAACCTATGTCATTCTCGAGAATCTCGCCAAGAAGGGGCTCGTCAGCGAAACAACTGTCGGTAAGAAGACTCACTACCAGGCTGAACCGCCTGAAAGGCTCGAGACTTATGTCGAGCAACGCAAGATCCTCCTCGAGGAACAGGCGAAGAAGCTCAAGGATATCATTCCCCAGATCAAGAGTGTACAGAGGGAGGGTGGGGAGAAGCCGATTGTGAAGTATTTTGAAGGGAGAGAGGGGGTTTTGAGTATGAATGAGGCGCTTTATGAGGATACAGATACAGAAGGAACCGCTGATCTGATTTACTCTAAAGATTTATTGGACGAGGTGTTTCCTCCAAACGAAAGAGCAAAATTCAAAAAGGTCAGACTCGCCCGAAAAATTAAAACAAGAGTTCTTTATACATCAACGAAAGGTGAGATTGCTGATGACGGAACTGGAGATAGAATACTAATAGACAGTAAAAAATACCCTGTAAGTTGCGATATACTGATATACAAAGACAAAGTACGCTTTGGTATTTTAGGCAAGAGAATTTCTGGTATAGCAATAAAGAGCCAGGATCTAGCTGAAACACTTCGAAGTCTTTTCGAAATAGCTTTTGAAAGTTACAAAAAGGTGCCCCGAACCGAAGATTCGGCCGGGGCACATGACTAGAACTCTAGCACCTGACGTAACAGACTTCAGCACTTGCTGAACTGTGGGAAGGTGATCTGCGCTGAGATTAATGTCGGAACCATCTTCCGTAAACTACGCAGATGACCCAATTTCTCCAATGACTGATCCCGACCACTGAGACCAAACTTGCGAATTCGTGGTCTTCTTGTTTAGGAGTCACTCATAACTATCTTTTCTTTCTGTGAACAATTCTCAAGAGTATCAATCTTCAAGGGGGAACCGACGTCGCCATATTCTAGGCTTACCACGCCCCCTCTTCATGCCTATGAGGGTCCACGAAGAGGAGGCGCTTCCACCCGGCTAGTCGCTCATAGCGTCCTCCTTGTCTTGAGAGTTTCACTGGTTGGCTCTGTTTTAAGGGCTCTAACATTTCACGCCCACCACCAGCCTACTATCCACCCAAGAGTATATCAGATCAAAGCATTTTGTCAAGTTTTTATGACATTTTTCATATTATATGGCTATATTGAGCCACGGAATCGTTATTTAGAGCCATTTTTGCTATTTCCGGGTACTTTTTATGTTTTAACAGAAATATTTTATTGAAAAACTATTTTTTATTTTGTCAAAATATTATTAAAAATGTCATATTTTAATAACTTTGTTTATCACATTATATCCTTATTTTACATAGTATAATCGAGATTATAGAGTTTAAAATGTTATAAATACTTGACAAATATTTTGTATCTGCTAAACTCTGCAACAGGTAAGTAATTTTGTAAAAATCAACCCTAAGCAAAGAAAGGAGGAAATATGATTTACATCGTTGAAACCGATGGAACTATCACTGTCATCAAGCATTAAGCTGATGCAGCATAGCGAAGGATCGCTCTAACCTTTGTCACAGAAGAGCGTGAATGTCACCGTGAACACATGGTGAGCCTGGCATGCAGTTGCCTTAGTGTAGGGTAGGGGACCTGAAAATGTCCCCGCCTTTCTCAAGTCCGCAACCCTTGTGGACTTGATGAGGTAATGGGAAGGTCATTGCATAGTTCTTTACAAAAAACATCTGCGCACCGAGTATTTGAATGATTCGAATATTCCGTGCGCAGATGTGGAAGAGACATCCGAGCGCCGACAGAAAGTCGAAGTTGAACAATCTCAGAAGTGAGGCCTGTAATCAACTTGAACCGATGCGCATCGGATGAGCCGGCGAGACGCCTGGCAGGTCACTATTGATATCTGTGCACTGGAAAAAATTCCAGGCATAAATATCAATAAACCACTCTTCCGACTCAAGATCCTGTAAAAATTTTCCTTGTCATAACACAAGGTTGGGACTGAGTCGCTGTCCACGAATCGAATTCGTGCTGATGAGTCCCTTTGTGCCATTCAGGCCAAGGTGAAGGACGAAACAGAACACAACAAGAAAGCTCTTTCAAATGAAAACGAACATCCTCCTCATCGGGGTCGTCCTTGTGGCGACCGTAACCATCATCACTGGCTGCGACATCAGCTCGATGAGCGACAAAAGCCAGTACAACCGTACGTACTTTCCGACCAACCATTGGATGGTGGTCGGACAGGGAACGAACGGCCAGGTGGTGGTAGAAACAACATCCACCAACCTCGCTGAGCACTTCCGAGTGCACGCAGCGACTGCAGTCACGCCTCTCTCGAATGGGCAGCCAGCTCGAGTCGAGATGACAGTGCGGTGGAATCCTGCCAAAGGATGGGTCGAACTCATCTCTTCCAGAGCCTACCCGGCGATGGAGTGACGATGAGTCATTCGGTTCGCTCATTCCCCCTAAATGAGCATTTTATTGGATTCATAACGAAAGTTGTGGATCCATAGAATTCCGTTCTTTACACGAGTTTTTCATAGTGAATTGATCTCATTTGAGCTCAGTTCACTATGAAAAACTCCCATACCCAAAACCAAACAACAACCCCCACACTGAATGTCTGTGAAGGCTGCAAGAAAACTGGGAGCGTTGGCGCCAAATGGCTACTCTACGTAGATGGCAACCCGCACCCAAAGCTTGTTCACAAGCCGTGCGGTGCTCTGCTCCTGAAGAGTGCACCAGCAAGTGTGAAGGCACGACTCGTGCCGACACGGCAACTCCGGGAGGAGTGGCGAGCAGAGCGGATGGCAAAAAGCTTCTGGGGTGACGCATTCACAAGCGCGAGACCACTGAAGCAGGCTGCCAAGCCGCACCAATCGGTCATCATGACAGTTGCAACACCTTCGCCAATGACGGTGGTGAAAGTAAGTCCTGCCGAAGCTGCGAAAGTGGCCTAGGAGGCAGACCATGGATGTCTAAAACTCCCGTAATTCTCTGGTGAAACTCCAGGGCGCCTGACGAGCGGAAATTGTTGGGATGATGCAGATCATCTCTCTGTTCTCGAGATGTGTATCTCGACTGATGAGTCCGAAAGGACGAAAACAGAAATGCTCATTGAAGAATAATGTATGCCTGCACAAAATTGTTTTGAACTACTTTCAGAACAGCTTTGTGCAGGCGCTTCGCAGACGCCATTGCGTGGGATCTCCGTGATCATCCTTCATTCATGCAAGTAGATGATGAGGATATACGGGGAATCCTAAGTCTTTCACTTCAAGCAAGAGCTTGTCGTCGAAAGGGATGTATGACCAATCCACGCTCGTCACGTGGGCAGGCATCCCTGGAAAGAACAAGGCATGTAATAGATTTGAGGGGTGACAAACCCTAGTCTATTGCATGTTATCGGATAGCTGTGAACGAGTACCTGGTCAAGGGTCCTCACAGTGATTCCGAACTGCGAATAAACATCTCCAAACAAAAACTATGAGTACATCATATGGCGGTGCAACGGTCCAATTTCCTGGCTTCAAGCCTGTACAATCCGGCACCACTGATGGTGTCTTGGATATCTCCCATCGCAGGAGATCACGCACGCTTGAGTTTGCCGATGGCTCATGCCGTCGACTTTCCAAGCGAGAACGGAGCCGCCTACTGACACTTTCACGAAAGTGGATGTATCAAAGGTACTTAGGGAACGGAAGGTGGGTTTGCTCTTTTAATACGCTCGACTTTCAGAGCTATTGATAGGAATACGGTTTGCGCAGATTCCGTCAAAATCTGCACTTTATTGAATCCATAACTTGTGTTGTTGATTCATAGAGTTACATGTTCTTTAACAAAAAAGAAAGACTGAACTATGAAAATATACCTAGACATCGGGATACATGACTCACTGAAACAAGTGGTCGAGCAAGTCTTGATTACCGTCGGAGGATTCGAGATGGCATCATCTGCCCAAGAAGCTGATGGTTTCGTCGTTTCAGAACAAGGTACGACAGAAAAGTACCTAACTGAGACAGACAAGCCAGTAGCACAGGTGCTCTGGTGGAACCAAAGGCCCTCCCAGACAGCACAGTCTGATCGTTTCAAGATTTGCCCTGGTTTTGAGAACGGGAAAATCATCCCTGGTTTTGGTTTCACGGAGGCCATGGCTTTCCTTAACAGAAAATAAGTTGTTGCCGTGAGGATTACGTTCAGCCCGTAAGTGGTCACAAATTCCAAGCGCCTAACCAGCGCTTTTTTGTTTCTTGAAAAAATAACTTACTTAAACCCATCCAGCGCCTCAGCTGCAGAATGCGACTCTTTCACCCCATCTTCCTCTGAAAAATGCCCTTTTGCGTGTTCAATGATAATTAATGCTTCTGGCCTCTCTACCCATGGACAATGATGAGTCTTTTCATGCAAGAATTATATATTTATATAATAAGGTTTGCCCATGATACACTTGCACCACTAGTCACTAAACATATACACACTCATATGAAAACCCTCATCAATTCATTTGACGGCGCCGCAAAATATCTCACTGGATTCATATTCACACTCGTATTCCGCCTCATTACACCAGCACTCGGCCTCACCAATGTGTCACCACTCATGGCAACAGAGCTCGCGGGAAGCAAGGCGTACGGACCGATTGTCGGGGGGCTCTATGGGGCACTCAGTATGGTTTTGCTCGATGTACTGATGTCCAAGGTTGGACCTTGGACAATACTCACTGCATTCACTTATGGAGCCGTAGGTGTATGGGGTGGATACTTCCTGCGACACCGCTCGGTATCGACGAAGAGCTTCATCATCGCGAGTATCATAGGAACACTCTTTTTCGATCTCATCACAGGAGTCATCGCTGGGCCAACACTATTCGGACAACCACTCATGGCGGCTGCTCTCGGTCAGATACCATTCACCCTACGTCACCTTGCAGGTAATATAGTCTTCGCAATGCTCGCACCCTGGTTCTATCGCAGTATCATGAATAACCCTTCCTGGAAGGTTTCACAGTTATTCAAGTCCTCCCACGCCTGATACCTGCATCACCTTCTCTTCCCATGAAACTGCTTGTGCACCTGCCTCAACTGACTATCAGTCACGTGCGTATATACCTGAGTCGTACTGATGTCTGAGTGACCGAGCAGCATCTGCACCGAGCGGATATCAGCACCATTGCCGAGTAGGTCTGTGGCGAAGCAGTGCCTGATCACGTGCGGTGTCACTCGCTTGGAAATTCCTGCCTTGATGGCGTATTTCTTGACGATGCGCTCCACTGAACGAGTCGTGAGTGGTCGATCACCTGGATCTTCCTCGTCTTTTTTGAGTTTGCCGCCTGATTTGAGGACGCGCTCACTGATCTCGGTGAAGAGCGCCTCGCCCATATCGGGCCGCTTGTCGAGATATTTCTTGAGAGCAACCTTGGCATCAGGGGAGAGGAAGACCGGACGCACCTTATCACCCTTACCACGCACGGGGAACTCATCGGCGTTGAGATTGATATCTCGCGTCAGGGAACAGAGCTCGGCAACACGCAAACCGGTAGAGAAGAGCAGCTCGAGGATAGCCCGATCACGCAGGGAAGCGAGGGAGTCACCCTCGGGGGCATCGAGGAGGCGATGGAGTTCCTCAGAGGTGATGAGATCTATCTGGCGATGACCCACCTTGGCGAGCTCGATCATTTCAGGGGAGAGTGATTTGATACCTTTCTTGGCAAGATATTTCAGAAATGAACGTAGAGCTATCAAGTGGTAGTTCTGTGTATTCTTCTTGAGCGTAGCTACATTGACGCGGCTTTTGTTGCCTGGTTGACGGTTGAGCCAGAGGCGGAATTCGCGGACCTTTTCAGCCGTTATGTCCTGTGGGGAGCCAATTTTCATCTGCGCAAGGAATTTGCTGATAAAAAAGTCGTAGTTTCGCACTGTTTTGATCGATCGACCCTTCTCGATCTCGATATATTCAAGATATTCCTGTTTGAGATTCTTGATATTATGCGACATGCCTCAAGTATACCTTATTCACTACTGTTTCTATGTGGAAAATAGCAGTACTTGACAAAAAATGTAGGTATGCTATACTGTATAGCGAATTGATGATCTTTACATAGAGATGTTTTCCCGAAAGGGGAGATGTGAAGGTTATTCAATGTATGTGCCGTGTGGCACATCATGGCCCGAAAACGCAGTAAAAACACCGAACCAAGAAAGGAATCGCCCGTATGAACGGTCCTCCGAACACCCGTAATTTCAACTTTTCGGCGAACAAACTTGAGCAAAATCACAACTTCCCCGGCGCCATGTGCGGCCGCGAGTCGTTTGGCATTTATTTCGGTCAGCCGACCAGTCGGTGAGCCACAACGACGGCGCAAACACACGCCAAAATTTGGCCCCAATAAGGCCAGAAAGGAACTATAGCAACTCGGAACCTTCTGTTGTATTGAAGGCTAGTCGACAAACACAATAACCAAAGCGCCACATCTTCGTGGCGCTTTTTTAACACCTCTTGCACTCCGACTCCATTCATGCTATGATGTACGAACAATGTTAACTACACGACAAAAGACCAAGATCATCAAGGATGTCGCCGTCCATGACAAGGATACTGGCTCAGCTGAGGTTCAAATCGGCCTTTTGAGCAAACGTATCGCAGAACTCACCGACCACCTCAAGAAGCACAAGAAGGACAACCATTCTCGCCGTGGCCTCCTCGGTATGGTCGCTGATCGCCAGACACATCTCGTCTATCTCAAGAAGAACCATCCTCGCCGCTACTCGGCAGTACTCAAGAAGTTGGATCTCAAGAAATAAAGACAAGGCGCCGCAAGGCGTTTCTTGTTATACTAGTCAGTAGTTACACATTTTTAATATTTAGTTAATCCTGTTTTGAGTTTAATTTTGCACTTTTAACTTTAAACTCTAAACTTTTTTTCATGTCAGTCATAAAACACAAAGAACAGCGCGTCGGTATATTCATCGACGCGCAGAACCTCTACCATAGCGGTCGCAATCTCTACCATTCAAAGGTCAACTTTGGCGCCATCGTCAAAGAAGCACTCGATGGGCGCAAGCTTGTCCGTGCAGTCGCTTACGTCATCGCCACCGAATCAGGTGAGGAGACCGGCTTCTTCGAGGCCCTCGAAAAGATGGGTATCGAAACCAAGGTCAAAGACCTCCAAATCTTCAGCTCAGGCGCCAAGAAGGCAGACTGGGATGTCGGTATGGCTATCGACGCAGTCAAACTCTCGCCGAAGCTCGATGCGGTCATCCTCATCACTGGTGACGGCGATTTCTGCCCACTCGTCGAATATCTCCAAATGAATCAGGGGTGCCAAGTCGAGGTTGCCTCATTCGGCAAATCTACGTCTGCGAAGCTCATCGAGGTGAGTGATCACTTCATGGATCTCGATGAAGGATCGGGCAAGTATCTCCTCAGAATGGGGAAGAGGTAGGTAATTTAGATTGGTTAAAATAAAAACCCCGAGGCAAGTCGGGGTTTTGTGATTGCGGTTATTTTTTAGTCTTGAAGGGTTCAATGAATATTTTGCGATTTGGACGATTAACATTGAGCTCATAACCCCTAATGATCTCATTGAACCAACGCTTGAACTCAGTCGGCAATTGGTGCTTACTTTCAAGCCGCAAGAGCTCCGCATACACCTCAGTACGAATAAGATACTTGTACACGCCCTCCTTCGAGAGGAGCACCCCATCTTTTTCAGAATAACCTTCAGTAACGAGGCAGACAATGAGTTGTGCCAAAGATTTCCATCCAAATGAGCGGCAGCGCATTATTTCATTGGCTGTTTTGCTAAGAAGTTCCGGAACCGTATTGATATCCGAATTAGTGAGACGATTATGAATGTAACCGCTCACCGGAAGCGTTATGACCGAGCGTCCCACCACCAAATCTGTCGTGGGGCGTGCCGTAACACTAACCTTTTCAACGAGAGAGATCGTTACCAATTCTTCACGCATAATCAAGTCGGAAACCGTACCAATACCCAACGATTTTAGCCGAGCGATGGTGGGTATGCTGAAACCAATAGATTCCAGACCTTTTGTTTGCAATTCTTGAGCTTTCAAGGGATATTTTCCTTTCTTTTTTCGATGTTCAACTCTGTTTCGTCCTTTTAGACTTATCAGCCGAGACACACATCTCGGGACAGGGGAGGATTTTGGTCAGTTCCTCCTAACTGGTTTGAATTATCGAACAAGCCGAACACGACACGTGTCGCCCCGGAATCCAATCTGTTTCAGGATTTCCATTCCACACCTCATGTCTACTGCTAGTTTTCCAGGATAAGGCCAAGCACCATGTGACGACCAATACTCTTTTTCCTGAAAACCAGCAACCTTTTTCTTGAATGCGTCTTTGAGCTGTTCTGTTGTCGGTAATTTCCACAGTCTTTTACCTATTCCATTTTCAGCTTCTGAATCAAAGAAGCCATACCAGAACAGCTCCTCATCTGAGAGTGGTGCTATTCCGTTCATTCGGCAAACGACACCTACTGCAGATTTCCAAGTCATTTCTCCGTAACTATCACTCCACTCGAGTTCATTAACAATGGGTTCTGTCTTGTCTACTTTCATTACTTAGCCTTTCTATTTTGATTATTTTGTTGGTATTTTTTAACACTTCCTTTTGACACTATTTATTTTCACGAATTTCTTCAAAAGGGGCAGACATTGTGTTGACAACATACGTATCACCGTCCCTTTCTACCGCTATCAAATGTCCATCCACCTCTCGCAGAATCCCCTCGAAGCTTAAACTATTATGGATACCGTTCGGAGTGAACATTGAATAGATTACTGGTTTATTGACTAGATCATTAAGTGCCTTCATTTTTCCTTTCTTGCCCCTTCCGAGGCTTATTAGTTGTTTTCACTGTACTTCTGCACAATATTATAGCATCTCTGTCAACTTTGTCAATACTATATGACACGATTGTCTTATTTGACACCTGAAATAATGATGTATATACTGTATTTATTAGACTGTCGTAAATAAATGACAACATGAAAATAGACGAAAAATTGGAACTTTTACGAGGAATTGGCCTTAGTACCCACGAAATAGCCGCCTATATCGGCCTCTTGAAGACAGGCGGCTCCAGTGCGTCTGAACTAGCACTCGAAATCAGGGTGAAAAGGACTACCATATACCCAATTCTTGAAAATCTCTCCGAAAAGGGCCTCGTTGCTGCATACAAGAAGAGTTTCAAGACTATCTATACGCCACTTGCTCCCAATAAACTCGTATCACACTACGAACACAAGCTAGAATCGCTCACCAAGATGGTTCCCATACTTGAGAAGATGCAGGGAACTCAGATGAAGGGGTACGGTGTCAGATTCATCCAGACAAAGCGCGAGCTCGAAGGTTTCTACAACGAAATCCTGGATGATTACCGTGACAAGAACTACTACATCATCGGCAACGCCAATGCATTCTTGAATATAGATGCGGATTTCCTACTTGAATACAGAAAAAAGCGCGCTCTCAGGAATATTCGCACAAAACTACTACTTTCAAGCGATTCTAGGTCTGCAGTAGGACAGGATGACCCAACCCTTCTCCGAGAATTCAAATATCTCCCCGAGAAATACAAGTTCAAAAGCACTATTGATATTTATGATGACAAAATTCTCATTATTGGACCAGAAGTGAAGGCTCTAGCGGTCGTCATAGCGATACCCCCTATGGTTGATGTGTTCAGATCCATATTTGAGGTGCTGTGGGAGGGTACGCAGTAATTTGTTCTTCGAACTGTCATGGAATTCATCGCTTGTAAAGGAATAGTAAACGAAATCTATATTTGTTAGAGTAGAGGTACTTTGCGCAGTGTAGACCTGTATAAGAAAACCCCGAGGTAAGTCGGGGTTTTGTGTTCTAAAAATGGCACTATATCGAGAAAGGGATAAATCGATTTGTTCTTTCTCTTGCCAATTTTTGATCCCTTAGAGAAGGGCCTCTTCCTGATTCGGGCACCTGAAATACAAATCCAACACCATCAGTAAGTTTCCATTTCTGGAAATCGCCCCAATCTACTGAAGAATTCCATAAATCCATACCCAAATGGTGGTGCCAATATGTATCTGGGTATACGTTACTCAAGCCAAAGCATCCTCCTGCAAAATGGAGTAGCTGTAACTTTTTTCCCTTTACTACCCGAACACTCATGCCAACTAGAGTGGTGAGCCCAATATCACCATTAACTTCTTTTGGAGTAAAGGAAAACGGTATTAGCAATATCGCTTCAGGACTAACAGGATCTAGACCGCATGCCGTCCCCTTATCACCAATAAGATTGAAGTCTGAACTGGGACGGAAGCAAGTAATATTTGGCCCGTGAATTACAGCCAATTTATACCTTCTACCAAGGGTTGGCACAAATAATGAGGAACCGAGGTAACTTTCAGCGTGCGGAGACAAACGAAGGCCCTTTAATTTGATCCTTTCTATCCAACCCTCACCGCTTGTTCCATCTGAAACAACTTCCAAATAGGTCACTGTTACATCCTGAACTTTGGTCCGTTCGGTCACATATCTGGCTTGAATTGTCATATCTTTTCCTCCTCTGGTGTTCAATGGCACACCTATTTAAAGCCTATTTTGTTGTAAGGAACTGAACTCTATGGACCCACCTCACACGAGGCGAGTCCAATGAAGTGGATAATGCTCTGCTGAAGCATTACCCGGGTTTACGCGTTCAGATAGCAGCGCGATGATTTTATTTCACACTGAAGTTCGAGTAAACAAACTCATGTATACCTAACCTTTTGGAACAGCGAGGAAGTTGTACTCGCCAGGATCGCAACTGTCAGCATTTGTGACAAAGTTACGGCAATACTCTTTAAGGAAAAAATCAAGGTAATATACTTCTCCACCCCATGTACCTACACCCATAACTCCGAATACGGCACAGTGTCCATTCACAATCGAACCAAGAGCTACAACCCATGACCTCTGATATTTACTACAGGTTGCCAAGAAGTCTAAGAGCTCAAACATGGTGCACGGCCGATATCCATCCTTATCCATATCCTTGATTACCTCATCAGCTACTTGGCAATGACAGTGATAGGTGTATTCTTTGTAATCCGTACGTCTGACCACTTGAGAATCCTGAGTAACCCACAAATCGAAGAACTGAGTTACGAATTTCCACAAGCGGTTTGTGACGGATTTTTTCCCTTCGGTATTATCAACTCCGTCTGTCCTAGTTGTATATTTTTCAACTACTACTTGTGCTAATTGTAGAGCATTCATACTAATCCTTTAATCTCCCCACGATTGCCTACTGTGTATCCCGAACATCGGGACCTTATCAGCGCGCGTTCGTTGTGGGAATCAAGAAGGGAATGGTCCTATCCTGGTCCCCACAACGAACTTTGCTATCTGAATTTCAATGAACTTATCTTCTGCAATAATCATATCAGACAATATTATTGTAGTCATGTAAAGTAGCAAAATGTGACAAAAACACAAGAATATCCATATTTATAGCCGTATTTCTTATCCACAATTTGACTAAAAAATAGTTATTATATATACTTCCTATATGGACTGGGAAAACAAAACATTGAGTATACTGGGCTTGAACACCTCCGAAAGGGCTGTGTTGAGCTCTATAAAGACGGCAAAAAGCATCCAAGAGATAGCTGATGATACCGACCTGTCTCGCACAGGGATCAAGCATATCCTCACATTACTCATAGATAGAGACCTCGTAACGAGATACAAGCATGGCAAAAGATCCATATATCTCGGCATTGATTTCTCGGGACTGGCTCGTAAGATGGAAAATATAGGCCAGGGAATAAAGGTTGAGCAGGGTGGGGTAAAAGGGGTACGAATAAGGACTTCTAAGGAAAATGAATTCGTCATCCATGTCGGTATCAAGGAGATCATTCCTGCATATTCCCGTATAGCATCTATAAACAAGGATGGGCGAGTCAAAGGACTGCAACATCATCGTTCATACAAGGAAATTGTCGAGAAAGCATCATCCAAGCTGTTAGCTGAATTTAACGATGCAATCAAGAAAAATAACATCATATTGGAAGGAATCCTCAACGAAGGCGCATACGAATCGTATTTTCAGGAAATACAGGCTGACCCAAGGAAATTCAAAGGTTCAGTCGAGAGTCTCGAGGGGAGAATGGCTGACTACTATGTATTCCCCGACAACCTCTTCAATCATGATGCTGAGATATGGATATTCAAAGATACTGCACTCATCATCAACTGGCATGAAGAAGTCGCTATAGAGATCACCAACAAAAATATGACTGGATTCCTTAATGATATGTTCGAGTATGTAAAAATGGGTGGTGAAAAGATAGATCACAATAAGAAGATGCGGGAGATACTCGAGAAGGTAAGAAGTAAAAACCCATGATCAGACTCTTGTAAAGGAATAGTAATGAAAAATATTATTTGCTACAGTTAAGCCACTATGAACAAAAAAGAATACTCGATCGAGCTCGGTGGCAAGATACTCACAGCAGAATTCAATGATCTCGCAGAAAATGCTGATGGGTCCGTCATGGTGCGTTACGGTAACACAGTAGTACTTGCAACTGCAGTCATGGGAGACAAGAAGGATAGCGATTTCTTCCCACTCACTGTTGAATATGAGGAGCGTTTCTATGCGACTGGCAAGATTCTCGGATCGAGATTCGTGCGCCGAGAGGGTAGACCATCAACTGAAGCAATCCTCTCTGGTCGCATCGTCGATCGTACCATCCGCCCACTCTTCAACCAGCGCATGCGTAATGAGGTGCAAGTCATCATCACGACACTCTCGATAGACCAAGATGATCCTGATGTAGTCTCTGTGATTGCCGCATCACTCGCTCTCGGTACCTCGAATATTCCCTGGAATGGCCCTGTGTCCGCAGTCCGCATGGCCCGCGATGGAAAGTGGCTAGTAAATCCTGATTTCAAAGCACGTGAAGAAGCTGGCGTCGTGCTCGAGATGGTTGCGTGCGGAAAAGATGGCATGATCAACATGATTGAGGTTGCCTCGAAAGAAGTCGGTGAGGACGCATTGAATGAAGGTCTCACCAAAGCATCTGAGGAAATTGAAAAAATCCAGACATGGCAGAAAAAGATCATTTCTGAAATTGGAAAATCGAAAACAGAAGTAGCGCTTCCCGAGCCTACGCCGGGTACGAAAGAGTTGTTTCACACAGAGATTGCTCCGAAACTTGCTCAATACGTCATGAGCTCAAAGCCTGGGCATAGTAAAATTGATGAGATCAACAAGATCTGGACCGATCTCTTCGCTGAAAAAATGCCCGATGGTGATACAGGCATGGCTCAAGAGGTATTTGAAGAGGCAGTCAACGACCTTCTACATACAGAAGCCATTGAGAACGGTAGGCGCGCTGATGGCCGAGGCATGGATGATGTCCGCCCCCTCTTCGCTCAAGCAGGCGGTGTTTCACCGATCCTTCACGGCTCAGGTATCTTCTACCGCGGTGGGACACACATCCTCTCAACGCTCACACTCGGCAGCCCAGGAGATGCGCAGGTTATCGATGCGCTTATTGAGCATGAGGACAAGCGTTTCATGCACCACTACAACTTCCCCCCATTCTCGACTGGTGAGACTGGCCGAGTTGGCGGAACCAACCGTCGCATGATCGGTCACGGTGCGCTCGCCGAGAAAGCGCTTGTGCCAGTTATTCCTGCAAAGGATGTTTTCCCATACACCATCCGTCTCGTTTCTGAAGCAATGTCATCAAATGGATCTACTTCAATGGGATCAGTCTGCGGTTCAACGCTCGCACTCATGGATGGAGGAGTTCCGATCAAAGCTCCTGTTGCGGGAATCGCGAGCGGTCTCATGATGCGCCCGAAGAAGGGGGGTCAATCTTTCTTGAAAGGATTACTCGGTGCAACTGACTATGAATACAAAGTACTCACCGATATTCAGGGACCAGAGGACCATCATGGCGACATGGATTTCAAGGTCGCAGGTACGCGTGCCGGCGTCACGGCTGTGCAGATGGATGTAAAGGTTGGGGGTATTCCGCTCAAGGTGCTTTCTGAGGCATTCGAGAAAGCGAAAGTTGCTCGCTTCAGAATTCTCGATGTCATCGAAAAGGCTATACCCGCTCCTCGTGCGAAGATATCACCGAACGCACCCGAGATCATCGTGATGAAGATCAAACCTGACCAGATCGGCCTCGTCATCGGATCTGGAGGAAAGACAATCAATGAAATTCGCGACGTGACACACGTTGAAGATATCACCATTGAAGATGATGGCTCAATATTCATCACAGGCAAGAATGAGACCGCTGCCAAGGCAAAGGAGATCATCTACAATATGACCCGAGAATATGTGCCAGGAGAAAAATTTGAGGGAGAGGTCACACGTCTTATGGACTTCGGTGCTTTCGTGAAGATCGGCCCGAATGCAGAAGGACTGGTACATGTCTCAGAAATGGCGCCATTCCGCGTCGAACGTGTCGAGACATACGTCAAAGAAGGGGATAAGGTGCCCGTCGTAGTGAAAGAAATCGATGAGAAGGGTCGCATCAATCTCTCGATCAAGGGATCAAATCCTGATTTCTTCACAAAGAAAGATGAGTTGCCCAAACCTCCTCGCCCACCGATGACAGGCGGAAGTCACCGCGGTCCACACAAGAGATTTTAATAAACTCCTGTTATAATATGTGTAATGAACGACGATCTTCTCACACCGAAGACACAGCCAGCTCCGACGGAGTCAGGTGTTGCACCTGCACCCAATGACACCGAAGAGCAAGACACGGTGAGCGACCGCGTATTCGATTTCACTGATGGCGATATCAAGCCCGTGAGCGACCTCGATGGGCCAGTCACGCACAAGGTCAATCTTGAGATTGCCGAGGCTCTCAGAAACCCATCTGCCACCATAAATAGCATGAAGACGGGAGCCCCCGTAGTCACACCCCAACCAGTAGCCGCACCATCTCCTGTTAAGCCACCTATCAATAAACTTGAGGAAGTCACACTTCCTACACCTGTAGTACCGAAACCTATACCTCACCCACCAATAGATCCGACGATGCAGGCTCCGGCTGTAAAGGTATATTCGCAAGTGCCACATACGCCCACACAATCTCCCACTATACCAAGCACGCCACCGGTTCCAGCATCACAACCAGTGCCCAGCATACCTAAACCTGTAAATAAATTTGTAACTGAAGCATCTGCGACACCCAAATTGCCTGTCGAGCCCGCAATCCCTTCAACCCGAAAAACTCCAGAGAATCCCGCTTCAGCAGCCGCACTCCAAGAGATACTCAAGAAAGTCCACACTCAAACACAGGCAAAACCTCCAACAATCAAAGAAAACTTGCTTGACCGAAATATTGGAAGCCTCGATGCAACTCCTTTTGCGGCTCCAACGAATAATGTCCCGAGCCAATCTGTATCAACTCCTGCCACCCCCAATAAAGTATCTGCGTCAATACCTGTTAAAGAGATACCCACGCCTGTAAATAAAACGCAGCCTAATTCTTATAATGCCCCTACAAAGGTAATTGGCGCGCGTCTATCTGATTACACCGCAACTCCAATACCGCAAACGAAACAACCGAGTCTTCAAGATGCAATTAGTTCAGCACTCCCCGGTGACAAACCTGAAATTTCCAAACCATTTCAATCACAAAGCGGGCCGTTCAAACCTATCCGCACGTACGAAGGAGATGTAGCTGAAGTGATGTCACATCGCAGACCTTCAACAGCATCGATAGCAATCGCCGAAGCGCAAAGGGCAGAAGGGGAGGAACGCCTGTCGAACAGCGACGCGCCGACAAATGGGAATTCTAACTTAACTCTCAAGATTGTGATGATACTTCTCATCATCCTACTTTTGGGAGGTGGAACATTTGCAGGATATTATTTGTATACCAAGAGCCCCCTCGCAACGAGCATCTCAAAGACTCCCGTGCAACAAGCCGGTAGGCCAGGAATCATTCGCGCAGATAGCTATGCAGTAATACCTATAGATAACCAGCTTTCAAATGTTTTACTTTCGCGCATCCGATCTGAAGCGACAAAAGATCAACCAGTAGGCACTATCAAAGAAATCATTCTTGCACGCAAAGCGGCGTCGTCAAACACTGCAACGTTCACGCAAATAAGTGCCCCCGATGCGATATCAGGACTTGATATATCAATGCCGGACATACTATCTCGCACGATTACATCTGATTGGATGCTCGGCATATATTCTGGTCCCACCAGTCAAAAGGGGGCGTTTGTCATCGTCACAACAAATTTCTTCCAAAATGCATTTGCGGGCATGCTCCAATGGGAAGCGACGATTGCGGACGACCTTAAAAGATTTATCTACCCCCAGAGCTCAAGTGGTGTTGTAACCGCGCGGGGAATATCAACCAACAGCACCTCAACTCCTACACTGGACATTGACTCATTGTTGCCGTCAATCGTCCCCGCGTCGACGAGCGTGATAATGCTTGCCTCATCAACAAAACAAACTTCAACGACTACAGCAACCTCGACGAACATAGAAACTGTGCAACCACTTAAATCATATTTTGCACTGAGGGGAGCATTCGAAGATCGAATCCTCAAGAACAAAGATGTACGCGCATTTCGTACCGATGATGGCGCTATTCTTTTCTTATACTCATTCATCGACAATTCTCACCTCGCCATAGCGAGCGATGAAGCAACTCTTATAGAGGTCCTTACTCGCCTTGAAAAACAAGCTTTGATACGGTAGAATAGTGGCATGAATAAGAAAGATACTGAACAATTCAAGAAGAAGCTTCTTGCCGAAAAGGCAGAGCTCGAGAAGGAACTTGGGAGCATCGGACGTCGTTCGACAAGCTCTGCGGGAGGATGGGAAGCAACCACCGGCGATATGGAAGTTGATTCAGCGGATGAAAATGAGGTTGCTGACAAGCTCGAAGAGCTCGAAGAGAACACTGGTATCGTCAGCCAGCTCGACAAGCAGTTGAGCGA
>JACCDM010633840.1_pt1 | contig 19310 bp, 16 predicted proteins | sample 7445851 | NCBI WGS metagenome assembly JACCDM01 (sample SAMN15323438, study PRJNA562643) | freshwater metagenome | isolation source: river surface water | place: USA:Blue River Watershed | collected 2017-08-16
ATACCAGGAATCGGTTGATCCCCCATTTGATTCATGTATTGATCTACTGCTAAACCATTCAAACCACGATGATGAACAGCATACTTACGAAACTCTTCTCCTGTTAATTCTTTTGGAAACATAATTCGGTTAAATTTATACTACTAAGTTCATAAAAAAACCCCGTATTTCACGGGGTTTTATCATTTATTTTGAGACAAAAATTAAAGTGCAGAAGCTAATTCTTTAAATTTATCTACATCAATTTTACTGTTCTTAGATGGAACTTTTTCAACTATTACGGCAGAAACTTTATCATTAAATGCTTGGTTGTAAAGATTCATAAAATTGTCAGATTTTGATTTGTCTTGCAAATACCCCATCGCAATTTTCTCAATCATTTCTTCAATACCTGTTTGATCTGCTGGTAAGTATCCCCCAAATTGTTGACGTACCATGTCTTTCGCTTTCTCAACTACTTCAGCATACTCAACTTTAACTTCAAATTGACTTGCAATTTCATTTTTGATCAAATTCCAACGAATATCTTTTTTCACATTGTCGAAATCTTGATCAATTTGTTCAGGTGTATATTTACCTTCATTGATTTTAATCAACCAAGTTCTTAAGAATGCATCTGGCAGATCGATTTTCACTTGTTCGATTAAGGCCTTCTCAGCATCAATTCTCAATAAATATTCAGCCTCACGCTTATAATTATCTTGAATAATTTCAGTCACCTGCTCAATAAAAGCTTTTTCATCTGCAGCTTTTCCAGCACCTAACACTTTATCAAAAAATGCTTGGTTCATTTCAGCTGGTACAGAACGAGTAATATCATCTACTTCATAAGATACCTCTCCTTTTAATTCAGCTACTTCTTCTTCTTTCTTACCCGTTGCCAAGGCTAAAGATTTTGCATCTACAAAAACTTTATCAATTGCAAACTTTAATGTATCACCTTTTTTTGCTCCAACGAAAATCTTTTTAGATTTATCATTGATTGAATGCATTGGAATCGCAGATTTTTCTACCCACTCACCTTGTGTAAAGGTTCCAAAAATCAAATCTCTATCTTCAGCTGCTTCCGGATGAATTTGCTCTCCAAATTGTTTCTTAAGATTTTCAACAGTTTCATCGATTTCTTTTTTACCTGCTTTGATTTCATAGGAAGCAATAGATTTAATTTTATCTAATTCAACTTTGAAATCACCATGAAAACCTAAATCATAATGAAATGTAAATTCAGAATCCTTCTCCCAATCAATTGAATCTGTTTCATCAACTGCTGGTAAAGGCTCCCCAACTAATTTCAAATTGTTTTCTTTGATATAATCACTAACAGCATGACCTAACAAATGATTAATTTCATCAACTAATACCGATGTCCCATATAATTTTTTAATCATAGGCAGCGGAGCATTTCCAGGACGAAATCCTTTTAAATTTGCTTTCGCACGATATTCTTTAATTTTCTTGTCTACTTTTTCCTGATAATCAGGAGCGGAAACTACAACTGTCAAACGACCTTGTAAATCATCTGATTTGTTGAGAGAAATGTTCATATGAATGTTTTTTAATTGAATTAAAAAAAAGCCCTCAAAACCTATCGGTAAGAGGGCTTGCCGTTGGTGGTACGGGCGGAGGGACTCGAACCCCCATGCCTCGCGGCGCCAGATCCTAAGTCTGGTATGTCTACCAATTCCACCACGCCCGCGTTTAATTGGACTGCAAAGGTATAAATCTATTTTTATATTTCAAAAATTTGTTTGCAAATTTGAACTTTAAACCTTTAATATGGAAGACAAACCAAGAAATTGGAAATCATGGTATTTTGGATTAATCATTTTCTTACTCCTGATCATTATTTCTTTCGTACTTTTAACTAAAATTTACCAATAATGAATCTTTTTGATTGGATTGTTTTAGTAGGTACTATCGGTGGAATTGTAGCTTACGGAAGCTGGAAAGGAAAACAAAGCAAACATTCATTGCAAGGTTTTTTACTTGCTGACCGCGAGTTACCTTGGTACCATGTATTGCTTTCCATGATGGCAACTCAAGCATCTGCCATCACTTTTTTATCCGCACCCGGACAAGCATATACTGATGGAATGCGGTTTGTTCAATTTTATTTAGGACTTCCAATTGCCATGATTGTTTTGTCCGTTACATTTATACCTAACTTTTTTAGGCTAAAAATATATACGGCATACCAATTTCTAGAAGATCGATTTGATGCTAAAACTAGAGTACTTACGAGCTTATTGTTTTTAATTCCAAGAGCCCTTTCAACTGGAGTAACCATTGCAGCTCCTTCTATCATTCTATCTACATTATTGGGCTGGGACTTAAATTTAACTAATATTTTAACAGCCACAATTGTTACGCTTTATTGTGTTTTAGGGGGATCGAAAGCCATTTCCTATACACAAATGCTTCAAATGACTGTGGTATTGTGTGGAATGGTACTAGCAGCAGTGCTGATTATTAACCAACTTCCGAAAGAAATTGGACTAAACGAATCCTTACAGATTGCTGGAAAATTAGGCAAAGTAAATTTAATCGATTGGAAATTTGACGTCAATAATCGCTACAATATTTGGTCTGGAATTATTGGGGGATTTTTCTTACAACTTTCATATTTCGGAACAGATCAAAGTCAGGTTGGAAGGTATTTAACTGCACAAAATACTTCCCAAAGTAAATTAGGACTCATCCTAAATGGCTTCCTAAAATTACCCATGCAATTTTTCATATTATTAGTTGGTATTTTAGTTTTAGTGTTTTATCAGTTCAATGAACCTCCAATGTTTTTCAATAAAAATGTCGAAAAACTTTGGACACAACATGAAAATGCTAAACCTCTTTTATTAGAAAAGAAAGCACTTTTTGAACAAAAAAAAGCAGCGGAATTACAATTAATAAAAGCTCAGTCTCATACAGATATTACTAAGGAAAGCCTTGTTCAAGAAATCAAGCAGATCGACACACGAGAAAAAGAGCTCAAAAAACAAGCAACAGATATATTGAAAGAAAAGTATCCAGAAAAAGATACTCAAGACACCAATTACATCTTTTTGACTTACATAATCGATTACTTACCCCAAGGAATCATTGGATTTTTAATTGCAATGATTTTATTATCGTCTATGGGCTCCATGGCATCTGCTTTTGGATCATTGACATCAACTACCATGGTTGATATTTATCAACGATTCATTGCCAAAGAAAAAAGCAATCAACATTATTGGTGGGCCTCAAAATTATCGACAATCGCGTGGGGAATTTTCTGCTTAATAGTTGCTCAATTTGCGAATAATATGGGATCGCTAATTGAGGTTGTCAACATTTTAGGATCATGGTTTTATGGCACCATCTTAGGTGTATTCCTTTGTGCATTTTATTTACCTAAAGCAAAATCAAATGCTGTTTTTTATTCGGCTATACTTGCTGAACTACTTGTTATTTACCTTTGGAATTTGGAAATTATGGCTTTTTTATGGCTTAATGTTGTTGGCTGTTTAGCGGTTATCAAGTTAACTTACATTGCCACTTTTTTCCAAAAATCAACGAACTAAACTAATAGAAAATTTAACCGGAACAACTGGTTTCTCAAAAAAGGAACGTTCTTTTTTTATGGAATCTAATACAGAAATACCTGAAATTACTTTCCCAAAAACCACATAATTTTTGTAATAAGGTTTAGCCTCCTCTGTATCAGTAATGATAAAAAATTCAGTTGAAGATGAAGCTTTTTCTGGATTGCCTTCATCGTATCGAGCCATTGCAATAGTACCTCGAACGGGTTTTAAATCATTTACATACTCAGCGGGCACTAAATAATCTAAACGATCATTGTATTCTCCTCCACCTTGCATTCCTGCATCATAAATATTTCGATAAAAGTATCGATTCTTGAAATACCCCAACTTTACCAAACGGATAAAATTGATTCGATGCAAAGGTGTTTTATCTGACAATTCAACTTGAAAATTCCCTAATCTTGTGTCAAATTCAACTACATGCTCTAAATGCTCATTTGATTGTTTAAGAAGCATTTCTTTTACTCGTATAGGATCAATATTCCAATTTTCTTTACATGAAAATAAGAAAAAGGAAATTGCGAAAGATAAAAAGTATTTCATAAAAAAAGGGGCGGAATTTCCGCCCCTAAATTACTATTTTTTCAAAAATTAAGCAGTTTTTCTCCTTGTAAAATACAATACAGCAAAAACTACGATCAAAATGGCAGGGAAAACCATCATATTGCTTAAAGTAGCCTGTCCAGCAGCTAAATCTGCAGCATCACCAGCTAAACCAGCTGCAACTTGTTTTGCTTTGTTTTCATCGATCCATCCACCAATGATAGGTTGGAACATTGATGAAGAAAACATACCCAAACCACCCATGACAGAAAGCCCTAAAGCACCTGTTTCTGGTAGATTTTCTGCTACAAAACCTAACATATTTGGCCAGAAATAGCAGATACCTAAACCATAAATAAAAGCAGCAAAATACAAGGTAGAACCTGACATGCTACTCATTAAATACAATCCAGTTAAAGCAAAAATTGCAGAGAATAACAACACACCAACGGTATTAATCTTTGCAATGATAGGTCCAGCAAAATAACGACCAACAGCCATCAATCCAGTTACTAATGCTAAAATTAACATTGGACTAGCACCTGCTTTTGACAAGATTGGTGCAACCCACTGCTGAGGACCAAATTCTGAGATAGCAGTTAATGCCATACAAGCCAACATAAATAAATATAAAGGATTTAACATCGCTTTAAAATTTGCTAAAGCAGAACTTTCAGCAGCTTTTGGCTTAGGAAAGACCTGTCCAAAAAACAAAAATGCATACAATACAGTTGGAATAATAATTACCCAAACTTGAGATTGCCATGACATTCCTGCATCTGTCATAAACTTTGAAATCAATGAACCTACCACAATTCCACCTGGGAACCACATATGGAAACGATTCAATTTACTGTTCATTTCATTTCCCGTATAAGAATCGGCAATCATTGGATTACAAGCAGCTTCAGTACAGCCATTACCAATACCGATTAATAAAGTTGAAATCAAAAGTGTATTATAATCAACCGCATAAATGGTCATTAAAATACCTACAGCATGTGCAACCAATGCAATTTGCATGATCAACTTTGGTCCAATAGAAGTATAAAATACACCCCCTAAAACCATTGCAATTGGGAAACCCAAAAACCACATTTGATTGATGTGTCCTAATTGAACATTGTCTAAATTTAATTCAGACCCTAATTGTGGTAAAATACCTGCTCTGATACTAAATGAAAAGGCAGTCGTGATAAGCGCAAAGCAACTCGCTAGAAATAAACGGTTGGCATTAACAGATTGACTCATAAGTTGTTATTTTTGTTTAAAGGTTTAGAATGCGAACTTCTTGAAAAACTACTATTGAAAATTAAAAAAATCTAAACAAATTAACAAAATATTTTTTAAAAAAAAAGAAATAAGCCCTATTTTTGTAGATAGACTAAATCGAAAAACTATGATACAAGGAGGTGGCGGGACGCAAGCCAAAAATCGTCAAAGTAGAAAAATAAAAATGGGAATGATTGGTGGAAGTTTAGAGGCTTTCATTGGAGCAGTTCACCGCAGAGGCGCACAATTGGATGGAGAAATAGAATTGGTATGTGGCGCTTTTAGTTCAAATCCAGAAAAATCAAAAGCAACAGGAGAAGCTCTTTATTTAAATCCATCAAGAGTGTATGGTTCGTATGAAGAAATGATTTTGAAAGAGAAAGAATTACCTGAAGGTGAGCGCATGGATTTTGTTTCTATTGTAACACCAAACCACATCCATTTCCCTGCTGCAAAATTTGCTTTAGAAAATGGATTCCATGTAGTTTGCGACAAACCAGCTACTTTAAATTTAGCTGAAGCCAAAGAATTAAAAAAAGTAATTGATGCAACCGGATTGATCTTTGCATTAACACATAATTACACGGGTTACCCAATGATTAAAGAGGCAAAGGCCTTGGTAGATACGGGAGAAATTGGAGAAATCAGAAAAGTAATTGTTGAATACCCTCAAGGTTGGCTAATTGATTTAGTAGAAGCTACTGGTCAAAAACAAGCTGATTGGCGCACAGATCCAGCTCGTTGTGGCGCTGCTGGTGCAATTGGTGACATCGGGACACATGCCGAAAATCTTGTAGAATACATCACCGGATTACAAATTGAAGAACTTTGCGCTGATTTATCCATTTTTGTAGATGGTCGTAAATTAGACGATGATGGAAACATTTTAATACATTATAATAATGGAGCTCGTGGAGTATTACATTGTAGTCAAATTTGTAATGGTGAAGAAAATGATTTAAATGTCCGAATATATGGAACAAAAGCTGGATTAGTTTGGAAACAAATGGATCCAAATACGTTAATCGTAAAATCGAGAGATGAAGGAGCTCGAATTGTAAGAACGAATGTAGGTAAACTTTCTGCAAATGCGATGGCTCACACCCGGCAGCCAGCAGGACACCCAGAAGGATATGTTGAAACATTCGCAAATATTTACCGTAATTTCACTTTTGCGCTTCGTGCAAGATGGGAAGGTAAAAAAGCGGATCCGATGTATGATTTCCCTGGTATTGAGGAAGGCATTAAAGGTATGGCATTTATTGAAAATGTCGTACGTTCTGCAAAGGACAACAATAATAAGTGGACAAAATTTGAAATTTAATAACCTGTAATATGTCAAAAATTAAAGTAGGAATTGTAGGAACTGGTTTTATTGGACCTGCACATATCGAAGCCTTGAGAAGATTACCCAATGTTGAAGTTGCTGCACTATGTGAAGTAACGATCGAATTGGCTGAAGCAAAAGCAAAACAATTAGGGATCCCAAGATGGTATACCTTTGATGAATTGTTAAAACAAGAGGACATTCAAAGTGTGCATATCTGTACACCGAATTTCTTACATTATTCACAATCAAAAGCTGCCTTATTAGCAGGAAAGCATGTTGTTTGTGAAAAACCATTAGCAAAAGATTTACATGAAGCAGAAGAATTAGTTGCTTTAGCCAAACAAACGGGCCTAGTGAATGCGGTCCACTTTAACTTACGTTATTATCCATTGGTTCGTCAGATGAGAACCATGCGTGAAAAAGGCGATTTAGGTGAAATCTATTCTGTTTTAGGTTCTTACCTACAAGACTGGTTGTTTTATGCGACAGATTATAACTGGCGTTTAGAACCAGACAAATCTGGAGATTCAAGAGCGATCGCAGATATTGGTTCACACCTAATGGATATCATTGAATACATTACAGGTTTACATACGACCGAAGTAATGGCAGATTTCAATACGGTTCACCCTATTCGTAAAAAACCATTGAAGCCTGTAGAAACTTATTCAGGGAAAATGTTGAATCCTGATGATTATGCAGATGTACAAATCAACACAGAAGATACAGCAAACGTATTATTGCGTTTCAGCAATGGAAACAAAGGTTCAATCACTGTTTCACAAGTATCTGCAGGTCGTAAAAACCAATTGAAATTAGAGATTTCAGGAGCAAATAAAACATTTGCTTACAATTCTGAAAGACCAAATGAACTATGGATTGGTAATAGAGACCAAGCAAACCAAGTATTAATGAAAGATCCTTCTTTAGTGTATGCTGAAACAAGAGATATCATCACATTCCCAGGTGGACATAATGAAGGTTTCCCAGATACATCTAAACAATTGTTTAAAGAGGTATATGCAGCAATAGAAGCAGGAGGAAAACAACCAGAAAAACCTACCTACCCTACTTTTGCAGATGGATATCGTGAATTATTAATTTGCGAAAGAATCTTAGAAAGTACACGTAAACAAGCTTGGGTTAAAATATAATACAACATGCAAACGATAAAAGGACCAGCTATTTTCTTAGCACAATTTATGGGTGATGAAGCCCCATTTAATAATTTAGATAATATTACAAGTTGGGTTGCTTCTCTAGGATACAAAGGTGTACAGATTCCTTCTTGGGATTCGAGATGTATTGATTTGCAAAAAGCAGCAGAATCAAAAACTTATTGTGATGAAATCACTGGTATGTTAGCTGCTAAAGGCTTACAAATCACAGAACTTTCAACTCACTTACAAGGACAATTAGTTGCTGTAAATCCAGCTTACGACTTAGGTTTTGATGCATTTGCACCGGATTCGGTTAAAGGAAATCCAAAAGCAAGAACCGAGTGGGCAGTTCAACAATTAAAATATGCTGCGAAAGCCTCTCAAAACTTTGGTTTAAATGCACATGCAACTTTCTCTGGTGCCTTAATGTGGCACACTGTTTATCCGTGGCCTCAACGTCCTGCTGGACTAGTTGAACAAGGTTTTGCTGAATTAGGAAAACGTTGGATGCCAATTTTGAACACTTTTGATGAATGTGGTGTTGATTTATGTTACGAAATTCACCCAGGTGAAGATTTACACGATGGCGTTAGTTTTGAAATGTTTTTGGATGAAGTAAAAGGACATAAAAGAGCCAATTTATTATATGATCCATCTCACTTCGTTTTACAAGCGATGGATTACAAACAAAATATTGATTTTTACCACGAACGTATCAAAATGTTCCACGTAAAAGATGCGGAATTTAATCCAACGGGTAAGCAAGGTGTTTATGGAGGCTATCAATCGTGGGTAAATCGCGCGGGACGTTTCCGCTCTTTAGGAGATGGACAAGTAGATTTCAAGAGCATCTTCTCAAAATTAACCCAATATGGCTACCAAGGTTGGGCTGTTTTAGAATGGGAATGCTGCATCAAAGATCCTGTTCAAGGAGCAACCGAAGGGGCTCCATTTATTGCAAGTCATATCATCAAAGCAACAGAAAAAGTATTTGATGATTTTGCGGGAAGTGGTCCTGATACAGAATTAAATAAACGAATTCTAGGAATTTAATTTACAAAGGGACTTCGGTCCCTTTTTTTTCAAGCATGACTTATATTTCAGATCAATCCTTTTCAAAAATTGATTTTCAAAAAGACCACTTCTCAAAAGGGGAGTATGAAAATTGTCAATTTGAACATTGCAATTTTAATGAAATTGATGTCTCACAAACAAAATTTATTGATTGCACATTCACAGAATGTAATTTAAGCTTAATCAAGGTTAAAAATACAGCCTTTCAACAAGTAGAATTCAATTCTTGTAAAATGCTTGGGGTTTTATTTGAAACCTGCAATCCATTCGGATTGCAATTTAAATTTGCAAATTCTGTAATAAATAATTCCTCCTTCTATAAATTAAAAATCAACAAAACGAATTTCATTAATTGTCAATTACAAGAAGTTGATTTTTCTCAATGTGAATTAGTAGAAGCAAATTTTGAAGACAGTAATTTACTGAATGCAAAATTTGAAAATTGTAACCTAGAAAAAGCTCACTTCGAAACCGCGATGCACTTTAGTATTGACCCGAGAAATAATCGAATAAAAAAAGCAAAATTCGCAAAAGACAATTTGGAAGGATTGTTAGATTCTTTTGATATTCATATTAATTAATACCCCCGGTAAAACCAGGGGTATTAGTAAACTTATGAATAAAATAAGCAGCCGAAAATAGCACTACATTTTTAACAATATATTGCCCAACCAATGTAAGTGTAAAAAAGCTGGACCATGTTGCATTTGGCAATAAAATAATAGGCAAAAAGGTTGTAATCAGATGAAAAATTAGAGTGAAATAAGCATATTTTGTCAAGGATGGTAAAAACCATACTACACCTAATAAACATTCAAAAATTCCTAATGCAATCACAAATTGTGAAGATGACATAAGTCCTGATAAGGTTTTATGAAACAAATCCGACACTAATCCCTCTGCTGGAGAATTTCCCATTATTTTAAGTAATCCAAACCAAACATATACAACCGCTAACATGATCCTATTTAACCATGCTGCTTGGTGTAACATTTTTATATAATTTTTGTTGATCGTTACCATCTTATAAAAATTTTTATTTTTACTTATTACTTTTTACTTATTACTTTTTACTTATTACTTATTACTTATAAATTAGCTCCATCTAATTTCGCCTTCACCACAGAATATCCTCCAATCGCTTTTCCGTGCTCCCTTCCCATTGAGCAATCTAACCTAAAGTGAATAAGCCCATAAACACGTGAATCGGAAGCCTCCTGAGCGAAATTGTTAAATAAATCTGCTTTTTCAGGGAAGAAATAATTCATAACAGTAGCTCCTGCAAAGGAGAAAGTGGAATGTCCAGAAGTATAACTAGGAAAGTTAGGTAAACCCACAGAGGTTTTTAAACCATATTGCTGAGGTCTTGGACTGTAATAATAATATTTAGTTTCCCAACATCCTATGCCAGCATCCATCAATGCTGTACCAATATATGCCAATACTCTTGCCATTTTAATTTCAGAAAATTTAGCAGCTATTGCTTCATTAGCAGCAATACGATGCCAATGACCTGGCGGTGTATACGAACCTGGACCATCTGCCCAAAAATTTGCTATTCTCGCTTGTTCACGTGTTTGCCCTTTTTGAATATTTTGTAATTCTTTTAAATCTTTTTGAAACTCAGTAGAACCATCTACATATGGTTTAGCAGGTCTAATTTTTTCTAAAGTTCCACGATCAAAATTCCATGTTTTTACTGCTCCATAATTAGGAAGCATTGGCGGACGAACAGGAGTTTCTTGTGAAGTCCAAGGCTTATTAATTCCCATTGCTTTAGCATGTTCAATTAAATCTGGAACTAAGGTTTGATTATTTGAAGCGACCATACCGTCGGTTTTTGCTTTAGCCATCACTTTGGCTGCTACTTCTGCCCCTAATTTTACACCCGCAGTTACATCTGAAGTTACATTTTTACCAGCCCAAATACCGACATTTTTTGCTTCATCCAATTTAGATTTTAAATATTCAGCTTCCCCCGGAAACATGGCCAATAAAATCTGATATGAAGCCTGAGCCACTACCGCTTCTTCCGAAGGATACGCGGGAAGTGTGGAAGTAGGAAGCAAGGATTTAATTTGTACATCAATCGTATAAGCAGCCGGTCTATTATAGGTATATTTTGCTTTCCAAGTAGTGATCAAGGCATCATATTGAGCTACACTTAAATAGGCCAATGCACGAGCTGTATAGGGTGGATTAGCAAAAGGAAAGGCAGGATCTGCCTTTGGATTAGCAGCATCGGGAACCGGATATACACCATTCGCATTCGAAGCAGGTGGAACATTATATCTCGCAGCTAATTCTCGGGCAATTTCATTCCAACGATACACAGCACCAGCACCCCAATAATTGACCGCAAGTGTTTGTGCACTATTCAATTTACCAATGACATTATTTTTCAATGAATCTAATTCTTTCACAAAACTTGGATCTTTTACATCAACCGGTTTTGCCACTGCAATTTCAGAACCATTAGCCAACACAAATGTATTCCAATTAGCTCCGGATTCATTTAAACTTGTTGGTGCATATGGCTCAGCCACCGTTTCTAGTTCTAATTTCGTACAGGATGTAAGAAGAAAGAAAGAAAAAGTAAAAAGTATGACGTATGGGGTATAAGGTGTAAGGTATAACCTAATTATAGTAAAATTTGATTTTATATTTTCCATGGCTATTTGATAAAGGTGAATTGATACAATAAACCTATTGAATAGGTGGTCATTTGCGCAGTGTTTGTACCTTGAATTACATGTTGAATTCTTGCATTAACACCCAAATTTTTGGGTTGATATTTCCCATAAATTCCGACACTTGTCATCATCGTTTTATTAGTAGGGAATGGCATATCGTTTCTTCGCAAATTATCGCCTGCCACGCAAGCAAAGTGATCTACATACAATTCAATTTGATTATCCCATTTTAAATATCCTACCTTAAAACTTGCTTCAATTGCGTTTGGCACATCTGCAGTTGATGTATTGATCATTTGATTCCCATTCAAATAAGCATCACGATCTAATTGGCTAATTCCTCTAAAATGATAACCTACTAAAGCGTTGGTATAGAATTTTGTCGAGGGAAATTGATAGGTCAACATTCCACGAACTTGCACATCGGTTGCTTTATTTCCTATAGACAATGGCATAAACTCTGAAACATAATTAGAAACTGGAAGTGTCATACCAGCAACAAAATGCGAATTAAAACCCCTAGAAATATTCACACGTTGTTTTAACCAAAGTCCAGCATCTTGCCAGCCTTTTTGTCCTAATAAATTTCCAGCACTTGCTTTAGTTGTTATATAAGGAACTGAAATAATCAAATTGGTATTATCCTTGAGGCCATATGCAAGCATCAAAGAATAAGATTGAGTAGATACCGTTCCAAGATTTAAATTGTCACGATATAAGGTATTTTCCCAGTATTGATTCCAGTAAGTATTAGCATACATAAGAGCGGCACAAATATCCTTTTTTGCCATGTAGACATGGTCGTTTGGCATTTGTGCTATGATTTGATTTCCTAAGCCCACAAATAGGATTAGGAAAAAGCATAGCTTTTTCATTTTAATTAATTTTATTGAATACAAAAAATTTACAATTCTGACTCTGCAGAATTGTTTACATTAAATTGTCAAAAAAATTAACTAAACCTGGGAGGTGAAAATAATTGGGAAGAAAACGTAGATAACGCAATCTTAGGTGCAGAAAAGTTTACATTAACCTGCGACCAATCCATGATGTAGAGAATAAACGTTTGTTTGGAATCACAATATTCTTTAACCAATAAATTAATTAAACTTGACTTGGAATGGTCGTGCTTGGGTGAATCATTTTTAAGGTGTTGGTCAACCATCTCTGCCAACTCAAGAAAACTTTCACGAGCAGAATGATTGGCAACCATTGTTGTAATTAAGGTATCGCCTTCCATCTTTTGTTCTACCATTTGGTAAAACTCATCACCTTTTTGAATTTGCCCTTCAAGCTTTTTAGGTTCTTGCCACTTAGCTTCATTATAGGGTAATGAAATAGGAAGTTTTAATACAACTTTATCTAATTGCGTAATTTCTTCTGTTGAAATTTCAGAAGAAGATTGATTCAAAAACTGTAAAGCAAAACCACCTGCTTGATAAAGCAACACTAGAATTAGTAAGATGGCGCTAAGTTTTTTCATAAATGAGTATTGCAAATTTATTTATTTTTCTACGACAGTCCCCAATTCGTTGGAAATATTTTTTTGAATTTCTTTCAATTCCACAAATTCAAGTAACAAATTATTCATTTCTTGCTCGGTACCTTTGAACGATTTCAATTTTTCTAAAATCTCAGAAAGTTTTTGATCATTATAAGTTTTACGTAATCGTAGAATATTTTTAAATGCAAGATCTTCTAAAAGTTCATTTTCAACTTTGACATAAATTTCATGTTTTTCTCTCCATGCCGTAGAAAGTTGATGTTTTTCAGCTGAAATATCAATTGCCAATCGTTGTACTTCTTCATCTTCATGATGTAAATAAAAATCCGAAGCCGGATTTTTATCTTGATGAAATGCCACACGAGCAAATCCTAATACCTTGTTAAATAATTCCGTATGAAAATGAATTCCTTCCAACTCATCAACCATATAATGCAATAAAGTAACTCCTGGTGCTTGTACTGGACTAATTTCCAAATTCCCGAAATTGATCAACAAACGAATACACTCATATTCTTGATAATAGATCGGATCTTGTATTTCTTGCTCTTTCGTTGGAACAGGTTCGATAATTTCCTGCAACTCTTGACGTTGTTGCTGAGAAATCTCCGGCAAAGGACTTACATTTTGTTTAAGTGTTTTTAAATGAATTTTATTCATTTCACTCAACAACACATCCTCCCCCATTTTCATCATTCCAGCTACCTTTTGAATAAAAAGGCTTCGTTGAATGGCATCTGGAATTTTGGAAATACTCTGCACCATTTCCTTTACCACCTCAGCTTTTTTGAATGGATCTTCACCTGCTTCAGAAATAGACAAGGAGGCTTGGAAGGAAATAAAATCCTTTGCTTCTTTTTTTACAAAGTCTACAAATGCTTCAGATCCCATTTTACGAACAAAAGAATCTGGATCATGTCCTTCCGGAAAAACAACCAAATTAACCTGCAAACCCTCTTCCAAAATCAAATCCATCCCTCGTAAAGCAGCTTTGATACCAGCTGCATCTCCATCATATAAAACGGTGATATGTTTTGTAAAGCGACCAATTAACCTAATCTGCTCAGTGGTCAAGGAAGTACCAGATGAAGCCACTACATTTTTTACACCTGCTTGATGTAAAGAGATCACATCTGTATACCCTTCCACCAAATAACACATATCCTCTGAGCGGATTGTATTTTTGGCTTGAGAAATCCCATAAAGAATTTGCGATTTATGGTAAACCTCTGTTTCTGGTGAATTTAAATACTTGGCTTGACTTTTTGCGACATCAGATTTCAGTATTCTGGCACCAAAGGCAATCGTTTTACCGGAAACATTATGAATGGGAAAAATTACTCGATTGCGGAAGCGATCAAACATTTTTCCATCATCATTTTTTTGAGTTACCAATCCAGCCTTTTGAATCATCTCTTCTGTAAATCCTTGCTTTAAAGCAGTTTTCAGTAAGATATCCCATGATTCTGGACTATAACCTAATTCGAAGGCTTCCATGGTGGCTTCGGAGAAGCCACGTTCTTTGAAATACGATTTTGCGATTGATTTTCCTTCATCAGTATCATTTAACTGTTGTCTAAAAAAATCCTTTGCCCAATCTAAAATTATAAATAAACTTTCACGCTCATTTTGACGTTGAACTTGATCGTCTGTTAATTCTTGTTCTTGAATTTCGATGCCATATTTTTTGGCTAAATGTCGAAGCGCTTCGCCATAACCAAGTCCTTCGATGTCCATGATAAAACGAACAGAATCACCTGCTTTGCCGCAACCGAAACATTTATAAATCCCTTTACTTGGAGAAATGGAAAAAGAAGGTGTTTTTTCTCCGTGAAACGGACAACATGCCCAATAATTTGCTCCTTTTTTTTTGATTGTCACATAATCCCCTATCACATCTGAAACAGATGCGGCCTGTTTGATTCGCTCAACCGTTTCGGGATCAATTCGCATAATTAATTAGTTATCTAGTGATCTAGTGATCTTGTGATCCAGTGATCTAGTGATCTATTAATTTTTTATAAAAGCAATCCAGCTAAGGTGGCGGACATGTAAGAAGCTAAAGTTCCTGCAATAAGTGCCTTAAATCCTAATTTCGCTAAGTCTGATCGACGAGTTGGAGCTAATTCTCCAATTCCTCCGATTTGAATAGCAATCGAACTAAAGTTCGCAAATCCACATAAAGCAAAACTTGTAATAGCAATGGTTTTGGGATCCAATGTTGCTTTAATTTTCATCAAATCAAGATAAGCTACAAACTCATTGACAACCATTTTTTCACCCATTAATGCACCTGCAGCTTCAATATCTTTCAAGGGTACTCCCATGGCAAAAGCGAACACCGAAAATAATTTTCCCAAGATTAAATTCATAGATAAATTTGGCATATTCACCAAACTACCAATATGTCCTAAACCAATATCCACCAAAGCAATTAGAGCAATAAAACCAATTAACATGGCAATAACGTTTAATCCAACCTTTAATCCCTCCGAAGCTCCAGCAGAGATTGCATCAACCAAATTGGCATGTGATTTAGAGATTTCTAATTTGACTTCACCATGTGTTTCCGATTTTTCCGTTTCAGGAAACATGATTTTCGAAATAACCAATGCACCCGGAGCAGCCATTAAACTTGCTGCTAATAAATAGGGAGCAGGCACTCCTAAAGAAATGTAAACAGCCATTACTCCTCCTGCAATACAAGCAAAACTACCCGTCATGGATGCCATTAATTCTGAATTAGTCATATTTTTCAGATAAGGCTTAATCATGATTTGGGCTTCAACTTGTCCCACAAATGTACTAGCTACATTTGATAGAGCTTCTGCACCACTTACTCCCATCAACCAATGTACCCCTTTACCTATGAATGCAACTACACGTTGTAAAATACCTAAATAGTAAAACATATTAACCAAAACAGCAACAAAAATGATGGTTGGTACCACTTTGAAGAAGAAAATATATTCATTACCAGCTCCAAAAGCTTTTCCCATCAATTCCCTATTCACCAAAGAACCAAATACGAACATCGCACCTTTATCAGCTTGTCCAAGCAGTGTATTGATTGAATCTCCTAACCATTGAAAAACAACTTGACCCGTTTCCGTTTTTAAAATAAAAATGGCTAAAACAACTTGAAGAGCAAATCCCACTCCAACGGTTCTATAGTTAATTGCTTTTCGATTATTCGAAAGTAAATAGGCTAAACCCAAAATTAAAATGATACCTAAAAGTCCGGTAAATCTTTCCATTCTATATGTTAATTGATAAATTCTTAAGCATTATTAGCTTCAAGAGAAATTGTATATTGGTTAAATTTAATCTGATTTATTAAATTTTCTTCACTTAAGTGGTAGAATTCTGTATGAATATTGAAATGTTTATTACTTTCTACTTTCCAGTATCCACCATCTTCCTGCATTTCATATGAATTTTTGGTATCCCTTAAATTCCAATCTAAAATGGTAATCGCTTGATTTCTAACACGGGGATTCACTAATTCAAACAATGATTCAATTCTACGATCAAAGCTTCGCACCATGACATCCGCAGAGCCGCCGTAAACTTTTGGTTCACCTGCATTGTGAAAATAGTACAAACGAGTATGTTCTAAATAATCTCCAACAATTGATTTAATAAAAATATTTTCTGAAAGTCCTTTTCTTTGAGGACGAATACAACAAATTCCTCTTACAATAAGTAAAATAGGTACACCTGCCTTTGAGGCTGCATATAATGCCTCTATTACTTTTGTATCTTGCAAGGAATTAATTTTCCAACAAATACCAGCTGGAATTCCATTTTTATGATTTTCAACTTCTAGCTCAATCATCTCAATCAAACGATTTCGCATATCTCTTGGAGCGGTAATCAAGTGCTCATATTGAGTTGGCATTGAATGACCCGTTATTACATTAAAAAATTCTGCAATATCTTGGGTAATACGCGTATCAGTTGTCAATAAACCAATATCAGTATATAATTTTGCCGTATCCTCATTATAATTACCAGAGGATAAATGCGCATAACTCATCACATGTGTTCCTTCATTACGAATCACTTGTAAAAGTTTTGTATGTGTTTTTAATCCTGGTATTCCATAAATCACAAAACAACCCGCCTTTTGTAAACGTGTTGCTTCACGAATATTATTTTCTTCGTCAAAACGCGCCTTAACTTCAAACAAAACCGAAACGTGCTTACCCTGTTCGGCGGCGCGAAAGAGCGCATTTGAAATGCGCGAATTTTTTGAAATACGATAAAGTGTAATTTTTATCGCTAACACATTGGGATCTTCTGCTGCTTGTTCGAGTAATTGAACAACAGGTTCAAAGTTATTATAGGGGTGATGTAATAAAATATCACCCTTTTTCATGGTTTCAAAAATATCATTGATCACAATAGACTTTAAACCAATGGGTGGCACAACTGCCGGATTTTTCGGCATTTGATTTTTGAATTCTGGACGTTTTAATATTTGCCAAAAACAAGTGAAATCTAAAATGGAATCTTTTACAAAAATATCTGACTCATCTAAACTCCATCGTTTTAACATCTCTTCCATTAAATAGGAAGAATAATTTTTTTCAACTTCAACACGCGTTATTCTACCTAAACGACGGTCTTTAATTTTCTTTTTAATTTCATCCACAAAATCAGTTTCCTGATCTTCATGTTCTACAACATCAAAATCGCCATTACGAGTAATTCTGAACAAACTGACAGAATCGATTTCAATGTTTTTATATAAAATGTGAAGGCTATGACGAATAATTAATTCAATAGGTAAAAAGAGCACTTCGTTTTCTCTTTCGATGGTATAAAAACGATTCAAATTGGTTGGTATTTGAACAAAAGATATTTTCATATCTTTTTCGTTTTTATTCTTTAAAGGTTTTAAAGAAGGCGCACCCACACTTACCACTCCGAAAATCAACGTTTTAGCTAACAAACTCGGAAAAGTATGTGTGTTATCAAAAACCATTGGAGTAAGCATTGGATAAATTGTCCGGTTAAAATACAATTCTACTTCCTCTAATTCACTTTCTGTTAAATCTGGAAAATCTGCTAATTTCAATCCATTTTCTGAAAAAAGCGGTAAAATTTCCTCTAAAAAAAGTCGATGCTTCTCTGTACTAAATTCTTTAGCTGCAGCAATTAATGTTTGCTTGAAAGGCAATTCTCTCAATCCAGAATTATCAGTTCTTTCTTTACCAAAGTCAATATAATTATATAAAGACCCTACACGTATTGTAAAAAATTCATCTAAATTAGATGCAGTGATAGCTAAAAATTTTAATCGATCAAATAAATTTTTAGAAGTATCTCTCGCCTGATCAAGCACGCGCTCATCAAATTTCAACCATGATAAATCACGAGAAATAAATTTCGATTTCTCGATAATTTCTTGATTTTTCTGAAGTGATTTTTCTAATTTACGATTCGACTCTCGTGGTGCAAGTAAATTAATCTTCCAATTTTTGGGTTGTAAGAATGACAAAAGATTCTCCCCTTGAGAATCTTCTGCCATAATTTCATCCAAGCGATCTTTCGATTGGCCCATGTTAATTTTGAGGTATGTTATTTTTTATGGCTTGATAATCTGTGCCTAAACGACCCATTTCAACCAACAAAAATCGTTGTAATTCTGCATTAAACACTTCTTTTTGCTCGGATGCTAAAGAATTATAGAAATCTTTTAACTCTTGATTAATAGACAACTTCTCTTCCTCACTTGAAGCATTTATAGCACGAATATGATATGATTTAAAATCAAAATCCATTACACATCCACTTTAGCATATTTAGCATTCTTCTCAATGAAATCTCTTCTTGGAGCAACTTCATCTCCCATTAACATTGAGAATAATAAATCTGCTTCAATTGCTGACTCAATAGTCACTTGCTTCAATGTTCTTGTTTCTGGATCCATAGTTGTTTCCCACAATTGCTCTGCGTTCATCTCTCCAAGACCCTTGTAACGCTGAACACCAACACTTTCTTCCTTGCCTCCTCCAGCTAAATCACGAACAGCTTCATCTCTTTGTTGCTCATTCCATACATAACGAACCTGTTGTCCTTTTTTAACTTGGTACAATGGAGGTTGAGCAATATAGATATATCCATTATCAACCAATTCTCGCA
>JACCDM010367760.1_pt1 | contig 19288 bp, 21 predicted proteins | sample 7445851 | NCBI WGS metagenome assembly JACCDM01 (sample SAMN15323438, study PRJNA562643) | freshwater metagenome | isolation source: river surface water | place: USA:Blue River Watershed | collected 2017-08-16
GCTGAAAAAGCAGAAACAGAAGTAAAAAAACCAGCCGCAAAAAAGGCCGACAAAAAAGCTAAGTAATCCCACACATGCAGGAGGCTATTCAAATACGAGCCATCGCACCAGAGGATAATCAGGCACTCGCACAGGTTATCCGTACGGCTTTGGCTGAGTTTGGCGCGAATAAACCAGGAACTGTATACTTTGATCCCACAACCGATGCGTTGTATGAACTTTTTCGCACACCAGGCTCTGCCTATTTTGTGGCCCTAGATGCCAACCAAGTAATCGGCGGATGTGGAATTTTTCCAACCGAAAACTTGCCAGATGGAACCTGTGAGCTGGTTAAACTATATGTCAACCGTACCGCACGTGGCAAAGGATTAGGCAAGTTATTACTAGAAAAGTCGATGAAATGGGCAAAAGACAATGGATATACCCAAGTCTATTTGGAATCTATGCCCGAACTTTCCAAAGCTGTTTCCATCTATGAGAACTTGGGATTTGAAAATCTTCCCGGTCCATTAGGCAATAGCGGTCACGATGGATGTGACATCTGGATGATCAAAAATCTATAAAAAAAGACCTCGAATCCCTTCGAGGTCTTTTAATTTAATTGAGCTTTATTTCTTATTTCAAAGAATTAATGTACTTCGCTAATTTTACTGCGTCTTCCTTTGGTACATTAGTCATAGGTGCCATAGGAGGATAACCAGGCCAGTTTGACGGCTGAGGCTTTGCAATCAAAGCGACAATTTTGTCTACTGAATATTTCTTTTTTGCCACATCTTTGTAAGCAGGTCCCACCAACCGGGTATCTACTTTGTGACATGCAAAACATGTATACTTTTGCATCAATGGCTTAATATCTGCTGGAAAATCTTCCGCTTTCGCTTCGAAACCAAATGCAGCCGCAGCGAATGCGACAGTCATAATTAATTTAGAGTAAGTTTTCATATGGTAATATTCGTTAATCGATTTTGCTAGTACGCACACTTATTTATTGATGCAAATTAATGGATTAAATCTAATTTGTTATCCCTTTTTTACAGAATCAACAGCATTTCTTACACTTCCATGTTTTTCTAGCAAATTGGCTGCCTCTTCCTCACCCACTCCCGTAGCCTCGCATACCATCCGAATCGCCCGTAAAACTAATTTATGATTACTCAATTGCATATCCACCATCTTATTCCCACGCACTTTTCCCAGACGTATCATCACCGTCGTCGAAATCATATTCAAGACTAATTTCTGAGCTGTTCCCGATTTCATCCGCGTACTTCCCGTGACATATTCAGGTCCTACTAACACCTCCACAGGGTAGTTTGCCTCCGCCGCAATCACACTACCCCCATTACAAACAATGCAACCGGTTAAAATTCCACGTGCATTCGCCGCTTTCAAACCTCCTACCACATACGGCGTTCTACCCGAAGCCGCAATACCGATCACCGTATCTAAGGGGCCAATACCAAAACCTTCCATATCTTTCCATGCCTGCTCAGGGTCATCTTCCGCATTTTCCACCGCCTTTCGAATCGCACCATCTCCACCTGCAATAATGCCGATAACAAGATCAAAAGGCACTCCGTACGTTGGCGGACATTCAGAAGCATCTACCACTCCAAGCCGACCGGACGTTCCTGCGCCTATGTAAAACAACCGCCCACCTTGCTCCATTCGAGGTACAATTTGATTAACCAATGCCTCAATCGCAGGTATGACTTTTTCAACAGCCATGGGTACCGTTTTATCCTCGGCATTCATTTGGCGCAAAAGCGTTTCGACCGATTGCTTATCTAAATCTTCGTAATTAGATGCCGATTCCGTGGCCAATAAAGTTAAATTTTCCGCCATGTGTTAGTTTGATAATTTTGCCAAATTCGCAAAGAAATGTGGAATCGTTTCAATTCCCTTGTAAAAGTTAAATAAGCCATAATGCTCATTAGGCGAGTGAATCGCATCTGTATCCAATCCAAATCCCATCAATATCGACTTAACGCCTAACTCCTTTTCAAACAAGGCGACAATCGGTATGCTTCCTCCACCTCGCGTAGGAACAGGTTCTTTCCCAAAAGTTGTTGCCAGCGCATCCGATGCAGCTTGATACGCAATGCTATCCGTAGGCATGATGTAAGCCTCTCCGCCATGATGTGCCTTTACAGTCACCTGAACTCCTTTGGGCGCAATAGATAAAAAATGAGCTGTGAATAAACGTGTAATTTCCTCCGAACTCTGATTAGGCACTAAACGCATAGATATTTTCGCATAAGCCTTAGAAGGTAACACGGTCTTCGCTCCCTCTCCTGTATAACCACCCCAAATACCATTTACATCTAAGGTAGGACGAATCGAAGCACGCTCAATCGTTGAATAACCTTTCTCCCCATATACGGTTTGAATACCTAAATCCTTTTGATATGCATCTAAATCGAAAGGTGTTTGCGCCATCGCCGCACGATCTGCCGCACTTAGCTCAAGCACCCCATCATAAAATCCAGGAATCGTAATGTGATTGAATTCATCATGGAGAGAGGCAATCATTTGACATAAAATGTTAATTGGATTTGCGACCGCTCCTCCATATACGCCAGAATGCAAATCACGGTTAGGCCCTTGAACAGACACCTCCATGTAACTTAACCCACGTAGTCCCACATCAATCGATGGAATGTCATTTGCAATGATGGCCGTATCCGAAATCAAAATAACGTCGGAGGCCAACAGCTCTTTATGTGTTTCCACAAAATGTCCTAAGTTATCAGAACCTACTTCCTCTTCTCCCTCAATCATAAATTTAACGTTGCACGTTAATTCCCCGCTCGCATGCATTGCCTCAAAGGCCTTGATATGCATAAAAACCTGCCCTTTATCATCACAGGCACCCCGCGCGAAAATTTTGCCGTCTTTAATGATGGGTTCGAATGGTGGATTATCCCATAAATTCAAGGGATCTGCTGGTTGCACATCGTAATGTCCATAAACTAAAACCGTAGGTGCGGCAGGGTCAATCATCTTCTCACCATAGACAATGGGAAAACCAGCCGTTTCCTCCAATCGGACCTGATCTACTCCCGCTGTGCGCAAGCTATTGGCAACCCATTCAGCCGTTTGACGAACAGAATTGGCATATGCAGGATCAGCGGAAATCGAAGGGATACGTAAAAATTCAAATAATTCTGCCAAAAAACGATCGTGATTGGCCTGTATAAAATCTTGTGTATTTTTCATGGGTTGTCGGCGGAATTGAATGTAAATTCCATCAACAAATATAAAAAAATAAACGCAAGCTTTACTTCTTCGCGGGGATAAGGTACATGCGATTTTCCGTTCCTTTGAATATGCGAACGATGTTCATCCGATGGGTAAATACGACCAAGGTGGCAATAAATATACCAAAGTAAATTATCGGAGGTTCCACTGGACCAAAAACGCCCCAACTGAGCAATACAGGGAATAAGACCGAGGCTACCATGGAACCCAATGATACATAATGCGAAATGGCAAAAACAAGCAAAAAGATTAAAATACTAGCAAGCGCAGCTTGTGGATGCAAGGCCAAAACCATACCTAGGGTAGTTGCAACACCTTTACCCCCTTTGAAATTACAAAATATGGGAAGCAGGTGACCGATAATGGCCAAAAAGCCAAAAAAGATTTTGAGAGCAACACAGGTTTGCCAGTCCACAATGTGCATGTAATACAGAACGGATGCCAAACTTGTAGCTAAAAAACCCTTCAGGGCATCCACGAATAAAACAATACTCCCCGCCTTTTTCCCCAATACACGAAATGTATTCGTAGCCCCCGCATTACCACTTCCGTGTTGTCTAATGTCAATTGAATGATACGTATTTCCATACCAAATCGCAGTAGGAATCGAACCAAGCAAATAACTTAAAATTGAAAAAGCGGTAATTAGTAAAATCATAAATCGGCAATAAAAGCGCGAAATAGCGTTTGTTCAAATATAGGTCGCTAATCTACTAAAATCAAGAAGTTCAAAAAAGTTCTTGAAATGTTTAAATTTTGGTCTTTATAATATACCAAAACCAGCACTAAAAGTGAAAATTAATCGACCCCATCAAGCGGAAGAGATCTGGATTTCCATGGTCTAAATAGCTCAGACGATGAAATGCTTGGAGTCGAAAAAGTTTGAAAATATTATCAATGCCATAGCCTACTTCCACAAAAGCTTTTTTAGGATCCAATGAATCAAAATCATAACGATCCGTATACCTAGATGCAAGCGGACGATTTACCTCTTGCATAAGCGCTCGGTTAGAGGATCGCTGACTTCCATAAAGCACATTCGTACTCACAATAAATCGCCATTTTAACTTCTTAATAAGAGGTATGCGATTAAACAACAAACCCTCAAAATTATGGTTGTACTGCAAGGAAGCGAATCTATCACTGACAAACTCAAAATAATTCATCGTTGAAAATGCACTGCGCACAAACATAAATGTCTCATTTCCTAAATGTGGAAATAATAGCGGTGCGGGTAGATTAGAGGGAGTGTATCCCGCCGATAAGGTATAATCTGATCGACCAAATTTACCTACACGAAATGTTTGGTATGCCTTAATGGTGAATCGATGGTAGTTGAAATCACCGCCCAGCAACCCCTTGAATCCTTGCTGGTAGCGGAACGTAATAACAGGTATGCGGCGCGTAGCCAAGGTTACCTTCTCGTTACCATTCAAAATAAATGTTTCATTCTTTGCAAAGCGGGCTTCAAGCGTAATGAATGTTTCATTGTAGTGATCTTGCACGGGAGAATCTGCTCCCAACTCGGGCTGCAAACGATACTGAAAACGGAATAGTGGATCGAATGAACGCATATTCATGGAACCCGTTAACCGAAACCCACGGATGAATTCCGTTGAAAAAAACGCCTCTGAATCACGTCGAAAAAATGCACCAGAAAAGGAACCCCACCGCGTAAATGCATAAAATAACTTGTTGTCCCCAATCTGCTCGGGCGTTAATCCCACACGTTCCAAATCATAGCTATGCCGTATTCCAGCCACCGTCCATTTACTTTTTGAAAACAGATAATTGACTTCACCCGAATATTTTGGAATTAAATCCTTCGTTCCAAAACTTGCATGGCCCCTAAATATCCATTTCGAATCAAACTGCGCATTCGTCCGAAATCCCAAACGCACCCGAGCTCCTTCAATCTGGTTGATCGCTAATCCAGAGATATAAGGTCCCACATCCATGTCATCAAACTTCCGAAAGCCTCCGACCACAACATCTGCAATCTCCACATAAGTACGTACAGCAGGAACCGACTTGACTGAATCTATCATTGAAAAAGCAAGTAAATCTTGTCGGCTCAATGACTCATGACGTGCATTTTTCCAGTAATCTGGTGTAGACTCACGCGCATCTTCAGCAACCTCAGAGGTGCGGTCGTAAAATGATAAAGGGTGCGGCTTATTCAACACAAAATCCTTGTTGGAAATATACATTTTCAACAGCATACCTGCAGAACCCTTTGAAATTTCTTCTAGATCAACTAAAAACCGAGTACGTGAAGGCATCCATACACCTTCCGAAGTTTGATCGAGTTCCTGTGAAATTTTAACTTTTTCAATAAAATTTAGATTGGCCGCCTTTCCCACCGTGACATCGATTTGCGTTAATGCAAAGTGCGTGGTATCAATCCACATTTGACCTGTATAGGTTAAATCAGCAGGATTTTTAGGTTCAAATTCAATTTGATAGCAGATTCGTCCTCCTACTTTGACTGTGTCCTGTAAATAATACCTATAAATTTGCTTCCATTGTTCGCCAATGGGACTCGCAAAATCTTTGCCAAAAAAAGTGATGAAATTTTGGTAAAAGTTATAATTGGCCACTAGATTTCCACCTACCAATTGGGAAATCACGCCGCCTTCCCCCACGCCTACCCCTTTGATATTGGTCTTAATTATATGCTCTCTCCGCCGCCGAGGTGATTCAAGGTAGTAAAATTTACTTACCGTTTCCGTGATGTAGGTTGGTATCAACAATTTGCCGTCATCGCCCGCCTGCTGTTCAAATTTTTTGACCGACGAGGAAATGTCACGCATCACCTTTTTTTCTTTGAATTTTTCGGAAATATTATCAACATCCAATTCCATTTTGGCATAGGAATCAAATTCGTAGGCAGTTAGTTGAATACGATCATTTCGATTTTTATTGGCCTGAACAGATCGCAAAATCCGAAATGCTGGATTTTCACCAGAATAAACCTTCACTTCTGATAAAGCAGATGAACTAGGAGTAAGTTGGAAGTCGGTGGTATGAACGCCTGCTATGCGAGGAACAAATTTAACACGCCGATTATACCCGATGGAGGAAACGAAAAGCGAATCAGCCGCCACTTTGGATTGAAAAGAATAAACGCCTTGGAAATTTGTTGTTCCACCGCTATTCACTCCACTAAGCCCAACAGACGCAAAGGGGACTGGATCACCTGTTTCTGCATCCGTAACGATCCCTTTGTAGCTATATTGAGCTTCTGCGTGTAACGCAATAACCAAGAAAAACAATACCAGCCAGCGGCTATTGCGACTCAATATCATGCGAAAAGTTATTTTTTTCACTTTTTACCCAGGTTATTCACACTGAAAAATCTGTGACTCCTGAACAAACTTTTTAAAGTTAGCCAGCGCGCGTGCCCGATGCGCTATTTGATTTTTTTCTGATAAAGTTAATTCGGCGAATGTCCTATCCATGCCCTCTGGTACAAAAACAGGATCATACCCAAATCCCTGTGATCCACGGGGCTCTGCCTCTATTTGTCCATGTATTTCACCCTCAAACGCATAGTATTTTCCCGCATGATGCAAAGTCATCACCGTGACAAATCGGGCGTGCCGGTTGGCCTCACCACGTAAGGCCTCCAATAACTTAGTCACATTAGCAGCATCACTCGTAGGTATACCAGCATAGCGAGCCGAATAAACACCTGGCGCCCCGCCCAAAGCTGTCACTTCTAAGCCTGAATCATCTGACAAACACGTAACTCCACTGAAATTTTGTGCGATAAACTGAGCCTTTTGCATTGAGTTTTCGGCTAAGGTGGATCCCGTTTCTGGAATTTCAACCGCAAGACCAAGTTCAAAGACAGTCCGAAAATCAAAAAGATCTCCTAAGAGATCCTTGATTTCATCTATTTTATGCCTGTTTTGAGTGGCCAAATAAATTATTGGTTTCATAATCCTTACGGAGCAATGACAGAAATTTCAAAATATAAAGGGGAATAACCCGGAATGGCCGAATTGCCAGCCGTACCATACGCGAGAGCATGTGGCATAACAACTGCAGCTTTCTCCCCAACCCGCATTTTTTTCAATGCCTCCGTAAAACCTGGAATCAAACTTCGCTGACTTAACACAAAAGGAACTGTGGGCGTACCAAGTGTGCCCGAATCAAATATGGGGTTGTAGACTATGGCACCCGAGGCCGCATCTTTGTGTACATAACTATATCCTAGCCGACCCGTGTAATTCACCAGTACCGGTGCATCAGCAGCGACGGATGCTCCTGTCGGATTATCCACTAACTTCTTAAAAAATAATCCTGAACTTGTTTTTTCTGGATTATCGATGCCATAGGTTTTCAGCATAAATGCAATCTGTGCAGCCTCATCGCGGATGGCATCGATGGTTAGATCAAGTCGAATCACCGAATAAGCCGGTACATCACCATAGGAAGTACCTCCAAAAGCCAAAGCAGATGGTATAATGAAAAGACCACTTTCACCCTCTTTTAAATAACTAAGTGGTAAAGCAAAAATTGATTGTGCTGAATTAGCACCCCAAACTAGTGAGCGATTAATATTTTTTGAACGTGAGGTAGAATCAATGATCGTACCATCCAACAAAGTCATCTTGTAGTGAAAGGTCACTAAATCGCCCGTATTTCTAGGAATTCCAGCACTACCTGAAGAAGGAATTTGATAGTATAATCCTTCAGGGGACTTCTGTAGAGTAAGATTTTTGAGCTTGATGTAATTTTGAATCTCAGTCTCATTCTTGTTGGCCGGATCCTCATCTGGACCCAAATTACAACTACTTAGCAAAACAAAACAGCTAAGAACTACTCCTAAAATATATTTCATCTACTTATTGAATTTTAGCAACATAAATTTCAAATACAAGCGGCGTAAATCCAGGAATTTTTGTCCCAGATCCTTTTTCGCCATATCCTAAAGAAGAAGGAAAAACAAGTACTGCTCGCTCACCTAGACGCATCTTAGCCACGCCCGCTGAAAAGCCTGCAACAGTTTGAGAGCTTCCAATCGTCACAGAAAAACTATCCGTACGTGCCATATTTCCGTCAAAGGCCAGTCCATTTAAAAAACGGCCGGTATATTTTAATTTAACGACTTTCCCCGATGCAGGAATTTCCCCCGTACCTGGTGTTAAACTAATGTAGCGTAAGCCTTCAGCTGTTCTTTCTTTCACTGTATACTTATTAGCTGCAATAAATTCGTCTATTCGATCATTTTGACTCCGCACGGAATAGTTTTTAATAACAACTTTCAGAGGCGTAAATGCAGGAAGGCCATCGAAAGATTGAGATGTGCCGGGCAAGGCCAAAACAGCTTCCTCACCATCTTTCAGATAGGACATTAATCGGGCAAAAATGGGATTCAAATATCCAAATTGATACACCAATGGATCCTTAGTGCGCTCAATTACTTGACCCGTAAGCAGATTGGCAAGTTCATACTGCATCGATAAGGTATCGCCCTTGGACGCTAGCTCACCTGACGTATTGGTTTTGGTTAACGCATAGTATCCACCATTTTCAATGGCGATGGGCGTCTGATTTTGTTTTGCGAAATATGCTAAAATTTGGGCCTGATTTTCTTTAGCCTTAACATCATCTGCTAATTCCACGTTGGACAAACAAGAACTCATCGTCCATACTGCAAGAACTGCCCAAAACCCTTTTTGAATACTACCTATCATAATGTTTACTAAACGAAAAAAACGTTTCTTTCGTATCAACCTAATAAAAAGGGGGAATGAATCCCCCTTTCTTTATCTATTTCTTGTTCAATACCTCCACTTCAAATACCAAAACAGAATTTGCTGGAATAGGACCACGACCTTGATCTCCGTATGCTAATGGCGAAGGAATCACAAACATCCCTTTTCCACCTGCCTTTAACAACGTTAACGCTTCGTTAAATCCTGGAATCATTTGACCTAATGGCATCTCTGTGTTAGATCCCTTATCAAATTCTTTTCCATCTAAAAAAGTACCGCGGTAGTTCACAATCCATGATTCGCCCATTTGTGGTGTCGCACCTTGTCCCGGCTTTTCGATACTTGCAAATAAACCTGAAGCTGTTTTTGTAAATTTCTTACCTGATTTCGCAATGAATGCTTGAATCATTGCTGGCTGTTGTGCAAGTAATTTTGCCGCATCTGCCTTCGCTTGCGCTGCTTGCCCTGCCATTTCTTTTTCAAATTCCGCCTTAGACTGAACTTTCAAAATCTTTACCGTATACTTTAAATCTGTACCCGGCTTCAAGAATGGAGGCAAAGGAGCCTGAACTGTTTTTGCCAAGCTATCAATGGGAACCAAAATAGTTGCGGAATCACCCACAGACAATAAACGTAGTCCATTCTCGAATGTTCCCTTAAACGCTCCTGGCGCACCTTGTGGTGGTTGAACCATCCCTTTGCCTGGTTGGCCATCCTTACGCGTATCCTGCAAAACAGAATCTGCGCCATTTTTGATCACCAAATCAAACGTAATGATATCCCCGTCCTTCAACTTTTTAGCATTGTCGTCATGGCTGTGGATTTGAATTTTTACTCCTTCAATAACTTCTACTTTATCCTTGTTACAAGCTGTCATTAAAACAGTAGCAGAAAATAGGACACCTAAGGTTTTACGCATGATTTGTTCGTTTATATTTATAAATTTTTAACTCGTTTAATTTCAGAAAGGTACAAAGGTAACACTTCTAGCAATTTTTCCTTCGCTTCCGCAATTCCTCCCGCAGAAAAACGTCCACCGGAAGCATTTTTATGTCCTCCCCCCTCAAAATAAGTTGACGCAAATTGATTCACCGCAAAAGGCTCAATCGACCGAAAAGATAGCTTCACACCATCTGGACGCTGAATCATGCAGATAGACCAAATCGCCCCAGCCAATTGCAATCCATAATTTACGATGCCTTCTGTATCACCCGGTTGTGAATGAAATTGTTTCTGATCTTCCTCCGTAATCCACATCAATGCCAGATGGTAATCCGGCAAATACTCCAAGCGATTCGCCAATACATGACCCATAAATTGCAAACGCTGCAAGCTCGCGGAATCAAAAACCTTGCGATGTACCGCATTCGTATTTACGCCTTTATGTATCAATGCCGCAACAACCTCATGCACATGCGCTGTGGTATTGGGATGCCGAAAGGATCCTGTATCCGTCATGATTCCCGAATACAAACAGGACCCCATATCCGTATCGATTAATTCTCCATCTCCCCATTCGTGAATCAAATCAAAGATCAATTCGCAGGTAGAGGCGGCAATCGTCCGATGATAATAGTAATCCGCAAAATCCTCTGGATCCAGATGATGATCAATCACCACCTTTTTGCATCGGGCAGCTTCCACCCATTTAGCTAATCCATGCAAACGCTGCATACCAGAAAAATCAAGGCAAAAAATCCAATCAGCTGACTGAAGTAAACCCTCAATCTGAACCTTATGTAAAATATTTTCAAAATCGAGTATATCCTCCGAACCAGGCATCCATGTTAAATTGGCCGAGAGACCCGATGGAACAACCACAACTGCATCTAATCCTTTCTTAGTCAGATACTTATGCCATGCCAAAGTTGACCCAATCGCATCCGAATCTGGATTAAAATGAGTAGTGATAACAACTTGTTGGCCTGGAACTAATGCTGCACGGAGTGCTGAAATTGAAGACATATGGTTGGGTAAAGCCCCTATGATTTGGGCGTTCGCAAAGTTAAAGATAAATTTGTCAAAAAGTAGAAAAAACGAAATGCCAACAAACAGAACATTTACCATGATTAAACCCGATGCCATTTTGGATGGGTTTACGGGTCCGATCATCCAACAAATTGAAAACGCGGGATTTAAGATCATCGCGATGAAAAAAGTACATTTGAGCGCGGAAGAAGCGGGAAAATTTTATGAAGTTCATAAAGAAAGACCGTTTTACGGCGAACTATGCGAATACATGTCGTCCAATCCAATCATTCCTATGGTATTGGAAAAAGAAAATGCAGTAGAGGATTTCAGAGTACTTATTGGCGCCACCGACCCTGCTAAAGCAGCCGAGGGAACAATTCGTAAAAAGTACGCGCGCTCATTGGGATCCAACGCAATTCACGGATCTGATTCTGATGATAATGCAGCGATTGAAGGAGCTTTCTTCTTTAGCCCAGCTGAATTAAAATAAGCCTATTTGTGCTTGTAGAATAAAAATCCATTTTCTTCTTTGATCAAAATCAAGTTGGGATGGTAACGGTAACGATCCTCGACATTCGTCTTCATCACTAGGTAAGTGGGACGATCTGTCGAGGATTTTTTCATTAATTCCTCCCCAGATGGACTGTAAGCCTGTTTCTGAAAATATAATAAATGGGCAAAGGATTTAAAACCCACTGGTTCGATGTAGACCTTTTGGCCCACATGCGCAATGTAAAAATCCAAAGGTGTCGCTTGCGTATAGCCTTCAATTTTAGGAACGACGACAGCCATGTAAGCCATGATCACCAAAACCCCTCCTCCCATCAATTGAGCAACGTGCTTCACAAGAATCTGCTTTCTGGAAATTGTCCACAAAATAAGTACCCCCAATAACAACCCAATGCCAAACTCCCATCCCTCCCAATAGACAGGGGCTTGTAAATTACCTTGCACAAACTTGTCTTTAATGAACCTACTGTAGGTACCTGCATGCATCCCAATCCACGGAACAAGTGCTAATATGGCGGCAAATAATAGGCCAACAAACGCTAGCCCTAAGGTATAAGCTCTTTTCCAATGCCAGTTACCTTCCATCCAATCGTTCAAAACTAGCGCAGAAAAATAGGTCAATGGCAACCAACACATGCTTGAATAATGTACAATTTTGGTCTTTACAAGGCTAAATAGAATCAACACAACCCAAAATAGTACTTGCATCCATTGACTTAACGCAGCTGGCTGTTTACGCGAAAATACACGTGGACCCGCCCAAATCGAAATCGGGAAACAGCCGAGGAGTAAGACAAAAAAGTGATAATAAAACGGTTGGCCATGCCCGGCATCACCCGTAGTTAATAGCCGCATTTGATAGGCAAAAAAGTCTACAAGAATTCCCCAGCCGAATTTCCAAACGATTAACGCATACCAAGCCACAAATAGTAAAATGGCAAGCAGCGCAGCTAGCAATACCCCACTGAAAAGCCGTTTAAACTGAGCCAAAACCTCCTTACGATGTAGGATCGCAAAAACAAAAATCGTTAAACCCCAAAGTAAAAGAGCTACAGGACCTTTAGTCAGCATCCCTAATCCAATCGAAATTCCTGCCCAAATAGCAGATTTGTATGAACTTGGAGCGGCATAAAACTGGCTGATCAAATATATCCCAAGGAAAATAAACAAATTAAATAGCGGGTCGATTATCCCAGAACTGGCATATACATGTGGCGTTATGGCTGCCAAATACGAAAAAGCCCACAAATGACCCATGCGCGGGGACACATGTTTTGCCCCAATCCGGTATATGACCAACAAGGTTGCGATGCCGATCAGTGCATTGGGAAAGCGAGCCGCAAATTCCATGGAAGTCCAAGCTGATTCCGTAAATGTGCCAAAAAACTGGAAGCTGAGTACCTGAAGCCACATAAATAAAGGTGGCTTTTCCCAGAATGGCTGGAAATTAATTTGAACACTTAGGTAATCGCCGCTGACCAACATCTCACGGGCAGATTCCGCAAAATTTATTTCATCCCAATCAAATAAATGAGAAGCCCCCAGAAATGGTATAAATACTAGCGCGCCGATAATCGACCAAAACAAATAAGGTTTACGCTGCATGATGAGCATGAGGTTTGTATATCATAAAATAATAGATGAGCGCAGAACTCAAAAAACCGATAGTGGCACCCACTGCAATATCAATGGGAAAATGTTGCATCAGATATAGGCGCGAATACGCAACACCGGAAGCAAGCAAGGCCATAAAAAGTCCCCAAACACGTGACTTACCCAATATAGCAAACCAAAAAAACATAAACCAAGCAGCAGCCGTATGCCCCGATGGAAAACTGTTTTGCATGTGAACCTCAACGCCAGGAACCAGATACCATGGTAAATGTAAGGAGGCAAAATAGGCGATTGGCCGCAAAGCTTGGGGGAAAAGCAGGTGTTTAATTCCCTGGACTAGAAGCGTTGAGAGGGCATAAGACGATAAAAAGGGCACAAAAAAGGTTCGCTTGCGCGTGTATAAATAGATGGCAAATATGATGGGTAAGACCAGCTCTGCGAGTGCTGTAAAAAACTGAAATAAATAATCTGCCCATAACGTATGCCGACTATTCACCCAGGTCATTTGCTCTAATCGGGCGGTTGATAAAACTACACCCCAACAGATGCATTCAAAAGCCAAAAAGGCAAAGCCAAAGGTCCACAAGGAATTTCTAGACTGCGTCATCACCTCAAAGGTCGGAAGTTTTTATCAAAAAGGTAAGCGGCACACTTGCTGTTTCCGAAAATTTACCTAATTTTGCATTCCTTTTTTTAACACAAGCCGTGTCATGAAAGTTTTAGAAGCGTACCAGATACCCATCATTTCATTAGAAGATAAAGCGTATCAGTACACTTTTAGCGGGGATGATACATTTTTTGCAGCTTTTGAGCAGGATTGGGTAGAAAAAGGCACATTTAATGTGACGGTTGACTTAACGAAGTCGGCCTTAATGATTCAGGTTCAGTTGCAGATTACGGGTTCACTTGAGTTAACTTGTGATCGATCACTGGAGCGTTTCAATTCTCCCATTGCGGTAAATGAAAAACTTATTTATAAGTATTCAGACCACAATGAAGATATGGGAGACAATTTATTTTTATTGGATCGTAAGGAGCCAAAATTAGATTTATCGCAAGATATATTTGATTTCATCGCTTTGGAGGTCCCGATGAAAAAATTGCATCCTAGGTTTTTGGCAGATGGTGAGGATACGGAGCAAGATGAGTTTATTTACACGACCGATCGTGGGGATGAAAATCCGACGAAGTCAACAGACGAAGTGATAGATCCTCGGTGGGCAGCACTTCAAAAACTAAAAGATTTAAAATAAAATTAATTAACAAATACCATGGCACATCCTAAACGAAGACATTCTACTACACGACGTGATACACGTAGAGCACATGATTTCGGAACACCAAAGCAATTGGCAGTAGATAGCCAAACTGGCGAGACACATTTATTTCACCGTGCACACGTGCATGAGGGGAATTTATATTACAAAGGTAAAATGATTGTAGAAGGATATTCTGCACGCTAATTTTACTTGGCTGATCAAAAAAATAAATTTTTTGATATTTGCTGAAAAAATCCCGTTAAAATACTATTTTTTGACTAAAATTAATACTATTTTTGTCCTAAGTTTTAGTATTTAAACACCTAGTGAATGAACATAGCAATCGACGTGATGGGCGGGGATTATGCCCCAGAAGCAATAGTTGATGGGATTCTTTTAGCGATTTCAAATTTAGCCCCGGAAGAAACGATTCTTGCGGTAGGACCAGCCGAAACAATTAATACATTATTGACTGAACGTGGCTACACGGGAAGTCAAATTCGCGTGATTCATGCGGATCAAGTTATTGAAATGGGAGAACATCCCACCCGCGCTTTATCGCAAAAACCCAATTCCAGCATCGGAATTGGGTTTGCGCTTTTAAAGGAGGGCAAAGCAGATATTTTCGCATCAGCCGGAAATACAGGTGCCATGATGGTCGGCTCCTTATTCTCAGTCAAAACAATTGAAGGTATTCAACGTCCAGCCATAGCGGGCTTTATCCCGCAAACGGATGGTACACATGCGGTGATGTTGGATATTGGAGCAAATGCCGACTGCAAGCCTGAGATGCTCGATCAATGGGCGGTGTTGGGTTCCGTGTATGCTTCGGCGACGCGTGGAATTGAACGTCCGCGCGTGGGCTTATTAAACATAGGCGAGGAAGAGCAAAAAGGCTCGATCTTAACGCAAGCAACGTATGCGTTGCTCAAAGCAAACGATAAACTAAATTTTGTTGGCAATCTAGAAGGGAAAGATGTTTTCCGCGGAAAGGCAGATGTGATTGTCACGGATGGTTTTACGGGAAATATTGTCCTTAAAATGGGGGAATCCATTTACAACATCATGAAGGAACAAGGGATGGTTAATGAATTTGTGGACCGGACCAATTACGAAAATTATGGGGGTAGCCCAATTATTGGTATCAATGGAAATGTCATCATTGCCCATGGAGCATCTAGCCCGACGGCCATTATGAACATGATTAAATTATGCCAAAACATAGTAAAATCGAATGTCTGCCAAAAAATTAAGGCGGCCATCGAAAACAACTGAAGATAAGATGTCAAATAAAACAAGCGCAGCCATAACGGGAGTAGCAGGATACGTCCCAGATTATGTGCTCACGAATGAAGAATTAGAGAAATTAGTAGATACAAATGACGAGTGGATCACCACCCGCACAGGAATCAAAGAACGACGCATTTTAAAAGGAGAAGGCCAGGGGACTTCGGTCATGGGAGCGAAAGCGGTCGAAGAATTACTGCGTAAGACGAACACGACACCGGAACAAGTAGACTTGTTGATTTGCGCTACGGTTACGCCCGACTATTTATTCCCTTCTGCATCTAACATGATTTGCAAGGCAGTAGGTATTCGCGAAACTGCCTCATTCGATTTAGCGGCGGCATGTTCTGGTTTCTTGAACGCATTAGCCGTAGGTTCTGCCTTTATCGAGGCGGGTCGTTACAAAAAAGTTATTGTGGTAGGTGCCGATAAAATGTCGGCCATCGTCGATTACACCGATCGGACTACGTGCATCCTTTTTGGAGATGGAGCGGCAGCGGTCATGTTGGAGCCTAACACCGAAGGATTAGGAGTTCAAGATTTTATCTTGAAATCAGATGGAGAAGGATGCGAAAGTTTGATGCAAAAAGGTGGCGGCAGTGCTTACCCTCCTACGCATGAAACGGTAGAACAAAAATTACACTACATTCGTCAGGAAGGCCAAGCCGTTTATAAATTTGCCGTAACGCGCATGGCGAATGTGTCAGCAGAGATCATGGAGCGTAATCACTTGGTAGGTGATGACATACGTTTCTTGGTGCCGCATCAAGCTAACAAGCGAATCATTGATGCGACGGCTAGTCGGATGGGGGTTAGTGAAGACAAGGTAATGTTGAACATTCAAAAATATGGCAACACCACTGCGGCGACAATTCCCCTCTGTTTATGGGATTATGAGAATCAATTAAAAAAAGGAGATAAATTAATTTTGGCCGCCTTTGGTGGTGGCTTTACGTGGGGGTCTGCTTACCTAACATGGGCATACGATCCAAAATAATCAACAAAATAAAATGGCAACTACAGCAGATATTAAAAATGGCATGGTGATTAAGTACAATGACGATTTATATTCGATCATTGAATTTCTTCACGTAAAACCAGGAAAAGGTCCCGCATTCGTACGGACAAAATTGCGTTCATTAACCTCAGGCAAAGTAATTGACAATACCTTTAATTCAGGCGTTGCCATTTATCCAGTTCGTGTCGAGCGCAGAAAATATCAATTTATCTATAAGGATGAGTTTGGCTTCAACTTCATGGACAATGAGACATTTGAACAAATCTTGTTAGGTGAAAATCTATGTGTAATGGCGGATTTGATGAAGGAAGGTCAAGAGGTAGAGATTTTAATCAATACGGAAAATGATTCAGCACTATCCTGCGAATTACCTCCATTTGTGGAATTGAAAGTTACCTACACGGAGCCAGGCGTACGTGGCGATACGGCAAACTCACCTAAAAAACCAGCTACGGTGGAGACGGGGGCAACGATTACCGTGCCTATTTTCATTGAGCAAGATGAATTAATTAAAGTAGATACAAGAACTTATTCATACGCAGAGCGCGTCAAATAATTTTATCTACATTTGTCAAAGTAAAAACGGTCACAAATTAATAAACCGAAATGGATACGAAAGAAATACAGCGATTACTAGATTACATCGCGAAATCTCCCCTAGCGGAAGTGAGCATTGAAACTGAAGGATTAAAAGTATCAGTGAAAAAAAATAGTGCAGTTGCACCCGTAGTAACAGTTGCTACCGCACCCGCGCCTGTTGCGGCAGCACCAGCTGCGGCTCCAGCGGCAGCACCAGCTGCGCCAGCAGCGCCAGCGGCACCTGTTGCCGACAACCTATATACGGTCAAATCACCGATGATCGGTACCTTCTACCGTGCCGCGGGTCCAGATAAAGACAATTTTGTGGAAATTGGCTCAGATATCGCACCAGGCAAAACCTTGTGTATGATTGAGGCCATGAAATTATTCAACGAAATTGATTCCGAAGTTTCCGGAAAAATCGTTCAAATTTTAGTGGAAAATGCAAGCCCAGTGGAGTTTGACCAACCATTATTCGTAGTAGAAAAAGCTTAATTATGAGCCTGCCGCATACCCCCTATGGACTAAGTATGCGAACAGACAAATCTAATTTTATGTTTAAAAAAATACTCATTGCAAACCGAGGAGAGATTGCATTGCGCATCATTCGTACCTGCAAAGAAATGGGCATCAAGACAGTGGCTGTTTATTCAACTGCTGATCGCGAAAGTTTGCACGTTCGTTTTGCCGACGAGGCTGTGTGCATTGGACCACCGCCCTCTCGTGATTCTTACTTAAGTATTCCGGCATTAATTTCTGCAGCGGAGGTAACCGGCGCAGATGCCATTCACCCGGGCTATGGTTTCCTTTCTGAAAATGCAGAGTTTTCACGCATTTGTTCCGAGCACAGCATTAAATTCATCGGTGCTTCCGCGGAAATGATTAACCAAATGGGCGACAAAGCCACCGCAAAAGATACCATGAAGAAGGCAGGGGTTCCTGTTATTCCCGGTTCAGATGGGTTGTTGGACACCGTAGAAGAAGCCATTGAATTAGCCAAAAGCATCAAGTATCCTGTCATCATTAAGGCAACAGCTGGAGGTGGTGGCCGTGGTATGCGGATTATTCGCGAGGAATCAGAATTCCGCAAATTATGGGATGACGCTAAAATGGAAGCAGCCGCAGCATTTGGTAACGATGGTATGTACATGGAGAAATTCGTGGAAGAGCCGCGTCACATTGAGATTCAGGTAGTAGGAGATAAATTCGGGAAAGTATGTCACCTTTCTGAGCGTGATTGTTCGATCCAACGACGTCACCAAAAGTTGTGCGAAGAGACGCCTTCCCCTGCTCTAACGGATGAATTACGTACCAAAATGGGAAATGCAGCGATTGCTGGAGCAAGTGCCATCGGTTATGAAGGTGCAGGTACCATCGAATTTTTGGTAGACAAAAATGGCGATTTCTATTTCATGGAAATGAATACACGTATTCAGGTGGAACACCCGATTACGGAAGAGGTAACTGATTTTGATCTAATTAAAGAGCAAATTAAGGTAGCTGCTGGCATCCCTATTTCAGGCCAGAATTACTTTCCTAAATTATATGCATTAGAATGTCGGATTAATGCGGAAGATCCAGCAAATGGATTCCGTCCATCTCCAGGCAAAATCACTAATTTGCATTTGCCAGGCGGACACGGGGTACGCATTGACTCGCATGTATATTCAGGCTATACAATCCCACCGAACTATGACTCCATGATTGCCAAAGTAATCGTGAGTGGGCAGAGCCGTGAGGAAGTATTACGTCGCATGAAGCGCGCCTTACAAGAATTTGTGATTGAAGGTATCAAAACAACAATCCCATTCCATATCAAATTGATGGATGACCCTGGTTTTCAATCAGGTAAGTTCACCACTGCCTTTATGGACACCTTCGATATGAGCGGTATCTAGTGTTTAAAAGCACTTTTAAGGAAGGAGGCCTCGGCCTCCTTTTTTTATTCTTAAATATTTTAGAATCAGGCTTGGATATTAGTTCTTGAATTTCTAAATTTGCACTCCCATTTTTCGATTGAATGCCCGTTTGAAAGATAAAATAGGTCATAATCAAATCCTTAA
>JACCDM010778548.1_pt1 | contig 19260 bp, 15 predicted proteins | sample 7445851 | NCBI WGS metagenome assembly JACCDM01 (sample SAMN15323438, study PRJNA562643) | freshwater metagenome | isolation source: river surface water | place: USA:Blue River Watershed | collected 2017-08-16
AAGACCAGCGGCTTCAGGACGTGAGGTTCTAGCGGGAGGATTTGGGAATGAAAAGAGTTCGATTTGATATAATCCGTTGACTTCCAGATCTAATTTGTATGAATCGCGTTCGGCGCGGTATACTTCGCGGACGATGGTGAACCCTAATTTTTCAGTATAAAATGCCTTCGATTTTTGATAATCTGTGCAAATAATGGCGATGTGGTGAATTCCTGTTATCATGTGTTTTCTCTTAGCTTTGCCAATCCTCCAAGGTTTGGCAAAGCTAGGGGGGAAAAGCGAGATTTTTACTCGTTTTGGAAAATTATCAATTAGTTGTAGCTACTGCGATTTTTGAATCCGCGGTGCCGTAATACAAAAACCATTTGCCATTAAAGTAAACGAGTCCTTCGACGAAACAAACCTCGTTTACTTCGCCTACACGCTCATAATCTTTATCAGGCCAAATAAAAGCCTGATTTGTTCGATTAATTAATTTATACGGTTTTTGGGCATCAAAAAGAGCTTGACCGGCCGCATAGGTAAATTTTGGAAATTTGGTTTCGTTATAATTTGCTGCATTACTGGCATTGTAAATCAATAAAATACCTTCTGGTCTCATAAGTGCGTAGGGCCCAGGCTCGACTAAGCGAGAATCAAAATACCCTATACGTGGATGTAGGACTGAAATTTTCATTTGGTTTTCGGCGTTCTCACAAACTTCCCATGAACGTAAGTCAGTGGATTTAGCTAGAAACAAATCGGTATCTCCAAAATACATCCAATAAAAGCCATCAATTTTTTGTGCGATAACTCGGCTATTGATTTCTTTGCCTACAATCGCGCCAGATTTTGACCAAAGGTTGATGTATTTCGGGCTATTGAGCATGGGTCCACGTTTTTCCCAGGTCAATAAATCACGCGAAATGGCGGAACAAAGTCGGGCAGTTTTTCCATCATATGCGGTATATGTCATTAAATAATTTCCATCTTCCGTTTCAATGACGCGGGGATCCTCGATTCCTCCGGGCCATTCATATTTTTGAAAAGCGTCATTTGTAGGAAAGAGAATGGGTGTTGGATTTTTGACAAAATGAACGCCATCTGTAGAAATAGCCATCCCAATGCGCGAAGTACCCAATGAATCTTGCGCGCGATACAATAAATGAACTTTACCATCGCGGACCAAGGCCGTGGGATTAAGGACATTTTTGTTTTCCCAACCAACCGATTTTTGCTGAATTGGGTCCATGAAGCGCGCATTAATATTCGGTTTCATGATTGGATTTGCCGCATCTAATTTTTTGAAACCGCTAAGTTCCCAGGTTGTCTTGTGTGATGCATCCACCGACGAATGCATGTTGGTTATTTTCCATGACTTCCCGGATTTAACTAATTGCGCTGTTTCTAACCAATGGATCGACCGGTTGCGACCAGCCGCTTGAATCATCGCTTTATTTTTGTAAAAGACAAAGGCCGTGTTTTGATCGACTTGCGAGTCGACTTCGGTCAGCTCGTTGATTCGTTGATAACTTGCCGGCCGCGACCGCGAGATCCGGTTGACGAGTGTATCTAGGTTCCAAATTTCCCCATTTTCGATTAGGGTAAATTGCGGGGTGACTTCCCGTTGCATTCCTGCTCGATCGCCTTTAGCTAGGGCATCGAAAAATCGAATGACTGGATCGAGGGGTTTTTGCGCTAGGCAAAAGAAGGGAAAAAGGAGAATTAAGGTGAGTGTTTTTTTCATGTTCGATTACGTAGCTTTGGCAATCCTCCAAGGTTTGCCAAAGCTAAAGGGGGGATTTTAATTTTCAATCAATTATTCAAATTCAGACTTTTAAAATCAGTTTACTTATGTACTAGCCGATACGAATGTAAGATAAACTCTTCAATTTGCTTGCGTGAAAGATCAGGTCCCACGACTATCGTGTTCCAATGTTTTTTATTCATGTGAAAACCGGGAAGGACGGCGTTGGGAAATTCCTCACGCAATTGAACGGCAAGTTCGGGATCGCATTTGACATTGAAACGAATGGGAGTATCCTCGAGGCCCACCAGAAGAAACATTTTACCTTTCGTTTTGTATACAACATGTTCAGGGCCAAAGGGTTGCGTTTCTTCCACCTCGGGCAGGTTCATGCAGAATTCGACTAGTTCATCCAGATACATCTGTATTATTTATTTAAAATATTTACGTAAGTTAGGCAGGAAAAATAAATAGATCCCATGATGAATCGCCGTAATTTTTTGTCTTCCGCAGCGCTAACTTCCGCCGCACCGTTTGTTGGCCCTATCCAACCAGCCACCACAAAGTCAAATCCGAAAATCAAATTAAGTGTTTCCTCGTATTCATATTGGCACTTTAAAGGGGATAAGTTTCCCATAACTGGTGTGATTGATGAAGCGGCGAGAATGGGTTTAGATGGGATTGATGTGTTGCACCGCCAAATGGAAAGCGAAGATAATGCGTACCTGCAAAATATCAAAAAGCATGCATTTTTGAATGGCATTGCGCTTACATGTCTGTCGATTCATCAAGGGTTTGTGACCCCTGACAAAGCGGAATTGAAAAAGCATGTGGATCATACCAATCATTGCATCGAATTGGCCTATAAAATGGGTATCCCTTGTTTGCGTTTGAATACGGGACGCTGGAATACAATCAAGAGTTTTGATGAACTAATGGCAAATCGTGGGATTGAACCTATTTTACCTGGCTACACAGAAGATGACGGGTACAAATGGTGTGTGGATGGCATCCAGCAATGCTTGAAAAAAGCGGAGGAATGCGGCGTATTATTAGCTTTGGAAAATCACTGGGGACTGGGTTCTACGCCAGAAGGAATGCTGCGACTTCACGATACAGTTAATTCGCCTTGGTTGGGATTACTGATGGACACCGGTAATTTCCTGGAAAATCCGTACGAGAAACTTGAAAAAATCGTCTCAAAAACAAGTTTCGTTCAAGCCAAAACCTATTATGGCGGTGGCGAGTGGTATAGCCTAGATTTAGATTATAAGCGAATTGTTGCTATGTTAAAAAAGGCCAATTACCAAGGCTATATTTCCATTGAGTTCGAAGGAAAAGAACCAGGGACTGTTGGCGTGCAAAAGAGTGTGGATTTATTGCGTAAATATCTCTAAGAATTTACGCGGTATTTTGCGAAAATAACCTCAATTGAACCCTTTTTCGTGCTATTTCCATCGTCCACCTGTCGGCTTGTGCGGTTGATATCTGTGGCTACGCCTTTCGGAATTTTGAATTTTTTCACGTCGATGGTCAATTTCATGCGTGTGGGCAAACCCCATTTTTTTTCCGTGGTGTATTCAAACTCGCTTAAGATGGTTCCGTTTGACCGACTTGTAATCAATGACTTTAATATGACCATGGATTGGGTGTCTACCCAAATTTTGGCAAGAACCAAGTCGCCTTCATTGGCAAGAGGAAGTAAAGTGATAATCTCAGCACGCATCCCTTGAATAACTTCATTTCCCGATGCGATGGCCGTAAATTGATTTGGTTGGCTAAAGAGCAAAGGCAATTCAGAAAATCCATTCTTAGGTAGGATGGAAATGCCAGCCGATTTGATTTTGTAGGTGTTCGGGTAGGTGAATTGTACGTTTGCTTTGACAGGTAAAATCTTGATTAGCGGTATGTTTGGCTTGATTTGAGCCTGCACCTCATAGTGGCGCACCTGCTTGAATTTTTGAGTCAAACGCGCAAAAATCTCGTCGGCCTGCTGCGCTTCACCCACAAATGGAAGTAAAAGTAAAAGCAAATATTTCATTATACAGTAATGTCTTTGCGGTGAAAAGTAAGGATCGATACGCCGATAAATAGGACGTTATGTGCCACGAGAATTCCGATAGATTCTTTGATTTGTTGCCACGGAATAGGGTCCTCGAAAAACGAACGCCAGGCCGCCATGTGCGTAGTAAATAGGAGTGGGCGAATCGAATCAAAAACGGGAACATCTAGGGTCCCGATAATCGTAAATAGCAAAATAATCGCCATCGTACTGACAATCGGTCCGATTGAATTATCGGAAAAACAGGACAAACAAATGGATAGTGAACTGATGGTCAACAACGCTAAAAAGGCAACACAAAATGCTCCGGCATAACGCCACATGATGTCTCCTTCTTGTAGAATAACGAGTCCATCGGAATTCAAGACCATCAAATCTCCCGCGCCAAACAAAAATCTACCAATACCCACCGCCATGACACCTAACCAAAGCACAATTAATAAGGTGTAGATACCTCCAGCCAGAAATTTTGACATGAGGAGCTGGGTTCGCGTGATGGGTTTGGTCATGAGCATGCGCAAGGTTCCCATAGCCGCTTCACCCGAAATGAGATCGCCCGTCACAAGAGCTACAAGCAATGGAATGTGTACGATAAGCATCTGTAGGATGATAAATGCCACTAAATTACCGTTGAGCACCTTCCCCTCAAAGCGTAGGGTTTGCTCAAAAGATGCGGTGACGAAGGAAATCATCGACATCCCATCTGCCATCAGCGCAAACAAAATAATTCCCACCAAACCTGTTATAGCCGCAAGTCCCAAATAACTCCGGGGCTTGAGAGCAATTTTAATCAACTCGTTTCGGGTGCTATGGAAAAAGATCATGAGGCAAGTAAGTTGATGAAGTAATCTTCTAATTTTCTTTTTGATTCAATCGAATAGATGGGCACGCCAGCTTCGATGAGCTGTTTATTTAGGATGGGAATTTGCTCTTTTTGAATCGTAATTTCAAGCGTATCGTTTCCGATTATTTTGACCTGCGCTTGGGGATATTTTTCCAAGATAGCGGTGCAAATCGATAAGGCATCTGCTTGGGTTTGAATACGGATGATTTGGTCCTCTTCGTTCAATAAATCCTTCACGTTTCCTTCTACAACACTTTTCCCTTGATGAATAATCACCATTCGGTTACAAATAATTTCCACCTCGCTCAGGTTGTGAGATGAAAATACAATGGTTTTTTGTTGCTCGTTTTTCAAACGTAAAATCAAATTACGCATGTCGATAATCCCTTGTGGATCCAGTCCGGTAGTGGGTTCATCCAGTACAATCAAATCCGGGTTGTGCAATAGGGTTTGTGCAATGCCTAATCGCTGGCGCATCCCATGTGAAAATCCACCTACTTGATCTTTTTCGCGCCCTTCGAGGCCCACGAATTCGAGCATTTGGAAGATTTCTTTTTTAGTAGAAGGGGCACCGGAAATCCGAGAAAATAAATCTAGATTACGGTAAGCACTTAGGAATTTATAAAAATCGGGCTTTTCGATGAGGCTACCTACGCGCCGTAGAATTTTTGTACGATTGGAGGCAAGGGCTAAGCCAAAAAGCGAAACATCACCCGCATTGGGCTGAATTAAGGAAAGCATGCACCGCATGGTGGTGCTTTTTCCAGCGCCATTTGGCCCAAGAAATCCATAGACATCCCCGCGATTAACTTGAATGTTGACATCACGTACGGCTTGAAAAGAACCAAAATTTTTAGCTAGGTGCTGGATGGAAATAATCGAATCAGACATGGTAGCGTAACACGCTGGACGGAAAAATTGTTTCTTTATTTATAAATAAGCCCACGGAAAGCGGGTATGAAATTTGATACCTGCGACGTTCGTATTTTTTTCTCCCTTGTGCATGTAGAAGGTTGCTAGTTCTTTTTGGGTTACAACTCTTTTATTTACGATTACTCCGCCTTTCAAGATTTTGTCGATGACCCGGAAGTCTTTTTGCGTTCCATCTGCATAGTAAACGGTGCAATACATGTACGGAGGCTGAAAAATAAACCGACAAATTTTCCCCCAAATGCTGTATTCTAGGTTTGCAATCATTCGAATCGGTTCATTTTTTTGAGGAATCGGGATGTATTGATCTTGCGTGACGTGTGGAAGTTTGAAAATAAAGGGCTGACTTTTTTTAAGAGACTTCGTTTTTTGCAATAAGAGCAAGGTGTCTTGTCCTACTGTGAATTGTTCATCTATAGTATATCGGTTCAATAACTCAAAATTCACATCCGTATCAGCCCAAAATGGATTCTGCTCACGGAATTGGTCGAGTTTAAATAGAACGAAATCTGGGGCTGTCGGGCCAGCATATTTTTCCCCGTTCAATTGCATCAGTTGCGGCGTATAGGCACAATAGGTTTGGACAACTGGCCTTGGATTGTAGTTCAGTTTATTGAAGAATATGTACGAAACGTCATTATGAAGAATATCGATGGTTCGCTGGCCAATTTTACTTTTAATTTTTTCTGGTAATTGAAGTGGTTTTTTGTCAAAGTTTTTGGCGAATTGGTAGCTAAAAAGCTTTTCAAAGTAGGCGATTGGATTCAGATTTATCGGTCGGAATGAGGCCAGGTAGCCTTGGATAGAATAGTTGCCATCTGCAAATCGGATGTATTGGGTAGTCATTAAACTAATTACCAAAATGAGCACAAATCCCCGACCAATTTGCGCTGTATATTTTCGGTCTGTCAATAAGAAGAGTAATCCATTGACCATGGGTATCAGCAGGAAAAAACCAAAAAGATTCGGGTTTGAAATGGCCGTATGAGCTTGTTTAAATCCTAAGAATAAAAGAATAGCCAGTAAGAAAAAGAGATAAAAATTGTGTTTGAAGGATGTTTTTAGGACGAAAATTTGCCAACAAAATACCCCGATGATCAAGCATTCCACCATTAAAAGCCCGATTAATCCCTTAGTCGATATGATGATGGTTGCCATGCTGTCTTGGTAGCCATCGATTAACGGAAGTGTATACGCCAGGTAATTGATTAGGTCAACATGCAAGTAATTCGCGCTCAAAAATATGCCGGCAATGAGTACAATATTCTGTATGCCGACTAATTTCCAGGTCATTTTTCGCGTCAGCCCTAAGATGATTGAATTGAAAACGAATAATGAATAGACAATTAAGCTAATGTTGACTTTGATGAAAAATAACAAAATCACGATGAGGAGTGCTGCCCAGATCCCATTCGTTTTGCCTTGGTAATGTGCATATAACATCCAGAAGACAAAGAAATAAAAATAGGTGAAGCTTAAATCCGCAAAAAATCCCCACGGTAACAAGATAATTAGTCCAATAATCGCCGGATAAAGCCATTTTTTTTCCGAAAACCGTTCGAAAGCAAGTGTGAGTAAGAAGACTAAATGCCCAATCGCGATTCCATCAACGAGTAGTATAGGTATGACGGAGGTATGTTCTGGAGGTAATTTAAAACTTAGGTAGCCGAGTGGTCCGTAGGTAAAAATTAAATCTTGGCCAAACGTTTTGCCTTGTTGGGTCAACAACAAAATCGCCTGTGTCCAGCTCTGATCTAACCCTGGAGTTGCGTAATTTATAGGTGAAATTAGCGCAAAAGCCAAGAGCGCAAAAATCACTAAAAATATGCGTTGAAATGTTTTTTCGGTCATTATTCCACGGTCACGCTTTTGGCTAAATTTCTAGGTTTATCTACATCTAATCCGCGTTCCACACCAATGTAGTACGAAAGTAACTGGGTTGGAAGTACACTAATCAATGGAGCTAATAATTCATCTACCTCAGGAACAACCATGACATGGTCGGCCATGCTGCGGATAAACGTATCGCCTTCAGAAATCACGGCGATTACCTTCCCTTTTCGGGCTTTAATTTCTTGAATATTGGAAACGATTTTTTCGTAGTAGGCATCTTTGGTCGCTATGAATAGGACGGGCAAATGTTCATCTACTAAGGCTATAGGGCCATGTTTCATCTCGGCAGCCGGATAACCTTCCGCGTGGATGTACGAAATTTCTTTAAGTTTTAAGGCGCCTTCTAGGGCAACTGGAAAATTATATCCACGTCCTAAGAATAAGAAATCACGCGCATCTGCATAATGTTTGGCGACTTCTTTGATTTTTTCATGCGTCGCGAGAGTTGTCTTGACTTTTTCAGGAATCAACGCTAATTCTGCGAGCAATCGGTCATATTCATTCTCTGCTAATGTGCCCTTTGCTTTTCCAATTTTCATCGCCATCATCGCGAGTACTGTTAATTGAGCTGTAAAAGCTTTTGTACTTGCCACGCCAATTTCCGGTCCGGCATGCGTGTAGGCACCTGCGTGCGACAAGCGGGCGATGGACGAGCCAACGGCATTGACAACCCCAAAAATGAAAGCACCTTGTTCTTTAGCACGTTCGATCGCAACTAAGGTATCAGCAGTTTCACCACTTTGCGAAATGGCTAAAATGATGTCTCCGGGGCCGATGACCGGATTTCGATAGCGGAATTCGGATGCGTATTCCACTTCTACGGGGATTCGGCAAAGCGTCTCGATCATGTACTCGGCGACTAAACCGGCGTGCCAGCTCGTTCCGCAGGCAACGATCACAATCCGTTTGGCTTGCGCAAAGACGGATAAATGTTGTTCTACTCCAGCTAATGTCAGTGTTAATTTTTCGCTGTCCAGTCGGCCGCGCAAACAATCTGTCAAGCTGGCTGGTTGGTCGAAGATTTCCTTCAACATAAAATGATCATACCCACCTTTTTCAATTTGGGCAAGTTCCATGTCTAGTTGTTGGATATATGGCGTAATCGGCTCATTTCCCAAATTTTTCAAGATGATTTCATCTGGGGAAATGATGGCTAATTCGTAGTCATTGACGTAGATTACTTTTTTCGTATACTCGATGATAGGTGAGGCATCTGAGGCTAAAAAGTGTTCGCCTTCTCCAACGCCGATTACCAAAGGACTACCTTTACGTGCTGCGATGAGACGATTGGGAAATCCTTCCTCGATAACGATGATTACGTAAGCGCCCACAACTCGTTTGAGTGCAATGCGCATGGCCTCCTCGAGGGATGACTGGTTATTTTTTTGAATTTCTTCGATGAAATTAACTAACACTTCTGTGTCTGTTTCGCTTTCGAAGGTGTATCCTTTTTGAAGTAACTCTTGTTTTAATGAGGCATAATTTTCGATTATTCCGTTGTGGACTAAGGTTAATTTGCCTGAATTTGATTTGTGCGGATGGGCGTTTGCATCCGAAGGTTCGCCGTGTGTAGCCCAACGGGTATGACCGATGCCCACTGTGGCAGTCTGGGTTATGGATTCCGTCCATGCTTCTAATTCAGCCACACGTCCTTTGCGTTTAAAGCTAGTGACATGCTCGCCATAAAGTGCGATTCCAGAACTGTCGTATCCGCGGTATTCCAAACGTTTTAATCCTTTTAGGATAATTGAGTAAGCGGCTTGGTGGCCGATATAAGCGACAATTCCACACATATAGATTGATTTTTAGGGCGAATTTTAGAAGCACAAATATCTTGAAATATCGGCTTAAATACAAGGAACCGGTAAACGCTGCCGGGGTCGTAGACCCCGGCAGCGTTACCCAAAAAACACATTTTTTGCCACTTTATTACCCAACAAACTGATAATTTTCACCTATTTGGTCCTATTTCTGCACTTTTTCGCGCTAATTTTCTCTATTTTTACGCTTCAGGTTGTTGGGGTCTTGACCCCGGCAACCTGGCAAAAACTACCTAAATTCATGAAGAAACTTATAATATTTCTATTCGCCTCCCTCTCCTTACATGCACAAGATTTACGTATAGAACCACTCAGCTGGTGGACTGGCATGAAAAACCCCCATTTACAGCTTATGGTGCATGGGAAGGACCTAAAGGGTAGTGAAGTTTATGCAAAAAAACCTGGATTAAAGATCCTAAAAGTGCATACTGCCGACAGCCCAAATTACCTCTTCATTGACTGTGAAATTGCGAAAAACACCCCGGCGGGGTTATACCCCATCGAAATAAAAAAAGGCGGAAAAGTCATTCATCACATCGATTATGCGCTGCAGGCACGTGATAAAAATTCTGCGAATCGCCCATCATACACCACAAAAGATGTCATTTATTTAATTACCCCTGACCGATTTGCGAATGGTAACCCTCAAAACGATGCTGCTCCCGGTTTTCGGGAACCCAATCCGGCGCGCAGTGAAATGTATGGACGACATGGTGGCGACATAAAAGGAATTACAGACCGATTGGATTACTTGCATGACATGGGATTTACGGCGATTTGGAACCTACCCGTGTTAACAAATGACCAAGCGAAAGAAAGTTACCACGGATATGCAATTACCGACCACTATGCGATTGATCCTCGTTTCGGAACGAATGAAGAATATAAAAATCTAGCTATTAAAGCAGGGGAAAAAGGTATAAAACTCATCATGGACGTGGTGCTAAACCATTGTGGCGATGGTCACTGGTGGATGAAAGATTTTCCATTTAAGGACTGGATTAATTTCGATGGTAAGTTTGTATCTACTACCCACCGTCGGGAAACGGTGCAGGATCCCCATGTGTCGAAGTATGATGCCAAGATGCAAACGGAAGGATGGTTTGTGCCAGCTATGCCTGATTTGAATCAAAAAAACCCATTTATGGCCACTTATTTGATTCAAAATACGATTTGGTGGATTGAATATGCGCATTTAGGCGGGATCAGGATCGATACATATCCTTATTCTGAAAAGCTATTTGCAGCCAAATGGTCTGATGCAGTGTTAGCCGAGTATCCAAACCTAAATTTAGTAGGCGAAGAATGGTCATCTAACCCCATCATCACCTCGTACTGGCAAAAAGGAAAAGTGAATCGTGATGGTTTCAAATCCTCTTTACCGGCACTTATGGATTTCCCACTACAAAATGCCTTGACTGATGCCATGAATGAAAATGACCAGGATTGGGGCAAAGGATTGAATAAACTTTACAGTGTGCTTTCGAATGATTTGGTGTATGCAAATCCAGATAATTTGGTGGTTTTCGGCGATAATCATGACATGTCACGTTTTTATACCCAAGTCAAACATGACCAAGCCTTGTTTCGCATGGGCATTTCATTTCTTTTGACTACGCGCGGCATTCCCCAGATTTTTTATGGCACGGAGAACTTGATGTCAAATCCAAAGAGTTGGGAACACGGCGAGATTCGCGGTGATTTTTATGGCGGCTGGCCGGGTGACACTAAAGACGCTGTGACACAACGCGGGTTTACCGCGGATGAGAAGAGCACACAAGACTTCTTTAAAAAACTACTGAATTGGCGTAAAACTAATTCCGTGATTCACGAGGGTAAGTTGCTGCATTTCGGCCCAGAAAATGGCGTATATGTTTATTTCAGATACTCGAATGCTGGAAAAGTAATGGTGGTTTTAAATAAAAACGCCCAAGAGAAACAGCTTGATGTTGCGCGCTATGCAGAAATGATTAAACCAGGCGCCACCATGAAGGAGGTTTTAACGGATAAACAATTTACCTTAGGCTCAAGTCTTCCTGTTGCTGGGAAAACAGCCTTGATTTTAGAAGTTAAGTAAACGCGTACAGAAAAAATAAACCCGTAAGGGCCTAGTTCTAATCAATTAATACATGCCTCGTAAAATCGCTTACGGTTTGAGTGCTTTGGTATTGCTTACACTTTTTTGTCTTCTCCAGGCAGAGGCGTCAGATACGCGTATTCGACCAAGTAAGTTTTCAAATCATGCCCAATATGCTGATTTTGAGGCGATTTGGCGGGACTGGGACAAATTTTATCGCGCTGGGAAAAATTACTTTTCACTTGCGGATCTTGGCGATTTAGAGCTTATCCTGCAAGGGCACCTGCAAAAAGCCCGCAGCGCAAAAGACACCTCGAAAATTGTTCGTGTTTTAGTAGCCTTGTCCAGGGTCTATCACACACAGGCCAAATTTGATCAAGGTCTCCCCTTATTTGAGTGGTTGTATCAGCATATTTTGCTTGTTCCAAGCCGTTATCGGTATGATATTTATGTCAATTTGGAAGAAGAGTATTTGGGGAAAAACCTCCTGGAGAAAGCTATTGTTATCCGGCAGCAGCGAATCCGTCTCGGCCACATTAAAACTTTTTGGGAAATCTACCGTGATTGTGGCCTTTATGAGGATGCAATCAAGGATTTTATAGCCAATCAACCATTCCCCCCAGATTTAGAAATCCGTCGCGTGCATTATTACAATCATTTAGGAAATCTATATTTCTTGAATGGTCAATTTGATCTGGCGGCACAGCAATTTAGAATTGGGGCGAGTCAAACAAGTTCTTTAATTCAATGGAATAAAAAAACAAAACAATTTTTGCCTCGTGAACTCAATTATTGGCGCGGAGAATTTAAAGGGAAATTAGTCATGTGCCGGATTAAGCAAGGTGTTTACACAAATGCGATATCAACTTTGCAGGAGGATCTTAATTTAACCAAAGACAACATCGACCACCAAATTCAAAGTATGATTGTATTGAGTCAATGTTTTATTCATGCAAAGCAATTTCCTCTTGCTAAATCTTATCTGGATTCTGCGCGCCATTACTTGCAAGGTAAGGTGATTCGGCCCTTGCGTATTGAACTATTGGCTACCTACGCTGCGTACCATAAATCAATTAATCAGGCTGATTCCGCCTTTTATTTCTTAACCGCGCAACACCATTATCAAGATAGTTTGAACGAAACGATGAATCGAAACAAATCGGTTTTATTACTCGGTCAGCTAGAAGTTACCAAACGTCGCGCCGAATTATTGGCTTCAAAAAATGACGTATTGAAGTTGACCAAAGTTTCTGCTATACAGCAAATTCAGGTGCGTAGTTTGATATTACTAGTGATAATCATGCTAGTTTCTATCGTGGTTTCTATGATCATTGTTCGTCAAAAATACCTGTTGAAGGTTCGCGCAGACCAGATCGTTTTGCAGAATAGTCGGAATGAAATTTTACTTAAAGAACTCCATCACCGGGTAAAAAATAACCTTCAAGTCATATACAGCTTATTGAATTTACAGAAAAGACGGGTACGTAATAAGGAGTCCGATGCGATTATTCAGTCTATGCAAAATCGTATACAGACCTTCGCGCTTGTTCATTCAAACTTGCATACCAACCAAGAATTTGAATTTGTCCAGGTACATGAATATGTACAAACACTTGTGGCGCATTTGGTTCAGGTATTCCAGCAAGAAGATGATTCGCCGGTAACTATTCATTATGATATAGATCGAAGTCATCGCTTGAGTTTGGCGAAAATCACTTCGTTTGGATTGATTTTAAATGAAATAATTTCCAATGCCTTTAAATATGCTTTTTCTGATACCAAAGAAGGGATTTTGGCCATTCGGGTAAAGTTACTTGGGGAACAGATTTGCATTGAAATTTCAGACAATGGGCCTGGGAAAGTGGCTGATTTAACTAACTCTGGCCAATTAGGCATGAAGTTAATTTCGCTTATGTGCACACAAATGAACGCAACGCATGAGATGCGCATTGCCGGTGGAGTTAGCCACGTAATCACCTTTAATTATAAGTAGATGGAATACAATCGAATTTTGGTTCTGGAGGATGAGGTAATTGTGGCAATGGATTTACATGAAATCCTCGAAAAATGCGGATATCATGTGAAGTTGGCACACAATTTCGAAGAGGCGTCAGCACTTTTAGTGGCATGGAAACCGCACCTCGTTATTTGTGATATTGACCTTGGTCCAGGAAAAACAGGTATTGATTTTGCCTTGGATGCCAAACATCGGGTACCTACACTTGAGGTTATTTTTCTGACGGCTTATGGTGATCGCAGTCATTTAGATCAAACCAATACGTCGAGTCCCTTAAACTACTTGGTCAAACCGTGGAATGAGAGTCAAATCCGGATTTCGGTTGAAATGGCTTTCCATGTCATTTTTAAGAAGACAGGTCAAGGCCACGATTTTACACCGGCAGAAAAGCGAATCTTAGAATTAATTGCGGCACAGAAGAAAACCAAGGAAATTGCAGAATTACTATTTGTCTCCGAAAAAACGGTAAAAAATCACCGATACCACATCACAAAGAAGTTAGGTTTGTCCAATGAGAACAATAGTCTACTCTCCTGGGCCTTGAAAAACATGTAAATATGAGGCCTGGGTCTCATTGTTCAAGCCGGATAATGTCAGTTCCTTTGTCCTATTAACCCTAGTTCTAAAATACCTTATAAAGTGTCCCTGTTCTGAATGGGGGTGCTTTATTGCTTTAGTACCTTGATGGGGGGCAGACCATGACTTGGTTTCAACAAATACGTACCTGCGGGAAGTGGGCTAAGGTTAATCAGATCGTTGGATTGTACATTTGATTTTTCCCACCATATTCTCCCTTGTAGATCTACAAGCTGCAGGTGTAACAGCGGATAGGTTTTCATATCGTAGTCTACCTGTAAATAATCGTGGGTTGGATTTGGAAAAATTCGCAGGGCTGAATTCATTTCGTTTATCCCAAGAATGATTACTTGTTGATTGGCCGATCTCGGAACCCGGCATCCAGCTGCACTTTTGATTTCTACGGCATAGCTACCAGATTCGAAGACACGTAGATTTTGCTTCACTTCACCGGGCAGTAACACACCATCTTTGAACCATTGGTAAAATCCAGCTGATGGAGCGACAAGTGTATGTTCATTTTGTAGGCTAATCACGGGTATAGGTAATTGTTTTTCAAACGGACAATCATCCACTTTATCGACCATGCCATCGGAATCGCTGTCGCGCTGGTCTGAGGCGCAGCCATTTTTATCTACGGGATTATTTGGGCTGGTAAGAGGACATTGGTCTTTGGCATTGACATACCCATCTGCGTCATCATCAAAATAATTATCATAGGGTTCGATCAAAAAATGATCGAAAGCAAAAGCACGCATGCCATTTTGATTTGTGAGTAGCGGTGCGGCCAATTGGTATCCTTTCGGGTGGTTGTAGAAAGAGGGTGTGTAGGCTAGTGTGTCTGCGCTAGGTGTTTTTGATAGGAAAAGTGTCAATTCATTTCCTTTGGCTTCGATCCGTTCCAATTCAGAGAATTGGGCCTGTGGAAATGCGATAGGGGCGAAGAAAAAGTTGTTTTTCAGGCCCAGGGTTGATTTGTTCCCATTCCAATCTGTCACGGTGCTATCAGCTGGAATTCGTAGCTGTTGGCCTGAATCAAACACCAACCGAATTTTTTTCTTGTCTTTGCTTGCAAAAAAAGCTCGCTGGATATTTGGACTTTCGTTGGCAGGAACTGACTTCGTTACATACAAATCGGCTTCGATCAAGCGGTATAATTCCGCGGCTGTTTGTGCGTAGCCTTCGGGGGAATAATGGATGCCGTCATAGCCTTTAGTGCCAATGGTCGCGAAGCCACGAATAAAGGTATTCTCATGTGTAATGGAACGCTGCCCTTCGCGGATGATACTTTGGATGGAAAGTTCACCGTGTAGGATGTTCATCTGTGGTAAATAGATTTTTTGCAGGCTAGGGTATTCTTTTTGGAGCAGGTCGCTATGTTTTTTGAAGTTGGCCAACCACCCCGGGGCGTTGCCGCTGGATTCATTTTCGCCTTGTCGGTACACAAACGCTTTAATCGAGGTACTGACACCGGCTTTTAGAGCGCGGTAATTTAATTTGCCGCTAGAGGTCTTTAGGTCGTATGGGTTTGCGGTGCGAAAAAGGTTGTATTCCATGGATGAACCGCCTGATCCTCCATTAATAATGCAGATAGGTATTTTTTGTGTTTCAATTAAGAGCCTTTGCAGTTCGGAGGCGAATAATCCTACGTCTGATGGGCTGTTTGAGATGGACCAAAGGGTGTCTGCAGGATTGTAGGGCGCATAATTTTCGTAATCTGGATTTCGACCAAAACTACGCGCAAATTCACCTTTATAGACCTTGGGGTGGTCTTTTCCGGTATACGAATTGGATTGTCCGCTAACGAGAAATACATCTCCGGCCACAATATTGTCGCGCCTCGCTAGCAAGGTTGAGTCCTTGCCGTTAAGCCAAAAAACCATGAGGGTGTAGTTGGCTAATTCCGCACGAATGGGTAAGTTGAGAGCAAATTCTCCACCTGATTTCAGTGCGGTTTTGGTGTAAGAGTAGGGTGCTTTATTTTTTGTAATGGTGGCAGAAATAAATCCGTTTGTGACAGCGCGCATCCGACCTGAAATAGGTATCGTAGCGATGTTTTGCGCATTACGTGGGTAAAGCTGTAGATCTTGCGGAAGCTGGCGGAAGGTGGCTTGTTGGCCCACCATCTGCACTGCACACGCACTTATAAAAAAAAGCGCAAGTATAAATTTCAATTCAGAGGATTAGCGGTGCAAAGCTACGGAATTTGTCGGTGAGTTATCACCGAATTTAGTTAACGGTAAATTGCTCGATTAATCCTCAAAAATGAGGCCTAGGTCCCATTGTAAATGGAAATCGGATGAGGTTACTTTGATTCAGCAAATCTCATAATAGAACCTACCTAACCTCATCTATCAATTTATGCAATCAAATAGTCCTTTCGTTCGAGAGGGCTATTTTTTTGTTTCACCTTAGCATTCTCTTGAATCTATTTGTTCAAAAAAAATCTGGCCAACTATTACTGCCTGCTTCATTTTTAATCATCCCTTCAAATGAATGAAGGATGACATGTTGGTTTTCCTTTATTCCTGTGGGGCGCAGTTTCTTTTTTTGCGTAAAATTTGTCAACTTGAACGTGCGCTCGGTTGAGCTACATCTATAGAAATAAGGCCCTTACTGGTCGGTTAGTGATTAAATCAGGATTTGTATGAAAAAAATTATTTGTTTACTGTTGTTGAGCAGCTCGGTATTTGGCCAGACAAAATCTGATCTAGAGGGGGCTTCGCGTCTTTTTGATCTGACATTTACCACACAAGAATTAGATACTTTGTATTCGGACGTGGTTGATAATGTGGCAAATTACAAAGCAATGCATGGCCTAACGCTAGGGAATGAGGTTCCATTGAGTCTATGGCAAAATCCAAGACTACCGGGAATGAAGTTTGATATGACGCAGCGCAAGGTGGAATGGCCAGCTGTGAAGGCAAAATTGCCTGCGAATAAGGCTGAGTTAGCTTTTTATTCCATAGACCAACTTGCGTATTTGATCAAAACTAAACAAATCACTTCGTTCGAATTAACCCAATTTTTCATTAGCCGCATCAAGGAATTCGGTCCCACATTGCAGTGCGTCATTAGTTTGCAGGAGGAAATTGCGTTATCTCAGGCACGTCAAGCGGATCAGGAGATAGCGGCAGGAAAGTACCGGGGTTTGTTACATGGAATTCCGTATGGCTTGAAAGATTTGTTTGCGGTTAAGGGGACTAAGACGACCTGGGGGGCGGCTCCATACCAAAATCAGGTGATTGAAGAAGATGCATATGTTTATTCAAAATTAAAGGAATCTGGGGCGGTGCTGGTGGCGAAATTTACCTTAGGGGCGTTGGCCATGGGGGATTATTGGTTTGGGGGTAGGACTAAAAATCCATGGAATTTAATGTATGGTTCGTCGGGTTCTTCAGCTGGTTCTGCGTCTGCGACAGTGGCGGGCCTTGTTCCATTTGCAATTGGGACGGAGACGTGGGGGAGTATCGTTTCGCCGGCGACGACGTGCGGGGCGACGGGCTTGCGGCCTACTTTTGGCAGTATTAGTCGTTCTGGGGCGATGGCCTTAAGTTATTCCTTGGATAAAGTGGGGCCCATATGCCGGTCGGCAAATGACGCGGCGATTGTTTTTCATTACCTACATGGAACGGATTGAAAGGATATGGCAGCGGTTCAAATGCCTTTTAATTATAGTTCGAAACGTTCGTTGAAGGGAATGAAAATTGCCTATGCGAAAAATTATTTTGACAAAATACGCGATACGACGCGGAATGAATGGCGGGCGCTGGCGGATTTGCGAAAGCAGGGTGTGGAGTTGATTCCCGTTGAATTTCCGGATGAAAAGGTCTATCCTTTTAACATGATGGATATCATCATTGGCGCTGAATGTGCAGCTCAATTTGATGAGTTGACGCGTAAAAATATAGATGATCAACTAACGCGTCAAACCAAAAATGACTGGCCGAATCAATTCCGAGGATCTCGCTTTATCCCTGCGGTGGAATACATCAATGCCCAGCGTCATCGCTATACATTGATGGAAAAAGTAAATGAGGTGATTTCGCTGTATGATGCCATTATTTGTCCTTCCCGGGGTGGAGGCAATCAATCTGCCATTACGAATTTAACCGGCCATCCGGTGGTATGTGTGCCTACGGGATTAGATGCAAAAAATAAGCTACCTACGGGGATATCGTTTGTGGGGAAGTTGTTTGATGAGGGAAATTTGCTGCGAATAGCACAATTTTACCAGGATCATACGAAACATGAAGAAATTCATCCAGAAGCTTTTTCACGCTAGCGAATTTTTAATGGCCCCACTAAAATTATCCATTTAAATACGTTTTGAAGAAATTGATTGTTCGACTCCAAGCTAAATCGGCCGGTTCTTTCTGATAGCGTGCTGGGGATGAGTCATTATTAAAGGCATGTTGGGCCCCTTCGTAAATAAACAATTGATAATCAATTTGATTGCTTTTTAGCGCATTTTCATAGGCTGCAATACCTGCATTGATACGTTCATCTAAGCCAGCATAGTGAAGCATTAACTTGGCTTTAATATTAGGTACGCGTGCAGCGTCGATTTGCCGACCGTAATACGGCACGCCTAAAGTTAACGCAGGATCTGCGGCAGCTAAATCGTTCACAATGCCACCACCCCAGCAGAATCCAATGCAAGCGGTTTTTTGATTACTATTTTTCAATGATCTGAGGTAGCTAAGGCCGCTCAGCATATTCTCCATGTTTTGCTTTGCATCTAATTTTCCAATCAGCGTTCGTCCCTCATCCTCATTGGTGGGCGTCCCACCAAACTGACTCAAGCCGTCGATCCCTAACGCAATAAATCCCTCTTTGGCGATTCGCCTCGTTACGTCCTTAATATGTGGGGTTAAGCCCCTGTTTTCATGTATGACCAAAACAGCGCCTATTCGCTTTTTCGACGGCTTGGGTTGGGCTAAATATCCTTTGATTATCCCATTGGGGGAAGAGAACTCTGCAGTTGAAATGAGTAAGTCGCTATCATCCTCGGCTACTTGTGCACTTGCTGCATAGCTGCCCTCCAAAGCAGGCAAAATGGTGCTTAATGCGGCTGTACCGCCAATTAATTTGGTTAATCGGCTTAAAAAAACCTCTCTAGTTAAAGGCTTGTGTGTATATTCATCAAATAGTTGAATGATTTCTTGATTTAACTTCATCGTAAATTTTATTTAAAATGTTATTTTTCAGGAATGATTGGCAATATAAAATTTTATTGGCGGGGTTTACATGTTTGTGCCAACTAGCACAAATTTTTTCAATTCCATAACATTGGCACATATGAAAAAATTAGT
>JACCDM010326409.1_pt1 | contig 19259 bp, 20 predicted proteins | sample 7445851 | NCBI WGS metagenome assembly JACCDM01 (sample SAMN15323438, study PRJNA562643) | freshwater metagenome | isolation source: river surface water | place: USA:Blue River Watershed | collected 2017-08-16
CGATGTCGCTGGCAGATCGGCATCAGGTGATGCTCTTTGGTCGCGATGCACAAGCCATCGCAGACATGAGCGCACGGCGAGAAAATGCTCGCTACCTTCCCGGCCTTGCGCTGCCACCTTCGCTCGAGCTGAGCTCGGATTTACCCTCTACAATTGCGCATGCCAGTGATGGTCTCATGATTGCAGCGACCTCAGTGGCAGGACTCCGCCCCTTGCTGACTTCATTTCTTCCTCATGCGTTGCCTAATCTGATCTGGTTGTGCAAAGGATTTGAAGAGGGCAGTGCTTTGCTGCCGCACCAGATTGTTCGTGAGTTAATGGGCGAGACGCTAGCGTGCGGTGCCTTGTCCGGCCCTTCATTTGCACAGGAAGTGGCGCGTGGTCTGCCCTGTGCCTTGACGATAGCTTCGGCTGATCCCGCCTTGTGTCAGCTTGCGGTATCCGCCATTCATGGCAATACGATACGTGTGTATTCCAGCGACGATCTCGCGGGCGTCGAAGTCGGTGGTGCAGTCAAGAACGTACTCGCCATTGCAACGGGTATCGCTGACGGACTTGGCCTGGGCATGAATGCGCGCGCTGCATTGATCACGCGCGGGCTTGCTGAAATCACGCGCCTCGGTATTGCACTGGGTGGCCGCAGTGAAACTTTCATGGGGCTTACCGGTGTCGGAGATCTGATATTGACTTGCACCGGTGATTTGTCGCGCAACCGGCAAGTTGGTTTGGGTCTTGCCGCCGGTAAATCGCTCGACACCATCGTCAACGAGTTAGGTCATGTGGCCGAGGGCGTGCGCTGCCTGCGTGCTGTGCAGCAACTCGCGCGACAACGCCAGATAGCGACACCGATTGTTGATGCAGTCGGGCGCGTTTTGTTCGAATCGGAAACGCCCGTAAAAGCTTTGCAGCAGTTGCTTGCTCGCGAAGCACGCGTTGAAAGTGCCTAGAGACTTTCTCGTCAGGTCCCCGTTTTAAAAAATCCCCTCCGATTGGGCCCTCTTCGGGCACCTTATTTCTACTTGCTTGTCAAAGTCAGGTCATCAACACAAGAGCCTGCTCATGCGACATGCAAGCAATTCCTCCCGAACTACTCGCCGGCATGCTGGCTTTACGCTGATCGAAATCATGGTCGTCGTGGTCATCATGGGTGTGCTGGCCGCTTTGCTCGTGCCACGGCTCATGGGTCGCACGGATGATGCGCGCATTCTTGCAGCGAAGCAGGATATCGCCACCCTTATGCAGGCACTCAAACTGTATCGCTTGGATAACCAGCGCTATCCAACCACCGAGCAGGGTCTGCAGGCATTGATTGCCCGTCCGACCAATGGTCCTCAGCCAGCCAACTGGAAAACTGGTGGTTACATCGATAGGCTCAACAAAGACCCTTGGGGGAATCCGTATCAATATGCTTCGCCGGGTACGCGCAATGAAGTGGATATTTTTTCTTTTGGCGCCGACGGTCAGTCCGGCGGGACCGGCAACGACGCTGACATCGGTTCCTGGGCCGACTGACACGCATCAGCAGCAAGGCTTCACCTTGCTGGAGTTGCTGGTCGTACTGGTGATTGCCAGCATTCTGTTGGGCGCTGTTGCACTCAATGCGATGCCAGGCAACAAACAACTGCTTCAGGATGATGCGCAACGAATTGCCTTGCTACTACAAGCCGCACGCGATGAAGCGATTGTACGCAATCGCGCCATCGCTTTCGAAATTGATGAACAACGCTACCGTTTCTTGATCCGGCAGAACGACAGCTGGCAAGTTCTGACCCATGATGCACTCCTGCGTGAACGCGCATTTCGTCGCGCACCCTTGGTCGTCTCGCTGACGCCACCAATGTCTGATCGATTACCGCTGCGTATCGTTTTTGGCCGCGAGCCGGTGGACAAGCCGTTTGTGTTGCGACTCACCTTGGGGGTAAACAGCGCAAGCATTCAAGCTGATGGCATCGGTAATTTTCAGGTGCAATGAAAACAATTCGGAGCAATTCACGCCATGTCGCAGCAATGTAAAAATCGTCAAAGACCGCAACAGGGGTTTACCTTGCTTGAAGTATTGGTGGCACTCGTCATCATTGGTACTGCGCTAGCAGCCAGTTTGCGTGCAGTCGCCAGTCTTACTCAGAACAGCAGTGATTTGCGCGCGGCCATGATGGCGACCTGGTCGGCAGAAAATCGTCTGACGCAAATCAGGCTTGCGCATGAGTGGCCACCGCTAGGACGGCGAGATTTTTCTTGTGCACAGGCAGAATTGCCATTGCGTTGTGAAGAGCAGATTTATTCGACACCTAATCCGGCTTTTCGTCGAGTTGAGGTCGCCGTGGTGGATGAGCGCCAGGCGACACGCCGTATCATCATCTTGTCTCAGATTGTTCCTAATGCAATCTGATGCGTTTGCTTCTAGTGATTCGCAGCGTGGACTGACGCTGGTCGAATTGCTGGTCGCGATGACCATGATGGCTTTTGTGGCTGTGCTCGGCTGGCGTGGTCTCGATAGCATCACCCGTACGCGCGTCAGCCTCAATGAAGAGCTGGCACAAACGCGCGGTCTGCAACTGGCCTTTGCGCAAATGCAAACGGATTGCATGAATGTCGTGAATCCCGCCGAGATCGACGGTCGGCAAGCGCTGGAAATTGATCAGACGCGCATCACACTCGTTCGTCGCACACAGCCAGAAGTACAGCCGGGTGCGCTGCAGTTGGTGACCTATCGTTTGCGCGATGGTTCGCTCACACGAGAAGAATCGCCACCAACGCGGGACCTCGTACGGCTGAATCAATACCAGCAACTTGCGCAGTCATCAGCATCATCGGGAGTACGTCTGCAATCTGGCGTGCAGTCCCTGCAATCGCGCGTATGGGCAGATGACGGCCGCGGCTGGCGCAGCATGGGTAGTGTGGATAGCAGCATGCCCACATCGCGCGCTGCATTGATGAATCCCCAGGCCGGCACCACTTCGACGCAGATCATCTGGACTGGGCTGGAGGTCGCAATACGACTACCGGGACGTGAGGCGAGCCTCATGAAAGTATTCATGTTGGGTGCGGTATGAGATCAAGCCGCTCTGGTAAAACATCGCATCGCGTCAAATCAGCGGCCAGCTCGCATGCCGGACAGCGTGGCGTTGCAGTGATCACGGCTTTGCTATTGACGGCGCTGGCCATCACTATCGTCGCCAGTCTCTTCTGGCAGCAGCAGGTGCAGGTACGTTCGATTGAAAATCAGCGCATGCAATTACAAAAACAATGGATCTTGCGCGGCGCGCTCGATTGGGCGCGACTGATATTGCGCGAAGACGGAAAGTATTCAGCGATTGATGATCTGTCCGAGCCCTGGTCTGTACCCTTGTCGGCGACACGACTGGATCAATACGTCGATGCCGCGTCACGTGATGTGGCGCCAAGCGCAATGCTCTCGGGGGCTATACAAGACGCACAAGCGCGTTTCAACCTCACTCGACTGGCTGCCAGTGGTCAGGTGTTGCGCACTGAAGTTGCTTCCTTCGAGCGACTATTGTCGGCACTGCAGCAGAATCCTTCGCTTGCGCGTGTTGCCGCCGAGCAGATTGCTGTTAGTCAGCGGCACTCTGAGACAGGTGTCGATGCCGCGCGCCCCATCAGCTTTGTGCAGGTAGACGACTTGCTGGCCGTGCCTGGTTTTACGCCCGCAGTCATCGCGGCAATTCGCGATGACGTTATTTTTCTGCCGCGTGCCACGCCTTTGAATGTAAATACGGCCAGCGCGCCTGCTTTGATCGCGCAATTGCCTGCTTTGTCGCTCAGTGATGCGAGTGCGCTGATTGCACGTCGACGCAACGCCGCTTTTGTTGATCTGAATGATTTCAACACGCGCATACCAGGTGTAGAAAGTGATCCGGATCAGCTGTCGGTAGCGACGCGGTTTTTTCTGGTGAACGGACGAGTGAGTATGCGCGAAGCGATGATGCAGGTACAGGCGCTGATTGAACGACAAGGCGCAATGACGCGCTTGTTATGGGTGCGAGAAATCTAAAGCATGCGCAACAAAGGAAACACCATTACTTACTTGCGCTTGCCGCCGCGTACTGCGATTGACACGACCCAAAACATCGTTGATATCGCACTGCCTTATGCGATCACTCTCCGAGGCAAGCTATTGCAGACGGGTGTCACATCGCTCGCGCAGCCAGGGTTTGTGCTAGGTGATGCATACACCGTGGTACTTCTGATTGCCGCCAGCGACGTCACACTGCTTCGGGTGGAGGTGCCACCCTTGCCTGCGCACCGTTTGCATTTGGTACTGCCTGCGCTGGTGGAAGACCGCTTGATTGGTGACGCGGCAGATTGCGTGATGGTGGCAGGGAAAGAGCGGGCAGGTAAACGCGCAGTTGCCGTTGTGCAGCGTGAATGGCTCTTGGCATGGACCCGGCAGTTACGTGAATCCGGGGTGCATCGCATACGCGCCTTGCCTGTGCAATTGTGCCTACCTTTGCAAGCGGATCATCTAGCCACGGCGTTGATGGTGCATGGCGATGCAGCCGAACTCGTCATTCGTTATGGTGCAGATGAAGGCATAGGCTTGCCCATGACGGATGCCGATGAGATGACTCTGCCCGATCAGGTGCTGCAACTGCTCTCTACAATGGCGGGTGAGCGGGTGACCGATTTGTTTTTGCCGCCCGATGTTGTCGGTGAATATCAATCGGCACTGGCCTCTGGTCATCATTCGGTGAAGCTGGGTGCGCTGCATGAACTGACTTGGCCGAGTTTGATCGATGCCGCCAGTGATGCTGAGCCGGATCTGATGTCCGGTATCAGCAAACCCGAATCTGTCGGTATTGAATGGCAGCGCTGGCGCTGGCCCCTTCGTCTGGCCTTGTTGCTGGTTGTAGTGAATATCGCCGCATTGCAGATTGAGAGCTGGCGTTTGCAGAGCGAAGTCGCAGGTTTGAAGGGCGCAATGACTGAGCTCTATCGTCGCAGCTTTCCCAATGAGACGGCAGTACTTGATCCGGTGGCGCAGATGCAGCGCAAGATCGCCGCATCACGCCAGCGTGCAGGCGAAACTGCGCCGTCTGATTTTCTGGCACTGGCTGCCGCATTTGGTGATGCATGGACAAGCTTGCAAACGCAAACCGGTGCGGGTGCGCAGGCTATTGCCGCAATCGCATACCGCGACCAGATGCTGGAGATACGTTTCAAGCCAGCGGTCAAGCTATCCATTGAGGCTGCGCAGCCGGTACTCGCCACGCGCGCGTTACAGGCTCGTGCGATGAATGTCGAGGGCGGGGCGAGTCTCTGGCAGATACGCAGCGCACCATGAATACCGCCTTGCGTATCACCACGAGCGCGCGTCAGCGTATCTCAGCTGCCTGGCAGGGGCTGACGTTGCGCGAGCGTCGTCTGCTGATGTTGGGCAGTGCATCGTTGGTCGTGTTGATTTGCTGGTTCTGGGTGATCGATCCTGCCATCAAGACACGCAAAAAAATGCAGCAGCAATTGCCTGAGCTGCGTACTCAGTCCGCGCAACTACGCGCGCTGGTACAAGAAGTAGCGAACCTGCCGCCTGCAGCGCCTGTTGTTAAGGCCTTGTCACGCGAAGAGCTTGAGCGCTCTCTGATGGACTCAGGCCTGAAGGCAGAGCAAATTACCCTTATTGACGGAAAATTCATGCTGAGTTTTTCGGATGTACCGTTTTCCACGTTGACTGACTATTTACAAAAAGCGCAGCGTGAACAGCAGCTGACGGTCACTGAAGCAACGATGAGCGCGCGTGATCGTCTTGATAGAGTGGACGCGAAGCTCTCCCTGCAGCAACCCTCATGAGGGCAGTGTTCATCTGGATTGCCGCCGCATTGCTGATCGTGATCATCATGATCACGGTAACGCTGCCTGCCGCATGGTTGGCGCCTGTCGTGGAGCGACAGACGGGTGGTCGGTTTTCATTGGGAGATACCGAAGGCAGTCTGTGGCGTGGCTCGGCGTTTCTGGGTGTGGTGAGCACAGCTGACCCATCCGCAAGGGCTCGGGTACCGCTGGTGCCATTGCTTCCAGGCCGGTTTTACTGGCGATTGTCGCCGATGCTGTTGCTGGGTCGTGTTGATATGCGCATCGACAACCCGGAAGTACTGACACAGTCTGCCCACCTGCAAGGCAACTGGGATCAATGGGCATTGACCCCGTCGGCATTGATGTTACCGGCGGAGCGCTTGTCAGCACTGGGCGCACCACTCAATACCCTCAAACCATCAGGCCGCATGCGGCTGTCATGGGAGATGCTTGCGCTGTCGAGCACGCCGGAAGGCATAACGATTGATGGCCCCATGCAGCTCGACATGACAGAGATTGCATCAGCCTTATCGCCGGTCAAGCCATTGGGTGCTTATCAGCTGCAAGTTGACTGGCGTGGCGCACGCGCACAACTCACACTGAAAACTTTATCCGGACCCTTGCAGCTTCAGGGCAGCGGCGTACTGGTCAATGGCCGGCTGCAGTTTACAGGAGAGGCATGGGCACAGGAAGGACAGGAACAGAGACTGGCGATTCTGCTCAATCTGCTTGGGCAGCGACGTCGGCAAGGGAACCGTAACATCATCGCGCTCGAATTCAAATGACCACTATGACATCCTGCACTATGACACCGGGCTTGCATCGCCAGCGAGTCGGGTTGTCGTGGGCTTTTTTCATTCTCTGTATTTATCTTGTATCGTTATCTGTCAGGGCACAGGATCCATCCACGAATAAGGCCACGCTGAATTTTGTTGGCGCTGATATCGAATCCGTGGTGCGCGCCATCGGTCATTACACAGGTAATACCTTCATCATTGATCCGCGCGTCAAAGGCACCATCAATCTTGTATCTGAAAAGCCGGTGACCAAAACGCAGGCTTTCGACATGCTGAGCTCCGTGCTGCGTCTGCAGGGTTATGCCGTGGTGCGCACATCTGACTATGTGAAAGTGCTGCCCGAGGCAGATGCGAAGCTGCAAGCCGTACCGGTACAGACGGGCAAGGTGCGAGGTGATCAGATAGCAACGCAGATTTTTCGTCTGAATCATGAATCAGCCGCAGGGTTGGTGACAATACTGCGACCCCTGATATCCGCCAATAACACCATCAGCGCTGACCCGACCAACAACACGCTGATCATTACCGACTATGCTGATAATCTGAAGCGCCTGTCGCGCATTATTGCATCGCTCGATACACCCGCCATCGGTGAGCTGGAAGTCATCCGGCTTGAACATGCGATTGCGATTGATCTGACCGTGACAGTCAATCGCATGCTGGATTCCGGTACGGCACCCGGTACGGTTGATCCGGGACGTGTCATGCTGCTCGCCGATACGCGCACCAATTCCATCATCATTCGCGCACCGACTGCCGCGCGCGCGCATCTGGCGCGCACTCTGATTTCCAAGCTTGATCAGCCGACCGCCTTGCCCGGCAATGTGCATGTGGTGTATCTGCGTAATGCCGAAGCCACGCGTCTGGCACAGGTGCTGCGTGCCGTTGTCGCAGGTGAATCGGGTGCCACTGCACAGGGCATAATGCCGGTGACCCAAATGCAAACTTCTACGCCGGCACAAGCAGCTGCCGTGCAACAGACGGCTAGTTTGCAGACGCCTCCCTCATCACCTGGAACGCAACAGGGGCTATTGCCTACGAGCGGTGCAGCAGGATTTATTCAGGCGGATCCGACGACCAACACGCTCATCATCACCGCCAACGAGCGTGTGTATCGCAATCTGCGCAACATCATTGATCAGCTCGATGCGCGACGTGCGCAAGTGTATGTCGAGTCGTTGATTGTCGAGGTCAGTGCCGACAAGGCAGCAGAACTGGGTGTCCAATGGGCTGCACTCTCCGGTGACAGCAACAGTTCGTATCGGGTTGGTGTGCTGACGGGATTTTCTACCGAAGGCAATAATCTGGTGACGCAGGCAGCTTCGGTACTCGGACCCAACAAGACCGCACTGCCACCGGGTAATGGACTGACCACGGGTGTGTTCAGACAACATAATGGTGCCCTTGGGCTGGGGTTACTCGCGCGCGCACTGGAGCGTGATGTCAAAGCCAATATTCTGTCCATGCCGAATCTGATCACGCTCGACAATGAAGAGGCTCGCATCATTGTCGGCCAGAATGTGCCTTTCATCACTGGTCAGTTCACGACACCGGCCTCCGGCGGTACTGCTGGCGTGAACCCCTTTCAAACCATTGAGCGGCGTGACATTGGTCTGTCGTTGCGCGTACGACCCCAGATCTCCGAGGGTGGTACGGTAAAGATGGCGATTTATCAGGAAACCTCGAACATTCAGCAATCGACAACCTCAGGGCTGATTACCAGCAAGCGCTCAATTGATACCAACGTGCTGGTCGATGACGGACAGATCATTGTGTTGGGTGGATTAATTGAAGATACCGTTAATGACAGTGTCGAAAAAGTCCCCGGCCTTGGCAGCATACCCGTCATTGGTTATCTGTTTCGTTATCAGTCGCGCCGTCGCGGCAAAACCAATCTCATGGTGTTTCTTCGCCCCACCGTGATTCGAACGGACGCACATGCCGTTGCTGTAGCCAGTGACCGTTATGACTATATTCGCGGCACACAATCCGAAATACAGCCTGAACCCAATGCCTTGCTGCCACGCATAGAGACGCCTGCGCTACCGCCGCTCAAGGATGGCAAACCGGTAGGTGGCGCGATACTGCAGCGGCGCGATGAGGTGACCGCGCCACCGCCCGTCAATTCACCATCAAGGGCACCTTCCGAGAGTTTTCCTGTCGAACCGCCAGTGATTGATTTGCGTTAAAACAAAACCAGAGAGAAAAATATGGCTGTCATGCATGACCCGCGTTTATTACCCTTCAGTTATGCGCGCGATTTCGGCTTGCTTGCCCAGGCAGCGGATGATGGGGTGGATATCTGGCTATCAGACGCCACCGCACCTTCTGCGGTGGCTGAAGTCGGCCGGCGCTTCGGACGCCTGCGCTTGAATGCCTTGTCGCGCGAGCAACTGGAAACTGCCATCGCGCGCGCCTATGCAGGATCCGGTGGTGACGCTGCACAGGTGGTTGACGAAGTGGAGTCGGATCTTGATCTTGCCCGATTGATGCAGGAAATGCCGGCCATTGAAGATTTACTTGAATCTGCCGATGACGCACCTGTGATACGGATGATCAATGCATTGCTGACTCAGGCGCTGCGTGAAGGTGCGTCGGATATTCATATCGAGCCCTTCGAGCAAATTTCGATTGTTCGATTTCGCATCGATGGACGACTGCGCGATATCGTGCGGCCGAAAAAAGCGATTCATGCCGCGCTCATCTCGCGCGTGAAGATCATGTCGCAACTCGATATTGCAGAAAAGCGTTTGCCACAAGACGGCCGCATCACGCTGCGCGTTGGTGGCAAGCCGGTGGATGTGCGCGTCTCCACCTTGCCGACCGGCCATGGGGAGCGCGCGGTCTTGCGACTGCTTGACAAGGAGGTCGGTCGTCTGGATCTGCAACAACTGGGCATGAGTCAGACTACGCAGGCACAGTTCGATAATCTGATCAGTCAGCCACACGGCATCGTGCTCGTAACAGGGCCTACCGGTTCAGGCAAGACCACGACCTTGTATGCGGCACTTACGCGGCTTAATGCAGTCACTACCAACATATTGACGGTGGAAGATCCCATCGAATATGAATTGCCGGGTGTTGGACAAACGCAAGTCAATGCACGCATCGACATGAGCTTTGCAAAAGCCCTGCGCGCGATTCTTCGTCAGGATCCGGATGTCATCATGATCGGCGAGATACGCGATCTTGAAACTGCGCAGATTGCGGTGCAAGCATCTCTCACCGGGCACCTGGTCTTGGCGACCTTGCATACCAATGATGCCGCCGCCGCAGTGACGCGTTTGCTCGATATGGGCATAGAACCGTTTCTGCTGTCATCCTCGCTGCTTGGCGTTGCCGCGCAAAGACTAGTGCGCAAACTGTGTTCTTATTGCCGGCAATTTGATGGTCAGCACTGGCATGACGTGGGTTGCGATAAATGTGGCAATACCGGCTATCACGGTCGCGTAGGTATTTATGAATTATTGCTGACGACCGATGCCATTCGTGAGCAGATTCACAACCGCGCATCAGAGGCCGATATTCGCGCCAGTGCGCAGCGCAATGGCATGCAAAGCATGCGCGAAGATGGCGAGCGCTGGCTGCAGGATGGCACCACCACCGAAGCTGAGCTATTGCGTGTAACAAAAGAATGAGTGTGGACTGACGATGCCAGCTTATCGTTATGAGGCTATTGATCTTGCGGGCACGGTCAGCAAAGGGGTGATCAATGCCGATAATCCGCGTTCCGCACGCAGCGATTTGCGCGCACGCGGTCTGGTGCCCATGGGCATGGATGTCATCGTTGGCCAAGCAGAAGTATCCGGGCATGGCTATCAGCGCTATTTCGGTGATCGCTTGTCGACAGTAGAGCTGGCCCTGTTCACGCGCCAGTTGGCTTCACTGCTGGAAGCACGATTGCCTCTGGAGCAGGCATTTACTGCCTTGCTCGAACAGGCAGAGCGACCTTATATGCGCGATCTGATTGCTGCGATACGTGCTGAAGTCATGGGTGGTGCGTCCTTGTCAGATGCGATGGCGCAGCATCCGCGAGATTTTGCCGATATCTATCGTGCACTGGTTGCATCGGGAGAGCATATCGGGCAATTGTCCGGCGTGCTGTCGCGACTGGCTGATTTTGTCGAACGACGCAATGCGCTGGTGCAAAAGGTGCGTCTGGCTTTTACTTATCCGGCCATCGTGACTGCAGTGGCGTTTGCGATCGTCATTTTTTTGCTGACCTATGTGGTACCACAGATTGTTTCTGTCTTTGCCAACACGCGTCAACAATTGCCGTTTCTCACCGTCGCCATGCTGGCACTATCAAATTTTGTGCGTCACTGGGGCTGGCTGCTTGCGTTGATACTGGTGGGCGCGGGTATGAGCGCGCGCTGGGCACTACGTGATCCTGTATTGAAAATGCGCTGGCATACTTGGAAACTGAGCGCGCCGATTTATGGGCGCTTTGAGCGCAGTCTGAATACCTCGCGCTTTGCCAGCACGCTGGCCATCACGATTAGCTCGGGCGTACCGATTTTGCGTGCGCTTCAAACGAGTCGCGATACCTTGTCTAATGTGGCGCTGCGCGCGCAGGTGGAGGCGGCAACTGCCAGTGTGCGCGAAGGCGTGGGTCTGGCGCGCGCATTGTCAGCACATCCGCATTTTCCGCCTATGCTCATCCATATGATTCGGGCGGGTGAGGTGACGGGCGAGTTACCCGCGATGCTCAATCGCGCAGCGCAAATGCAAGAGCAGGATCTCGAGCGCCGTGCGCTCACGATTGCCGGACTTCTGGAGCCGGCGCTCATTTTGGCCATGGGTGTGGTCGTGCTGCTGATCGTACTCGCAGTGCTGATGCCCATCATCGAAATCAATCAGTTGGTGCGCTGAGTGATTGTATTGTGGATGCTCTGTCTTTCATGAAACGATTGCCGGTCGTTTTTTCTTTTTTGTTGTTTCTGGCTTTGTCCGCAACGCTAGCGTATTGGATTGTGCAGTGGACAGCACCCGCACCGCGCGCAGTATCGGCCCCACCAAAAAGTGAACGGACCCTAGCACCGGTTAGCGCAGCCGTCAGTTTGTTTGGTGGACGCTCACCCGGCAGCACCATCGCAAATGTGCAATTACGTGGCGTGGTGCACTCAGGCAGTTCGTCTGACAGCGTGGCTATCATCGCCATAGAAGGCAAGCCACCGCGTGCGCTGACAGTGAATAGCGAGATTACCCCGGGCGTGATCATGAAAGAGATCCTGACTAAAACCGTGGTGGTGTCAGAAAAAGGTGTGGAGCGCGAACTGAGTCTGCCAGCCTTTGCCGCGCAAGAGAGTCATACGACCGCGCCACAAGCCAGCATGTCGCCCGCACCCAATCCGCCATCGGCAAATCCGGCTACTGCAATAAATACTGGAAACAGTGTGGGTGCATCGGGCGGCAGCAGCCCGCAGAGCAGTGGCATGACATCACCTCCACCTGCGCGACCAGCAAGCCAGCCGCAGGGTGGCGCAGCCCCTGCTGCATCAGAGCCTGCGAAAACGCCATCAAGTCAATGAGCATTTGACTGAGCTAGGCAAGGCAATGTCAGTCTTCATTCCTGCGCATTAGCAGGCGAACCAGTTCGCGTTTTCGTTGCTGGCGATTCGCCGCGTTACTTTTGCGATGAGATCCGGCGAGACGCTGGCGCGCAGCGACAGCGACGGGATTGCGAGGTTTTGGTAGCTTGAGATTCGTGGTCACGACGGCAGCAATCAGAGTACGTAGCGCGACAGATCTTCATCCACAGCCAGTGCTGCAAGCTTATCATCCACATAGCCGGCATCGACGCGCACCGTCGCACTGCCCTGCTGACCCGCGCTGAATGACACATCTTCCAGCAGCTTTTCCATTACCGTATACAAACGACGCGCACCGATATTTTCAGTTTTTTCATTGACCGAGTAGGCAATCTCGGCGAGACGACGTATGCCTTCGTCGGTAAATTCCACCTGCACATTTTCAGTACTGAGCAGCGCTTGGTATTGACGTGTGAGGCACGCATCGGTGGAAGTCAGTATGCGTTCAAAATCAGCAATCGCCAGTGACTCCAGTTCGACCCGAATCGGGAATCGGCCTTGTAGCTCGGGTATCAAATCCGAGGGCTTGGCCAGATGGAAAGCACCGGAGGCGATGAACAGGATGTGATCCGTTTTCACCATGCCGTACTTGGTGTTGACTGTCGTGCCTTCAACCAGTGGCAGCAAATCGCGCTGTACGCCCGCACGCGACACATCTGCGCCCTGAGAACTTGCGCGGGAAGCGATCTTGTCGATTTCATCCAGGAAGACGATACCGTTTTGCTCGATGTTGTTAATCGCCTTTTGACGCAACTCATCTTCATTCACCAAGCGCCCCGCTTCTTCTTCCGTGATCAGTTTCATCGCTTCGGAAATTTTCAGTTTGCGTGATTTCTTGCGACCGGCACCCATGCCGGAAAACATGGATTTGATTTGCTCGGTCATCTCTTCCATGCCAGGCGGCGCCATGATTTCCATTTGCGCACGTGGCTCGGCGACGTCGATCTCGATTTCACGATCATCCAGTGCGCCTTCACGCAGGCGTTTGCGGAAAGTCTGCCGTGTTGTGTTGCTGTCTTTGTCTTCGGTGGCGCCGGTACTGGAAAAACCAAAATCGCGCGCCGGCGGTAGTAGTACATCGAGTATGCGGTCTTCTGCAGCATCTTCGGCTTGCGCACGAACCTCGCGCATCGCCTGCTCGCGGGTTTGTTTGATACCGATTTCGGTCAAGTCACGAATGATGGTGTCGACATCGCGACCGACATAGCCAACCTCGGTGAATTTGGTGGCTTCGATTTTGATAAACGGTGCATCCGCCAGTCGTGCCAGTCGCCGTGCAATTTCGGTTTTGCCCACGCCTGTGGGGCCGATCATGAGAATATTTTTGGGTGTGATTTCATGCCGTAAAGGTTCTGGCACTTGCTGGCGACGCCAGCGGTTACGCAGCGCAATTGCCACAGCGCGTTTAGCGCGGGATTGTCCGACCACGTGTTTGTCGAGTTCGGTAACGATTTGTTCAGGGGTGAGATTCATCTGTCGTTGCTCTTTTTTAGTCAAGGCTTTCGATAGTCAGCGAAAGATTGGTGTAAATGCAGAGCTGACCTGCGATGGTCAGCGATTTTTTGACAATCTCGGTTGGCGACAATTCAGTGTTTTCCTGCAAGGCCTTGGCGGCTGATTGCGCGTAGCTGCCGCCGGAGCCTATTGCGCCTATGCCATCTTCAGGCTCAAGTACATCGCCATTGCCGGTGATGATCAGCGTCGATTCCCGATCTGCCACCAGCAGCATGGCCTCAAGCCGGCGCAGCATGCGATCGGTACGCCAGTCCTTGGCCAGTTCAACCGAGGCACGCATCAGATTGCCCTGATGTGTTTCGAGTTTGGATTCGAAGCGTTCAATCAGCGTAAACGCATCTGCGGTGCCGCCGGCAAATCCCGCCAGTACCTTGCCGTGAAACAGCTTGCGCACTTTGCGCGCGGAGCCTTTCATGACCACATTGCCCAGCGTGACCTGACCGTCGCCGCCCAGTGCCACTGTCTTACCGCTCCGTACCGAAAGAATGGTCGTGCCGTGAAATTGTTCCATGTCGAATCTCTAAAAAAATGAACTACTGGCGCAGGTCTTTCGGGTGTTCGTCATCCAGTGAAAGCAAACGCGTGAAGCCACAAACGGCATCAGACATATCTGCGCTTCAGGTTTTGCGGGGGATGATTTTCAGTTTCCCATTCCCGCCCACGAGTTCCAGCAAGACTGAGACGAGAAAGCTGGTGTGCCGCAATTCTACCGGTTTGATGCTTGCCAGTTGGTTCAAACCCGTGAGCAGGGGGGCTGCCGCATTGAAATCCACCCGACGCAAGCCCGCACAATCGAGCACCATGCGTTCATGGCATTGTGCCTTGGCGTCTATCTCGGCCAGCAGGGTGTCGACGGGCATGTCGATTGAGGGGGGCATCATGAATGCTTGGCTTGGCCCACCCGCCTTCGCGACATGCAGGGGTGGCTGACTTGAGCGCGGCGACGGCGGCGAAGGTGGCGACATTTCATAGGTAATGCTGTAATCCACGCAGGCCGTTTCATAGTCTGTTGTTGCCCGCATCAGCCAGAGCAGTTCCATCAGCAGGCGCCAGCCCGCATCATCATCATCGCGCCGTCCCGGCTGAATCAGCTCGCGAATTTTATCTGCCAGCTTATCGGCATTTTGCAGATGAACTTCGCATCCCTTGGCTTCCCACGACGCCAAAGTGCGCAACAAGGCGCTGCAACCAGCCAGATCAACCTCGCTTACATTGAGGAAATCAAGACGGAAGCACCAGTGACGGCAGCCCATTTGAAACAGATGATCCAGCATGGCGCCACTGCTGCTCGAGAGTTTGCCGCGGAAGCTCAGTGCCGGCAGTGTGTCAGGCGAGGCATTGGCGGACATGGTTTCAGTACATTGCCAAGGCGGTGGTGATGTTTCGAAGCGCTCTGCATAGGCCAGTGCCTGTCGCTCGAATGCAGCCTGATCTCCTTCGGATTCATGCAGTTCCAAAAGCATGCGCCAAGCGAGTTTTTCATCGGTATTGGGTGTTGGCTGGATAGTGGCAGCGGACAGCAGTGCACGTGCGGCTGCGGTCTGACCGCTGCCAAAAAGAATGGCGGCTTCTTCAATCGTTTGCCGAAGATCGCTCACTTGGGCCGATGAAGAGGATTCGGAGCTTGGCGAGGGCAGGCTCGTGCTGAATTCGGCCGACATTTCGTACTCGATCTCATCAATTTTTTTCGAGGTATTGAGTGCCTGCATATCCGGTTGCAATGCCTGTGCCGAAGCATTTCGCACGTGGCGTGTTGCAGTTTTGCCGAATAAGCCGAAGATTTTCACGTTTGATCAGATCGATGGAGAGAAGCGGAGGCAATGTGAGCCACCAAGTCACGCAGCTTGGACCGTAGGAGGTTCGGTTCAAATACGAATCAACGTGCCCGTTGCAATTACAACGACGCGTGTCGCTTTTGTCAAACAGTGCGACATGTGATGTAGGATTTTTTTGACGCCGTATCAGATACCATGAGGTGTGGCTTCTAATACGGCGTATTTTTGCAACTTACTTTCGGGAATGATTTGTTGTCAAAAACGGGTGCGTAGGCCGACCATGAGATTTCTGCCCGGCTGCGGCATGTAGTCTTTCAGCAGCGAAGTCGACAGACGAATTTCTTCATTGAGCAGATTGCGCGCCACCAGGAACCATGTGACATCAGTGGTGCCGTAGCGCTGCACGTAATTGATGCTGGCATCGACGCGAGTATACGCGGGCGTTGTTGTCTCTTCCGAGATGCTGCTGCTGGCGATGCGATTGTGCGCACTTGTATGCAGTACGGAGAGCGATGAGCGCCATTGCGAATCCTGGTAGCCAAAGCTCAGACCGGTGCGTGTCGCTGGTTGCAATGGCAGGTTACCCAAGTTATCCAGTGTGCCGCGCGAAGTGTCGGCGAAGACGCGCCCAAACCAGCCGGGATCGTAATAGTTGTAGCTCAACTCGGCTTCGACGCCGCGCAGGGTGGCGTCGGCTTGGCTGAAGGTGCGATCGAACGCCATGCCATCAGCAGCCCCCAGCACTGCCGTTGAGAGTGAGCCATAGACAAAATCTTTCACTTTGTTCTGAAATACATTTGCCTTCCAGCGTAATGCCTCCGTTGTTTTCTGCAAGGATAGATCAATATTTCTTGAGGTTTCTTTTTTCAGATTGGCATCACCGATGTCATAGGTTTCGGTCGGGTGATGGGCGCCACCGGAATACAGTTCTTCCGCTGTTGGCGCGCGCTGTGCGACCGAAGCCGTGGCGCCAATGCCATAACCTTGTGTGAAGGCCCACAGCACACCAGCGGAATATGACCCCAGATTGAATGATCGTTTGGTATCTGTAATCGGACGCCGCGATACAGATTCCAGACGGCCGCCGAGATTGACCCGCCAGTCACCAAAATCACGCTCCTCCACAATAAAACCCGCCGTCGATTGCGATCGCGTGCGAGGTACCGTCGGGTCATCACCATCAAGATTCAAGGCTTGTACATTCGCATGCTCGGTTTGCAATCCGAATTTTCCGCGCCATCCAGCGATTGGCAAGTGACTTAATTCCCAGCGAGATTCAAAGGACTTGTTACTGAAACGCACATGCGGATCGGTACCCGAGTTTTCCAGTTCCGTGTGACGATAATCCGTCTGTCCCAATTTAATGCGCAAGCCATCGAAGCCCTCAAAGGGTGACTTGATGAAGCTGTCTACATCAAAGCGGGTTTGTGAGAGATCGATTTTGGAGAGCTCATCGCGCCCATGAATGCCATAGACTTTACCCAACTGGGAGAGCGAGGCGCCAATGTGTCCCCAGTCCTGTATCAGCGAGCCACCCACAGCGATATTGTTTTCGCGGTTGCGTGAAAAACCGAGCCTGCCGGTGTCGTTGTTCGCAGCTGTTGCGTCGACCGCACTATTTCCCGGAATGCGATAGTCACCGGCATTCATCACATTGCCATCGACATGCAAACCAATGTTTCCGGCCGATCGATCGGCCGAAAAACTCAGGCCAGTGCCGTGATCCACGGAGCTGTAGCGCAATTCAGATTCGCCCGTCGCGCGTGGTTCAAGCGTGGTGGGTATGCGGTCATTGACGATGTTAACCAGGCCACCGATGGCGCCTGATCCGTACAGCAGTGCCGCAGGCCCGCGCAAGATTTCGATCTGGCGCGCACTCATCATGCCGCTGCCAACAGCATGATCATTGGAGATCGCTGATAGATCACCGGTGCTCATGCCGTTTTGCAGGATCTTCACGCGCGGACCTTCCAGTCCGCGAATAATCGGGCGCGATGAGCCCGTGCTGAATCCCGAAGCATTCACGCCCAGCTCACTGCCCAAAGTGTCGCCGAGCGAGCTGCCGAGTTTGTTGCGCAATTCATCGCCCGAGAGCACCTTGGCGGGCGCCAGTATCATCGCGTTTTCATTCGCACCAAAGGGGTCGGCAGTGACGATCACGGGTGCGAGGCTTTTGGTTTGTTCCTGACTGTGCGCTGTGACCGCGATGCCTGCAACGGCACAGGCGACCGCATGCGCCAGAAAATTCTTGCGTAAGTTCATGCATTTCTCCACTGATGAATGAAGCACACACCGCCTAAGCGAGTTATCGCTGGCGGTGGTCCTGATGCGGGGTCAGGCTGTCAGTGGGGGTGCGCGAGAGGAAAAATGCGCAAAAAAAGCCGGCGCATGGCCGACGGGTGTCAGTGCCAGAGGGGCAAATGAGGGCGCTGGTGCTGCAAAGAGCGTGATGGCAGGTGAGTGCAGACCAGCGCCCAGAGTGGCTGCATCAAAAGCCGTACAGGCGCTGGCCGTTTTTTGGTGATCGGCGACGCCGGCTTTTGCGATCTCGATGCGGGTCGCTTCATTCCGGTTGTCCGCGTGGCCAATCGCGTGCGCATAGCCTAGCCACTGCGCCAGCAGCAGGCTCAGCATCAGCATCATGCTCATAAAAGCAGCAGGGCGATGCATTTTTCGACGGGTTGGCACGGGTAATGACATGCGTTAGGCGAATTGAATGACAAAATCACAAGGAGATGATCACCGGATACTACCGCATACCGGAAGCGATTGTCACCACGGGCATTGCTGCGCAGCAGCGAATGCGGATAAAACTGGCTCAGTATCGGAGCTGAGAAGGGCGGCCCGGCCGGTTCGAGCCGGGCGCATCATCGCGCGGATGAATCAGTCGCCGTAAAGCTTTTGTTTTAGCTCGCGTCGCTGCTGAGCTTCGAGAGACAGGGTTGCCGTCGGGCGTGCCAACAGTCGCGGAATCCCGATGGGCTCACCGGTTTCCTCGCACCAACCATAGTCACCGGAATCAATCGACACCAGCGATTGCTGAATTTTCTTGAGCAGCTTGCGCTCGCGATCACGGGTGCGAAGCTCGAGCGCGTGCTCTTCTTCAATGGTGGCGCGATCTGCCGGATCCGGCACCAGCACGGTTTCGCGCAGATGCTCAGTGGTCTCGCCTGCGTTTTTCAGTAAATCTTTTTCGAGCTGCTGGAGGCGCGCTTTAAAAAAAGCGAGCTGGGCAGGATTCATGTAATCCTTCTCGCCCATTGCGAGAATTTGCTCTTCGGTGAGATGAGCGCCGTCGATGCCGGCGGTCTTTGAGGTTTTTGTATTGGTTGCCACGTCAGTTGCTCTCGTTGCTGCGAATCTGTGAATTTTACCCATCGTCCGTGCAGCGAAATTGTGGCTGCGCAGGGACTTTGGGCCGTGGTTCCGGGTTGTCTCCATCAAGCCTTGGAATCTGACTCCTTGGATACCTGAAGAGGTAGGTTCTCAAGCTCTACCCGGCTGAAACCGGCGGCTATTTTAATCGTATTGCCCGGCCACGGGACAAGCTTTGCATGATTTTTAAGGGATTTCGTATTGAAGACCATATCAATCCGCTGGAAACCTTACCAACTTTATACCAGACATTGCTCCAGACCCTCGATAAAAATACCTTTCGGCAAGTTTTGTCCGATAAAAACGATTTTGCTACCTCGCGTCTCGGACTCCGCCCACTGCCCGCCCAGATCGCTGCCCATGGTCTGATGCACGCCCTGAAAGATCACCTTGCGGGA
>JACCDM010166544.1_pt1 | contig 19225 bp, 17 predicted proteins | sample 7445851 | NCBI WGS metagenome assembly JACCDM01 (sample SAMN15323438, study PRJNA562643) | freshwater metagenome | isolation source: river surface water | place: USA:Blue River Watershed | collected 2017-08-16
CTAATCTAATTTTAACAGCCATTATACATGGGTTTGTGAGGGATCTCGTCCCTCGGGTTTATAAAAATGTCTGCAAAAATACGATTTAATGCGAACAAAACAAACAAAGAAAATGAGAAAATAAATCGATAAGCCGAATTCTGTAAGTAAGTTTCCCTACCCTCTTATCATTTATCTTGGCGTTTTATCACTAAAACGCTCTAGCAATCTACCCACTGACATCGGACGAGCAGCCCTTTTGTCTTGCGACAGTCAGCCTATTTGATCTTGCAACGCGTGAGGTTTACCTATGCCTAATTTGTCACCAAATTAGCGGTGGGCTCTTACTCCACCTTTTCACCCTTACCCCGAAAGGCGGTTATTTTCTGCGGCACTTGCTGTAAAATCTATACGATTTCCCTTCCCGTTAGGAAGCACGCTGCTCTATGTTGTTCGGACTTTCCTCTTTTAAAAAGCGATAAGATGATTTATTTTCTCGGGACAAAAGTACAACTATTTACGCAGCGTCCAATCACCCGCTAGCTTACCCAAAACCTGAACCATGTCTTTTGAATAATAAATAGAATCTAAACGTATACGCAAATTAGTAGCCTGAATACCTTGAAAATCTGTAGGTAATCGGCTAATCAACTGATCTGTTTTCATTCGTTGGCTGTGAATCCCACGTACAATTTTACGTTTGATGCTGCCTGAAAATATTGACTTCATTAACCCCAATGAACCTAATTCAATGGAATTAACCTGTATGCCAATCGCTTTGTCATCAATCAAAACAGGAATAAAATGAATGCGCATACGCACAGAACCACGATCAGAAACACCACACTCAAAGTCCTGCATCTTTTCATTTACTTTCAAATCTATTTGAGAAACATCGGTCTTCAATTGAGCAGCTAACATGGTACGTATCTCATCCAACGTCAGGTAAACTCCAAATGTCATTTGATTATCAGCCAAAACTAATGGCAAATAAACAGGTCTAACCACGGATGATTTAAGAGTAGAACCAACATGTAAGCGCGATTGGACCAACAAATTCCCCTGAATGCCTGTTGGTAAAAATGCTAAATCATGCACATCAAACGCCAGCGGATCCGCTACTATACCACCAGGAAGTGCAATTCCTGAATTAAACAAGGAAGAAACCTGATTGGGAACAAGCCATTGATTCAATTGGGTTTTAAGATCCATCGATAACGTAGGTAATTTAGAAACGACCACTTGATCTACCAATCCTCCCACTTGAACTGGAAAACCCATCACTTTAACTACAGGTTTTTCCGTCCATTGATTTTTCAAACGTAAATCCTCAATTCGGTAGGAAGCTAAAGTCCTTCCACTCAATTGCAGATTAACGCTAACAATAGATTTAGCCGCCACAGTTCCTGCTGAAATTCCTGCTAATTGCGGCCTAGCCTCCCATTGCATGGGAAGCATGACATGTAAACGAGTCGGGCTGTCTACGTGGTAACTAATCTTATTAGCCAACTTACCTGAATAGGGAAATCCTATTGTACTTGATTCAGGTGCCGAAATGAGTTGTTGGCCCACACGCGCAAACCTGCCAAACAAACTATCATAACTAATAAACGTATTGACACGAATCGTTCCTAAGGCTGGTTCCTGTAACTGTGTTTTGTAATGTGCTGCAATTCCTTTGGGTGCAGGAATTGTTTGGCATGCAGCTAAAAACAATAGACAGAAAAGGAAGATATTTCGCATGTAATCAGAAAAAAGCCTCAATCTCAGGAAGAAATTGAGGCTACAAATATGAATAGATAAACCTAGGTATACAAACCTCCATTCACATGGATGATCTGGCCAGTAACATACGTGGACAAATCAGAACCTAAGAAAAGACACACATCAGCTACTTCTTTTGCCTCACCTCCACGTTTCAATGGAATAGCTTTTTTCCACTCTTCAATGGCTGCTTCATTTAATTCTTCAGTCATTTCAGTTTCAATAAAACCAGGTGCAATGGCATTGCAACGAATATTCCGGGAGCCTAACTCTAAAGCAACTGACTTCGAAAATCCAATAATTCCTGCCTTTGAAGCAGCATAATTTGCTTGGCCAGCATTTCCTTTAACGCCTACCACCGAAGTCATATTAATGATCGACCCAGATCTAGCTTTCATCATTGGCTTACTAACAGCCTTGGTAAGGTTAAATACAGACTTTAAATTTACACGAATTACCTCATCCCATTGCTCCTCACTCATACGCATTAATAAACCATCGCGGGTGATACCGGCATTATTAATTAGAATATCAATTTGACCAAAATCAGTAACAACCGCATCTACTAACTCCTCCGCAGCTGTGAAAAGCGACGCATCTGAACGATATCCTTTTGCTTTAACACCATGAGCTTCCAACTCTTTCACTAAAGCTTCTCCTTTTTCGACAGAAGATAAATAGGTAAAGGCAACGTGAGCACCAGCCTTTGCAAACTCATGTGCAATTGAACGGCCAATACCACGTGAGGCTCCGGTAACTAAAACAACCTTATCTTTTACTAATTGCATGCTTACTTATTTTTAATTCTTTTTAATTGTATTGCTTCTTCATCTTGTACATAATCGGCTTGAATGACTTCATCAGCTGCTAATTCACCCTTTAAAATTTCTTCAGCTAATGGATCCTCCAAATATTTCTGAATCGCGCGATTCAAAGGTCTTGCCCCATATTGTGGATCATACCCTTTATCAGCAATAAAGTCTTTGGCAGCGTCTGTTAATGTGACAGCAAATCCTAAATTGGTCAAACGCGTAAATAATTTAACCAGCAATAAATCAATGATTTGATGTAAATCAGAACGTTCTAATGAATTAAAAATAATAATATCATCAAGGCGATTGATAAACTCCGGAGCAAATGCCTTTTTAAGCGCATTTTGAATAGTAGCACGTGCAGCTTCTTCCATATTGTCGACACGAGACTTAGTCGAAAATCCAATACCTGATCCAAAATCCTTTAAATCACGCGCGCCAATATTTGACGTCATGATGATAATCGTATTCCGGAAATCTACACGCCGACCCAAACCATCGGTCAAAATACCATCATCTAAGACTTGTAATAAAAGATTAAAGACATCTGGATGAGCTTTTTCTATTTCATCTAGCAAGACAACAGAATAAGGCTTACGGCGTATTTTTTCGGTCAATTGGCCACCTTCCTCATACCCCACATATCCCGGAGGCGCGCCTACAAGACGTGAAACACTGAATTTCTCCATGTATTCACTCATATCAATACGCACCAACGAATCCTCTTTATCAAACAAATAGGTGGCTAAAACCTTAGCCATTTCAGTCTTTCCTACACCCGTAGGTCCTAGGAAAATAAACGAACCAATCGGTTTTTGAGGATCTTTTAATCCCACTCGTGTCCGCTGAATTGCTTTAACTAATTTCTTAACGGCATCCGCTTGACCTATTACATGTTTCGTCAATTCTGACTCCATTTGAAGTAATTTTTCACCTTCTTTGGCAGCCACCCGATTCACGGGGATTCCTGTCATTTGAGCGATAACTTCCGCTACATTTTCCTCCGTAACTGTAAACTTCTGCTTCTTAGATTCTTCCTCCCAAATATTCTTAGCATGCTCTAGTTGCTCAATTAATTTCTTCTCACGATCGCGTAATTGCGCCGCTTCCTCATACTTCTGCGACTTTACAACCTGATTCTTTTCCTTCTTTACTAGTTCAATCTGGTTTTCCAACGCAACAATATCCGCAGGAACTTGAATGTTCGCAATGTGAACCCGCGCACCCACTTCATCCATAACATCAATCGCCTTATCGGGCAAGAAACGATCAGATATATAGCGATCCGATAATTTTACAGCTGAAACAACAGATTCAGGCGTATAAATTACATGGTGATGCTCTTCGTATTTATCCTTGATATTATTCAAGATCTCAATGGTCTCATCGATGCTCGTCGCATCCACCATGACTGTTTGAAAACGACGTGCCAAAGCTCCATCTTTCTCGATGTATTGACGGTACTCATCTAATGTCGTTGCACCAATAACTTGAATATCACCACGGGCTAAAGCCGGCTTAAACATATTCGAAGCATCTAAAGAACCAGAAGCTCCTCCTGCGCCCACGATCGTATGCAACTCATCGATAAACAAAATAACATCCGTAGATTTTTCCAATTCATTCATGACCGCCTTCATTCGCTCTTCGAATTGGCCACGGTATTTTGTGCCTGCCACCAAAGAAGCAATATCCAGGGTAACTACACGCTTTCCAAACAACACACGCGAAACTTTCTTTTGAATAATTCGTAACGCCAATCCCTCTGCAATGGCTGTTTTACCCACACCAGGCTCACCAATTAAGATTGGATTGTTCTTTTTACGACGTGATAAAATTTGTGCAACACGCTCAATTTCCTTTTCACGACCCACAATCGCATCCAACTTTCCGTTTTCTGCAATCTTTGTTAGGTCACGACCGAAATTATCCAAAACAGGTGTTTTGCTCTTCTCTGTACCTTTAGCTGAAGATGTTGTATTACCTGGAGAACCCGATTGTCCTTGATTTCCTCCGGAATATAAACGTGAATCATCATCAGAATCATCCGTATCTGAACTTGCCTTTGGATTATGACCTTGACTTCCATCCGACTGAAACTCAACCATTTCCTTGATCAGGTCATAATAAACTTGATATTTCTCTAAAATCTGAGTGGCTACGTTATCCTCATCACGCAAAATTGCCATGAGTAAATGATCTGTTTCAACGGTATTAGTCTTGAAATATTTAGCTTCCAAATACGTTAAACGTAAAACCTTTTCCGCTTGCTTAGTCAACGGAATGTTCAACATATTTTGCTTATCAAAAGATGACCGACTTGTCGACGCAGTTGAATGTTCAATACTTTGACGTAATTGATCCATTGAAACGCCTGACTTGTGTAATAAATCTACTCCGGGACCCTCTCCATCACGAATCATACCAAGCATAAGATGCTCCGTACCGATATAATCATGACCCAAACGCAGCGCTTCTTCACGTGCTAAGGCTATTACTTCTTTTACTTTATTCGAAAATTTGGCCTCCATAAATCCCTAATTATTTTTGACGAAAACACGCTAAAGCCGCTATTTGTTCAAACTTTGCATTAAAATATCATAAGATTCATTCCCATGATTCATTACCAAATCCAATACCGACAAATTAGGTTCAAAATTAGTCCCAAAACATTGACGGTATGGGGTTACATTATAATAAGTCCTTGACTGCCAACTTTCCTTCGCATGTAATTGATTCCACTTTGAATCAACCGCTTGTTCCATAAAAGTATCTGTCAAAGAATAAGGTATAGTCTTTCCTATAACCTTCATTAAAAAATTAAAATAATGGATATTTAAATCTACTAAATATTTTGATTTTTTTGCAAATATCTGCTGAATAAAAGGTTCAAAATGTTCATAAAAGGGGGCATTCCCATACGCAGCTTGAATGGCTCCCCGATGCCTGCGAATCCAATCCTGACCATAATCAATTTGAACATCCTTTATTAATTGCTTCCCACCAGAAGTGTGAAGAATAGGTACTGTCAACGTTTCTATCCCATTGGCACCTAAAATACAAGTCCTATTTCGAAATGTTTGTTTAGAAAAATGTTCGTATACTTCAAATTGTACTTCACCAGCCGCGTAAACCAGTGCCATATATTCAATAGAAGGTAAATAATGAATCTCAATACGCATTCCAAAAAATTAATCGGATATTTGCAAAACTACTAGTTTAAACTCATTAACCCTTAGAAAACAGCCTATGTTTTTTTATCGATTACTTGGCAAATTACCCCTCTCTGTTCTCTATGGACTCGCTAGTGGTGTGCATCTTGTATTTAATTACCTAATCTCCTACCGAAAAAAGGTAATCGAATCAAACCTAACGAAATCGTTTCCAACGAAATCTGCATCTGAAATTAATTTACTTCGAAATAAATTCTATGGATATTTAACGGACCAGTTGGTGGAATTCTTCTACGGAGTCCGAATTAGTCCAGAAGAAATGATGTCACGAATGCAATTTGTGAATGAAGAAATTATCACGTCATATCTTACAAACAACCAACCTGTTGTCTTAGTAGCCGGACACCAAGGAAATTGGGAATGGGCGATTCACCGACTTGCACTTTCTGGAAATGCCTATGATGTGGTCTACCAGCGGTTAAACAACAAAGACTTTAACGAATTTACGATGGAGGTACGAAGTCGATTTGAAGGTGTTACGCTTCTGGAAAAACGCGAATCTATTGTCGCATCGCGTGATCGGAAAAGTATTCCAAGAGCCATTTGCCTAGCTGCAGATCAAGCACCCCAAAAACCCGAATCAGCCTATTGGACTACCTTCCTTAATCAAGAAACTGCTTTTTTTACAGGTATGGAACGATTTGCACGCGACTATAACTACCCTGTAATATTTTTAGAACTTATTCGTACGGGACGCGGAAAGTACACACTGAGTTTTGAATCACTAGCGACACCAGATCAATATGAAACATTAGAGAAGGGCGCCATCATTGAAAGATTCGCACGAAGACTTGAGAAATCAATTATCGCATACCCAGATCAATATTTGTGGTCTCATAGACGCTGGAAACATACGAAACCTGAGCATATTACCATTAAATGGTAATTACATAAAGTCATTACAATCCCCTGCTCCTTCCCGAAGAATTTCAATTACATCATCTTGCAAATCAATAACAGTCGATGGTGTAATTCCGCCTATTCCACCATCTAAAATTAAATCAATTTGATTTCCATACCGATCAGCCATAAGACTTGGATCCGTATAGTCCTCAATATCCAATCCATCCATAGGCAATGAACTCGTTAAAAGCGGATGGCCCAATTGATTCACTATTTCTAATATTGGTCCATAATCAGGAATACGAATGCCCACGGTCTTTTTCCCCTGTATTAATACAGAGGGCACCTTTGAACTCGCTGGCAAAACAAAAGTATATGCACCTGGCAAATACCTTTTAAGTAATTTAAACGCAAAATCACTCACCTTAGCAAAGTTGGAAATAGCACTTAAGTCAGCACAAATAAATGAAAAACGATTTTTGGAGGGTTTTATCTGACGTATCTCACAGATTCTATTGATTGATTGCTGTGATAAAATACTGCATCCCATCGCATACATGGTATCTGTTGGATATATAATAACTCCACCTTTTTGAAGCACCTTTACCACTGAATCGATCAAGTCAGCAGAATTATTCTTTGCATAAATACGCTTAATCTCTGCTGCCATTATCGTCAATAATTTAAAAAGAAATCATTTTTTGATTCAACTTCATCTTGCTCTTCTGTCTTGACTTGATCAATGCTGGCATTGATTTCAAAACCAACAATCAGAATTAAGGAAATAAAATACAACCAAACCATTAAGGCAATTAAGGAACCTATCGATCCATAAATCTTATGATACGTAGCAAAATTGACTAAATAATAAGAAAATACGTTTGTAATTAAAATCGTCAAAATGGACGCCGTTATGGAACCCGCATTAAAAAACTTCCACCGTTTATGTATCGCAGGCGCGTAATAATAGATAATCGAAATTGTAAAAAAGAAGACAGAAAATATGATCAAATAGGTTAAAATTTTGGTTAAATAAAAAGTGAAATTATATTCTAAAATTCCCTCTTTAGCCAAATACTTAACGATGAAATTGCCAATGATAAACACAACAAATGAAGTAATCAATACAAAGGTTAACAAGAAATTAAGTCCAACCGCTACCACGCGTTCCTTAAAGAATCCGCGATTATCATTTGTCTTGTAGGTCAAGTTAAAGGAGCGAATCAACGCCATAATACCACTCGTAGAAGCATACAAGGCAAAAAAGAATCCAAATGAAAGTACCCCACCACGTTTTTTATTCACAATCTCAGTGATCAACTCCGTTAAATCAGCCTGCAGATTCTTAGGTACAGTCGCTTTTATAAAAGCTATCATTTTATAGTCTAAATGCTCAATAGGCATATAGGGCAGCAAACTGAACAAAAAGATAATCGTTGGAAAAACAGCTAGTGTAAAATTATAGGCTACCGCAGCAGCACGAACATCGATGTCAAACTGAAATATTTTTTGATATAAAATAGAAATTACGCGAACCAACACATAGTGCTCCTCGTATTCCCGCCATATCAACGTAAGTTCTTTGATGAAATTTTTCCTCATATGTCAAAGTATGGACGCAAGGCATTTACGACAAATTCAGGTGCTTTAATCACCTTTTTGGTAGCCAAAGTCATAAATACTAGTGTTGTATTCCCCTCATTAATTACATCCCCCGCCTCATTTTTAATACGATAATTAAATTTTATTCGAGCGGCAGGCAAAGATTCAACTTGACAAATAACAGTTAATTCATCATCATACAATCCCGGTGCATGAAATTTGGTAAAATGTTCAATCACAGGTAATCCAATGCCATTATTCTCCAAATCTCGGTAACTGACACCTAAACTCCGCAAGGTATCAACACGCGCAATTTCATACATACGCGCATAATTTCCATAATATACATATCCCATTTGATCTGTATCCGCATAACATACACGGTATTTTATGGTATGTGTATACATGTTAATATATCTTTTTAGCGTTTAATGCGGACTGATATTTGGCTGCATTGTTCATATGTTCTTCATAGGTTATTGCAAAATTATGCATCCCAGAAAAGTCTTCCTTCGCACAAAAATAAAGGTACTTGTGTTTCTCTAGATTTAACACCTTTTCGATCACATCGCGTGGCGGAATCGAAATCGGACCAGGAGGCAAACCGGTGTTGCGATACGTATTATAAGGTGAATTAATACTAGTATACTTCCCAGTCACCCGTTTAATCGTGAAATCTTTCCACGCAAAAACGATGGTAGGATCAGCTTGCAATGGCATATCAATCATGAATCGATTCCAATAAACACCTGCAATTCTAGCTTGTTCAGACGACTCTTTACTTTCTCCATAAACTATGGACGCTAATATCCCAGCTTGAATAGGAGTCAAATTTAAACTAGCAGCTTGTTTAATCCGTTTTTCATTCCAAAAACGCTTATTCGCTTTATTCATCTTTTGCATAAAATCACCAAAAGATGACGTCCAAAATACCTCATAGGTATCTGGAATAAACATACATGGAATCGTTTCTTTGGTATATCCATAGGCAGAAACAACTTCATTTGAATCCAGCATCCGATAAATGAAAGTAGAATCAAATGGCAATTGTTTACTTAACCGACTCGCTATATCTTCCTTTAACCGAAAATTATTGATTACCACCTTAATCGCATCCTGTTTTCCATTTCGCATCTTTCGCAATAACTCAAAATTGCCCATTTCACTAGAAATGATATACCGACCAGGTCTTACCCGATTTGAGACACCCATGACTTTCGCTAAAAACCGAAAACTTAATTGGTCACGAACAACATCATGCTGCTTCAAAGTATCCAAAACTGTCGTGAAATCAGATCCTTCAGGCACTAACAAGGCAAATTCTTGCTTTGCCGATACATTAAAATTTGGTGTTTTGAACACTTGCCATACATAATAGGAAAACATGGCGCTGACCAGTGAAAAACCTAGAATGAAAATTTTTATACGCTTATTAGGCACCATATTAATCTAATTTAAAGTCTAACTGAAAACGCGTAGCCAAGGCTGATAAATCTGCTATAACTGGATCTAACAAAGGAATACCATCTCGCCTACGCTCAATTTCCATTAACCGCTCCGGATCACCAGGAATTATTACCTGCTTACCTTCGATGGCATCCGCATTTCTAAATCGTTTAATCCAGGTATCCATATCGTGCAAAAAATCGGTCGTTGGCCTAAATGCATCCACTCGCATCGCACCTAAAAAATGACCTGTTCCCACCCCTACAGTTTCCCCCGCTTGCATAAAACCAGCCGTAGCAAACGGTGGTACCCAAGGTCCAAAATTAGCCCCTGACAATACGCCAGACAGAATATCTACCACAGCACCTAATCCATAGCCTTTGTGAGAACCATGCTCCCGATCACCTCCTAAAGGCAATAATGCACCGCCGTTCTTTATCGCAAAGGCATCATTACATGGATTACCATCCTTATCCTGAACCCATCCATCTGGGGTATCTAATCCTTTTCGTTGTAAGATTTCCAATTTCCCATAGGCCACCGCAGTAGATGCAAAATCAGCCAAAAAAGCAGGTTCTTCTTGTGCAGGAATCGCTACGGCAATTGGATTTGTTCCCAATAATTTTTCTTTTGAAAATGTAGGCGTGACTAATGGAGCTGCATGGGTCATAGCCCAACCAATCATTTGATGTGGAACGGCTTTCATGGCATGATACCCAGCAATTCCAAAATGATTAGAATTCTGAACAGCTACCCAACCCGTACCAGCCATGGCTGCTTTTTCACAAGCTATCTCCATAGCTTTAGGTGCAACGACCAAGCCTAATCCTCGATCTCCATCCAACAAAGCTGTAGAGGGAGATTCGTGTAAAATTTTAATGTTAGGTGTAGGGTTTAACCTACCATGATCATACAAACGAACATATCCTGCTAATCGTGCTACACCATGTGAATCAATCCCACGCGCATCAGCAGATACTAATACATCTGAAGCCAAAAATGCATCTGCTTCCGAACATCCAATGGATTCGAATACTGAAACAACAAAATTCTTTAACCGTATATAATCTGCTTGCATCGCTAAAATAAACGACAAAGATAAAAATAAGAATTGGGAAAAATTCTGCAATTTTGTGCAAAATCATCAACAAATGACAATCATAAATTCAATTTGGTTCTGGATCGTTTGTATCCTAGTAGTAGTTATCATACGCGATGTTTTCTTTCAAAAGAAACATACTATTTCTCACAACTTCCCAGTAATAGGACATTTGAGGTATTGGCTGGAAAAAATTGGACCTGAATTGAGGCAATACATTGTGGCCAATAATCGCGAGGAATTACCATTTAACCGCCAAGAACGCTCTTGGATCTATGCCTCATCAAAAAAAGAAAACAACCTACAAGGGTTTGGATCCGATCAGGATTTCAATTCTCCAGGATACATATTTATTAAAAATGCGATGATGGGCTTCAATGCGCCTGCAGATCATTTTTCTAGAAAAAATCCAGGAGCTGTACCAGCCAATAAAGTTATCGGATTGTATCACAAACGCGCAAAACCCTATCGACCATATTCAATTGTCAATATTTCAGGCATGAGTTTTGGCTCTTTATCTGCCAAAGCCATTGAGTCACTTAACATAGGCGCTAAGTTAGCAGGCTGTTTTCACAACACAGGTGAAGGATCTCTTTCTCCGTACCATCAAATGGGCGCCGACGTTGTTTTGAATATTGGGACTGCCTATTTCGGTGTAAGAGAACTAGACGGATCATTTTCCATGGATAAATTAATCCAAAAAGTAAAGGAAAATCCACAGTTAAAAGCAATCGAACTCAAGTTATCGCAAGGTGCTAAACCGGGCAAGGGCGGTATGCTACCGGCGGCAAAAGTTAACCGCGAAATTGCGAATATACGTGGAATCGAAGTACATAAAGACGCCTTTTCACCAGCTTTTCATTCTGAATTTAGCACAGTTCCCGAAATGGTCAACTTCATTGAACGTATGGCAGAAGCTACCGGTTTGCCCGTGGGAATCAAATCGGCAATTGGTAAACTCGAACAATGGGAAGAATTAGCTGCTTACATGAAAAAGCACAATCAAGGTCCAGACTTTATTACAATTGACGGCGGAGAAGGTGGAACCGGAGCCGCTCCACATGCTTTTGCCGACCACGTCTCCATGCCTTTCACCTTTGCATTTGCGAAAGTGTATCAAATATTCCAGCGCCAAGAATTAGCTGATAAAATTTTCTTCATCGCTTCGGGCAAACTCGGATTTCCAGAAAAAGCTTTGATGGCATTTGCCATGGGAGCGGATTCCATCAACATCGCACGTGAGGCCATGATGTCGATCGGGTGTATTCAAGCCCAAAAATGCCATACAAATACCTGTCCAACTGGTATTGCCACATCTAGCAAATGGTTACAAAGCGGTATCGATATCACATTGAAAAGTGAACGGTTCTACCAATACCATCAAACCTTAGTAAAAGAAATAGCTGATATTGCGCACGCCTGCGGCTATGAACATCCTAGCCAAATGACAATGGATGATATTGAATTCTCCATGGGCGATAACAACCGTACCGTTACCTTAGCAAAAACCTTAGGTTACCACAAAACGAACTTAGCATTTGAAAACTTCAATAAGCTATTTGAATGTCCCTATTTAGGTGGAAAGGATGCACGAAATCGTTTAGGCAGCTAGGCTGATTGAATGGATATAAACGATTATCTTTGCACCCATGTTATCAATATCCAATCTAAATTTCTATTTCGGTAGTCGGGCACTTTACGAAGGTGCGAATCTTCACATCAAACCAAGAGCGAAAATTGGCTTAATTGGAGCCAATGGGACAGGAAAATCTACCTTATTACGTTTAATATCAGGTGAATATACCCCAGACGGTGGTAGTATTTCTAAATCAGGTGAGTGTACAATCGGTTTTTTAAATCAAGACCTACTCTCCTACCAGACAGATGATAGTATCTTGGAAGTGGCGATGCAGGCTTTTGAACGCCAATTAGAACTACAAAAGGATATTGACAAGGTCCTCCATAAAATGGAAACAAATTATGAGGACAAGGACGTAGACGTATTATCTAGATTGCAAGAAGAATTTGAAAGACTTGATGGATATACGATCCAATCTAAAACAGAAGAAATCCTCGAAGGTTTAGGTTTTACAACTGCTGATTTAAGTAGGCCATTACGCCTATTTTCCGGTGGATGGCGCATGCGGGTGATGTTGGCCAAGCTATTATTGCAAAAACCATCCTTATTATTACTTGATGAGCCTACCAACCACTTGGATTTACCGTCTATTGAATGGGTAGAAAAATACATTCATGAGTACGAGGGCGCCATTGTTGTCGTATCTCACGATCGGTATTTCTTAGATCGTACCATCGATCATATTGCTGAAGTTTCGGGTGCCAAAATCACGTTATACCCAGGCAACTATTCATTCTACACAGAAGAAAAAGCGTTGCGAAATGAGGTTCAAAAAGGTGCTTTTGAGAACCAGCAGGCACAAATTAGACAAACAGAGCGTTTTATCGAACGATTTAAAGCGAAAGCCTCCAAAGCAAAGCAGGTTCAATCACGTGTTAAAGCACTTGATCGCATTGACATTATAGACGATGTCATTGATGAAAAGGCAAAGGTGAATTTCAAATTTAATTTCGGCACTCAGCCAGGTAGATTTATACTCTTCTTGGAGCATGTAACAAAAGCCTATGGCGAAAAAGTGATCTTGACAAACACATCCGCTACCATCAATCGCGGTGATAAAATTGCCTTAATTGGCGCAAATGGTAAAGGAAAATCTACCTTATTACGGGTTATTTCAGGTACAGAACAAATAGAAGGTGAGCGTAGAATAGGCCACAATGTAATAGAGTCATTCTTTGCACAGCATCAGTTAGAAAGTTTACAGGTAGAAAATACATTACTGGAAGAATTAAAATCAACGGGAACCACTAAAACAGAAATGGAATTGCGTAGTGTTCTTGGTTGCTTCTTATTTTCTGGTGAGGAGGTATTCAAAAAAATCAAGGTGCTATCTGGAGGCGAAAAATCACGCGTAGCTTTGGCTAAGGTACTTATCTCTGAGGCCAACTTCCTATTACTGGATGAGCCAACCAATCACCTAGATATGCAATCCGTGAATATCTTAATTCAAGCATTGCAACAATACGAAGGCACGTATGTAGTTGTTTCTCATGATCGTTATTTTGTATCTAACATTGCAAATAAAATCTGGTATATCGAGGACAATGAGGTGAAAGAATACCCGGGTTCTTTTGATGAATATGAAACTTGGATGGCTACACGAACTAGCGCACAAGCACCTGTGGCAAAATCCAAAGAAAAACCAAAACCAGAATTAGCTCCTGTAGAAGCAAAACCTATATCAAAATCGACAGAAAAGGAAATTGAAAAGCTTGAAACGCAAATCATGACCTTAGAAAATGAATTAGAAACTATTGAGCAGGATATGGCTACATTAGCTCAAGCATCTCAATTTGATGAATTAAAAAAATTAGAAGTTAAAAGGCAAGAAGTACAAATGAAGTTAGATGAAACAACTGCCTCCTGGGAGGTACTAATCGGATAGCATGAAACGTGGATTGATTGTATGCTTTTTACTGTTGTGGGCAACTTGGGTGTATGGCCAACTTAATTCTTCAATACACCGCGATCACATTAAAACGGTTTACATCGGGAATAGCGAACCCAAGCAATACATCGAGAGCCATCCAGTGATAGACTTGCAGCAGCAAGCATCCTGGTTTCTTTCTTTTGATGATTTAGCCTTAAAAACAAACACGTATTACCTGCGCATCATTTCTTGCCAGGCTGATTGGACGCCCTCTTCCCTATCTGAAATTGAGTATCTACAAGATTTCAATGATATCCCGTTGCGCGACGCAAGTTCATCCATGGGAACCAAAGTGCCTTACCTAAACTACCGAATTTCCTTACCGAAAACGCGTATTTCTGGAAATTTTATTGCCCAAGTTTATGCGAATCGTAATAAACGAGATACCGTATTTACCCAACGATTCTCGATTGTAGAAAATGAAATGCAAGTAGCCGCCAGTGTGCAATTTGGACAGACAAATGCTAGCCGGTCAACCAACCATGCCATCCAAATCCAATTAAAATATCCAGACGGATACATTATTCAATCCGAAGACGACATACGAGTATTTGTTCGGAAAAATAACGAACCCAATTTCATATTAAAGAATTTACCAAAACCCGTAATCAATGGCATGGATCGAACTATTCGATTTCCAAGTTTCAACCAGGAAAATAGCGTCTTAGCTGGAAATGAATATAGGCTAATTGATTTACGTAGTGTAATACAGAAATTGAATTTCGTATCAAGTATTGACGAAAAGGAAAAAGAAACAGTGATCAAAACACAAGTTGAGGTCCCCCAAGGCTTATATCCTTACACGGAACGAAGAGATTTGAACGGACAATACCTCATTAGCAATTATGAAAATTCGCACGATACTCGTTATGCAGATTATGTAATTTGTCAATTCAATTTAAAAGCCAACCCGCAAAATCAAGAGGGAATATTTGTTACCGGTGGATTCAATAATTACCAGAAAAATGCATCTAGCCAAATGACCTATAATTCTGCTTTAGGAATGTATCAAGGAAATATCTTATTGAAACAAGGTATTTACAATTACCGATTTGAAACAAAAAACCCTTCCGATTATTTGGAAGGGAATTATGCTCAAACTGAAAATCAGTATGATATTTTGGTCTATTACCGCAAACCTGGAACGCGGATAGATGCGTTAGTAGGTTTCCAACGGGTAAACTCAATTCGTTAACCTACACGTTAAATCGGAAATGCATGATATCTCCATCATGAACGATGTAATCTTTACCTTCTACGCTTAGCTTTCCTGCTTCTTTACAAGCCGCTTCACTTTTATACGTTTGATAATCAGCCATTTTAATCACCTCAGCACGAATAAAACCACGCTCAAAGTCGGTGTGTATAACTCCAGCTGCTTGAGGAGCTTTCCAACCTTTTTGAATCGTCCATGCACGAACTTCTTGAACACCAGCTGTGAAATAGGTAATTAGATTCAATAAGGCATAAGAACTACGAATCAACTTACTTAAACCCGATTCAGATAATCCATATTCATTTAAAAACATGACGCGCTCCTCTTCCTCTTCCATCTCCGCAATCTGTGCTTCTAAGGCTGCACAAATGACAATAACTTCAGCATTCTCAGCTTGAACATTGGCACGCAAAGCGTCTACATACTCATTTCCGCCTTTAGCTACAGAATCTTCATCCACATTGGCCACATAAATAACAGGCTTGTCTGTCAATAAACATAACTCACCGATCGCCGTTTCACGTAATTCAGCTTCCATTTCGACGGTCCGTGCAGATCTACCTGCTTCTAGTGTAGCTTTAAATTGCTGCAAGGCAGCGAGCTCTTGTTTCGCTTTGGCATCGCCATTTTTGGCTGCTCGTTCAATTTTTTGGATTTTCTTATCGACGGATTCTAAATCTTTCAATTGCAACTCCATGTCGATAATTTCCTTATCTGAAATCGGATTAACACGTCCCTCTACGTGAATAATATTCTCATCTTCAAAACAACGAACCACATGTATAATGGCATCTACCTCGCGAATATTCGCCAAAAACTTATTTCCAAGTCCTGCACCTTGCGACGCTCCTTTCACTAATCCAGCAATATCTGTAAATTCTATCACCGTAGGCATGATCCGATTAGGCTTGACAAAATCAGCTAAGATATTCAGACGTTCATCGGGTACCGTAACAATGCCTACATTCGGTTCAATTGTACAAAAAGGATAATTTGCTGCTTCGGCTTTATTAGACGAAATAGCACTAAACAACGTTGATTTACCCACATTAGGCAATCCGACAATTCCACAAGTTAATCCCATAATCTAGTTAAAAAATGAAGCCACAAAAGTACGGCTAAAAATCAAAAAGCCCCTGATTACTCAGAGGCTTTTTTAATTTTAATTGAAAATCTTATTCCCACTTTAAATCCGTCCCACCAAATTCGTCCTCATCACGCTTAAAAGAATCAAAATCAACATCAGGCATCAATTCTGTTTTAACATGATTAACTGCCTCATTAAGTCCTTCAACAAATTTGTCAAAATCTTCTTTGTATAAAAACATCTTGTGTTTCTCATATACAAATCCATCTTCTTTTTGGTGACGACGACTTTCTGTTATCGTAATGTAATAATCTTGAGAGCGCGTAGACTTAACATCAAAAAAATAAGTTCGTTTACCTGCTCGGATACGTTTAGAAAACAATTCTTCTCTATCTCTTTCTTCCACTTTAAACTAAAATTTTGGTTTGACAATATGTAAATCTACTATATAATCCCTTTCACTCAAAAAAATCTGATCAATTTATACCAAAGGAAGTAGCATTATTTTAACAAAATTTTTAATTCCAATAATAAAATCTAAACTTTGAACTGTATTCTTTATTGATTTGAACATAAAATACTGGCTCTTTTTACTGCTTTTTTTCCCGCTAGATGTGGTATACGCACAGGAACTAGGAGAAGAAAGCTATGGCATAGCGTCCTTTTATTCAAATCAATTTTATGGAAGAAAAACGGCTAATCAGGAATTTTTAAAGCGCAATACCTTTACAGCTGCCCACCGTATTTATCCCTTTAATACCTTAATAGAAGTAACTAATATTTACAATAAAAAAACTGTCATTGTACGAATTAATGACCGTGGACCTTATAAGCGTGGTAGAATAATTGATCTCACGGATGCTGCCGCAAACCAAATAAATCTAAAAAAGGTTGGTTTAGCCAAAGTGAAAATAAAAGTAATCGGTTTCGACAATGAAGTAATGTTGATTCCTTACCATGACCTCGAATTAGAAACTTCTCCAAAATTCAGTTCTAAATTTTATCAGAAAACACGCTTAAAATACCGTAAAAAGTATAAGGTCAAGAAGAATATCCGCAGTAAGAAATACGTCAAAAAGAAAAAAAACTAGTTATTTCTTTCGCTCATAAAAGTTAATAAAATCTTGAATTTTATCAGCCGGAATTCGCTTACCTATAATTCGCTTAGATTTATCTAATATATAGATAACTGGAGTTGCATACACATCGAATGTGTTTTTGAAGTCGGTATAATACTCTTCCAATCCGTTCTTAGGATTAACGTGTATGTCTATACCATTATACCATGTTTGTATCTTAAATTCTGTGATAAACTTTTGCCACATAGCTTTATCACGAACGATACTTGCCGCAAACACACCTACATTCTTTTCTTTAAAAAAAGCTTCTTGTTGTAATAATTTAGGTGTTTCTTCCTTACAATGACTACATTCAGGATCGTAAATAAAGACAACCGTGTAATCTTTAGGTACGGTTGATAAAAGAAGTCGTTTGCCAGACGGATCTGTTAAAACCATTTCAGGAATTCTTTTTCCGATAACCAATGGTTTAATTACAGCCAATCGCTCTTTCATCTTTCGAACCGTCATTGTATCCCAAAGTTTAGGCTCTCCCAAATAGTACTTCTCAGCTACATGAACAAATGCCCCATCTGTACCCACAATATTATGATTTTCATATGTGCTGGCAATTTTATAAATCACATACTTTCGTACATCAGTTTGCTTTATTTTAGCTAATAGAGCATCCGCATCTTTGCTTATGGAATCAGATTCTTGAACCACTAAATCCTCAAAATACTTTTCAATTTTACGTTGCAAAAATGGTGTACGAATGAAGCGATCATCATTTAAATCTATGTTGTCAAAATAGTGTTTTTTATAATAAGTAAATTGAAACTTATACAAAGCCGTACTGTCAACCGCATTTTTAACTGGCTTCGTATAGGCCGGAATTTCAGGCTCAAAAGTTGCTTTGATCAACTTAGAAACAAATAACGACTGGTTCTTCGCCATCCACTCCTTTTGGTAAGCCAAAATGCGTTTGCGCATGAGGTCAATTTGCTGCGCATCTTTACTCGACTGCAAAGCTCGATATTGCTTATTCATCTCCTGTTGGAACGCATAAAAAGCAGCATTTTCTTCCGAACCCTTTACTTGCATGTTAGATACAACATCAAGCGTATCTGTCTCAAAACTAAAATGATCTGATCCAATAATTAAATCCAAATATTTGGTTCCTGAAAAGCTAACTAAATACATGCCTTTTGCTAAGGCTTCCTTTCCTTGAAAGGTAAATTGACCATACTCATTCGCCCGCGCTGTATCTTTAATGACCTGCTGTGTTGAACCAAAATAATGAGCTAAGTACACATCAACATTTTTCAAACCTTTAATAGTACCTTTAATCTCATAATTAGCCACTTTTTGGCCGAGAGCACCCCCTATCGAAAGGAAAAATAGACTGATGGATAAGACGAATTTCATATAATTAGAATAAATTGAAACTTATTACGAAACGAAATTTACAATGTTTTTTACGCTATCGAAAATTATCGATTTTATACTTTTACCAA
>JACCDM010067038.1_pt1 | contig 19218 bp, 20 predicted proteins | sample 7445851 | NCBI WGS metagenome assembly JACCDM01 (sample SAMN15323438, study PRJNA562643) | freshwater metagenome | isolation source: river surface water | place: USA:Blue River Watershed | collected 2017-08-16
CCAATGGCAGCAGGCTTAATTTTTAGCCCATCTCGCATCTGTTGATTTTAAGGGATATTCTTACCGCTTAATAGGGGTAGCACCGATAATGCGAGGTAGAAATGAGCAAAATAGATAGAAGAGCATTTGTTTGTGGAGTAGCTGCGATGGCAGCGCTAGGAATGACCAGACAAAATGCGGTTGCTGCCAGTGGAATTAAAACGGTAAATGGTAAAACTCAAATTGATTTAGCTGTAAATGCTGCTTTAAAAAAGGTTGGCGGGGTTGTTCAATTATCAATTCCAAAGTATGGCAAAGTTGCAGTTGTTCGTACCTCAAAGGCTACAAATGGATTTTCAGTTATTAACTTAGCTTGCCCGCATGCAGGTGTGAATGTAAAACAAAGCAGTGGGGGCTGGGTTTGTGCCTCACCCGGTCACGGTTCAGAGTTTGCATTAAATGGCGCGTTAAAGGTTGGTCCAGCAAATTCTGGGTTACGTCCAATTAAATTTACGGCAACAACAAAGGCTGTAACCATCGCATAATTTGCGAGGATTACAGCCTTAGTTTATTTACTTTAATTTAGTACTTTGGATTGCACTTATCTTGAACTAACCCTTTAGTAATAGATACCAACGCAACTGCGCTCTTTAGCTCAGTAAGAACTGGATCCAAGGTATCAATCACACTTTGAATCGGTTGCTTATTGGCTTCAAGAGCTGCGATTTTAGTTGTTAGATCAGAGGCTAAAGTGTTCAACTTTAATTTAGTAGAAGCATTTGTGGTTTTTACCGCCGCAGATGTTAGCGCCGCAACTTGTCTGTTGGCGGTAGCTAAAACTGCTGCAGGAGTTGGCATTTGACCAACTCTTGAATTGGCATTTGTTGGTTGGTGAACTACCCAGAACTTAGTTGAACCAATATTTGCTGAGGTAGGTGCTTTATTTACAGAAGTCTTTGTTGCTGAGTAATAAGTTGAGCCGTAATAAACCACATTGCCTCTGGCATAGGTGATTAAGGCGTTCCACTTAATTAAATCTTTTAAAGTTTGTCCAACTGGCTCAATCTGCTCAAAACGATTTTTCTCAGAGGCTCTTAGAACAGTTTGTGCCTCTCTAATTCCTGCTTGGTAATCGGTATTTAATTCAATACAACCATCCCAAACCCAAGTTAATCTAGTTGTATTGTAAAAAGGATTTTTTGCACATACATATGTGTTCTTAGCTATTGTTGTTTTTGCACCAGCTGTTGTGCAAGTACCACCTGCAGTAGCTGCGTTAGCCGGGGTGGTGAGACCTAAAATTAAAAAGCCAGTTATTAAAACCGCCGATAATTTCTTTTTCAATTGAACTCCTTCGTTTAATTTATATCTATATCTAACTTAGGTATGGTTGAAGTCTACTTTATGAGGATCAAGTCAGCGGTGGAAATGTTGCGCTGGGGCAGAGAATTTGGTGTGAAGATCTAATTTCTTAACGCTGTTTCTTGCGTACATTCATTCCAATTCGACGGACCATCGGGCGGGGACCAAATCGCGAAATACTGCTAAGTATCAAATACTGCCAACCCGGAATTGCAATCGCTTTGCCTGATTTTGCAGCTTTCCATGAGTGCGCAACAACCTTTTCCGCAGATAGCCACATAAAGTTTGGTAGGCCTGACATTTTCATTCTGCCACGTTGATGAAACTCAGTTCGAGTAAAGCCTGGACAAAGTGCTGAGATATTTACCTTGGTTCCACGTAACTCGGTATGGAGTGATTCAGTAAAAACTGTTAAATAAGATTTAGCGGCGCTGTAAGTGCCACCAGCAATCCAACTTGCAACACTGCTGACATTAACAACTGTTCCTAAATTACGCTCTTTCATAATTGGCAAAACCGCGTGCGTCAATCTCATGGGCGCAGTAACTAAAACATCTAGTAGTTCCTGCTCAGCATCTCTGGCGCTCTCTAAAAAGCTCTTATTAATTCCAAACCCTGCATTATTAACTAGCACTTCAATTGGTTTTAACTTACTGGCTAATCTCTTCTCTACCTTTGCTAATTGGATACTTTTAGTTAAATCTGCAACCAAGATTTCAGTTTTTACGCCAAACTCTTTAGTAAGTGATTTAGCTACTGCACTTAATCGCTGTTTATCCCTGGCAACAAGTACTAGGTCATAACCTTCTCTTGCTAAATGTTTTGCGTAAGCTGCACCAATTCCAGCGGTGGCACCGGTAATTAATGCAGTTGCCATTTACTTAGTAATTCCAGATGCATCCTCGTCACGAATACTCCAGGTGGTGCCGTATTCCTCTAGAAGATCCAGGAAGGGTTTGGCATCAAACCACTCCGGACCATTTACACCAAGAGGTTGCCAAACACCTTTATGAATTAACTCCATTGCAATAACGGGATTAATTGCAGTTTGCCAAACAACCGCTTGATCTCCATACTCTTTCATCGACCAAGCATTATCAACGACGTTGTAAATATAAACCGCTTTTGGATTTCCTTCTTTATCTAATCCCTTAATCAATGCACCAGCACATGTTTTACCTTTCATGCGCTCACCTAAAGTTGCCGGATCAGGAAGAGATGCAGCGAGTAGATCACGAGGTGAAACACTTACACCTTGCACATCAACCGTCTCCTTGCGATCCATTCCCAACATATTTATAGTTTTTAGAATGCTAATAAACTCTGCACCAAGTCCATATTTAAAATTAACTTTTTTCGCATCAATTTTTTGAGGGATTAGCACAACCTCTTCGTGCTCAACATTTACGCACTCAACCGGACCGATACCTTCTGGGAAATCAAAGATCTCTAACTCGCTAAATGGAGTAGTTGTGTACCAACCACGACCATCCTCCCAAACTAGTGGTGGATTTAAACACTCTTCAATAGTTGTCCAGATAGAAAATGATGGCGCGAAATCAAAACCTTCAACACGCAGATTTGAACCATCCAAAATTGTGCAGGAATCTATTCGGCTAAACATGTAATCGCTGGCGTACTTGGCAAAGAGATCGCTCATGCCTGGTTCAACACCCATTCCAATTAATGCATAAATCTTTCGCTCATCCCAGTTGTAATCACGAGCAAATTGTTCATCGCCTAACTTCACACCGGTTTCGGTATATGGATAATGAGGATGTTTACGAGATAAAGACATTGCCATATCCATGTAATTAGTATTTTCAATCTCACAAGCCAAAAAGATTGGCATCACAAAACGCGGATCAACCGCATTGATAACGACATCAGGTTTGACCTTGCGAATTAAATCGCGAACATCCTCTAGCTCTGCGGCATTAACCATCGCCGCCGAAAAGCGAGGATCCTTTACTCGAGCCACTGCTTCTTCTGCACGGGACAAGGTTCGGTCAGCTATGACCATTGATTCTATAAATGTACGACGGGCTGCGATATTAACAATCGCTCTTCCAACACCACCGGCACCTATTACGAGGGCCTTCATTTTTCACTACTCCAAACAAGTTTTGACATATTCTAATGGAGCAAATTTTTAATGCCAAATTTACGCATGTTATTTAGGTCGTTATCGCTTTTTAGAACTTCTTATTATTATTAAACCAATAATTTAAATTAAATTATTTTTTATAAGTCCCCGTAGCTCAGTGGATAGAGCAACCGCCTCCTAAGCGGTAGGTCGCAGGTTCAACTCCCGCCGGGGACACCATCTGTTTAAAATTGATTTAATTAAAGTTAATGCGAAATAGTAAATCGCTTTAATGGCTTTGGTGCCCACCAGTTACGTTCACCAAATAAGCGCATTAACGCTGGTACTAAAAATGCACGCACTAAAGAGGCATCAAGTAGGATTGCAAATGCCACACCAAATCCCAACATCTTGATTGAAGTTACTCCACTCAACATAAAGGATGCGAAAACTATTGCTAGCAATCCGGCTGCAGCAGTAATAATTCGAGCCGATCTTTGTAAGCCTGTTGCAACTGATTCAATATTGCTCTTACCAGCATCATGTTCTTCCTTAATGCGCGAAAGCAGGAATACTTCATAATCCATGGAAAGGCCAAAGGTTACGACCGCAATCAAAATAACTGAACCAGTATCTAATGCACCGGTTACTGTGAAATCACCAACCAACCATTTCAAGTGACCTTCAACAAATATCCAAGTTACTGCGCCAAGTGTTGCAGCCAGTGAGAGGATATTTAATAAAACCGCCTTGATCGGCAGGATGATTGAACCGGTAAATACAAATAGCAAAATCATTACGCCAATTGCTATCCAAAGTAGCGCCCATGGCAAAGTTTTAGCAGTTCCATTTTGGGTATCGGTGTAATCAGCTGCTACACCACCAATTAATGTGCCCTCTGGTGCGCGAATCTCTCGTATCTTGTTAATTAGATCTTGGGCTTCCGGAGTTCTTGGACCCATTGAGTGAATTGCAATTACTCGAACATCATCACCCGCTACTTGTGAGTCCCCAATTCGAACAATGCCTGGCACTCGGGCAATCTCATTTGTGTATTGATTTATCTGTGTTCCCATAAGAGCACCTTTAGGAACAATAATTTCAATTGGATTTCCCTCTTGCCCTGGAAATCTTTCCAAGATAACTCTTGCTGCAGTTGCCGCCGGATTATTTGCTGGAAGCACTCGACTATCTACTTGTGAGAAGACAATATTTTTAATGGGAGCGGCAAGAACAGTCAAAATTATTAATGAGAGAACTACAACTGAAATCGGTTTACGCATCACAAATCTTGCGGTATCTGCCCAACGGCCATCCTCCGTTGGCGTAATTGAACTTTTTCGAACTACGGCTTTATCGATTCGATTTCCTAACATCGCCAGTAAAGCTGGTAAGGCAACTAATGCACCCAACACCGCCATGATTACAACAGTTACACCGGCATAGCCGAATGATTTAAGGAACATCTGCGGGAACATAATCAATGAAACTAGAGTCAAAACAACGGTTAAGCCAGAGTAGAAAACGGTTTTACCTGCCGTTTTTACCGTATTAACAATTGAATCTTCAACAGATTTGCCAGCATGGAGTTCTTCTCGAAAACGATTAACAATTAGAAGTGAGTAATCAATGCCAAGACCAAGACCTAAGCCAGTAATTAGGTTTAGTGCAAAAACGCTAACTCCAGTAAATAAAGTAAGCAAGTACATGATTAAAAATGATCCTAAGATCGCGCTTACGCCAACTACTAATGGCATTGCGCTAGCCACCAACCCACCAAAAACAAATGCCAACAAAATAAAGGTTAATGGGATAGAGATTGACTCAGCCAACTTTAAATCATCAGAGATTTTGGTGTTAATTGCATGAGCAAACACACCAGTACCGCTGGCATACACCTTTAGATCTTGATACTTCCCATCATATTTCTTCTGAATTTCTTTGCCGAGCTGTTGGATTACTCCCCAATCTGATTTATCACTATAGATAAAGAGGAATCCCGCTTTGCCATCCTTGCTAAGCAAGGTTGGGGCACCACCAGTTGACCAGTATGAAAGTGTTTTACCAACATTTTTTTCAGCCTTTATTTTGTTTTCTAATTGGGCAACTGATGCAAAGACCGCTGGATCATTAGCGGGCTTATCTGATTCGACAACTAAAACTACCGATGGGTCTTCAACTTTGAAAACATCTTGTAGATACTCATACGCTTTATATGAATCGGAGTTTGGATCACTGTAGCCGCCACTTTCTAATCTGCTGAAAACTCCTGACCCGATAGCTCCTGCCAACAGGATTCCAATTAAGTAGATAGCAAAAACCGATTTCTTGCGGCGAACCAAGGTGTGGCCAAGTTTTTCAAACATAATTCAATCCAATACTTTTTGTTTAGTGAGTACGGCGATGACTAGAGTAGAGTTCCAATCATAATGAACGCAGCAAAGCCAAGTGATGATAAAAAGCGGTTAACTGAGTTAATGCCGAAAATCACAAATGATGAGATAGATCTAGAGATTGATGATCGTCGTGATGATGAAATCAAAAATGATCGCCCACCACATCACAATTAATTCTCAGATTTAGGTTTGGTGGCTGGCTGGCTTTCACTTTTAGCCGGAGTTGAAGCTGGGGTCGACGCCGGAGTTGATGGAGTTCTAGAGTCGGTTTTATAAAAACCACTGCCCTTAAATACAACCCCAACATTGTTATAAAGCTTACGAACTAAACCTTTGCACTTAGGGCAAGTATCCAAAGCAGCCTCTGAAAATGATTGCACCGCCTCAAATTGGTACTCACATTCATTACAAATGTATTCATAGGTTGGCATAGGACATAATCTTAAAGTAGTGGCAAGATTAGGACTAATCGAAGGTTAGGAAGTTATGAAAAAGGTAGCGATTTTACTGATCTCACTACTGATTGGTGCGTTGAGTGCCTCACCAGTTTTGGCTACATCATTAGTAAGTTCTTCTCCAGTTGGTGGCTCTGTTCTAAGTATTGCGCCAACGGCAGTAACAATTGTCGCCAATGCTGATTTAACTGATGGTGCAAATGAATTGACTGTATTAGATCCAACCGGAAATCGTGTAGATGATGGATCGGTACAAATGCAAGGTGCATCTTTGACGGTTGGAGTTAAGCCATTGACCACAACTGGCATCTATACAGTTAATTACACAATTATGGCGATCGGTGAAAATCCACTAACTAGCTCATTTACATTTCTATTTAATGCACCCGCAGTTATTTCAGAGCCAACACCAGGTGCAACTACAGAAGAAGTGCCAGCGCAATCAATTAATAGAACAAGTGATTTCCTGGTAATTGCTCTTCTTATCTTCGCAATATTTGTTTTGATCTTTCTATCTCGTTATGCCAAAGAAACCTTTAATAAATCAGGCCCAGCAAAGGTAAAGACCATCAAGAAACCGACTAAATCAAAGAAAATTTCAAAGTAAATTAATAAATGATTGAAATTCTCTCGCCATTAAGTAAAGGGCTGATGCAGTTGATGGCACTCTCATCAATTGGATTATTGATAACCCTCGCATTTCTGGCCATTGAAGTTAAAGGCAAAATTACAAATGTAAAATTAGCAATTCGGGGCAAGAAAATTCTATGGGGCTGGTTATTGGCGTCTATGGTTTTTATAGTTGTCCAAATCTCGTACTTACTTGAACAACCTTTAAGAAACTCACTCAATCCAACAGTATTGCGTTCCTATTTAACCCAAACAGCGATCGGAAAAAGTTATTTAATTCAAATAATTATTATTTGCTTAGTCTTATTAATTCCATTACGTCGTATTGGCGCGGCTTACATTGGATCAATGCTTGCTATGGTGGCAATTGCAGCTCCCGTATTTCAAAGCCATGGCAGCTCATCAGGAAATCATGGATTAGCAATTGGAGCGTTAATAATTCATGTGATTGGGTTATCGCTTTGGGTAGGCGGCCTGATAGGTATTGCACAATTAAATAAGGATGAACAAAAAATAGCACTACCTAGATTTAGCGAGATTGCACTTTGGAGTGCTATTGCTGTTGCGATATCAGGAGCTGCGACAGCATGGACGAGATTAAATTCAATTGAATATTGGCAAAGCAAGTATGGTGCAATTGTTATTTTAAAAGTATTTCTTACATTTATATTAATTGGATTTGGCGCACTTCACCGCAGATGGCTAATTAAAAAAGATTATCCATCCATGTTTCGTCTGATAATGGGTGAAATAGCGGTAATGGCCACAACTGTCTTTGTTGGTAGCTGGCTATCTACCACTGCGCCACCAGTAAAAAATATTGAGGTTACGCCATCACTTCTAATTACTGGAATAGAGATGCCAAAGCCTCCAACATTAAGTCGAGTACTACTTGCTTACGATCCAGATGGCTTAATGATTGGCCTACTGATTTTGGCGGTTGCGCTTTACATCAAGGGAGTCATAGTTTTAACTCGACGTGGCGATAAGTGGCCAGTAGGTCGAACAATTGCATTTGCATTAGGTATTTCTGCAATAGATTTTGCAACTAGTGGTGGTTTAGGAGTTTATTCCCGATTTGCATTTTCAAACCACATGTTGGCCCATATGGTCTTAGGAATGATTGCACCTATCGGAATTGTTTTGGGTGCACCAATTACCTTAGCGCTTCGAACCTTGCCAATTGGTCGGACTAAAGATGAGCGAGGCATTAGAGGTTCTTTTATTTCTTTATTGCACTCTAAATTAGGGAAGTTTTATGCAAATCCAATAGTTGCCTTGGCTATTTTTGATGGATCATTATTTTTACTTTATTTCACACCATTATTTGGTAATTTAATGGTTGGCCATAGCGGACATTTCTTTATGAATATTCACTTTATTTTAGCGGGGTTTTTATTTTTCCAATCAATTATTGGAATTGACCCAATGCCGATTCGGATTCCATATATTGTGAAAATAGTTATTTTATTTGCCGCCATGAGCATTCATGCATTTTTCTCAATCGCTCTAATGTCGACAACAACCTTGTTGGATAATGGATATTTCGCATCGCTCGAGCGACCTTGGGCCACAGATTTACTGGCAGACCAAAAATTAGGTGGAGCGATTGGATGGGCAATGGGTGAGATTCCAATTTTGTTAGCACTAGTCGCCACATTTATTCAGTGGATTCGTGCGGATAAGAAGGAGACTGGGCGAATAGATCGAGCATCGGAACGCGCCGCTGCCATGGGGGAAGATGATGAGCTTGCTCAATACAACCGGTATTTGGCTAATTTAAATAGAAGAGATAATTCAGATTAGGATTACTTTATGAACTTTTCATCACCAGAAAATATGGCGCCGCTTTATGGCGATGAGTATCAATCACTTCGCGAAAGTGTTTACTCGTTAGCGCAGAAAAAAATTGCACCATTTGCTCGTGATGTTGATGAAAATGCTAGATATCCGCAAGAAGCTGCTGACGCACTGCAGCAAGCAGGATTAGCAGCCGCACATGTTCCAGAGGAGTTTGGTGGGCAAGGCGCAGATGCGCTTGCGGCGGTAATCATTATTGAAGAGGTAGCTCGAGTGTGTGGTGCTTCATCATTAATCCCTGCGGTAAATAAATTAGGTTCGGTTCCATTACTTATTGGTGCAAGCGCAGAACAAAAGAAAAAATACTTAACACAATTGGCGCAAGGTAAGGGTTTTTCCTACTGCTTATCAGAGTCTGAGGCTGGATCTGATGCGGCGGCAATGAAAACTAAAGCTGTTAAATCTGGTGATAACTGGATCTTGTCTGGCAGTAAAAAATGGATTTCCAATGCTGGTATCTCTGAGTTTTACACTGTTCTGGCATCAACTGATCCAACTAAGGGTGCAAGAGGTATTTCTGCATTCATTGTTGAGAAATCAGATCCAGGAGTTTCCTTTGGTGCACATGAAAAGAAAATGGGTTTTCGTGGCTCACCAACACGTGAGGTCTACTTTGATAATGTTGAATTAACGCCAGATCGATTAATTGGAGAATTAGGTACTGGTTTTGGACTTGCAATGAAGACCTTAGATCACACCAGAATTACAATTGCGGCACAAGCACTTGGCATTGCACAAGGCGCCTTTGATATCGCTAAAAAATATGCACATGAGCGCCAGCAATTTGGAAAACCAATCTTTGATTTCCAAGCAGTTCAATTTATGTTAGCTGATATGGCGATGCAGATTGAAGCAGCTAGACAATTAACCTATGCCGCAGCGGTAAAGAGTGAACGTGGCGAAACAGATTTAACCTTCTTCTCTGCCGCCAGCAAATGTTTTGCAACTGATGTTGCGATGAAGGTAACTACCGATGCCGTACAAGTTTTAGGTGGATATGGATATGTGACAGATTATCCAGTTGAGCGAATGATGCGTGATGCTAAATTAACTCAGATTTATGAAGGCACTAATCAAATTCAAAGATTAGTAATGGCTAGAAATTTAGACACCCTTAATTAAAATCTAACTAACATAGTTGGCGTAGCAGCTGCATCAACCTTTTGATCAAACTCTGATGTTGGAAGTGTTTCACTAGTTATTTCACCTGGATGGACTAATGCGATCTTCCAAGCGGATGTGCGGGCAAGTGCTCGATCATACGAACCGCCACCTTGACCTAATCTATTTCCGGATCGGTCGATATGTAGTGCTGGAAGAATGATTACATCAAATTCAATATCTACCGCTTCGCCAATTGGTTCAAAAAGATTACCTGTTTTTTTCAATTGATTTTCTTGACCAAACCATGGCACCCATTCCAGATCTTTACTTTTTAAGATTCTAGGTAAAAATAAATTAGCGCCAGCGGCCAGTAACTCTTTATTTACCTCGACAGTCGATGGTTCAACATCGTAAGAAAGGTATGAGGCAATATTTTTACCCTTTAATTCAGAAAATTCGGTAGCACTCAATATATGCAGCCAAGAATCACTCAGAAATCTATGTTTGCGTTCTTTGCGATAAAAATCACGCAACTTTGATTTTTGTTTGGCAATCTCTTTATCGCTTTGATTCACGCCATTACCTTAATTTATCTAGTGTGCAAAGTAGAGTTTAGGTATGGATCAATCGATATCTGTTGCACAATTTCAAGAGAAATTGCTGGAATTGGCACAGCCCTTAGCGGCAATTGATCTGCCATTACTCGATGCACACGGTGCAACATTGGCCAGTAATTTAATGGTTGATGAACAACCGCTATTACAAAGTGGTGATCGAATTGGACCAACTCAAATTGGCCTGGCCGCCTCTCTTGGCTTAGACCGTCTTCCTTGTCGACCACACCCTCGGGTAGTAATTATTTCCGCCGGCGATGATTTGGTTGAACCTGGAAGTCCACTTGCAACTGAAGATGATGAGTTTGAGAGTAACTCTTGGTTCCTCACTACATTTGTTCGTGAAATTGGTGCACATGCTTTCCGAGTACACACCATCCCTGAAACACACGAGGCACTTAAATTGATCGTAGAAGATCAACTTGTTAGAGCAGATTTAATTGTAATTAGCGGAGAATCCAATGATGAATCCTTTGAATTAATCAACTCAGTAATTTCATCCTTAGGTCAGATTGAAACAGTTTCACCAAAATTAGCTGAAAGTGGCAAACATAGTTTTGGCTTAATCGGTCCCGACAAAACACCAGTAATCGCACTTCCAGGTGAGCCAATTGGTAATTACTTATCAGCAGAATTGTTTTTGCGCCCAATAATTTTGAAGATGCTTGGTCACCGGTCGATTTACCGTAGTAGTAAAAAATTGAAAATGGTTGAGGATGTAATAGGTACGATAAATGAGGCAAATTACTTACGGGCTAAATTAAAAGACAATTCAGATGTCAACATGTTAAAAAATCAATCTGATCTAGCCACCATCTCCGCTGCCAACTGTCTAATTTATCTGCCTGAGAAAAGTGAAAAAATTTCAAAAGGAGAGAGCGCTGAAGTAATTCTTCTGCATGAGGAAATGCTTTGAAAAAACTTGTAGATCATGAATTAGTTTTGAAACCAATTCGTTTTCGAGATAAAAATCAGTGGGACTCCGTAAGATCAATTAATCGTGATTGGCTCTCACCTTGGGAGGCAACTCGTCCGCGAGTAGATCAAGACAATCCTCTCCCTTCATATTATGGAATGGTCATGCAGCTTAATCGCGAGATGAAGGCACTCCGCTCAATCTCACTTGGAATTTATCTACGCGATGGTCACCGAGAAAAATTAATCGGGCAAATAACTTTGGGTGGAATTATTTTTGGGGCTATGCGTGGCGCCCATATTGGCTACTGGATAGATCAAAGATTTTCCGGACGCGGGTACACAACTAGGGCGGTAAAACTACTTACTAACTTTGGCTTTGAATCTCTGAAGTTGCACCGAATTGAAATAAATCTTCGGCCAGAGAACGAAGCTTCCAAAAAGGTAGCAATCAAAGCTGGGTATCTTTTAGAAGGTGCCCGAAACAATTACCTGCATATCGCTGGTGACTGGCGTGATCACATAACTTTTGTTAAAGAAAATCCAACAATAAAGTAAATTATTAAATCGGACATACCACCTAAATCCACCTAATCCTCAGCCTAAACATTTATCGTTCTACTCCATGGCATCTGGAATTATCTATCTAATCATTATTGCCATGTGGGCTGCTTACTTTCTTCCGCAATGGCTCAGCTCCCATGAAGATGCCTCTGGTAAATCAATTGATAGATACAAAAATGCAATGCAGGTTGTTGCTGAAAATCAAAGCGTTACAAAGATGGAAGAATCTTTAATTGATAAATCTCGAGTAATTTTTCAACGTAAATTAATTTTTGGATCTCTCTTTGCGCTTTACACTTTATCTTTAATTAGCGCGTTGTTTGGCTTACTTGCCTGGAGCACAACCTTTGTCCCTCTAACTGGATTTTTAATTTACTTAGTTCATGTTCGTAAACAAATTATCGCCTCGCAAGCAAAAATTCGTAGAATTAAAGCAATGGAAAAAATTGCAAATGCAAAATTGCCAAATCAATTATTTGATGAGACAAGAGAAGAATCTAAAAGTAGTAATGATCATTGGATACCTTTTGCAGAACGAACGGAAATTACTGGAGTAATCGTTATTCCTAAGGATCGGACAGGTTGGCAGCCAACGCAACTGCCAAGACCAACTTATGCAACTGCCCCTAAAGCGATTCCAACTAAGCGAATAATTGATCTAACCTCACCTGGTGAGTGGAGTGCACAACAGGAACAAAAGGCAGCAATTCCCAACTCACGAGATCAAGTTTTTGATCAAGTAATTGCAGAACAAAACAGCGATCGAGCAGTAAACGAGTAAAACTAAATCCAGCTCGGCAGCCACATTCGATTTAACCAAGCGGTGTATGGAATTTCCCAACCTATAAACACCGGCAGGAAATATACGAAATTTATAAAGATAAGCAATACAAAAATATAGATAAACTCTCTCCTAAATCCAGAGTGTAATAGCTTTGAAATCATGTAGACCAATGCCAAGATCAAAAATGGCGAGATTGTTACAGCGTAGAAAAAGAACATTGTTCGGTTCTGGAAAAAGAACCAAGGTAGGTATGTAACAACTATTCCAGTAAGAATAAATGAGGAAATTTGATCACGTTTTTTTAACCAAAATCCAAATGTCACAGCTAGTGAAATTGTGGCAGCCCACCACAGAAGAGGCGTACCTATTGCTAAAATTTCTTGAGCACATGTTGCGGCATCACAATTTTTTGGAGATTGATAATAAAAAGATGTTGGTCTGCCTAAAATTAACCAACTCCACGGATTTGCTGAGTAGGAGTGTTCATCATTTAGGCCAGTATGGAAGTTTAAAATTTCAGAGTGATAGTGCCATAGATTTCGCACAACATCTGGCATAAACGAGTCAGATTGGCTTGCCGCCCAATTTCTATCCCACCCATTATCGCTAAAGATCCAGCCAAACCAACTCATTAAATAAATCAAAATTGGCGTCAGAATAAATTGCGTAAACCTAATAAGTACTTGTTTGATCAATCCACTTCTTACAAAATTTATGGAAATCAATAAGAAAATTGGAATCAAATATGCACCGCTCCATTTAACGCCAGTAGCGGCACCGATTGAGATTGCAGAAAGCCAGTACTGGTTACTTAATAAAAAGTATGCGGCGAGTAGTACAAAAAACATTAAAAATATATCAAGTAAGGCTACGCGAGACATAACTAAATTAAGGCCATCTAAAGCAAGAAATGCAGAGGAAAAGGATGCTAACAAAATTGAATCAAAAAGCTTAAGGGCAACCAAATAAATTAAAATAATTGATGCTGTACCCACTATGGCCGAACTTATTCGCCAACCAAACTCATTGTTACCAAATATTTTTATGCCAATGCCAATTAACCACTTACCCAATGGTGGATGAACTACAAACTCTGCTTGATTATTAGAATTTAATTCAACCCCATGGTTGATTAATGAGTTGGCATTTTTTGCATAGTAAAGCTCATCGAAAATATAGCCTTTTGGTTTATCCAAATTCCATAATCGTAAAAACAAGCCAAAAGCGGTAATAATTGTGATTGGTAGGAATGCCTTTGCCCGCTTCATGCGCATAAGCCTATAAGCAGCGGTAAAACCTGAGAGAATTACCAGATGTTAATCCTGGCTGGTTTACCTATTGGTGATCCTCGAGATGCATCAGCTCATTTAATTACTGCGATTGAGAATGCAGATTTCATCGCAGCAGAGGACTCTCGGAAATTTGCCAGATTGTGTCAGGATCTAAAGATCTCTCATAATGCCAAGGTCATATCTTTTTTTGAGGGAAATGAATCTGAACGCATCGAAGAACTTACTAAAATTTTAAAAGGTGATAAAGATATTTTAGTGGCAACTGATGCAGGGATGCCCGGAGTCAGCGATCCTGGGTATCGATTAGTCAGGGCTGCAATTGAAAATAATATTCGCGTCAAGGTATTACCTGGACCCAGTGCCGTCACATCAGCTCTTCTATTATCTGGTCAACCAACTGATCGTTTTTGCTTTGAGGGATTTCCACCTCGCACAGCGGCTGCAAGATTAAAGTGGTTTCAGAAATTAGTCGATGAAGAGCGAACCATAATTTTCTTTGAAGCACCACACAGAATTGTTGAATCACTTTCCGATGCAGTGCTGGCTTTTGGTGGCGATCGCGCTGGTGCTGTTTGTCGGGAGATAAGTAAGCAGTATGAGGAGGTTGTTCGTGGAGATTTAACTGAAATTTTGGCTTGGTCGAAGTCAAAGGAAATTTTGGGAGAAATTACCGTGGTTATCTCTGGATTTGATCCGGGTAGTCGAGAGGTATCGCCTGACCAATTAGTTGAAAAAGTTTTAAAGTATGAAAACTCTGGGATAACACGAAAAGAGGCGATTGCTGAAGTTGCTACTGAGTACGGCATTTCAAAGCGAGTTGTTTTTGATGTAATGGTGGCCTACAAGAGTGGCGATAAGATTTGAACATGAGCGCCAGTAAATCTTTTTATTTAACAACACCGATTTACTATGTAAATGATGCTCCGCATATAGGCCATGCCTACACAACTGTTGCCGGCGATGTTTTAACTAGATGGCACCGCCAAAAAGGTGAATCAGTTTGGTATTTAACTGGCACAGATGAGCATGGGCAAAAGGTTTTAAATACCGCTCAAGCAAATAATGTTTCGCCTCAACAATGGTGCGATAACTTGGTCGAGAGCGCTTGGAAACCAGTCTGGCGTGATTTAAATATTGCAAATGATGATTTTATCCGCACTACTGAACCGCGCCATATGGAGCGGGTACAAAGATTTTTGCAGGGATTAAAGGATGAAGGCTTTATTTACGCAGGTAAATTCGAAGGTCCATACTGCATCGGTTGCGAAGAGTTTAAATTACCTGGTGATTTAGATGATGGTAAGTGTCGAATCCACTCTAAGCCGGTTGAGATGTTAAGTGAAGATAATTGGTTTTTTAAATTATCTGCTTTTCGTGAGCAATTACTTGATCACTACAAAAATAATCCAGATGCGTGTCAACCAGCAAGTGCACGCAATGAGGTTATTTCATTTTTAGAGGGCGAAGTAAGAGATCTATCTATCTCTAGATCAACCTTTGATTGGGGAATTCCAGTTCCTTGGGATACCAAACATGTAATTTATGTTTGGTTTGATGCACTTTTAAATTATGCAACAGCGGTTGGCTTGGGTGATGAAGCGAACAGTGAAGGCGGGAAAAAATTCTCAAGCACATGGCCCGCAGATGTTCATTTAGTTGGTAAGGATATTTTGCGCTTTCACGCAGTTATTTGGCCAGCTATGTTGATGGCGGCAAATGTGGCAATTCCAAAGAAAATATTTGCACATGGCTGGTTACTTGTTGGCGGTGAAAAAATGTCAAAGAGTAAGTTAACTGGAATTGCACCAAGTGATATCACAAAGGATTTTGGTGTAGATGCCTTCCGTTATTACTTCTTACGCGCAATTCCATTTGGAACAGATGGCTCATTCTCTTGGGAGGATATGTCCGCTAGATACACCAGTGAATTAGCAAATGATTTTGGAAACCTAGCATCTAGATTAATTGCGATGGTGGAAAAGTACTGCGATAACACCATTCCGGCAGTGGCAAAAGAGGATTCACTTGCCCAGCAATTAACACAAACTGTTTCTCAAGCAGATGAACAAATGTGCGCCCTAGATTTTCAAGGCGGCATAAACACAATTATGGATTTCTGCAAACGTATTAATGGATATGTAACGGAAACTGAGCCTTGGAAAGTTGCCAAGGATGAATCTCGAAAAGTAGATTTAGATGCAATTTTATATAACACTGCAGAGGCATTACGAGCACTTGCTGTTTTGCTTCACCCGGTAATGCCAGAGACAACTGAAAAGTTGTGGTCTTCAATTGGCGCAAAGGCAACATTAGGCGATATTAAAAATCAAAAAATTTCAGAGGTTGCTGCTTGGGGCCAGCTTCCTGCTGGCAGCAAAGTTACAAAAACAGATGTGCTCTTTCCAAGATTAGAAGAAATAAATTAAATGGCTGATCGCCATAATCGAGATATCGATCGACCAGTTGCACCATTACCAGCACCGTTAATTACCAAAACTGTTGATGCTCACGCTCATTTGGAATTAATTCATAATAGCGAACCAGATTCGCCATTAATTAAACAGGTATTAGATGAGGCGGCAAGTGTTGGCGTAGATCGGATTGTTCAGGTTGGTTATTCGGCAGAGCAATCAATTTGGTCGGTTAAATGTGCAGAAAGTTTTCCGGGCCGCGTTTTAGCAGCGGTTGCTTTACATCCCAACGAAGCTCCAGTTGTTACCGATTTAGAGAAGGATCTTTCAATTATTGAGGAGTTAGCTAAGCATCCTAGGGTTAGAGCAATTGGCGAAACTGGTTTAGATTTTTTCCGAACCGAACCGGCGTTGCAAGACAAACAAAAGTACTCATTTCGCAGACATATCAAAATTGCGAAAGATCACAATAAAGCTTTGGTAATTCATGATCGAGATGCCCATCGTGCAGTTCTAGACACATTAATTGAAGAGGGTGCACCAAAAAATACGGTTTTTCACTGTTACTCCGGTGATGCCGAAATGGCTAGAGAATGTATTGAAAATGGCTACATACTTTCATTTGCGGGAACAATGACATTTAAGAATGCACCGCAATTGCGGGAAGCGGTTAAGTTGGTACCGATTGAGTTACTTTTGGTAGAAACAGATTCACCTTTCTTGGCGCCAATGCCAAATCGTGGTGCCTTAAATACACCAGGTCAAATACCTAATACGTTAAGAGCTATGGCTGCCGAGCGTGGAGAATCTGAGGATTATTTAGCAGCAGCGATCGCTGAAAATGCCGAGCGAATATTTGGCAGCTTTAATTGAGTAATTTATTAGGCGCAGTAGAGATTCGAGAGCTTGCAACCTCACTTGATTTGAAACCAACGAAAAAATTGGGACAAAACTTTGTCGTTGATGCAAACACCTGTCGCAAAATTGTAAAACTTGGTGATGTCACCGATCAAGATATTGCATTAGAGATTGGGCCAGGCTTGGGTTCATTAACTCTGGCATTACTAGAGGCAAGCAAATCAGTGGTTGCAGTAGAAATTGATAATCGATTAGCCCAACAACTTCCGATTACCATTGCTAAACATGGATTTGATCTGGCAAAAATTCAGGTTATTAATCAGGATGCCATGCAATTAAGTGAGTTACCTGTTAAACCAGATGTGCTTATTGCAAATCTTCCCTACAACGTTTCAGTGCCCGTTTTGCTTAATCTCTTAGAGTTTTTCCCAAGTATCAAACGTGGTGTTGTTATGGTGCAGAGTGAGGTGGCGGAACGATTAGTCGCAAAAGCCAACAATAAGGAGTATGGATCACCGACAGTAAAAGCTAATTGGTGGTCGGATCTATGTTGGGCAGGTCCAGTGAGCAGATCTGTATTTTGGCCAGTACCTAATGTTGATTCTGCACTGGTTAGATTTGATCGCCATGCGCCAATTGGCGGTGAGGCAGAAAGAGTTAAAACCTTCAGGGTTATCGATCAAGCATTTGCCAAACGACGAAAAATGATGCGAAGTGCAATTAGTGAAATCTTTGGTGGCTCAGCTGCGGCGGAAGCGGCGCTAATTCGTGCGGGTATTGATCCGACAATTCGCGGTGAAGCATTAACTGTCTCGCAATTTGCTCAGATTGCCCAGCAAATAAGTTAATAAAGCAATACGCTTTCGTAATATGAAATCTCATGGAGTAGTTACCAGAGTTCCTGGCAAGGTTAATTTGCAACTTTCTGTTGGACCACTTGGCAATGATGGATTTCATGAAGTAACAACAGTTTTTCAGGCAATATCCCTTTTTGATGATGTGACAGTGACTGAGGGCAAAGCAGGCTCCGGTACAACTATTTCAGTATCTGGCCAAACCGCAAATGGCGTTCCGGCTGATGCAAGTAATTTAGCAATTAGAGCTGCGCAGTTAATGATGAAAGAGTTTGATCTATCCCCAGATCTAGAAATTAAATTAAAGAAAGAGATTCCAGTTGCTGGCGGCATGGCTGGTGGAAGCGCAGATGCAGCAGGGGTGATTGTTGGTTTAGATTCACTTTACGAATTAGGTCTTGCCAGAGATGAAATGGAAAAAATCGCTTCCCAAATTGGAAGTGATGTTCCATTCTCATTATCTGGTGGCGTTGCTATTGGTACTGGTCGCGGTGATCAGATAACTACTGCATTAGTAAAGGGAAGTTATACCTGGGTGCTCGCATTATCTTCCCAAGGATTATCAACGCCAGCTGTATATCAAGAGTGTGATCGGTTGCGAGAAGGTTTATCAATAGCTTCACCACAAGTAAGTGAACCATTGATGCAAGCGCTACGAGCAGGAGATTCCAAAGCGCTAGGTAAATCTCTACTAAATGATTTACAAGCGGCGGCATGTTCATTACGTCCTGCACTTAGATTGGTTTTAGATGTTGGAATTGATTATGGAGCACTGGGTGGAATTGTTTCTGGCTCAGGTCCAACAGTTGCATTTCTAGTTTCTGATGAGGAGCATGCCATGGATTTAACGGTGGCATTAAGTGCAAGTGGAGTTGTTTCATCAATAACCAGAGCGGTCGGCCCCGCTCATGGCGCACGAATAATTGAGAGTTTTTAAATTAGCTATTTATAAGGGATAATTCAGGTTCCGCCATTGTGTAGTGGCTAGCACATGAGCCTTTGAAGCTCAGGGTCCAGGATCGATACCTGGTGGCGGAGCCACCAAAGTAACCAA
>JACCDM010179546.1_pt1 | contig 19213 bp, 12 predicted proteins | sample 7445851 | NCBI WGS metagenome assembly JACCDM01 (sample SAMN15323438, study PRJNA562643) | freshwater metagenome | isolation source: river surface water | place: USA:Blue River Watershed | collected 2017-08-16
GCCATCGCATGGATGTCACCAAACTCGACCTGAATTTGCTGGTGGTGTTTCACCAGTTGCTCTTGCTCAAACGTGTCTCGGCCGTGGCCGAGGTGCTGGGCATGAGCCAGCCTGCGGTCAGCAGTGCATTGGGGCGTTTGCGCCAGAGTTTGGGCGATGAGCTTTTTTTGCGCACCCAAGGCGGCATGACCCCCACGCCCTACGCCTTGCAACTGGCCGAGCCGGTGGCCATCGCGCTCGATGGCCTGCAGCAGGCCTTGAATGTGCGGGCCGCCTTTGAGCCTGCCAGCAGCCAGCGCAGTTTCACCTTGGCCATGACCGATGTGGGGGAGATGTACTTTTTGCCCGTGTTGGTGGATGCGCTGACCCGAGAGGCCCCAAGCGTGACCCTGCAGGTGGTCAGCGTGACGCACCCCGCCCTGAAAGACGACATGGCGACTGGGCGCATCGATTTGGCCTTGGGCTTGTTGCCGCAATTGCAAGCCGGGTTTTTTCAACAAGCGTTGTTCCAGCAGCCCTACATTTGCCTGATGCGCAAAGGCCACGCACTGGCCGCCCCCGGCGCGCTGAGCTTGGCCACTTTCACCGCGGCCGAGCACGTGCGCATCGTGGCGGCGGGCACTGGGCATGGCCGGGTGGACGTGGTCTTGGAGCAGCAAAAAATGCAACGGCGCTTTCGTTTGACGGTGCCGCACTACGTGGCGCTGGGCGATGTGTTGAGCCATTCCAACTTGATCGCCACAGTGCCCGAGCGCTTTGCCGACCGCGTGCTGTCGCCGTTTGGCTTGGTCAAACGCGACCTGCCCATGGCCCTCAACAAAAGCCCGATTCACCAGTTTTGGCATGGCCGTTTGCACCGCGACCCGGGGCACCAGTGGCTGCGGCAAACCATTCAAAAACTGTTTGGAGACGGCGAAACGCCCGACCACGAACACGCCGTTTGAGACGGCATGCACGCGAGTCGGGCGCGGGGGTGAGGGGGTAAACGCTCAGTGGCCCTTGGCGCTGGCCGTGCTCACATGCGGCAACCCGCACCCGAGTCGGCCAAGGCCTTGGCGGCGATGCCAATGACCTTGTTTTCTTTTTCCGACACTTCGCGCAAGTAAATGTCTTGCACCGGGTTGTGTGATTTGCTCATGGTCCACTTGCCGCGCGGGCTGTCGATCACGGCCACTTCCATGGCCTTGATCATGGCGGCCTTTTGGCCCACATCGCCCTTCACGGCATTGGCGCCTTGCACCAACAGCAAGCCGGTGTCGTAGCCTTGTACGGCGTACACATCGGGTTGCATCTTGAAGGTCTTGGCGTAGTTCAGACGGAACTCTTTGTTGCGCTTGGTCTCGATGCCATCGCCGTAGTGCAGCGTGGTCAGCACGCCATCGGCGGCGGGGCCGGCCGCTTCCAGCACGCCCTCGGTCAAGAAGCCCGAGCCGTACAAAGGAATCTTGCCCTTCAGGCCTGCAGCGGCGTAGTCTTTCAAGAACTTGGCGGCACCGCCACCGGCAAAGAAGCAGGCCACGGCGTCGGGCTTGAGGGCCGCAATTTCGGTCAGCAGGGCTTGGAACTCGACGTTCGGGAAGGGCAGGCCCAGCTCTTTCACAATAGTGCCGCCGGCCTTGGTGTAGCTTTCTTTGAAGCCCTCGAAGGCCTCGTCACCGGCCGCGTATTTCCAGGTGATCCAGACCGCCTTTTTGTGGCCGCGCTTGACCATCGCCTCGCCCAGCGCCATGGTCGGCTGGCTGTTGGAAAAGCTGGTGCGGAACACGTTGGGCGCGCACTGGGCGCGGGTGGCGATGTGCACACCGGCGTTGGGGATCAGGTTGATCACACCGCTCTCGCGGGCCACCCGGTGAATGCCCATTTGCACGCCCGAGTGCACGGTGCCAATCAGCACATCAACTTTGTCGCGCTGCACCAGTTTGTTGGCGTTTTCAATGGCTTTGGCCGGTTCAGATTCGTCATCCACTTTGAACCACTCGATCTCGCGGCCGCCCAGCTTGCCGCCTTGTTCGTTGATGGCCATGCGCACCCCGTTTTCAATCGCCACCCCCAGTTGGGCAAAGGTGCCGGTGTAGGGCAGCATGAAGCCGACGCGGATCTTGCCGCTTTGGGCCAAGGCGCTTTGGGGCAGCAGCAAACCCGAGGTGCTGGCGCCCAGCAGGGCGGCGCCTTGGGTGATGAGATGGCGTCTGGATGTCATGTGAAGTCTCCGTCGAGTTGTAGTGTCAAACAAGGGGCGCAAAGCAAACCCTCGTTCAATTATGAGACACCCGTGCGCCAGTTTTCCTAGGGGAAATCATGGGGTGTGTCTGGCGCCATCGAAAAAAACCCACCTCACGGGTGGGTTTTTGTGGCGCTGCCGGCAGTCGATCACCGCCTCAGATGGCGGCAGAACTCAAAAGGCAAATTTGAAACCGATCGAGAAAACAGTGGCGCGATTTTGGCGGTCGCTGCCCAAAGTGGCATCCAGCTGAATGCCGTCGGCAATTTCTTTTTTGGCGCCAATTTGGAAAGTGGGTTTGCCACCTTCGTCAGCGAACACTTCAATGTGTGGGGTAACGCTGCCGATGGTGCGCTCAAATGCCACGCCCCAGCTGTTGTATGAGGCTTCGTCTTTCGGGTTGTGGCGCGTGATGTTGGTGTGCACAGAGCCAAGTGGCGAGTTGCACGTCATGATGCCGACCAGAAATGGGCTGGCACCCACGCCCGCAACATGGGCGGTGCCCAAGGTGCTGGCAAAGTTGCAGCCATTCTCTTGGCTGGGGGTGATGCGCCATTTGGCCTGAATGGCCTTTTCGGCGGTGCCGTTCTTGCTGGCCTTGGCGTAGCTGACGCCCACTTCCACACCTTCAATGGGTGCGAATGCGGGGGCCACATTGCCAATGTTGTTTTTCTCGCCATCGCGAGCAACCCAGACTTCGACATGGCCTGCGCCTTTTTCGTTCACGTTGGCATCGTCAACGGCCAAAGGTCGACCGGCATGGGCGTGGGTCCCCCACAAGCTGAGAGTCAATGCGAGCAAGCTCGCGTATTTAAAAGTGTGTGATGTGGTCATGTGATGAATCTGAGTTGGCTCAGTTGACTTCGAACTTGCTGACTTCTTGGCGGGTCGAGTCGGCGATCTTGGACAACTCCATCACCGTGGCGGTGATCTCTTCTGAAGCCGAGGCATTGCTGCGGGCAATCGCGTCCAAGCTGGTCAAGTTGGCATTGATCTGCTCCACGGCCGCGCTTTGTTGTTCCAGCGCTGCCGAGATGCGTTGCAACATGCTGTCGGTTTCGCGCGAGCCTTGTTCGATCTGGTGCATGCCGTTGTTGACGTGCTTGACGGTTTCAACAGCGCGCTGGGTTTCGGCCACCGCTTGTTGCACCAAGCGGGCAATTTCTTGCGAGCTTTCGGCGCTGTTGGCGGCCAGTTTGCCCACCTCTTCGGCCACCACCGAGAAGCCTTTGCCGTGCTCGCCGGCGCGGGCCGCTTCGATGGCCGCGTTCAGTGAGAGCAGGTTGGTCTTGTTGGCGATGTTCTCGATCACTTCGGTGATCTTGTTGATTTGCTCCGAGTTGGCGGCGATCGAGCTGACCACTTCCACCATTTGCTCCATTTGTTTCATGCCGTCGCGCATGATGCTCATCGACTCTTGCGACTTTTGGCTTGCCACATTGGTGTTGCGCGAGACATCGCCCACCGCATCGGTGGTCTGACGCACGGCCGCAGCCAATTGGGTGATGGCGTGGGTTTGGTTTTGCGCGCCGTCCGAGATTTGGCCAATCGCTTGGCTGGTCTCGTTGGCCGCTGTGGCCACTTGGCGGGTGTTGTTGTGGATGGCCAGCATGGCGCGCGACAAGGACGACAGCGAGCTGTTGATGTTGTCTTTCAGTTGCGCCAACTCGCCTTCGCCGTGCGCCTCCACGCGGTGGGTCAGGTTGCCCTGGGCCACTTGGGTCATCACTTGGCCCACATCGCCCAGCATGTTTTTGAGCGACTGCATGGCTTGGGTGGCTTGGCTCATGGCGGCTTGGTATTCGCCTTGGGCATGGCTGTCGATGCTCACGGAGAAACGGCCGGCCTGCATGGCAGCCATCAATTCGGTCAAGTTGCGGGTGGTGCTTTGGATCGCGTCCACCGAGTTGTTGACCGCATTTTTCATGTTCGCCAAATCGCCGTTCAGATTGGCGTGCACGCGGGGGCTGAAATTGCCGGCGGCCAAGGCGGTCACCACTTGGTTGACCTCGTTCACGGCAGATTGCTGGGCTTCGATCATGCGGTTCAGAGCCGATGCGGTCTGACCCACTTCATCGGACTGCTCCACCTTGATGCGCAAAGACAAATCGCCTTTCGACTGGATGTTGCTTGCGATCTTTTGCATTTCAGTCAAGGGGCGGGTGATGGACTGAATGATCGAGTAGGCCAACACAAAGCCGCCAATCAAGCCCGCCAGCACCAAGGCAATGCTCACATTGCGGTTGGTTTCGTAAGTGGCTTGGGCCGAGTCAAACTCGCTGCTGGCCTCGATCAATTGCGCCTCAATGAACAGCGACAACTGGCTCACCACCACATCGATTTCGGGGTAGAGCGTTTTTTCAGCAAATTCTTCCAATGCCTTGGCGTCTTGCTTGGCCAGCAGGCCTTCCAGCTCAGTGAAAGCCACTTCCAGCTTGGCAAAAGCGGTTTCAATGCCGTTGACCAGTTTCTTTTCTTCCCCCACAAAATCATCGGTGGGGTGGGCGGCCCATTTTTCTTTGATGGTTTGACGCGCTGTGGTCAGTGATTTTTGTGCGTCTTCCCAAGACATCTTGCCGGCCCGCACTTTGTGTGTGGAATCCGAAATTTTGAGGGTGTATTGGTCCGCAATGATCTTCAGGTCACGCAGGTGAACCAGGTGGTCGGTGTTGACAAACTGAAAGCTGCCGATCGCTTGGTGCATGCCGCGCAGCCCCATCAGGCCAATCACCAGAGAGACAAAACTGATGCACAACACCAACAAATACAGTCGGGTAGAGACCTTGAGATTCTTCAGCATGAAACGAACTTTCAGAAAGGGTTTTCAGACATTCTAAGGACAAATTATGGCTAATTAAGAATATCGACAAATTTATCAATTAGTGCTTGCTTATCCTCTTTTTGGTGCATTTCTGATGAAAAGAGTGGCAATCGGATTTGCTTGATGTAGGTCAACAGGTCCATTTTCGATTTATTGAAAAATTTGGCCAAACTGACCAAACCGCGCCATGAAGAAAAGCCAAATTTCCCCCTCGGGCCTCGAGCGGGTGCTGAAAGAACAAGATTTCATCGTCTCCAAAACCGACTTAAAGGGCCGCATCACCTACGGTAACCGGGCCTTTGCCGACTATGCGGGCTACACCGAAGCCGAGTTTTTGGGACAAGCCCACAGCCTGGTCAGGCACCCCGACATGCCCCGCGCCGTCTTCAAGCTGTTGTGGGACCGCATCAGCCAGCACCAAGAGGTGTTTGCCTATGTCAAAAACATGGCCAAAGACGGCAGCCACTACTGGGTGATCGCCAATGTGACCCCTTCTTACGACGTGGCGGGCGAGCTGGTGGGGTATTTTTCGGTACGCCGCCGGCCCAACGCCAAGGCCTTGCCGGCGGTGACGGCACTCTATAAAAAAATGCGGGAGCTGGAGGATGTGCCCGATGCCCGAGAGGGCATGCGCCTGTCGGCAGAGTATTTGGCGGCGCAATTGGCCGAAAACAACACCGACTACGACCGGTTCGTTTTGGCGCTCGAAGCCCTGTGAGCCCCAACGGCGGGTGGGCCGTGGAGCCCCGCTCGCCAAGGCAACTCAACAAAAAAGGCAAATTACATTTTTAGTGCTTGTAATGCCATAATGGTGTGGAAAGACAGTACTTGAGTGTTCGACTTCGTGCCTGACTCCAGTGGTTTTTAGACCCCCGGGGGCTCATGATTTGTGCACTGGGGTCGATCCTTTGTTGATATGACAGCCACTCCATCTCCATTACCCTCTGGCAAAACCCCCCGTGTGGATGCCGCCGAACGCTTCATGCACAGCGCCAATCGCTCGCCGGTCGGGTTTGTGCTGTCTGAGGTGGCCAGGCAGCTCGAGCGTGAGTTGAGCATGGCCATGGATGTCGCTTACGGCAAAGCCAGCTTGCAAGACCTAGAGGCCATGCAGCAGGGCGTGCCCGTCAAAGCCGCGCCGCGCCAAGCGGCCGCCAAACCCGCCTTTCGGGCGGTGCCTCGGCCCAACGCGCCTGAGCCCGCACCGGCCAGCACCGAAGAGGGTGCCGCCCCACGGCCGCGCCAAAAAGTCAGTGCAGAAGGGGCCGGCGAGAAAAACGTCTACGAGCCCGGCCAAGTGCTCTTCAACAAAGGCGACAAAGCCGACCATTTGGCGATCATTTTGGAAGGCAAGGTTGAAATTTTTGACCCGTCCGATGGCAAAACCATCGCCACCTTGGGCGCCGGCGCCTCGTTTGGCGAACAAGCCATTTTGGAGGGCGGGGTGCGTGGCGCTTCGGCCCGCGCCTTTGACCGGGTGGTGTGTCTGGAGATCAGCACCGCCCCCTTGCGCGCCATCTTGAAGTCTGACCCCGGCATCTTGACCCCGATTGTCGAGAGCATGTTGTTGCAGCTCAACATGGCCAACAAGCTGGCCAAGATCGAAAAAAGCGAAGACCAGATCATTTCTTACGAAGTGCTCAGCCAGAGCCGCATGTCCACCACGCAGTTGCAAAACCTCTTGCTCGAGATTTACAACACCGGTGACACCAAGGGCTTGAGCAGCGAAGGCCTGATGTTCTTGAAACTGCAAGCCTCGGACAAACTCAGAACCACGGTGCAACCCACCGGCGAGCAGCTGGGCCACATCCACGAAGACAACTTTGCCTCGGCTTTCATCGTGGTCGAAGGCCATGTGGACGCCGAGAGCGAGCGCTACAAATACAGCCTGGGCCCCGGCAGCGTGTTGGGCTTGGCTGAAGGCGTGACCGACTCCCCATTGGGCTGGACATTGACCGCCCTGGACCACGTCACTTTGATGAACTTGCCCATTGACAAGGTGCTGCGCGGCTTGGATCATGCCAACCCCGGCATTCGCGGCATCGTGCGTTACACCGCCGACCGCGTCCTTGAGTTACAGAAGACCATGTGATGGACAACAAGCAGCCTCAAATCATCTCGAGCGGCGCGCGCCATTCGGTGCAGGTCGGGCTTGACAACAAAAACGCGCAAACCAAGCGCAACATCGTCAGCTCGAACGAGACCGAGCTGGAAGACCAGGTGCTGGGCCAAGACGCCACCACCGAACGGGGCCACGCCCAACTCAAGCAATCGGCAGAGGCCGACACCAGCGCCCGTGCCGGTCAAGTGCAAGCCGATCTGGCAGAAGACGCCAAAGAAGGCCGCAACGCCTTTGTGGGCGAGGGCGCTTCGGCGGGCAAAGCGGCCCAAGCCGCCGCCTTTGCAGAGCCCGAGAAAGCCCCGGGACAAGCTGGATCGGTGATGCGCGAAGCCCAAGGCGAAGACACCAGTGGCTTGGCCAAAGAGGGCGCCAAGGCCGATCGGTTTTTGGGCGCTGAAGGCGGCGCGTCATCAGACGAAGAACTCAAAGCCGCACGCGAAGGCGTGTTGGCCGACCGCGATGGGCGTGGCGCTCGTGCCGAGCACGAAAAAGACCGCATGCTGTCGGGCGAAGAAGACAGCCGTGAAGACCGCGATTTGAAGGTCAAGAAACAAGCCCTGGAGTCGGACGAGGTCTTGTCGGGCGAAGAAGAGGGCTTGCCCGACCGCGATGCCCGTGCCAAAAAAGAAGGCGTCAAAGCCGACGAAGAGTTGTCTGCGCAAGTGGCCGCGCCTGAGAAAGACAACCGCCAAAAAATCAACGAGCTCGCCGATGCGGCGCAGCGCATCAAGCTGCAAGCGCAAACCCTGAGTGGTGGCCCGGCTCGCGCCGACAACCCTTTGGATGTGCAGCGCGCCTTGGCCGAGTTAGAGGGCAAAGACGAGCCCCCAGCCCCCTTGCTTGAGCCCGAGCCAGAGGCCGCAGCACCGGTGGCGGCGCCTGCGGTGGCCGAGCCCGTGCCCGAACCGCCGCCTGTGGTCGCCGCCAAACCCATGACATTGGAAGAGATTGCCGAGTCCGAATTCCAGGCCCGCATGAAGGCTTTGAAAACCAATATGACGGTGACCGACGGCATCTTGACCCAGTTGCAAAAATCCCCGCCGCGGGTGTGATGCATGAGCGCGGCTGCAGCCCTCGAAGCGACGGATTGGCGTTCGGTTTTTGACAGCTGCGATGCCGCCTTGCTGGTGGTGGATGCACAAGGCTTGGTGCAAGAGGCCAACCCGGCGGCATTGGCCCTGTTCAAGTTTCAGCCAGCCGATATGCAAGGGGTGCGCATCGGCCATTTGGTGCCCTATTTTTCAGACGAGTTGCCTGCCCGCTGGGCCGCTGCCGACACGGCGCGCGAGCGCGGCCAAGAACTGCCCCCGGTGCGGGTGAAGGTGCACACCGCGGGGGCCCAGCGCTTGCCCGCTTCGGTGCGCTGGCATGCCCTGGCCCCTCGGGCGGGGACGGTGCGCCTGTATGCGCTTTGGATTTCTCGGGTCACTCCCGAAGGCACTAAGACGGACATTTCTACGGCCGTGTCTGGGGCCATCTCTGCGTCCGTGCTTGCGCAAAAGCCTGCGGCCGAGCCCGTGGGCGCTACCCCCTTAGCCACTTCCACCACAGCTTCCCCAGTGGAGGTCGCTGCCGCAGCCCTGCAGCGTCAGTGGTTGCAATGGGTCACACGGCAGGGCTTGCACGACCAATTTTTGCGCCTGCGCGCATCGCCAGATGCGGCCAACCCGCATGTGGCTTTGGTCTTGCTGAATGTCGATCACTTCAAGCGGGTCAATGATTTGCTGGGCTTTGAAGCCGGTGATTTGGCCTTGGTGCAAATTGGCGAGCGCTTGTTGCAAGGCGTCAATGCCGTCTCGGCTTGGCCCCAGCAGGTGTTGGCGGCTGCGCGTCTGAATGGCGACGAATTTGCCCTGATGCTGCAACTGCCCAGCCCGGTTGTGGGCTTGCCCGCTTGGTTGGGGGCGGTGTTGCACGGGGTCTCGCAGCCGCTGGAAACCCAGTCGCACCGCTTTGTTTTTTCCATGAGTGTGGGCATGGCCCAGGCACCTTTTGTCGACCACAAAGCCGAGTTCGATGCCTTGTTGTCCGCCGCCGACCGCGCCATGCGCCGCGTCAAGAAACGCGGCGGCAATGGCTTTGAGATGGCCAGCCCGCTTTTGGATTGGCCCTCGGTCCAACTCAAGGGCACGGAACACAATGTCATTTTGGGCATGGAGCGGCAACAGTTTCATCCGTTTTTTCAGCCCAAGGTGAACGCCGAAACCGGGCAAATTGTGGGCTTTGAAGCCCTGATGCGCTGGTTGCACCCTGAGCAAGGCTTGATTCCGCTGAATGAGTTTTTGCCCATGCTGGAAAGCTCCAGCCTGATGATCGAGGTGGGGCTGCAAATCTTCCAGCAAATCGTGGACACCCAGCGCCAATGGCAATCGGTGGGCTGCCATTTGCCCATCTCGTTCAACGTGTCCAACGGCGAATTGCTCTCCAAAGCCTTCCGCGACGGCATGCTTCAAAAGCTCCGCCAAGCCGGCCTGTCGGCGCAGGGCATTGGCTTGGAAATCACAGAAACGGTTTTGGCTGATTTGGGCGAAACAGGCAACGAAATCGTCGAAGAGCTGCGCCGCGAGGGTTTTCAGCTGAGCATGGACGACTTTGGGGTCGGCACCTCGTCGCTGTCGCGCTTGAAAAACATTCCCCTGAACGAAATCAAGGTAGATCGCTCATTTATTGTAGGAATTGTAGATTCCGATAGAAATCTCGATCTACTTCGTGGTATTGTTAATCTTGGACAAAGTTTGGGGCTAAAAGTAGTGCTCGAGGGGGTAGAAACCCCTAAAGAGTACGAATTAGCATGCACATTGGGTGACTTGATCATCCAGGGTTTTTACTACTCGCAAGCGGTCGATTCGCAATCTGCCTTGGTCTTGGCGCAAAAACAACCCTTTTCGGTGCATTGAAAAACGGTAGACAACCCTCGGCGAATGGCGCCTGTTTGAAGGAATAAAGAAGTGCTCAACAACACCAGTGTGAATACGCGACTGATTGGTCTGGTCCTGTTCTTGTCCTTGATCTCCATCGTGGTGGGTGTCATGGGTTTGCGCGGCATGGCATCGACAGTGGCAGGTCTTCAAACGGTCTATGACGACCGGGTGGTGCCTTTGCGCGACCTGAAGGTGATTGCCGACATGTACGCCGTGAACATCGTGGACGCCTCGCACAAGGTGCGCAACGGCAACTTCACCTGGGAAGAGGGTCGCAAAAATGTGACCGAAGCCCAAAAAGTGATCGACGAAAAATGGACCGCCTACAAAGGCACGGTGCTGGTCGAGGCCGAGACCAAACTGGTGGGCGAAATTGAGCCCATGATGGAGAGCACCAACAAGCAAATTGACGAGCTGTTGGCCATCATGAAGAAAGAAGACGCCGAAGCCATTGCGGCCTACACCCGCGGCCCCTTGTACCCCGCGATCGACCCCATCAGCGGCAAGTTTTCTGAGCTGATCGAAGTGCAACTCACGGTGGCCAAAGAAGAGTACGTGTCGAGCAAAGGGGAATACAACTTCGCCCGCACCGTCAGCATCATTTTGTTGGTCGGCGGCATTGCATTGGGCTTGTTGGCGGCGCTGTGGATTGTTCGTTCGGTGGTTGGCCCCTTGAAAGAAGTGCAGTCGGTGGTGACCGATGTGGCCCGCAACTACGATTATTCGCGCCGCGTCTCGGTGAGCCAGAACGACGAAGTCGGTCAAACCGCCAAAGCCTTTAACCAACTCTTGGTGGCTCAGCAAGAGGCCATCGCACAAGTCAACCAAGTGGTGACCAGTTTGTCGCAGGGCGATTTGTCGCGCCGCGTCAACATGGAACTGAGCGGTGATTTGCTCATCATGAAAACAGCGGTCAACGATTCGATGGACAGCGTGCAGTCGACCATGTCCAGCATCAATGGCTTGACCCACGCCATGTACAACGGCGACTTCAGCTTCCGCGCTGCCACCACCCAGATGCGCGGCGAGTTCAAGAAGAGCATCGAACAAGCCATGTCGGCCTTGCGCAGCATGGAAGCCATGATTGGCAACGTGGGCTCGGTGATGGGCGCAGTGGCGCAGGGCGATTTGACCAACCGCGTCACGGTTGAAGGCCGTGGTGATTTGGACCAACTGAAGGCCAACATCAACGCCTCTTTGCACGCCTTGGCCGATGCCATGCAAGTGATTCACAGCAACACCCGTCAAGTGGCCACGGCGGCCAACGAGACCAGCAATGCGATTGGTCAGATCTCGGACGGCGCACAAAACCAAACCCACGCGATTTCTCAGGTCTCGACCGCGGTGCGTCAAAGCGCCGAGTCGGTGGCCGATGTGTCGCGCAACACCGCGGTGGCCAGCCAGAAGTCGCAAGACTCGATGAACCTCATGCGCAAGGGCATGGCCAAGATGGACCAAATGGTCGAAGTGGTCAGCTCGATCGCGGCCAACTCGGAAAAGATCAACAAGATCACCGAAGTGATCGAGAAGATCGCCAACAAAACCAACCTGTTGTCGCTCAACGCGGCCATCGAAGCGGCCCGCGCCGGCGAGCACGGCAAAGGCTTCTCGGTGGTGGCCGAAGAAGTGGGCAAACTGGCCGCCAACAGCGCCGAGAGCTCACAAGAAATTGCCCGCTTGGTGCAACAAGCCGTGGCTGAAACAGCCAAAGCCGTGTCTGCGGTGAAAGAAGTCAGCCAAGACATGGCTCTGATCGAGCGCAGCTCGATCGAGGCCGACCAAATGTTGCAACGCATCTCTGCGGCCCTTGAGCAGCAAAGCAGTGCAGTGGAAGAGATCAACTCCAACGTCACCAGCTTGAACCGCATTGCGCAAAGCAACTCGGCGGCTTCGGAAGAGATCACCTTCACCGTCATCGAGTTGTCCAAACTGGCCGACTCGACCCGCCAGCAAATTGAAAAATTTGCGGTTTGATTTTTGTCCAACCCTTGATGAAAAAGAGCCAACAATGACCTCTCGTTTTTCCTTCACGACATTCGCTGCTGCTATCGTACTGAGCGCTGGTTTTTCGGGTGTGACCATGGCCCAAGATCGGGCCACCAAAGAAGATGCCATCAGCATGGTGGCCAAGGGCATCGCCGCCATCAAGGCCAAAGGTGAAGACGCGGCCTACATCGAAATGACCGCCCCCAACAAAACCTTCACCAACAAAGATTTGTATTTGGTGGTCTATGACATGACAGGCAAGTGCTTGGCGCACGGCCAAAACCCCAAGCAAGTGGGCAAAGACCTGATGGGCCTGAAAGACCCCGATGGCAAAGAGTTTGTGAAAGAGCGCGTGGCCTTGGCGCAGTCCAAAGGCAAGTTTTGGCAAGATTACAAATTCACCGATCCGCTCACCAAAACAGTGCAGCCCAAGCAGATGTACTGCGAAAAATTTGGCAATACCGCAGTTTGTGGCGGAATCTATAAATAACAAATTTCCTCTCTAACAAGACCTGCAACCGCAGGTCTTTTTTAATTGCCGTCGCACCACCATGACTTCACCTATTCAGTCTTTGGGCATTGCTGCCAAGATCATGATCGCGCCTGCGGTCATTGCTTTGCTGTTGGTTCTTTTTGGCCTTTTCAGCAGCCGGAACACATCGGAACTGGAGCAGACGATTGAGGTGCTCAGCGCTGCTTCCAATGACGGAAAGATGAGCCAAGAGGCCGAAGCCAGTGTGAACGCGCTGCACGCCGCGGTGTACCGGAGCTTGGCGTTGATCTCCATCAAAAACGAGACCAAAGCCGAGCAGGTGATGGGCGAGCAATTGACCTTGATGGACGAAATGCAGCGTACTTTTGCGGCCGACCAACGGCCCAAGGTGCAAGAGCTGTTGAAGCACTTGGAAGCCTACGAATCCAAGGTGCGTGATGCCTACGATGCCGCGACTTCTGATCCCAACTTGGGTGCCATGATGCTGCAAGATGCAGACAAGGCCTATGAAGAGTTGGTGGTGGAGTTGCAGGGCGGCAGCGCGATGAGCCGCATGACCGAGCAAAAAGCCAACCGTGACCAACGCGCCATGTTGGACTTTATGAAAAACAGCCAATGGTTGGTCTTGGTGGTGGCGGTGGTGCTGGGCATGATCATCGCGTGGGTCGCGGGTCGTCGCATCGCCAGGCCCTTGCAAAACATGCAAATTCGACTGGCTGAAATCGCCACGACCGGGGATCTGTCGCTGCGCTTGAAACAAGAATCGGGCGATGAGGTCGGTCAAACTGCGCAATCGGTGAATGGCTTGTTGAGCGCCATCAACAAGGGTGTGAACGAAGTCAACCAAGCCGTGACGGCGGTCGCCGCAGGAGATTTCAGTCAAAAAGTTAGGGCCGATTTGACGGGTGATTTGGCATTGATGAAAGCCTCGGTCAACGACGCCATTGATCGCATCGAGAGCACCATGAACGGCTTGAACCAGATGATGAGTGCCTTGAGTGAAGGTCATTTCTCGATGCGCTTGAAAGTCGATGCACAAGGGGCCTACGCCCGTACCGTGGAGCAGGCGCAACAGACCATGGTGGCGCTGGACACCATGCTCGGTGATGTGGGGCAAACCATGGTGGCGGTGGCACAAGGCAACTTGACGGTCCGGGTCACGGCTCAAGGCCGCGGCGATTTGCTGGCACTCAAAGACAACTTGAACAGTTCTTTGGCTGCGTTGAGCAATGCCATGCAGGCCATCCACGTGAATGCCCGTCAAGTGGCCGCGGCGGCTTCGGACTCTAGCCACGCGGTGGAGCAAATTGCCGACGGGGTGCAAAACCAAACCCACGCGATCAGCCAAGTGGCGGTGGCCGTCAAACAGACTGCGGCATCGGTGTTGGATGTGTCCCGCAACACCGAATTGGCCAGCGAAAAATCGCGTCACTCGGTGACCGTGCTGCGCGATGGTTTGTTGAAGATTGAGAAAATGGTGGAAGTGGTGAACAACATCGCCGTCAACTCAGAAAAGATCAACAAGATCACCGAAGTGATCGAAAAGATTGCCAACAAAACCAATCTGTTGTCACTCAACGCCGCCATTGAAGCCGCCCGCGCAGGAGAGCATGGCAAGGGCTTTGCCGTGGTGGCCGACGAGGTGGGCAAGCTGGCCATCAACAGCGCTGAAAGCTCCAAAGAAATTGCCCAGCTGGTGCAGCAAGCGGTGCTGGAAACAGCCCGCGCGGTGGCTGCGGTGGATGCCGTGAGCGCCGACATGAATCTGATCGAAATCGGCTCGATGGAAACCGATGAAATGTTGCGCCGTATTGCTGCTGCCCTAGAGCAGCAGAGCAGCGCGGTCGAAGAGATCAATGCCAACTTGACTAGTGTGGACATGATTGCCCGTGGCAATGCCTCAGCGACGGAAGAAATCACCTCTTCGGTGATGGAGCTCTCACGCATTGCCGAATCCACCCGCCGCGAAGTCGATCGCTTTCAAACAGCTTGATGGCCTGCGCTTCGCAGGTTTGAATTAAAAAAACCCCCTGAGTGCGCGGTCATCAGGGGGTTTTTTGTGGGCCTCTAAAGGACTGTGTGGCCCTCAATCGGGTGTCGGCTTGGCGGGCAAGAGCAAGCCAAAGTTGGTGCCCACGCCGACCTCAGAGTGGCATTCGATGCTGCCGCCCATGCGGGTCACGATGCTGCGCACCATGGCCAGGCCCAAGCCGGTGCCTTTGCCCACTTCTTTGGTGGTGAAGAAGGGCTCAAAAATACGGCTCAAGATTTCGGGCGGGATACCGCTGCCGTTGTCGATCACCTCGATCAAGACATGGTCGGGGTCGGGCGTGCTGGCTTGCATCACGATGCGTCCGCCGCGGTTTTCGCCAATCGCGTGGCTGGCGTTTACGCACAAGTTGACCATCACCTGCTGCAATGAGCCGCTGTCGCCCTTGAGCCAAGCCGTCACGGATTGGGTGTTTTCGGGGGTCTCCACGGCGATCTCGATGCCCTTCAAGCTGGCTTGCAGCAAGGTTTGGGTTTCGTGCAGCAGCGGCATCAACTCGAAGGTGTTGACCACTTCGTTGATCTGGTCGTCGCGGTTTTCTCGGCCCAAAGCATTCAGCTTGATCACGATGTCGCGCGCCCGCGTGGTGGCTTGCAAAATGGCGCTCAGGTTTTTGGTGGCCTTGGACTCGGGGCCCACTTTCATCTCGACCAATTCAGCGTGGTTCTGGATCACGCCCAACAAGTTGTTGAAGTCGTGCGCCACACCGGCGGCCAGTTGGCCCAAGGCGTCGAGCTTTTGCGACTGCTCCATTTTTTGCACCATGCGCAGGTGCTCGGCTTCTTTTTCTTTCAGCTCGCGCATGTCCTTCAAGGTGACCACTGCACCGGTCAAGCGGTTGTAGGGGTCCATCAAGGGCGAGGCGGTGAAGAGGGCAGGAATCAAGATGCCCTCGGGGTGCAGCACTTGCCATTCCACGTTGTGCGCGCCGCTGATGGTGTGGGCGCACAGGCGGTCAAATTCAGGAATCAACCAGACCAACATCTGCTCGTCAGACGAGTCGGCGTTGGGGATGATCAAGGTCGGCAGGCGCATCGACGGGGCATTGCCGGCACGCCATGTGATGTCGGTCAATTGCGTCCAGTTGCTCGAGGGGGTGCGAGCGGCGTTTTGCAAGCCCTGCAATTGCTCGGTGGTGGAGGGGTCGAGCAAGATGGGTTCTTCGCTTTGCTGCGGCGCATGGCCCATGCCCAGCAGTTCGCAGGCTGTGGGCGTGGCCCACAGCACCCGTCCTTCGCGGCTCAGGTTGAGCAGAGGCACCGGCAGTTTTTGCACTTTGTCGGTGTGCAAATAGGCGTCTTGCGTCAGGCGCCGGATCATGCTTTCGGACTGCAAGGGCAGCCAGTGGTGGATGTCGTGGCCGTTTTGTGAGCCCGGAAACAGCTCTTCAATGTGCGAGCTGAGTGCTTTGGCTTTGTCCAAGCCCATCAGCTCCAGCGCCATCGGGTTGGCGCTGACCAACTGGCCATCGCGGTTCAGACGCAGCACGCCGTCTTGCATGGCGTCCATCGTCATCTCCAGCAACTGGTGCTGGGCCTTGATCTCTTGGCTCTTGTGCACCAGGGTCGACACATCGTGCACGTTGATCACGGTTTGCTCGGGCAAGCCCGAGGCATTCAAGATAAACGACGAAGTGATGCGCACCGGGGTTTGCTCGCCGTCGCTGTGCTTCAAGATCGTGACCATGGCGTCTTCGTCCATTTGGGTCAGCTGTTGCAGCGTGGCCGAGTTGATCACCGCCCACGGCAAATCGTGCTCTTGGCGCAGCAAGGCCAGGGTGACGGTTTGGCCTTGGTATTGGTGGTTGATCAGGCTGATCTCGACGGTGATTTCTTGCCCGTCTTTGGTCAGCACGGGAATTGTGCGGCCCGCGCCCGGGGTGTGCAAATTGGCATCGGCCTGCGAAGCTTTGACCCATTCGGCATGGCGCGAGCGAAAGCGCGTGGGCACCAATTGGCTGAGCGGCATGCTGTCCATCTCGGCCATCGAAAAGCCCAAAATTTGCGTGGCCCGGTTGTTGGCCACGATCACGTGGCCGTGGATGTCGACCAACAAGCAGCCCAACAAACTGTGCTCGAGCACGTTCAGGTAGGCCTGGTGGTCTTGCACATCCAGGCGCGACAACATCTGGCCAAAGCCCTGCAAGATCGAGTCCAGCGTCTCGTTGTCTTCTTCAAACAGCACGCTGGAGTGTTGTTGCAGCAGACTTTCGCGGCTCATGCCGGTCATCTTCAGCAAGGTTTGGTTGACGTCTTGAATCTTGCCCTGTTGGTCCACGATCACCAGACCACTTTGCATGGACGACAAGATGTCGTTGACGTAGTGGATTTGCTGCTGCAACGCGGCTTGGCTGTTTTGCAGTTTTTCATGGTTGGACTGCAGCTGGTTGGTCAGGCGCTGGGCATCCATCAGCGAGGCCATCAGGGTTTCGCGGTTCAGCGCCGACTCGACGGCCACGCCAATAGCGGCCGAGCCCGGCACCATCAGCTCGCCAATTTGGGCGGGCAGTTGGTACTTGGACTTCATGACCACGGTGCCGCGAATTTCGTTTTCAAATAGCAGCGGGATCAACAAGAAATGCGCCGCATGGTCGTGCTCTTTGACCCTCAAGGCGCTGAGCAGGTCGGCCGGCAAGTCGCTGTTTTTCAGCAAACGGTGGCTGTTGGCCGCCATTTGCAGCTCTTTCAGACCCCCCGGCAGTCGGGCGGGCGGGGTGGATTTGTCACGCGCACTGAAGCCCGAGAGGCGCAGCGCTTTGCGCTGGATCATCGAGTCGTCTTCCACGCCAAAGCTGTACAGGTAGAGGGCGCAAGACTCGAGGTCGAGGTAGTTGCTGAGGTTTTTTGAAATGTGCTCGGCCAAATCGCCAATGCTGTACTCGTTGCGCACGGTGTCATTGATCAGGGCCAAGCCCTTGTCCAACCACAAGCGCTGTTTGTTCAGGGTTTGGTTGGCGCGCAGGTTTTCTAAGATCACCCCAATGTTGTCCGCCACACTGCCCACGCCCCGGGGCTTCAGGCTCAAGTGAGGTTCTAAATTGCCGGCCACGATGTCGCGGGTGACTTCGACCAACTTGCGGGGTTCGGCCCCGACTTGCCGGCGCAGCAGCCGCACGATCATGGCCAAGTTCCAGAAGGCAAAGGCCAAGGCGGCCAAACTGACCGCCAAAATCCAAGCGCCGCCCTTGATTTTGTGGGGCTCTTGGGCCTCTACCAGGCTGTCAAACAGCAGGTGGGTTTGGTCTGAGAGCAGCTCGCCCCATTCTTTGTGGGTTTGCTGCAGGCTTTGGATCTGGCCCATGTCCAGCGCCGACTGCTTTTGCAACAACGCCAGGCTGGGGGTGGCGGCCAGTTGCCAATCGGTCATGGCCTTGAGAAAAGCGGGGGTGGCCGCGGTCGGGTGCTGGCGCACGCCGTTTTCGGCATTCAAGGCGGTCACTTGCTGGTTCACATAATCCCACTGCTGACGCCACTTGGCCACATGCGCGGTCTCGGGTTTGGCCCCTGCCAGTTCCAGCTGAATGTCCCGCAGCATCGACTCCATGGCATGCAGGGTTTGCAAACTGGCCAGGCGGTGTTGTTGGGTTTCTTCGTTTTTCCCCCCAAAGGTCAGCTGTTGCTGGGTGTACAGCAGACCCATGCCAAAGCAGGCCACCAACAAGCTCAAGGCCATGGTCCGAATCAGGACCTTCATGGAGGGGAGGGGAGACATCGACATGGTGCGGGTGTGCATTCAAAAAGAGCCCAAAAAGGCGATCTGGTCAACTGGGGTACTCACTGCTGACAGCAAAAGCATTGCAAGGCTTAATAATTACATTGATTTTGGATTATTTCTTAATTTTTTTGATATAACCGAAAGATTCAGGAGAAATTAAGCATGACAACGATTTTGTTGGTGGACGACGAAGATTTGCTGCGGGAAGGCGTCCGTGAGATTTTGGAGATGTCGGATTACACCGTCATCGAAGCGCGTGATGGTGAAGAAGCCTTGTCACAATTCGCTGTCAACAATGTCGACATGGTCATCTCAGACGTGGTGATGCCCAATATGGACGGGGTGGACTTGGTCAGCCGTCTGCGCGAATCTTTCCCAGATATCCCAATTTTGACGATTTCAGGCGGCAGCCGGGTGGTCAGCGCCCGTTTTGGCCTAGATTCGGCCCTCATGTCCGGGGCCAATGCCAGCTTGACCAAGCCGTTCACCGCCAAACAACTGATCGAAAAAGTCAAAGAACTCTTGCCTTCGGCCTGAGCGTCTTGACCGTTGACGCTGTGAACTGCGCATGAAAGCCGCTGCCCTCTCGAGCCTGACCAAAGGCGCTGGTTCCGAACTGGAAACGGCGGCCGTTGACCGTCCGGGCTTTGAAAAAGCCAAGGTCTTGCTGGTCGACGACAGCCGCTTGATTCGCATGGGGCTGCGCCGCTCGCTGGAGTCGATCGGGTTGCAGTACATCGTTGAGGCCAACCACGGCCGCGAAGCCATTGAAATGCTGGTGCGTGAGCATTTTGATTTGATGCTGCTCGACATGGAAATGCCCGAAATGAACGGCATGGAAGTGTTGCAAGTGCTGCGCGATTCGCCGCACCACCCCTGGCCCCC